>Ga0209320_10000781_pt1 | contig 16397 bp, 13 predicted proteins | sample Rifsed13ft4_FD_184008 | JGI IMG/M metagenome (GOLD analysis project Ga0209320, IMG submission 184008) | Soil microbial communities from Rifle, Colorado, USA - sediment 13ft 4 (version 2) | ecosystem: Environmental > Terrestrial > Deep subsurface > Rock core/Sediment | place: Rifle, Colorado... | reverse complement strand
CTTCGTATTCCGGTTATTATGGAAGCAAAACCTGCTGTGAGCTGCACGTCTTTCAGCTTATCCCTTTCAATTCCCCGATCAGCATTGAGCAGGTTTTCTTTTTGCGACTTGACAGTTTCTAATAGGGTGCCCCTAAGTATCATAAATATTACCTTTCATTACTAATGAACAATATTGTTCAATACTGATGAACAAAAATAACATGCTTATTAATCAAATCAAATACGTAGAATTAGTTATTGTTGATTGATAGTTAGACGCTATGCAGGGGGAACCGGCGGATAATCAACCACATTGTGGTGGATAATCATCAACTCAATGGACGATTTGCACGGTAAATTAGCGATAGGAAATTGTTTATTCATGGTGCGGAGTCTGTCCGAGAACTAGTTTTTGTCACTCTGAACTGGTTTCAGAGTCTCAAATTTAATTCATTCTCAACACGTTAGATTCTGAAATGAATTTAGAATGACAGTATTAGGACTAACTCGCGGCTATGACATCCTGAAACTATTTACGAATTGCCTTATGAGGTTTTATCTTTTCCAAAATAATTCATACTGAATGTAAACTCCGGGAATTTTTTCGGAAGACGTGTAATATTTCAAAGCTGTCATGCCTGCCCCGAAACATCGGGGAACGACTCCGTGACAGAAGCATTTCCCATCTGGGTTAGGTAAATTTATTAATGGGATCCTTCGCTTTGCGGTTGCGGGCTGACCACCAGGTAAAATTAATCATAAGTCGTATAATTGTCATAATGCGACCATGAATTAATGAGATACATGAGAGTGCATTCAAAAGATGAATGTGAAGTAACTAAAAAATCTGAAGGATGGCGAGGCTGATCTAGGATATTGCAAGACGCTCAAAAAGTTCAATATGAAGATTAACAACATTGTGGAAACTTAAAGACAGGATACAAAGTAATAGAATTTGGGATTTAAATTTTCCTAACGTGCTAACTTTGATGCTTTGAAAAACTATCCTCCGTTTCTAACTCCTTCTCAAAAATAACTTTACCTAACTCACTACGGAGCCGTTCGAGTTCATGGAGAAAATCATTTTTAAAGTGTGCGTACTTTTCTTTATACTCTAAATAAAGATTTTTATAATACTCTATACCGCTCGTCAGATTAGATTGAAAAGTTTGAAAATACTTGCTCTGCTTTTCAGAAAATTCGGTTCCGCTCTCCGCGACTGATTTTTTAAGATAATCTATATAAAGTTTCAATTCTTTCAGGAAAAAATTAGGGCGCTCATTTCCACTAAGAAAGTTTTTCCTGCCGTAAATATGATCAACCATTTCACGCAGAGACAATACCTTATCAAAATATGCCATGTTCGGTCCGGGGCAAATAGAAACTCCTTTGCTGTTTCCTTTTATCTCTAAATTATTTTTCAGCATAGCGCAATTTCCCAAGCCGACGCAGATACATGCTTTATCAACAATCTTATCAAACTCCCGATTAAAATCTGCTTCACTTAAGCTCTTGCTTTCTAATTCTTTTATTTTCAGATGCTGATATTGACGCGAAGCGGAACAGATGGGGTTGTCTGTAAACTCAGTATTAAAAGTCAAATATTTTTTCGGACAAGCGCTTCCCGGTCTTCCCTTATCAACTAACTCCTGCTTTTCTAAATCCTGCGAATTATTCTTTACACTATTGAACGGCACGCCCAAAGGAGAAATATCGCTCAAATAAAGATCGGATTCCTTAGCGTTACGCAGAAGTTCCATTGTTTGAGGATCAACATTTACGACTTCAGGTACAAGTAAAAACGGTGTTCCCCAGCCAACGGAATCAAGCTGATAATAATTCAACAGGAAGTCCTGTTCTTGAGAAGTTCCTACGCCACCTTGTGCGGTGATTTTTATATTTAGAGGCGCAGAAGGATAATAACGATTTTTATTTTTTAATGCCCCGGTATAAATTTCATGCGTGGTGTTGATCAATTCATCCCGTTTGTTCTTAAACTCTTCGAGAATAGGTCCCATCAAAAAACCATCGGTTGCAAAAGCATGTCCGCCGCAATTAAGCCCCGACTCAATTCGGTATTCAGAAACCCACAAACCTTTCTTGGCTAAAAATTTTCCTTGAATAATTGCCGATCTGTAATCACTCACCTTCAAAGTAATTTTCTTGCGGAGAAATCCCTTTTCATCCGGATAAAAATCATCAAATTTTTCAAGATAACCGTATAGTCTGGGATTCATTCCCGCAGATAATACAAGGGATGAATGTAACTTACTATTTGCAAATCCTCTCAAAGCAGAGTGTGCATCATTATACTCAATGGGAAGTTTTTCATCTCCGCTGTAATTTCCCGAATCAACTTTTGTCATGATGTTTACATCAATACTTCCAGCACGAATATTATCGTGAATCCACGTTTGAATATCTTTCTTAACAGCGTTTCCGTTTTCAATTAACTCACTAAATTTCTTTTTTATCTCCGAAACATCGGGCAGCATCTCGACGTATTTATGAATCTCTTCTCCCTTTTCGTAGATAGAATTTTTTACTTTCTCAAACTTCTCGCTAACAATTTGATCAATTAAGTTGAGGTAATTTGTAATCCGTTCAGCTCTAAAATCTTTGGTCTTTTCAGAAATGATAGAATACGGAATACCGATTTTCCGGCAGTAATATTCCCTCATTTTTTCAATTAAACTATGATCAATAATTGAAATAACGGAAGAAATTCCGTAAGGTGCTACTTTAACTGGGGTGTCTATAGTAAACCCAAGACCCATAACCGGTATGTGAAACTTATGCATCAAATCTATTGTCCTTTGATATAAATATTAATTTGAATAATAAACTAACACATTAATTTGGAATAATTGCAACAACGATATAAGAATTGTGATACAAATAATTATACCCATCATATTCTTCCCAAAAACTTTTTAATTCTGTTATTCACAAAAGGAGCATTTTCAATCGGCGACATATGACCTGCATTCGGCACAATTTCAAAATGCGAGTTGGGAATTTGTTCCACCATTAGTTCCATTGTATCGGGAGGAGTCAAGCGATCATCTTCACCGCACAAAAGTAATGTCGGAATTTTGATCTTAGACAGGTAAGAAGTGGTATCCGTTCTTCCTGACATTGCAAGCAAGCAGCCCTTTATACCAATAGCGTTTGAGTTCAAAGATTTATTTAGCACTTTAGTGTACTCTTCGTTTGAATCAGTAATTGATTTAACAGAAAAGCAATGCGGGACAAACTCGGAAACAAAGTGTTTTACTCCGAGGGTGTTTATTTTTCTTACATTCTCTGCTCGTTTTATTTTTCCTTCATCAGTATCAGATGCCGAACGTGTGTCACATAAAATTAACCCGCTGTAGTTTGATTCATTTCTTTCAACTGCTCGAAGAGAAATATATCCACCCATTGAGAGTCCGCACAGTACCGGTTTATCAAGTTTCAATTCATTAATAATTGTTTCAAGATCATCAACAAAAGATTCCATGGTGTACTGCCCATCACCGATGGGAGATTCACCCAACCCCCTGATGTCATAAGTAACACAAAAGTAATTTGATTTCAGCTCATCAATTTGCTTATCCCACATTGTATGATCATAAGGAAAGCCGTGAACGAAAACGACTGGTTTGTTATTTGGATTACCTACCGTAAAGATTGAGAGATCGGTTTTGCTTGTTTCCATAATTCCTTCAATTAGCTTTTAATTCTGGTTTTAATTTAAAGATTTTGGGGAATAATTGGAAAGGCAAATGCACTGGATAACTGCAGTGCATGATAAAAAACTGAAACCAAGATTGAATCATAGTTGCTGTTAAGATTTTTATAGGATAATAATTTTTTATTACGGCAGGCAGGTTTATTATAAATCAATAGTCACTCTCAAATTATTCTGTGTTAAAATGATTGAAATAAAAAGTGTTCAACACAAACCTCATTCATGACTCGATACATAAAATAGTTTGTAAAATAAATGTGACTGCGCTTCATTCTCATTCAACAAAATATTTTTTAAGTTTGAACAACTTCAAATTATTGATATGAGTAAAATGAAAATTGCCTTCCTTTCCTCCGAAGCCGTTCCATTTGCAAAAACAGGAGGGCTTGCAGATGTTTCGGGTTCTCTTCCCAAAGCGCTTGCAGAACTTGGGTGCGAAGTAAAGCTCTTTCTTCCAAAATATTCCTACATAGATGAAAACAAATTCAATTTGCACTACAATTGGAATGTTGGTGAAATGCTTATCCGGATTTCCGGGCACTTACGCTCGGTTCATCTTCATCAAACCGCTTTGAACAATTCAAACGTAGAAGTAAATTTTATTGATTGCCCTCATTATTTTCACCGGGGACTTATCTACACTAATGATCACGATGAAGACGAAAGGTTCATTCTTTTCAGCAAGGGTGTAATAGAATCTCTGCAAAGATTAAAATGGGCACCGGATGTGATTCACTGCAATGATTGGCAAACGGGTTTGGTACCATTGTTTATTAAAGACAATTATGATTGGGATAGAATGTTCGACCGCACGGCAACATTGTTCACAATTCATAACATCGGTTATCAAGGAAGATTTCCCAAGTCAACTCTTTTAAGTGCAGAAATTCGCGGTGATTTATTTTATCCCGGCGGACCTGTTGAGTTTGAAGATACGGTTTCCTTTATGAAAACGGGCATTCTTTTTTCCGATATAATTAATACTGTAAGTAAAACCTATGCACATGAAATTTTAACTCCCGAGTATGGCGCAGGACTTCACAATGTATTATTACAAAGGAAAGATGATCTGTTCGGAATTCTTAACGGCGTTGATTATAGTGAATGGAACCCAGAAACGGATAAACATCTTCCTTTCCGGTATTCGAAAGATAATCTGCTTGGCAAGATTAAAAATAAAAGGTTTTTGTTGGAGCACTTCGACTTCACTTATCATGAAGATATTCCTCTAATCGGTATAGTATCGAGAATGGTTAATCAAAAAGGTTTTGACATTTTTGCTGGTGCATTGCAAGATCTAATGCAACTTGACGCTCAATGGGTAATTCTTGGAAGCGGTGAAGATCGCTACGAAGAAATGTTCCGGCACATCTCACATATTCTTCCTGATAAAGTATCAACATACATCGGCTTTAATAACGAACTTTCTCATTTAATCGAAGCAGCAGCAGATATTTTTCTTATGCCATCGAGGTATGAACCATGCGGATTGAATCAAATCTACAGCATGAAGTATGGAACAGTACCCGTTGTCCGTAAAACCGGCGGTCTAGCTGACACGGTTCAAGACTGGGATGAAATGAATTATCCTGGGCAAGACACAGGTAACGGATTTTCCTTTAATGATTATACAAGCTATGCTTTATTTACGACTGTACAAAGGGCAGTTAATGCTTATCATCATAAAAATGCGTGGAAAAAGATCCAGCTTAATGGAATGAATAGAGATTATTCCTGGAAGAATTCAGCCAAGGAATATATTTCTCTTTACGAAAAGGCAGTCAAGAAGAGAACATGGGATAAGTGAGACTCACTTTAAAAGTGAGTCTCACTTAAAATAATAACCCGATTATACAGTTACAGCTTCTTTCGGCTTATAAATCACCGCTGCTACAATTCCAATTATTACGCACTGGATTAGCCCTGCTATAAACCACTCAAATGTGAGAGAATACGGAAGCGGCAACATTGCAAAAGATTGATAAGCAAAAACAAAACTTACAAATATGCCTATGTAAACACCGTATCTAATTCCCTCCATGATGCCTTTGTTCTGATATCCTTTTACAAAAATAAAAACGAAGAAAAAGGACCAGACAAGATCTGCCACCCACATTATCCACATTTTACTTTGCATTTCTTCCGCGGCCCGGAATACCTGCTTAACTCCCTCTTCTGCATACGTGGAACTAAGAATTACTCCATGTATCAGGTAATTGGTGATTTCAAGAAGAACAAACACGACGACAAACGCAATGAGAAACTTTTTTGTGTTCATGTGAACCTCTTATATTGTTAAAAAATTGAATTAGAAAATACCCTCGCTGAATAAACTAAGTATTGGAAGCTACATAAGCAAGATTTTTCTTAGCGGAATTATTTTGATGATACATTAGTGTGAAATAGATCACGAAAAAGATTACGAACCTTAAAATTTACAAGCATTACTCCAATTGAAATTATAATTCCGCTCAAAATCATCATGAAAGTTATATCTTCTCTAAGCATAAGCCATGCGGCAAAGACCGTAACGAAAGGTTCAAAGTAAAGAAAGGCGCCAACTTTCACTGAATCCATTTCTTTGAGCGCTTGAGCCCACAGCACATAAGCTACTCCTGAGCAGAAAATTCCCAGAAAGAAAATTGCAATCCATCCTTTAGCCGAAAAGGAAAGGACTGATTGAATAGCAGCAGAGTTAATCGAAAAAGGTGAAATTATTATCGCCATCATTAAGAACAAAAATAAAATCGTCAATAGCGGAGAGTAGCTTAATGATATTTTTTTGTTAACCGCGGAATAGATGCTCCATGTAAATGCACTTGCAAGAATTAGAAAATCGCCTTGATTGGAAAGCAAATCAATGGATGAAAAATCTCCTTTACTTATAAGCATAAGCAAGCCAAAGAACGCAAGAAGAATTCCGAAGATTCGAATTGGTGAAAGAGATTCTTTAAAGATAACAAAACCAACTATTGCCATAAAAATCGGGGCTGTCCCGATAATCCAGCCGGTGTTTGCCGCTGTTGTGTACTGCATTCCGGTAACTTGTATCCAGAGATGAAACGCAGCAATTAGTGCAAGAATGAAAATACCACCATGATTCTTTAGATCAATAGCAAAGCTTTTTTTAGAATAAACAGCTAATATGAAAAGTAAAATCGAAGCAAGAATTAATCTTAAAAAGATGATTGCGAGCGGAGCAATTTCTTCAAGAGCAATTTTTGTAGCAATGAATGATGCTCCCCAGATAACTACTGCTGATATTGGTTTCCAGTAGGAAAATATTTTTTCCGTCATCTGGATTTTTTAGTTTTTCTCGCTGAAGAGTAACTTTTTAAATCGTAGTTAATTAACTTATCTGGTATTTCAAGCTTCGCAATTTCTACATTCGATTCAGAATAGAATTTTGTAGCAAGTGTGTCGTGATAATCCGAAAAAACAACAACTCTTTTTATTCCCGCAGCAATTAATGCTTTTGCACATGTTGTGCAGGACATGTTTGTGATGTATGCCGTTGATCCTTTAATATTAACACCATGAGTAACCGCTTGGGTTAACGCATTTATCTCCGCATGATTTGTTCTCACACAATGATTATCAACAATTAGGCATCCTTCATCTTCACAATGCGGTAAGCCCGGCAGCGAACCGTTATATCCTGTTGCAAGCACAAATTTATCTTTTACAATTACACAACCGCAATGCATTCGAGGACAAGTTGATCTTTCTGATGCAAGCATTGCAAGCTTAAGAAAATATTCATCCCACGATGGGCGCTTTTTAATTTTCATTTTCATCTTTTTACTTTATTACGTTTAACATAGTTAATTTTGGGTGAGCAAAGTTATTAAAAAGTTTTTTAAGATGAATAATGTATTCTTGGCGTAATCGGTAGGACAGTTATTTTTGACTGTCTCTGCTAAAAACAAATTAGAAACCATTTATTATTTTGATCATATCATTTCTAAATAATTGGAGGGATTAAATCTTATGAGCTACTATTTTAATAAAACAGTAAAAGGCAGCTTCGATAATGTCATTACAAAGGTGACCGATGAACTTAAGAAAGAGGGATTTGGAATACTCACAGAAATTGACGTGAAGGAAATCTTAAAGAAAAAGCTTGATGTGAATTTTAAGAAATACAAGATTCTCGGGGCATGCAATCCTCCATTTGCTTACGAAGCATTAAAATCCGAAGATAAAATCGGGACAATGCTTCCATGCAATGTAATTGTTATTGAACAAGCTCCCGAACAAATTGAAGTCGCCGCAGTTGATCCGATTGCATCAATGCAGGCAGTTGCCAATCCAAATCTTGGCAAAGTTGCTGCTGAAGTTCAGAGAAAACTTCGCAAGGTTGTAGCAAATTTATAGACACATTCGATCAATAATTTAGATATGCCTGATTTATGTATTCACCCTTTTTTAGATATGCCAGATTTACGCATTCGCCTCATGCAGCTAAAATCTGGCATATCTTAATGTTATCACTGAATTCTATATGAAACAGGATACCGGTTCAATATCTGCCATTGTTCTTAAACCCGGGTTTGCCTTCAACACTACCGGAATTGCATTGATCGTAATTGCACATGTGGCAACATCACCATTTATTCCGTTTTTAATTGTCATATCAATGGGAGGAACGCTGTCTACAATTATTCTGTCTCTTGGAGATTTCTCACCGATTGTCGCCCGGAATAAAAGCTTAATTTTTTCTTCGCCGTTTTTAATTCCAAGTCCCGTTTGTTGAACACCGAGCGCATTGCCTTTTCCAATTTTAATTTTTCCGGCAGAGACATTCTTCACAGCAATTACGGGTCCAATTATATCTTGAGTCTTATCGAGTTTCCATCCAAGCTTTGAGGCAATAAGATGAACTGATTCTGTAAGTCCAACATGTCTAAGCGTACCATCTTTAACTTTTTGGTCAAACTGGTCAGTTGTTAACCCGGCACCAATTTTTTTCTGAAAAGGAATTCTTCGATACTTTGCATTTTGTATTCGTTCAACGGTAATCTTTTTAACATCTTTGCAAACTGCTGTAAGTGCCATTGGGAGAAAATCCATTAGAAAACCAGGATTAATCCCTGTTGATAAAACGGAAACGTTTTTCCTTTTAGCTGCCGAATCTATCTCTTTAGCAATTTTAGGGCTTGTTAACCATGGATACATTAGCTCTTCACATGTAGATACTACATCTTTACTATGAGAAACTATTTGCAGGATTTGCGGTTTTATTTTTTTCAAGCTGGATGTTGTGGTTAGAACAACAATATCAGCTCGGGAATTTTTAAGCACTTTTTCCGCATCGGAAGAAATTTTAACTCCGAACTTTTTATTTAATCCCGCGACCGTTCCAAGATCTTTTCCAACTTTTTGTGAGTCAATATCAATTGCTCCGACTATCTTGAAAATTTTTCTTTCTAAAAGATATCTGGTGATTTGTAAACCGATTGGTCCAAGACCGTATTGAACAACATTGATTTTTTTTTGATACATGAGAACCCCTTGAATAAATGTGAATATTTTTAACGATCAAAATTTTCTTATAAACCTCCGAGGTTTGGGTAACGTATAGCCAAATGTAACCTCGGAGGTTTTCGAGTTTTAGTAAAACTTACAATACAAAATATTTAATAATCATTTTCATAATTTCATTTCTCACGTCGGTTTTTAGAATTGTTTCAAATGGAAAACCAAAAACAACAACGCCGTAATCACCCTTGTAACCAATTGCCGCACTGAAATAATTCTCTTTGTAGCGCAAAATTGTCTCGGCACTTTTTACTGGTGCAATTGCGTTCGGTGTTTCAACTGCATAAATAGAATCGTTCAAATCCTTACTATACTTGAAGCTAAACATGTTTTTCAAAAACGACGATCTTGTCGGAAAGACTTCTCCGCTTTTCGCTGCATGATCTGTTACATGACTATATTTCAAAATATCTCTTGCAAACTTAGTACTTACGCTATCGTTATTTCCAAAAAGATCAGAGCCAACGTAAGCCCCGGAAACGAATAAGTTTTTTCCTTTCTCTAAAAATTCCGTTAGTTGCTTTTGAAGTTTAGCTGGCATTGCTTCAAACTGAATTCCATTTACAGAATCGGCATAAGGTTTTTGCCATCGGGTTTTCTTTTCTTCACCGAGAATTAAATCAACCATTTTATATTTCTTAAGATCTATCAGCTCACCCATCACTGCTTCATCGCTGCATGATACGAAAGAATAACCCGCATTCTTAATTGATAGTCCGTGAATGTATGGAAAATCAAAAGTGTTGCCGGCAATTATTTTGGTTTCATAATCCGCATGGCTTGCCCCATGGCCAGGCGCATCATTGGAAACATAAGGTGAATTGGGATTGAAATCGTATTGAGCTCCCGTAAAATTTATATCGTATTTATCGGGAACGCCTGCATCAATAAAATTCGCAAAACCAATGAATGAAGTATCCTCAACAGTTGCGGGAGGAGATATTCTATCAAAGCCATTAACAATCAAGATTGGATTTTTCCCGTTCTCCATTCTGCTAACGGAAAGAATCTCGGATGGAAAACTTTCACCTCCATCGTTAACAGCAGTCACTTTAAAGCTGTAAATCTTTCCTTTCTCAATTTCTTTTATGTAAGAATTATCTTCAACCAAAATTCCGTTATCAAATCCGCCATCATTAATTCTTGTGTAAACAATATATTTATTGGGTAATGCAGTTGGCTCTAAAGGATCGACTTGCTGCTGCCACTTCAGAATTACATTTCCTTTTTTATCGAACTCTGTAAAGAAATGTGTTGCTGGCAGCGGTTGAACAACATAATCGAAGTTGTTCTGCACAGATAAAAATCTTAACATGCCTTTATAAATTGATCTGGATACGTCAAACCTAAAGCGAGGATCAAGAACGTACTTCATATCAAGAAAATTTTGATGAGAAAGAAGTTCAAGCAAAAGAGAAGGAAAATTCGGACGGACTGATTCGCTGTATCTTGCTTCCATCAATTGACGGCGAGTCCAAATGATATCATATTTATTTTTTAAATCTTCAACTATCTGAGTTTGCACAAGGTCTGCCAAGTCTCTGTTTGCAAGACGCGACATACCATCCGGAAAAACGTATTGAGAATCGCTTGAGGTAAGACTGTAAATTGACAATGTTCCAATTGTTGTATCGCTTCGTGAAATTCCCGCATCGGTATGAAAAGCAAGTGATAAGTCAATAGGTATTCCTAATCCCTTTTCTTTTCTATTTTTATTTGGACCGTAAGGATTTCCAAAAAGATAATTTCCATATTCAGCACGGCTTTGGTAATCATCGTTATAATCATTTTCATTTTGATTGAGATTGTAAACAAGAGTGTCGGGCATTCCCGCATATTGAAGCCAATACCGAGCACCCTCAACAAATTTTGGCCTGCCGCTTGTTGTTCCATTTCGTTCAACGATTCCCATGCCGCCGCCAAACCTCACAGCATCAGCAGAAACAATTAAACCAGGTTCTTTGCTTTTGTTGTTCAGGACAACTTTCCCGCTTGAAGAGTTATATCCTTTGTTAAAATAAAATTTGCCAAGATAAATCCAGGTGCCGCCGCCAATCTGCTGATTCACTTCGAATTCTGTTTGTCCACCTGAATGGTAAATTGTATAATGTGCATCGGAAACATTTTCGGAAGAATGTTTATAAGAAATGTAAACTGCGTATTCACCTGTTTGAGGAATTTCTGGTATCCATTCACACTTTGCATCACCCAAAAAATTTGAGTATGTAAAAACAGAACTCCCATGCTTGAATGGATTTTCATTTTCTTTGTAAGGTGGTTCTCCAATTCCGAATGCCGGTTCACTTCCCTTTTGCCAAATTAATTTTTCGCCATCATGAACTATAAATCGTGATTTGGTTATCGGATTCACCGGAGAATCATTATCAATTACGACTTCATTGGTTTGAATATCCCTCTCACGCGGAACAAATACATTTGCACCGGCATTTTCCAGCATCGGAATGAGATAAGGAATAGTAAATGACATGGGAATTAAATCTTCAACACTTTGAAATAATCTTGGACGCTGCCATTCCCATCTCTCCAACTTAAAATTGTAATACCAGCCATGACTGTGCCACAATAAAATATTTTTACCATTGAGTCCGTTTGTTGGGTTATTCTTTGAACTGATATTTCTAACAATTGGTTCAGGTCGAAGGTTTTTATTCAGTGGCATTCTCTTCTGATCGTATTCAGTAAATCCATTTCTAAAATAATTGGGAACAAGCTCTTCAATGGGATAATCTAAAGCATTGATTTGCAATTTAAAATCCGAGTATTCATTCCTTAATTCTTCCCCCAACTGATCATATAACATCTCAACGGTTTCATTCCTAAAAGGAACGTAAGAAAATTCCTTGCTGAGGTTGATGTTGATAATTTTTTTCTTTTTATCAACCGTAACATTTTCAATCTTTGCATTTGCAGGAAATAAAATCGCAAATGCTTCTTTCTTTATCACCGGCTTAATTTCAAAAACTTCTTCTTCCGGAATTTTCTCAACTTCCTCAACTTTAGTTTCTTCCTTTACTTTAACAATTTCTTTGGTCGCACAACCAGCTGCGAAAAAAATTATTATTAGCAGATAGAAAAAAAACTTTAAAAAGAATTTCATGTTTTTGTTGAATTATTGAAAAGGATTAAACAAAATTTGTATGAATTGAATATTTAAATCGAATTTTCCCTTGGTACATCATTCTTATGCCCGCACCTGGGACAAGTAACTTGCGGCTTATTTGTTCCAAAACCTGCCGGGACTTTTATTTTCATTCCGCAGACACAATTAATGAAAGAGTAATTATTCACTGTCATCATTAAGTCACCCAAAGTTCTTTTCTGCTGCTTAGATGTTTCACTTACAGGTAATTCTTCCCCCGGTTTTCTAATTTCAACTTTTTCCTGATTAGCCAATGCCGATGCAGGAATAATCGGCGATGATTTTCTCTTTATCTTATCGAAAGCATTTTGATAATCAATAAAACCCGCTCCTTGTGAAATGCTTCTTAGGATTCTTACCCTTTCAGAAATTGGCGGATGTGTGCTTGTTAAATCGGCGATTTTCATTCCTTTTTCTTTAAGGGGATTAACAATATACATAGGCGCTGTTACTTTGTTTGCAGTTGGTAAATCCAAATTAGATTCGGAGATTTTTTCTAATGCAGATGCAAGACCTTCAGGGTATCTCGTAAATCTAACTGCCGTGGCATCGGCAAGGTATTCTCTTTTCCTTGAGATTGCGAGATAAAGAAGCCGAGCTAAAATCGGAGCCAATATGGCAAGAGCAATTGCAGCAATCATAATGATTACTTGTCCCTGCCCGCTGCTTTTTGATGATTTAGAACTGTACCTTCTGCCGCCGCCCGAGATCCATAATCCCCTAAAATAAATTTCTGAAATCAGTACGATGCTTCCGAGCATAATTCCTGCCATAGTCATAAATCTGATATCGCGATTGTAGATGTGTCCTGTTTCATGAGCAACAACTCCTTGCAGTTCATCACGATTAAGCTTTGATAAAAGCCCTGCCGTCACAGCAATTGCGCTGTTCTCGGGTTTTATTCCTGTTGCAAAAGCATTTGGTGCTTCCTGATTGATTATATAAATCTTTGGAATGTTTGGAAGTCCGGCGGCAATTTTCATCTCTTCGACAACATTAAAAAGCTGGGGGTGAACATCTGGAGTAACTTCTTTCGCATTGCTGATTGCCAAAAGTATGTTACTTCCAAATGCAATACTAATTATGGAAAGAATAATCCAGATCGCCAAGGCGATAACAATACCGAAAGAACCACCGCCATCAGGAATGAAGCTGCTTCCGATTGCATATCCTAAAAGTAAAAGCAGAATTCCCATGCAAACGAAAAGCCAGAATGATTTGCGCTGGTTAGCCCTAATTAATTCCCACATTTAAAATCAAATCGTTTAAATATTATTTGAAACTTACTTTTGGAACTGCTCTTTCACCTTTATCTTCTAATTCAAAGAAGGCTTCTTTTGCGAAGTTAAACATTCCGGCAAGAATATTTGATGGAAACATTTCAATCTTATTGTTATAATAAAGAACCTGATCGTTATAATTCTGGCGTGAGAATGAAATTTTGTTTTCCGTTGACGAAAGTTCTTCCTGAAGTGAAAGAAAATTCTGATTTGCTTTTAAGTCGGGATAATTCTCAACGACAAGATTAAACTTTGTCATTGCATCAGTAAGCTTTAGTTCAGCTTTGGATTTGTCCTCAATGGTTGTTGCACTCATTGCTTGAGTACGTGCATTTGTTATGTTCTGCAAAGTTTCTCTTTCGTGAACCATGTATCCTTTTACTGCCTCAATTAAATTTGGAATCAGATCATGACGTCGTTTTAGCTGAACATCAATCTGTGACCAAGCATTCTTCACCTGATTGCGAAGCCGTATCAATGAGTTGTACATTGATACAACAAAGAAAACCAAGAACGCTATGACTGCAAGCACAACTATTAAAGCCATTATGAACCTCCGGTTAGTTTATGTTTAAAAATTTCTTTCAGCAATGTTAAGATTTTATTTTCCTCATCTAAGCTGGAGAGCTTTACAACTTCGAATAATTCACCTTTGTTGAACCAAAGCCCATGATGGTTCTTACATCTATCAAGTAATATTTTACCTTCTGATCCAACCGAAACCTTTTCCATTTTTTTAATACAAATTGGGCAGTGAATTTTCTTTTCATTGGAACTGTCATCAACTTTGAAAGAAGATAATAATTCTTCCTTCTCGGTTACTTCTTCAAGCAAGAGTTCAAGCTCACCGCCATCGAGCCAAATGCCTTCGCATTCTGTACAGTAATCAATTTCTATTTGATCAAGCTCCAGGACAATCATCAGCTCATCACAAACAGGACATTTCATTTTATTTCTAATTTTTTATGAAAACTTAGACAAATTTAGCTCATTATAAAATAAGATTCACATTTTCTTAAATTATATATGGTTGTTTTTGATATAAACGGGTTAGATTAAAAATCCAATATGTCATCCCTACGGGATTTTATTAGTTTTGTTTACCATTATTCTATAAATATTCCATCCCTTCGGAATTTAGCTTTCTTAATCCCAGCGGGATGACATTACTTTAGAGCCATATAAAAATAAATCAAAATGCCGAAGGCATGACATAAAAATATTATGATAAATTTTTCATCAATTCTTCCGTTAATATTCCTGTTATCAAGCAAGATTCTTCCCGGACAATATTCAACGGATAACAATGTCTTAGATAAATTCATCACAAGCGAAAACTTCGGTGAGAGAATCTTAACCCTTCGATTCGATCCTGAAGTTACTGTCCATATCAACGCTCCGTCAAAAGAAATGTTTGATTCAAACAAGAAAATTCTTTTGATACTTTATGCACTTCCAAACGGCAACACTATTGAACAAACAATCGGTAAGAAGCTCAAGCCTGGAGATGACTGGCATTTCGATGTTCAGCATATTGGTGCGCAGTCAAGATTCTTGAGAGAAAATTATCCAGAGGCAAACATTATTCTTGCGTATCTTATGACTGACGGAAAAAGCTGGCCAGCGTGGAGAAGAGAAAAAATCAATGGCGATTTGGTCATTAAGTCGTTGGTTGATTCCCTAACAAACTTGTTCCAACAGTTTAATACGAAGATTGTACTAAGCGGACACAGCGGCGGCGGAAGTTTTATTTTTGGATTTCTTAACAGCATAGAGAAAATCCCCAGCAATATTGAACGAATAACTTTCCTCGATAGTAACTACGGATATGAAGACTCACTTGAACACGGAGATAAAATAATTGATTGGCTGTCCGAAGGACTCCTTACGGAGAAAGAATCTGAAGATCATTTTTTGAGTGTCATCGCTTACGACGACAGAGACGTGAAAATTAACGGAAAGAATATCGTTAGTCCGACAGGCGGAACTTACTACAGAAGTAGGATGATGAAAGAAAAACTAGATAATGAGTTTGAATTTACAGAACAATGCGATTCAGCTTTTACATCTTACATTTCACTCAACGGAAGGATAAAAATTATTCTGAAAGAAAATCCCAAAGTGGAAATTTTTCACACAGTTCTTGTGGAAAGAAATGGATTTATTCAAAGCATTCTCTCCGGAACTGATTATGAAGGAAAAGAATACAAATTCTGGGGAGAGAGATACTATGAGGAGTGGATTACGGAGTAAATTGGGTTTGAAAAAGCTATTCGTGTTGGCTTATGCACAGCACCAAATCTCTATACACCGACAAGAAACTCGCTTTGCTGCGGTATGATTTCAACATATCTTTTATTTGAGTGTTGTATTTTTTGTAATCGCTTTCAAGAATTGCAAAAACTTTTTTGCAGTCTTCAGGTTTTTCCGGAAGAGTAAGCGCGGTTCCTTTTACTTCAAGTATTTCGTAGAAAAAGTGGAAAAGTTTTATTTGCCCGCTATTCTTAAAACTAACTGTTTCTTGTCTGTTTCCTTCTTTGAAGTTAACATAATAAGATTGGAAGAAATTGCTGTCTCCTGATTTCAAATCCTTTGGATATTTTGCGGGCATGTTTGGTATTATAAACTGATTAGTCTTTTTTTCTTTTATCAATTCGTTGTATGCACGAATTTCCGGGAATCTTTCTTGAATTAACTTGAGT
>Ga0209320_10000780_pt1 | contig 16419 bp, 17 predicted proteins | sample Rifsed13ft4_FD_184008 | JGI IMG/M metagenome (GOLD analysis project Ga0209320, IMG submission 184008) | Soil microbial communities from Rifle, Colorado, USA - sediment 13ft 4 (version 2) | ecosystem: Environmental > Terrestrial > Deep subsurface > Rock core/Sediment | place: Rifle, Colorado... | reverse complement strand
CCAACTAATTGAGCAGAATAGCGAGCTGGAGCGACATAATTAGTCATACGTGCTGAGTCCATGAAGAACTTAGCCCAAAATAGTTGGAACGGCACTAGCTGTCAATTCGAGTTCGGTTTCGACAGCTTGCGCCAAAGGCGTCAGTACTTCAAAAGAACCTCAACATCGTACCTCTGTTTTTCCTACCCTAGTCCGGCGCTGCGCGAGTTGGCTATGGCATAGCATTGGAGCAGACAACAACACAAGCGGCCAGCAAATACGACTTGCGATAGCCGGAGCTTGACAGCGCAGTCCCTATATGCTTCGATGAACCGCAGCATTACTCCCTAGGACTCCTTTTGGAAGGAGGCCCATCCGCATGAAACGATTCGTTTGTTTGCTGGTGATCCTGTGTCTCGCAGGCCAAGCCACAGCCATCGCGGCTGTCCGCGGTAAAGCGGCGAAATATGTCGGTGGAACGATTGCCACCTTACCAGAAAAAACACAAGGAAAACTCGACCTTCAGGAAGGTGCCGCCGTGTTTGTGGCCAAGAACGACACCAAGCTCACGATTCCCTACGCCAAGATCGAATCCTTGGAGTATGGGCAGAAGGCCGGACGGCGCGTGGGTGTGGCCCTTGCGGTGAATCCGCTTTTCCTGTTCTCAAAGAAGCGCAAGCATTTCCTAACTATCGGCTTCCTTGACGAAGCGGGGAAGAAACAGGGCGCCGTCCTCGAGCTGGCCAAGGGGGTCGTGCGCGAGACCCTTTCCACGCTCGAGACGAAGAGCGGCAAGAAGGTGGAATACGAATCCGAGGAAGCTAAGAAACACGCCGCGAAGCAATAGCAGGGAGGTGGAGCAAATGAGGAAGTGTGTCGCAGCTCTACTCATTGCTTCGTTCTTCATGGGCCCTTGTGCCTTCGCAGCCGTCCGTGGAAAAGAGGTCATGTACGTGGGCGGGACGATCCCCAACCTGCCGGAGGGTACGGTCGGAGGCCTCGACACCACTCAGGAAAAGGCATTGGTCTTCCAGTCGCCTAAAGGCAAGTTTGAGATCCCCTATGAGAACGTTACCTCGCTCGAGTACGGACAAAAGGCCGGGCGGCGATTGGGCGTGGCGATTACCCTCACCATTTGGGCATTGTTCTCCAAGAAGAGAAAGCATTTCCTCACCATCGGTTTCACTGACGAGAATGACAAGCCGCAAGGCGTGGTCCTAGAGATACCCAAAGGGACTGCCAAAACCATCATCATCGTGCTCGAATCCCGAAGCGGCAAGAAGGTGGAATATGAATCCGAGGAAGCGCGCAAGCACGTTCATGGCTAGCCCCAAACGCGGCCGGGTTGGTCCCGCACGAAAGAGGAGAGCCTTGGGCTTCTTCCTTGCCGGGATCGTGTTGCTTTTCCACAGCTCAGGCAGCGGTCAAGAAAAGCCGAATACAACACCGCCGAACGAGCCCGCCATCGACCTGAGGATCCTCCAAGTTAAAAGGATCTGTGTCCGGAACTTCGGAGAGGACCCGCTGGGGATCCAGGTGCAAGAGATGGTGATCGCAAAGCTGTTCGAGTCGAAACGCTTTTCGCTCACCGAGAATTGTGAGCGAGCCGACGTCGTCCTGAAAGGTTCCATCACCGAGCGAAGCGAGAGCACGTACCGCTCCGAATCCGAAGGCATCGGATTCGGCCGGCGTGTCGCCGGGTCAGAATCATCATCTTCCCGGATGGGTTCTGCAAGCAGCTCGGCGTCATCCTCAGTCTCCACTGGCGTGACTGGTTCCGACCATGAGAGCCTGTCTTCTTCCGAAGTCAAACAATACGCCGCGGTGACCCTTCGGGTGGTGGACAAGGAAGGGGACATCCTCTGGGCCACCAGCCAGGAGAGCGCCAAGGGAAAGACCAAGGGCGCCATCGGATTCGCAGCGGAGCGAGCCGTGCGGCGGCTGTTGCGAGACATCGAAAAGGCTGAGAAACAGGCTAAGAACAGCCAGCCATCGCAAGCTAACGCGGCGAAGAACTAAAACCTTCTCCCCTCACTCGCGCGGCAAGCCTTTTCTGTGCCCACAATTACGTTTCGGGAAATCAGGCAAACAGGGAGAGATACTGCTGGAGGCTGCGGCCCACCTTGTGTTCAAAGGTCTGTGCCAGGGAGGGGATGTTCCCGCGCGGCTCATCCAGCGCCACCCGCTCCACTCGGTGCATCGGAAAAAAGAGAGTGGGCGGACCCACCTGAACGCTCTCGGGATCGCGCACCTGGCGAACAAAATCTTCAAACGATTCCAGGTCAATCCCTCGCACGGTAACGCCTGACGGATTCAAGTCAAGCAGCTCTCCCCAGATCCGTTCTTTGGGAGTGTGAAGGCTGACAACCACGATGGAATGAATCTCCATACGACCTGCTGCCTCTCGAGCGCTACCGCAAGGCGCTGTCTGCTCCTCGTCCGCTAACCCTCCATCACTCGAAGGTCCGGCGCGATGGCCAGGGTTGCTTCCGTAGCCTTCTGGACGTCGGCGGCCGTCACTCCCGGCGCCACTTCCCGCAACACCAGACCTTTGGGCGCGACTTCGATCACCGCCATTTCCGTCACAATCAAATTCACCACCCCGACGCCTGTCAGCGGCAGCCGGCACTTTTTCAGGATTTTGGGCTGGCCGTCGCGGGTGGTATGCTCCATGGCGATGATGACGCGCTTGGCGCCGGCGACCAAATCCATCGCCCCGCCCATGCCCTTCACCATTTTCCCCGGAATCATCCAATTGGCAAGGTTTCCTTTCTCATCCACCTCGAGCGCGCCGAGAACGGTCAAGTCCACGTGCCCGCCGCGGATCATCGCAAACGAGTCCGCGCTTGAGAAATAGGCGCTGCCGGACAATTCGGTGATTGTCTCCTTGCCGGCGTTGATCAAGTCGGCGTCCTCGGCGCCCTCAAGCGGGTACGGGCCGACGCCGAGCATGCCGTTTTCCGATTGCAGGATCACGTCCATGCCCGCCGGAATGTAGTTGGATACCAGGGTGGGCAACCCGATGCCAAGGTTGACGTAGTAGCCGTCGCGCAGCTCGCGGGCAATTCTCTTCACAATGATTTCGCGTTTATCCACGCCTTCCGATTTCGTAGCCATTGTCACCTCAAATATCGCCGCAAATGTTTTTGCTGGCTGCCTTCCGTCCTCGAACCCATCAACGGGCTTTGCTGACCGTGCGCCGTTCAATTCTCTTCTCGTAGCGGGCGCCCTCGAAGACGGCATCCACATAGATCCCCGGCGTGTGCACCATGTCCGGGTCGAGCTGGCCGACTTCCACCAATCGTTCCACCTCAGCGATGACGTAGCCGGCTGCGGTGGCCATCATCGGGTTGAAGTTTCTCGCCGTCTTGCGATAGACCAGGTTGCCCCAGCGGTCGCCTTTCCAGGCTTTGATAAAGGCAAAATCCGCCAGCAGAGCTCGCTCCATGACATAGGGTTTGCCGTCAAACTCGCGCACCTCTTTCCCTTCGGCGACCAGGGTTCCGTAGGCGGTGGGCGTGTAGAACGCCGGGATCCCCGCGCCGCCGGCCCGAATCCGCTCGGCAAACGTTCCCTGGGGGTTAAGCTCAATCTCCAGTTCGCCCTTGAGGACCAATGCCTCGAAAAGTCTGTTCTCGCCGACGTAAGTGGAAATCATCTTCTTCACCTGCCGGGTCTCGAGCAGCAGGCCGATGCCGAAGTCATCCACCCCGGCATTATTGGACATGACCGTAAGATTGCGGACACCTTTGCGGCGCACTGCGGCAATCAAATTTTCCGGAATGCCGCAGAGGCCAAAACCGCCCATCATGATCGTGGCGCCGTCCTGCACGCGGGCAACGGCGACATCGGCGCTGGAAACCACCTTGTTCATTTCGCCCTCCTTGGAGGTCCGGAGAGACCGAGCGACTCTTCTTTCTCGCCGATCACCTCCTCGAGAACCGAGCGATTGACCTCGCAATCCGCTTGCTCTTCGGGCGAGCAAGCGCTGTTCTGGCTGAGCAGGTCGCGCAGGTCGCCCAACTGCTGTTGATAGACTCCCTGAAACTCGCCTACTGCCAACTCCCACTTGCGCCGGTGCCAGTTCCAATTCCAATAGGAAATCCAGACGGGCAAGTCGGAGTGGCGGTAGCCTTCGAGGTTAATGACTTGCGCCGTCGTGAGATCAGTGTGTCCGTCCCGGTTCAAGTCAATCTCCTCCAGCCGGCGCGACTGGAACTCATCATCGTCAGGCACCGTCCCCATGCTGTCAAACTGAAGTTTCCCCGTCTTGGCATCCCACCAAAAGGCATGGACCACCGGGCCGCCGGCCGAGCTGATAAGCCCGGTGACAATCACCAGCAGCTCGCGAGCATCTCTGTGGTCGGGTTTCAAAATTTGAAGTTCGGTGATCACGTCGGCGCCGAGATCAAGAGTCTGGACGGCGGCGCCATCCACCGAAAACAGCAAGGTTTTAAGAAGGTCCTCGGAATAGACTGCGTTTACCGTAACTTGACGCGGTCGCCGGTTGCCGTCAAAGTCCACCGCGTAAGTGCGGGAGAAATCTTTGCGCCAGGGAATCGTGCGGTCGCGTCGCGGGCTGGACTTCAGGCAGCCGACCAGAGCCATCAGCAGCAGTATCGCTATCCAGAGTCGGCCCGGTTTCACCCTCGGTCCTTTTTCTGGCTCATGCGTCCCTCGCTCTTTTCCGGGCGGCGGAGGAGCTGGGCGCGCCGGAAAACCTCTTCCAGATCGCGCGAGGCCAGCGACCGGCGCACATCCTCAAGCCGGGCGATCAGCCGATCGAGCGCGCGGCCGATATTTTCTTGGTTGGTGAGACAAATATCGCGCCACATTTCAGGCGGGCTGGAGGCGAGCCGGGTCAAATCCGCGAATCCTTGTCCCGCCAGCTTCACCGGCAGACCATCCTCGTCCGTCTCATCCGCCACCACCGCCGCCATGGCCGTCGAGACCAGTTGCGGGAGATGGCTCACCATCGCCACCGCCCAATCGTGCGTTTCGGCGTCCATCCACACCGGCTCTGCCCCAAGCGAGCGCAAAAGCTCAAGATACTTCTGAGCCCGCGCGTCGGAACGAGCTGCTTCGCTTTCCCCGACCAGGACGAAGACTGTACCGGCAAAGAGCTTTTCGTCGGCCTGTTCGATGCCCGAGGGCGCTTTCCCGGCCATGGGGTGCCCGCCGAGAAAGAGGGCGGCCTTCCCGGCAAATGCGCGGAAGCCGATCCTGCAGATTTCTTGTTTGGTGCTGCCCGTGTCGGTTACCAGAGCGCCTGGTGAAACACGGCTCGGCAGTTGCGTTGACAGCTCGATAATCATTCCCACGGGCGCTGAAAGCAAGACCAGATCGGCGTCTTTGACAGCGGCCTCGAGACCGGTACAACCGCTATCGATCGCGCCCCGCGCTTCCGCCCGGTCGAGAATTTCCGAGCGATCCCACCCCACAATCGCCCCCCCGAAGCCGGCACGCCGCAAAGCCAATCCGAACGACCCGCCGATGAGCCCCGTGCCGAGGATCGCTACTTTTCGAAATGAAGGCATGGCGGTTGAGGATCGGATTCGTTCCTGCTCCTCGCAGTTCTTGATCTCACCCACCCGGCATCCCCTAGGCCAATCGTCTCCCGACCGCCGGGGCAATGATTCTCAGCTCAGCCATCAACTGGGCAAATTGGTCGGGGTAGAGCGATTGGGCGCCATCGCTCAGCGCCGCGTCCGGGCAGTGGTGCACTTCGATGAGGAGGCCGTCGGCCCCGGCCGCTACCGCCGCCCGCGCCATGGGCGGAACCTTGTCTCGCCGGCCGGTGCCGTGAGACGGATCGGCGATGATGGGCAGATGCGATAGCTTTTTGATGACCGGGATGGCGGCGATATCCAGCGTGTTCCTCGTGTAGCTCTCAAACGTGCGAATCCCTCGTTCACAGAGCACCACCTTGTAGTTTCCGCCGGCCAGGACGTATTCCGCCGAAAGCAACAGCTCTTCAATCGTCGCCGACATGCCCCGCTTGAGAAGGACCGGTTTTGAAACATTCCCCAGGGCGCGAAGCAGATTGAAATTTTGCATATTGCGCGCGCCCACCTGGAGCATGTCCACATAATCCAGCACCATAGGAATCTGGGTAAGGTCCATCACCTCGCTGACGACGAACAGTCCGTGCTTGTCAGCCGCTTCGCGGAGGAGTTTGAGCGCCTCTTCCCCCAGGCCCTGAAAACTATAGGGCGAGCTGCGCGGCTTGAATGCGCCGCCGCGAAGGACTCTTGCTCCCGCGCGGCTGACGCTTTCCGCGATGGTGAAAATCTGTTCGCGGCTCTCGACGGCGCACGGCCCGGCCATGACCACAACCTCGTTCGCGCCAATTTTCACTCCGCGGCCCAGATCCACCACCGTCCCCAGCGGGCGAAAACTGCGGCTGGCAAGCTTGTAAGGAACACTGATGCGCACGACCTCGCGCACCCCCTCGATCAATTCAATGTCGCGCGGATCCACTTCCTTGGGCGCGCCCACGGCCCCCAGCACGGTGTGGTTCACGCCGGTGGAGCGGTGGACGTCAAACCCCATTCCGACGAGCCGGGTGATGACGTGCTGGATCTGCTCCTCGGTTGCCCCTTCTTGCATGACGACGACCATGGTCTTCTCCCGCTATTTTCCTTTCTCGTCCTCGCTGCCACCCATTGCCTGCCTCTCCACCGACCGGCCTTCATCAATAATGCGCTCAAAGACGCGGCGCAAGGCGGCGTCACTGAGCGGACCCCCGTTGCGTCGAGATATATTCAAAAAGATTTGCGCCTCCCGCTCGGGCTGGTAGAGGGGAACCTGCTGCCGTTTTTTCAAGCGGCCGATTTCCGCCGCGCAACGCGACCGCTGGTTGAGCAGCTCCACCAGCTTGGCGTCAATCTCATCAATGCGCTTGCGCCAGTCGTCAATCGTCATGGCCCGTTCACTCGCATGGGGCTCGCCCGATGCCGGCGAGTTCCCGCCGCTGTGGCAGCCTCTCTCAGTTCCCTTACAAACTCCACCCCGCGTGACATCGCTCGCTCGCCCCGATGGGGTCGGGGCTCGCCCGAATCGGGGCCCGCGCCGCTCTCGATCCGCTCGACCACTGCGCTGCCGATGACCACCGCCTCCGTCATCCCGCCAAGCTCGAGCAGGTGTTCCGGCCGGGAAATGCCAAAGCCCACCGCAAGGGGCAACGCGCTCACCTTCCGCACGCGCTCGACGAGCGGCAGAACGTCCGCTGAAATCTCTTCTTGTGGCCCGGTGACTCCGGTGCGCGAGACGAGATAGAGAAAGCCGGTCGAGCACCCCGCGATCCGCTTGAGCCGGGCATCGGTCGAGGTGGGCGCTGCCAGGAAGATCGTGTCAAGGTTCTGCCGGCGCATCGCGGCGCAGTACTCCCCGGCCTCCTCCGGCGGAAGGTCGGTCATGAGCGCTCCATCGGCTCCCGCCTCGGCGCACTTCCCGGCAAACAGCTCGAGCCCCATCTGCCGAACAGGGTTGAAATAGCTGAAGAGAATCAGCGGGACGGAGGTTTGCCGGCGAATTTCGCGCACGGCCTCCAAAACCTTGCCCAGCGTTGCCCCGCCGCGCAGCGCTCGCTCGGAAGCGCGCTGGATCACCGGCCCATCGGCCATGGGATCAGAGAACGGCACCCCGAGTTCGATCACATCGGCCCCTGCCGCCGCGAGCGCCGGCACCAGCCTCGCCGTAAAGTCGAGCGAAGGATCCCCGGCGGTAAGGTAGATCACCAATCCCGTTCGTTGTTCAGCCCGGATGCGAGCAAATTGTTTTGCGATGCGATCACTCATCGGGATTGATTTCGATCGTCAAGAGCATCTTTCCGCCGCCCGTCAGCATCCATAACCGCCGCCGCGGAAAGCTTCGGCGAGCTTGCCGTCACGCCACTCCAGAATGATGAACTCCACTTGCTCGGTCGTGCCGTACTGGACAAAAACAACCGCCTGTCCCCTCAGTTCGGCCGCATCGATAAAATCGTAACCGCTCGCGCCCTGGAGCACCTCTTCAGAAGCGAGGTTTGCCACCAGCCCGGGCTCCCCTCTTTCCGGCACGCGGGCGAACAGCAAGAGGGGGAAAATCTTTTCCGGCCCGCGCATCCACACCTTGGCGACGGCCAGGCGCTCGGCTCCCAGCCGGAAGAAGTGCATGTAGGTCAGCTTCACCTCCGGGCCGGGCTCGAAAGCAAAGTTCTTTTCCCGGGCCACCTCTTTCGCGGCCTTGAGAACAAACTCCTCCACACGTCTCCGCAGGGCGGAGCGCGAGCCGACTGGGGCGCGAAGGTCCGGGCCGCCCCGCTCGCCGCTCACTGCCAGAAAGGGCCGCGAAATCCGGATCGTCGTTTCGCTATCCTTGTCGCTCACTGTTTGCTCGTTCCAGAAGTCATCCGTTCTCAGCGCCGGCTCAGCGGCTCCGACAACAAGCTCTGAACATTGAAAAAGCTGTTGGCGGGCAGACGCCACCCGAAGCTGCTTTTGCGCCACACCCCAACGAAGTACCTGATACGTGGGAAACTGCTTAAGCATATGCTCCACCGCGCCGCGGTGCCGCTCATCACTCGCGTCGTTTTCCACTTCCACGTAACGGCCTTGCTGGATGACCACCAGCGGCAAAATCTCCGTCTCGCTCCGGGCCTCGGTTCGTTTCCCGTCCCGCCATCTCGTTTCCGATTGGCGCGCCAGGGCGAAAGCAACCACCTGGATGTCGCTCCTTGCCGCCGGCGTGGAGAGAGGCGCCTGAGAAAATCCCACCTGAGACAACCCCCCATAAGCAGCAGCGGCAGCTACCGCAAGCAACGCCGAAATCCAGGAAGCAAAACCACCGCGCCTTGCTCTCATGCTACAACCCAGCCTCGCGCAGAATCTCCATATCCTTGTCTCCGCGGCCGGAAAGATTCACGATGACGACCTCGTCTTGCTTCATCACGGGGGCGCGGCGAATCAATTCGGCGATGGCGTGAGCCGGCTCGAGTGCCGGAATGATGCCTTCCAGGCGAGCGAGCAGCCTCGCCCCTTCGAGCGCCGCCTCGTCGCTCACCGCGCAGTATTCGACGCGCGAGCAATCCGCCAGCCAGGCATGTTCCGGGCCGATGGCGGGGTAGTCAAGCCCGGCCGATACCGAATGCGTCGGGCTGATCTGGCCAAAAGCATCTTGCAAGACGTAAGTAAAAGTTCCCTGGAGGACGCCGGGGCGTCCGCCTTCGCCGCCCGCTGCTCGCAGGCCCAGCCGGGCGGCGTGTTCGCCCAGCCCATTGCCCTTTCCGCCCGCTTCCACGCCAACCATCTTGACCCCGCGGTCGTCCAGGAAGCGATGGAAGAGGCCGATCGCGTTCGATCCGCCGCCCACGCAGGCTATCAAATAATCCGGCAAACGATCTTCCAGCCGCAAGATTTGTTCGCGCGTTTCCGCGCCGATCACCGACTGAAAATCGCGGACCATGCGCGGATAGGGATGCGCGCCGAGAACCGATCCCAACAGGAAGTGGGTGGTCCGCACGTTCGTCACCCAATCGCGCATCGCTTCGTTGATGGCGTCCTTGAGCGTGCGCGAGCCGGCGGAGACGCTCCGAACCTCGGCGCCCTCGAGCTGCATGCGAAACACGTTCAGCTTCTGCCGCTCCATGTCCGTCGCGCCCATGTAAATGGTGCACTCGAGGCCGAGCAAGGCGCAGACCGCCGCCGTCGCCACGCCGTGTTGCCCGGCGCCGGTTTCGGCAATGACGCGCTTCTTGCCCATGCGTTGCGCCAGAAGGCCCTGGCCAAGGCAGTTGTTGATCTTGTGCGCGCCGGTGTGGAGCAGGTCTTCGCGCTTGAGATAGATGCGCGGGCCCCGATTCGATCGCGGCGGGCCGCCCAGATGTTCCGTCAAACGCGCGGCAAAGTGCAACGGGCTCGGCCGGCCGGCAAAGTTTTTAAGAAGGCGATCCAGCTCGGCCCGGAAAGCCGGATCAGCCTGTGCCGCCGCGTAGGCTTGCTCCAATTCCTCGAGCGGGGCCATCAGCGTTTCCGGCACAAAACGCCCGCCATAAGGGCCGAAGTGCCCGCTCGCGTCCGGCCACTCCCTCCACGATCGGGTTTGTGTCGTTTCCGCCATCAGAATCTGTGCTGACCTTCCATCGCTGCTACCAAACGCTCAGCATCGCTTCAGTGCCCCGATTTCAAACGAGCAGAAACTAGAAAAGAGAAATTAGAAAAGAGGCCTGTTTCCTATTTCCTATTTTCTCTTTTCTATTCTTTGTCTCGCAAAGTTGTCTCGCCCCCGATAAATTCGCTCAAGGCCGAAGCCGGCTCTTGCGCCTCCATCAGCCGTTCGCCAATCAAGAACGCATCGAATCCTGCTGCCTGAAGCCGCTTGACCTCATCCCGCGAACGAATTCCGCTTTCGCTTATGGCCACGCAGCTTTCCGGAATCTTGTCCACCAGTTCGAAAGAGACCTGCAAGCTGACCTCAAAGGTTTTCAAGTCCCGATTGTTGACGCCCACCATTTTCGCGCCTGCCCCGAGGGCCCGGCGCAACTCCTCGCCGTTGTGCACTTCGACCAGCGCCTCCATGCCTAGCTCTCGACCGGCAGCGATGAGACCTGCCAGCGCAGCGTCATCGAGAATGGCGGCGATCAACAAAAAGGAGTCGGCCCCGGCCGCGCGGGATTCCACCACCTGATAGCGCTCCAGGATAAAATCCTTCCTCAGGACCGGCCGCTCGACCAGGCGACGCACCAAAGCCAGATCCTCAAGCGAACCCTCAAAGAAATCCGGCTCGGTCAGAACCGAAAACGCGGCTGCGCCCGCCCGTTCGAGCGAGGGAGCAAGCACCGCCGGGTTGTACTCCCGCCGGATAACGCCCCGCGACGGCGAGGCCTTTTTGAGTTCCGCGATCACGCGCGGCGACTCGCTGCCCGTGGTGAGCTTGCCCAATCCATCCGGGCCCAGAAGTTCCCGGACAAAATCCCGCGCCGCCGGCGCTGTCTCCGCCCTTGCTTCGAGCACGGCAAAAGGCAAAACCGCTTTTTGCTGCTCCAGGCGCAAGCGCCGGGCAGCCAAAATTCGGTCAAGCATGGTTTCCGTGCTGGCGCGACTCATCTAAGCTCGATGGAAAGAGGATACGAGAACGTCTCACCGACAATTCGCTATGCTAGCGGCAGCTACCGGCGAAGTCAACGAAACGGGCGAGTCCAGGTTTTAGGTTTCAGGTTTTAGGTGTCAGGTGCCAGGTTTCTCGTTCCTGACACCCGTTCCCTGCCACCTGTCACCTGTTCCCTCTTTTCGCTTTTCGGTTTTCGGTTTTCGGTTTTTCACGAATACCTTGACGGACTCCTCGCCCTCATCCGATAATCTTTCCTGCGTAACAGGCGACCAGGCGTTCTCGCCAACGGCGCTATCGTCTAGGGGTTAGGACGTCAGATTCTCAATCTGAAAACGCGGGTTCGATTCCCGCTAGCGCTACCAAATCCCCACGTGGCAACTGTCGGCCTTTCTATTTTCTGTTTTTTTGTTTTCTATTCTATGTCTTCTTCGCCCTGCGCTCAGCGCCGACCTTTTCAGTCAAGAACAAAGGTGATTCTTGCAGCCTCTTGGCGTAGAATCGGGGAACACCGGAGAGGCCGGTGTCCACGAATCCGTAGTGAAATCGCCTGAGGGAGGCTTACCATGAGATCGCGAAGCGCTCTTGTGTCTTTGGTCAGCGTGCTTCTGATGGTTTCGTTTACCTTCGCTCCGCAAATGGGGAAAGCAGCGGAGCCCGAAAAGAAACCGGTAGAACCCGGGTCCAATTTCGTGGCGCTGATGCGGACGGTCCTCGATGCCTGGGAGACGCTGGACCCCGCCAATGTCGCGCCCTTCTACTCCCAGGAGTCCGGTCGCCTCTTCTTCGATATCGCACCCCTCAAGTACACGGGCTGGAACGAGTACGCCGAGGGGGTCAAGAAAGCGTTCGCCGAATTTTCCTCGGTGAAATTCACGCCCGGCGACGACGTGCAGGTGCAGCAGCGCGGCAACTTCGCCTGGGGCGCTGTTACCGTTCGCACGGACGTGGTGCTGAAGGACGGCACCAAGCAATCGTTCGACGCTCGCTGGACGATCGTTTGGCAGAAGCGCGGGAAGGACTGGATCATCGCCCACGACCACTTCTCCGCCCCGGCGCCCCTGCCGCAGGCCACGGCCGGCCAGTCGCTCTATAAGCGCCTGGGCGGGTACGACGCCATCGCCGCCGTTACCGACGATTTCATCGGCCGGCTGGTCGCTGACCAACAGCTCGGGAGATTCTTCACCGGCGCCAGCACCGACTCCAAGAAGCGCATTCGCCAGTTGGTGGTGGATCAACTGTGCGCCGCTACGGGAGGCCCATGCGTGTACATCGGTCGCAGCATGAAGGCATCGCACGAGGGGCTCGGTATCACGGAAGATGACTGGAATGCTGCCGTAAATCACTTGGTGGCCACGCTCGACAAGTTCAAGGTACCACCAAAGGAAAAAGACGAACTGCTCGGCCTGGCCTCCAGCCTCAAAGGGGAAATCGTGGCAACTTCAAGCGGCGGGGTACAGAGCAAGTAACATTAACAACTGGCACAATGGCCTAGCAGTGTGCTGAAAAAACCCGTGAGCTCGTCATTCTGAGGAGCCGGAGGCGACGAAGAATCTCGTAAGTGATTGTTTCCACTCAAAAGCAGATTCTTCGCTTCGCTCAGAATGACACCATCCAAGACTTTTTCAGCACTCTCTTAGGCCCTCATCCGCCGCAGGAATTTCCAGCCGCCTTTTGCCTGAGCACGCGGCTGGTGACGTTGTCTTTGAGCAGCGTCCAGAAGGATTCGTTCAGGTAGGCGCGGATCGCCACGTAGCACCCGCCGCAGGAATTCTCCGGCACAAATTCCTTCAGGATGTCTTCCGGGCGGAGATATTTCTTCTCGTGCATGGAGCATGGGCGCAGGTAGCCGTCGGGCGTGACCACCAGGAAGCGCTTCCCCGCGTTGCAGCCCGGGACGTAACCGTCTTTGAAAAACTGGTAGGTGCCGGAGAGTGTCCAGTCCGAGTTGACAATGCGGCCGTTCGAACGCTTGAGCGCGATGAGCTTCTGCATAGTTTCCCGGAGGCGCTTCAAGTCTTCCTCGGACGAGATGAAGTGCTCCTGGCTCCCTGTTCGCAGCATGGTGTATGCGCTATAAGAAACAGAAACGCCCCATGCCCTACCCTTCTCATAAATATCGAGCAGGTAGGGCAGGTTCTCCCGGGTGATGGCGGTGTTCAAGACAATGTCGTCGAAGCGGTGCCTGGCCAGCCTGGGGATGAGTTTTTCCAGGTGGGAGTAGAGGCCGGGGGAGCGCCGGAACCAATCGTGCAGCTCGTTGGGAAAATCGAGCGAAATCGAAAACTGATTGATCCCCGCGCCTTTCAGCTCCAGATATTTTTCTTCGGTGAGCAACTGGCCGTTGGTTACGAGGATGGTGTAGGGCAGCCCGGTTGGCTCCTTGATGGCTCGCACCACCTCGACGATATCTCGCCGGGTCAAAGGCTCGCCGCCTGAAACCTGGGCCACCATCGGCTGCAAGAGCGCCCGCATCCTTCGATAATCGTGCGGCTGCATGCGGTCGTGCTCCTGCTTCATCCCGCCTTTGTCGCAGTGCAGGCAATTGGCGGTGCAGGAATGGGTCACCTCGAAGGAGACAGCGAGAGGGCGGTCAGCGTGGAAGCTGCGGGTGCCTCGCGCGATCAGCCGAGCCGCTTTGATGACCGGAATTTTTCTCACAGACGACCTCGATGCGTGGAGACAGCTCTCCCGGAACCGAAGATGCAAATTCGCTGGAAATGTCGCCGTGGCGACCAGTGCCGCTTCAGGCGCGGCCAATCGGGACGCAGGTCCTTTTTATTCTCCGAGAGGCATACGGGAGTGTCAAGCGGTTTCGTCAGGTAGCCGGTGGTAGGTGGTAGGTTTTAGGTTCCGGTTTTCGAGTTTCGAGTTTCGGGTCTCTCGCAGGGCGGGGTTCATCTCGCCGCATTCCGCAAAGCAGGATCGTCGCCATCCGGCGCTGGCCGAGGCCAGAAGTATCGTTCGACGGCGTAGGCCAGCAACCCATTCCAGCCCACCGAAAAAAACAACACAAACGCAATGCCCAGGATTTCGCTTGAAGCCATCTGCCCCAGCCGGTCAAACTCGTGCATCTCCTGAGCGATGCTCCCGGCAATAAGTCCCCAGAGAAGGCCAAGGCGCAAGCCATGGCCCCGCACCCTCAGGGCGACCCGAACGAGAAAGCCACCGCCAAATACAACTCCGAGCCATGCCGCCAATTCCGGCCAGCCGTGACGGCCGCCAGCGGTGCGTAGGAGGCTGATCAACAATATCCAGCCCACTGCCGCCCCGGCGAACCTGCCCCATTCCCGCTTTGTCTCCGGATCGATTTCCCAACGGCGTCCAGCCCGCTGCGATTTCATGGCCGGGAGATGACGGGGGCGACTTCCGGCGCGGAAGAGCCAAAGCTTCAACAGCAAAAGAAAAGCGACCAGGGCGAAACCGAGCCAAAGGGTGACGTGGGCGTCGATCGGACCCTGATTGCTCCACGCCGTCGAGGCCATTTCATGGAGCCAGGGAAGAACCAGCAGGTACCAGAGCGCCGTCAGGCCGTTCACGGTGATGTCGGTGGCAACGGCCGCCCGCCCGAGTGCTGGCAACTCCTTCCGCCTGGCGTAATAAATCCCGGCCGGAAGTCCCGCCAAAGATGTCAGGAGCGTCAGCGCCACCAGGAGAGGAACCCCGACCGCCGAAAGCAGCCACCCGAAAAAACTTGCACCCGCGGCAGAAGGAACCACAACGAGGGCGAGAAGGCCGACCGCCAGTCCCTTGCCCCGATCTATCGGGGCGAAGGCCTCGGGACGCGCCAGCGGTCCATCTCGTGCCAGCTTCCCCCAATTCATCTTCACTCCCTCGGCCCGGAGTGACTGCCGCGAAACGGCACAGTCATCGGCTATCGGATGCGAGAGGCGAAAGCGATTTTAGGATTCATGCCCCTTCGGCGCAACCCTGTCGTGTCGCATGGGTCATAGCTAGAAGGAGTGCCGGGTGCCGAGTGCCGGGTTCCGAATTTCGTTTTTCGAATTTCCAGTTTCAAATGACGAGTTCCGAGTGCCAGGTGTCGGGTGCCGAATTTCGATTTTCGAATTTCGCTTTCCGATTTTCGTCTTCTCAGCGCGCAAGCCTAGCCAGTTCGTCGCCGGAGGCCTTTTGCACTTCCGCGTGGAGGCTCTGGCCGTGGGCGTCCATGGTCACGATGGCAACGAAGTTCTTCACCTCAAGGTGCCACATCGCTTCCGGGGTGCCGAATTCGAGCAGATGCACCCCCCTCACCTTCTCGACGCAACGGGCGTAATACTGCGCCGCGCCACCGATGGCATTCAAATAAACCGCGCCGTGCTCTTTCAGGGCAGCGAGCGTCTTCGCCCCCATGCCGCCTTTACCGATCACGGCACGGATGCCGAATTTCTTGATGATCTCGCCCTGGTAGGGCTCTTCGCGCATGCTGGTGGTCGGTCCCGCCGCCTTGATCGTCCAACGGTCACCCTCTTTGAGCGCCACCGGCCCGCAGTGATAGAGAATTTGCCCCTGCAAGTCCACCGGCGCGGGATTTTTCATCAAGTGCGAGTGGACGGCATCGCGCCCGGTGAACATATCGCCGCTGATGAGCACAACGTCGCCCACCTTCAAGCTGCGAATCTCGGCCTCGCTGAGGGGCGCTTCCAGGGCCACTTCTCTCCCGGTCAGGGGAAAACCTTCGCCGGCCGCCATTTTCTCCACCGGCCGGTGCGGGTCGCGGTAGAGCCAGCGCACGATGGCACCGCTTTCGGCGTCGAGCACAACGCCCAGGCGACGGAAAGCCCAACAATCATACGCCACCGAAACAAAGAAGCTTGCTGGCAGGCGGTTGACGGCGGTGATTTTGCAGCCGATGAGAGAAGCCTTGCCGCCAAACCCCATCGTCCCGACGCCGAGCTGGTTTGCTCCGCTCTCAGAAGCCATGATTTCCGCTTCGAGTTTGGCTAGAACCGGATTCGGGTTCGTGTCATCGAGCGGACGGAAGAGCTGCAACTTGGCGTGGTGGTAGCCCGCCGTTCGGTCACCGCCGATGCAGACGCCCACCGCGCCGGGGCTGCAGCCCTGCCCCTGCGCTTGCCAGACCGCGTGCAGGATGCACTTGCGCACCCCTTCCAGGTCGCGGTCAGCGCGGCCAAGATGCTCGAGCGTGCAGGGGAGCGAATACTGCGCGTTCATGTTCTCGCAGCCACCGCCCTTGAGCAGCAGCCTCACCTCAATCTCATTCTTCTCCCATTGCTCGAAGTGGATGACCGGCATCCCCGGTCCCAGGTTGTTGCCGGTATTCTTGCCGGTGAGCGAATCCACCGAGTTCGGCCGCAGGACGCCGCGGCGGGTGGCTTCCGCCAGCGCGGCTTC
>Ga0209320_10000771_pt1 | contig 16524 bp, 16 predicted proteins | sample Rifsed13ft4_FD_184008 | JGI IMG/M metagenome (GOLD analysis project Ga0209320, IMG submission 184008) | Soil microbial communities from Rifle, Colorado, USA - sediment 13ft 4 (version 2) | ecosystem: Environmental > Terrestrial > Deep subsurface > Rock core/Sediment | place: Rifle, Colorado... | reverse complement strand
CCCGCCATATAGGGGCCGGTCATGTACAGAAAGGCGGCGATTCTATAGATTTACGCTGGATTTGTACATCTAGCGCCCAGTGCCCGAGGCGAATGCAGCGGCTCAATCCCGTGGCGAAGCTTTTTCGGAGTGAGCCGCAGGGCCGCTGCAAGGAAAACGGCTAACCGTGAGCCGCTTGGCCGCTGCCTCCGAAAGCGCGTCCGCCTCGGGAGGCAGCGGCCTCACGGCAATGGGCGCAGATAGCCACAAAGAACGGTGTTTCCTTGGGCGCCACTGCCGCCGTCTCCGAAAGCGCTGCGCCACGGAAGGGAGTCGCCCTGCGCCACGGGATCCGGCGGCTAGACCATTATTCCCCGGCCACACCCGTGTAAAATCGCCCTATGCGTGTGCTCGGTATCGAAACTTCCTGTGATGACACCGGTGTCGCCCTGTACGACTCCGTGGACGGTTTGCTCGCCCACCAGCTTTATTCCCAGGTCAAATTGCATCTTGAGTACGGCGGGATCGTGCCGGAACTCGCCTCGCGGGACCATATACGCAAAACGCTACCCCTGATCCAGGCCGTTATGGAGGAGGCGAAAACCCGCCCCGATCAAATTGACGGGGTTGCCTATACGTCCGGTCCGGGGCTTGCCGGGGCGCTACTCGTAGGGGCCGCCTTGGGCCGTTCACTCGCCTATGCCTGGAATGTTCCCTGTGTCGGGGTCCATCACATGGAAGGGCATCTGCTCTCGCCCATGCTTGAACCGGACCCGCCGGAGTTTCCGTTTATGGCACTGCTCGTTTCAGGTGGACACACCCTGCTGGCGAACGTCGAAAAACTGGGTCACCAGACTATTCTCGGTGAATCCGTGGATGACGCCGTGGGAGAAGCCTTCGATAAAACAGCAAAACTCCTCGGCCTGGGTTATCCGGGCGGTCCGGCCATCGCTCAAGCAGCGCGCCGCGGCAATCCCGGGCGATTTCAGTTCCCGCGCCCGATGACCGACCGGCGCAAGACGCACGGCGCGCACCCGGGTCTCGATTTCAGTTTCAGCGGATTGAAAACCGCGGTGGTCACGGCCATGCAACATCAGCCGCTCAACGAGCAATTCATTTCGGACGTCGCGGCGTCGTTCGAAGCCGCGGCAGTCGATGTGCTGACGATCAAGTGTGAGTGGGCGCTGGAGCAAACCGGCGCAACACGCCTGGTTGTGGCCGGCGGCGTAAGCGCCAACGAGAAACTGCGCGAACGACTGGAAGGCCTGACTCAACGACTCGGCGTGCGCGTGTATTTCCCGCGCCCGGCGTTTTCGACCGATAACGGCGCGATGATCGCCTACGCGGGTTACCGGCGGCTGGCGGCGGGTCAGCACGAACCATTGTCCTTCGGCGCACGGGCGCGGTGGCGGATTGAAGATATCCGCGGAATCACCAATTAATTTTTTATGCCGATTCGGGTTTCCGTTCCGGCCAGCAGACTGCGGATGTTGGCACGATGTCGAAAAATCAGCGTCGCGCTCATGACAATCATGGCCAGGAGATACGGCCACCCCGGCGAGAACCACGCGACATAAAACGGCGCGGCCACGGATACGGTCAATGCCGCCAATGATGAATAACGGAACACGAAAGCGATCGCCGCCCAGGTGGCAACCATCGCCAGCCCTGCCCAGGGATTGAGCGCCAGCCATACACCCAGCGTGGTGGCCACTCCCTTCCCGCCGCGGAAGCCGAAGTACACCGGGAATAGATGACCGAGGAAGGCGCCCAAACCGGTGAGTGCCAGGATCACGACGTCATGCGTCAGGGCTTGCGCGATCAACACCGGTACGGCGCCCTTGAGGGCATCGCCGACCAGGGTCAACACGGCGGCGGTCTTCCCGCCATAGCGCAGGATGTTGGTGGCACCGGGATTTTTCGAACCGATCTCGCGCGGGTCCTTCAGGCCCATGAGACGCGCGATGATAATCGCGCTCGATACCGAGCCCAGCAGGTAGGCAAAAACCGGAAAAGTATAAAGCCACATGGTTCAATTGGACTTGGTTGCGGGTCAGCGAGTCAAGCGACACCCGGCAGTGATTTTCGTTATAGTGGCGGCATGGACATTATCTACCTCCGCGACCTGAAGATCGAATGCATCATCGGTGTATGGGAGTGGGAGCGCCGGATCAAGCAGACCGTCATCCTCGATCTCGACATGGCTTCGGATAACCGGCGCGCGGCCGCCACGGATACCATCGAGGACACCCTCAATTACAAGGCCGTGGCCAAGCGCCTGATCGAGTACGTGGGGAGTACCCAGTTTCAACTGGTAGAAACCCTGGCCGAGAAGATTGCCGGGATTCTGCTTACCGAATTCAAACTCAAGTGGGTGCGGGTGCGAGTCAATAAAAAGGGCGCGATCCAGGGCGCCGCCGACGTCGGTGTCGTCATCGAGCGCGGACCGGCGTAACTCCGTGTCACGGGCGTATGTCGCCATCGGGAGCAACATCAACAAGGAGGAAAATATCCGGGGCGCCGTTCGTGCCCTTTCGACTGCGTTCGGACCGCTTTCATTGTCCCCGGTCTACGAAAGCGAGGCGCAAGGGTTTAAGGGGGTGAATTTCTACAATCTGGTTGCGGGCCTCAACACCACGAAATCGATTGATAATATAAAAGCGGCGATTACTGAGATCGAGTTCCGGTTTGGGCGTGGGCGCAAATCTGGCCACATGACTTCCAGAACGGTCGATCTCGATCTGCTGCTGTACGACGACGTGGTGCGTCATGACTTGCACGTCAATTTGCCGCACCCCGACATTCAACACTATGCCTTCGTCTTGCTGCCTCTGGCAGACATCGCACCCACGTTGAAACATCCGGAGACGGGACTGACGTTTTCAGAAATGTGGCGTCAATTCAATGGCAAAAAAGATGCATTGCGGGCGGTGGATCTCAAGCTTTAACGTTCATGGATAACCCGCGTTTTCAACATCCGTTCCATCTTGGATGCACTGAAACCATCCATACGTTGTTTCCCCACAAGGATAATGGGGACGCCTTTCCCTTGAAGACGCCTGAATTCCTGCCGGTCGATTTCGCTTTGTTCCACGTCATACTCGCTGTAGGTGATGCCCATGCGGCAAGACAAGATTTTGCGGTCTGGCAGACGCCACGCTACTTGGTGGTAAACATTTGCACTTCCCTGGGACCGTATGAATTTTCCTGGTCTGACATCACTTCGGCGGGACCGGAAAAGCGGCGAATTTTTACTGCTTCCGCGTTAACGGGGATTACCGGCCGATCGGAAAAATAAATCCGTCCCTCCGCGTCGGTCCATTTTTAGACCTTGCCTGCCGCGACGAAATTCCACGCCAACAGGAAAATTGCCGCCGGCAACAACACGATGCGGGTAGCCATATCCAATCTGAATGGAAGCCGCTACATGACCACCCGGCGCCCGCCGTCCACGGTCAGGACCTGTCCCGTGATGAACCCGGCGTCGCGGATGAGGAAAAGCACCGAGCGCGCCACGTCGTCAGGTTCACCGGAACGCTTGAGCGGCGTACGCGAGATGATGCGCTGTTTGGACATTTCATCGACGTCGCTTTCGGGCCAGAGGATGACTCCGGGCGCGATGGCGTTGACCCGGACTTCCGGCGCCAGTTCACGGGCCAGGGCTTTCGTGAGCATGATCATGCCCGCCTTGGCGACGCTGTAGATCAGATACCCCATCAGCGGACGTTCACCGTAGATGTCCGCGATGTTGATAACGCTCCCTTCGGTTTTTTTCAAATGCGGTGCCGCCGCCTGTACAAGGAAGTAAGGCGCTTTCAAATTGGGGCCCATAATATCATCCCACTGCGTTTCGGTTATTTTACCCACGGGCGTGGGGTAGAACCGCGAGGCGTTGTTGATCACTACATCGAGACGATCGAAGGATTCGACAGTTTCAAACACAAGATTCTTGGCCAGCCGCTCGCCGTTATTCAGGTCCCCGCGCACCAGCATGACCGACTCCGGGCGGGTCTTGTGCAATTCATTTTGCAGGGCGTGCGCGGCCTTTTCCGAGGTGTGATAATGAATGACGAGCTGCATTCCCTGGGCATGCAGCATCCGCGCAATGGTAGCTCCGATGCGGTGTGCGCCGCCCGTGATCAGCGCTACCTTGCCTTCAAGTAAGTTGTCCGGCATAAAGTCCAGTATAGTTCTTCTCAGTCTCACGATACCGGTTGCGCGTCCCAACGCCAAGAGTTGCCTTCATGAATTCAGAAAACAACGGCCACATGCCTGTTTCGGGTCCGCTCGAACTGCCGCCACCGACACCCGAGGAACAAGCACACTGCGAAAAAGTACAACAACGAATCCGTGATGCAATAATCGAATCGGGAGGCGATATTTCCTTCGCGCGCTTCATGGAACTGGCACTTTACGCGCCCGGGCTTGGTTATTACACGTCCGGAAAACGAAAATTCGGTAACAAGGGTGACTTTATCACCGCGCCGGAACTGGGATCGCTGTTTGCGCGTTGTCTCGCTCGCCCATGTCTTTCTATACTCGAGGAAACAGCAGGTGGGGACATCCTTGAAATTGGCGCCGGCAGCGGGGCATTGGCAGGCGATTTGCTGCTCGAGCTCGAAACACTGAAATGCCTTCCGAAGCATTATCTCATTCTCGAACTCAGCAACGAACTGCGCGAGCGCCAATCCAGAACACTGGAGCAGAAAATTCCGCATCTGCTGCCTCGCGTTCGCTGGCTGAAGACCCTGCCCGGCGATTTTCGCGGCGTGATGCTGGCAAACGAATTGCTCGATGCGATGCCGGTGGAGCGGTTTAATGTGCGCGCAGCGGGCATCAACCAGTTGTTTGTCGCCTGGGAAAATGACCATTTTGCTTGGAGGGAAAAACCGGCCGATGAATCAATCCGGAATCATATCGCACCACTGAGCTTGCCGACAGGGTACCTGTCGGAAATCAATCTGCCGGCCGAGGGATGGGTGCGCAGTGCGGCCGATATACTCAAGCAAGGGGTATTGATACTCATTGATTATGGTTTCCCGCGCGCGGAGTTCTATCATCCGCAGCGGATCGAAGGAACACTCATGTGTCACTATCGTCATCGCGCGCACGACGATCCCCTGATACTCGTTGGCCTGCAGGATATCACCGCGCATGTGGACTTCACGGCGGTGGCCGAGGCGGGAACCGGGGCCGGCCTGTCGTTGCTCGGCTACACTTCGCAGGCGGCGTTTCTGATCGGTTGCGGCCTGGAACAGTTGGCGTCGGGTTCCGATCCCGAAGACACCCGCAGGCATCTCGAACTAACGCAACAGATCAAGAAACTTACCCTGCCCCATGAGATGGGAGAACTGTACAAGGTCATCGCCTTGGGACAGGGCGTTGCCAAACCGGTGAGGGGATTTGAATTCCAGGACCGGAGTAGACGATTGTAATGAACGGCGGGAAGCGGTCGTAGATTAAGGAACGGCCTTGGCGTTTTTCCCGCTGAAATGACCGCGGTTATACGTTTCAATCCACTGCAGGCGGCACGGCCCTTGCGCCCGGTGATCGGTGAAGGAACCGTTTCGATCACCTGCCCGTCCTGCTTGTTCTCCGGCGCGATAGGCCTCGTCCATCACCAGCTGGCGCCGCTTGTCGCCAACCTCTAACCCCGCCCGGTAATCATTCGGACAAGTGTCCTGGTCCTCTTTTCGGACGCCGATACAGTAACCGAATGCATTGTCCGGATAACACTGACTCGCATCCTCGAATCCTTTCGTGAAATGGTTGGATTTCGCTCCGGTTGTGTTGTTTCCCTGAGGCAAACCGCTCGTGGCGGTACTCGCGGAGCCCGGTCCCGGGATGAGCGAAGGGCGCAATTGAATAACCGGTGACTGACCGGCACAATGACTTCGTCAAGAAAATAAAACCAAGGTCAACACATTGGTCAAGTCCATTGTCACGGATATCGAGGGCACGACATCTTCGTTGTCCTTCGTTAAGGATGTGCTGTTCCCGTACGCACGCGCACGCATGGGCGAATTTATTCACCGGCATGCCAAAGACCCTGCTGTACAACGCGAACTCGATGAGGTGCGCCGGATCAGCGGCAAGAAACTGACCGATGCCGAAGTCATCGACCAGCTTACCCGTTGGATCGACGAGGACAGAAAAATCACACCGCTCAAGAATCTCCAGGGAATGATCTGGGAAGACGGTTACCGCCAGGGAGACTTCAAGGGGCATGTGTATCACGATGCCATGCGCCAACTGCGAAACTGGCGGCGCCAGGGTATTTCGATTTACGTCTTTTCTTCCGGCTCGGTCCAGGCCCAGAAACTGCTGTTCACCCACACGGAATACGGCGACCTGACGCCGCTGTTTTCCGGCTATTTCGACACCACCATCGGCAACAAGCGCGAGGCCGGTTCATACCGGAAAATCGCTGAAGCCATCGGTACGAAACCCGATGAAATCCTGTTTTTGTCAGATATCATAGAAGAACTTGACGCCGCACGCGCCGCCGGGATGCAAGTAATCGGACTCGTGCGGGAGAGTGTACCCGATCTCCGCAGCGCCTACCGACAGGTGAGAAATTTCGACGAAATTGAAATCTAGACGGGAATCGCCCAGAGGTCGTGTTCGCCGGCGCGAGTGACACGGACCTCGCAGAAATCGCCCGGCTCCAAGTTCTTTGCGCCTTCGATAGATACCATTCCATCGATCTCGGGCGCATCGGCGCTGGAGCGGGCCGCCACCGTGTTGGCTTCGGTGCTGTCCACCAATACAGTCAGGGTTTTCCCGACTTTGCGTAGCAACTTGTCCGTGGAGATTCTTGCCTGTACTTCCATGAAGCGCGCCTGGCGTTCCTGCTTGATCTCCTCCGGTACGGTATTGGGCAAGGTATTGGCCGCGGCACCCGCCACCGGTGAGTAGGCAAAACAACCCACGCGGTCGAGCTGTGCGGCGCGCAGAAAATCGAGCAGTTCATTGAACTCCTCCTCCGTCTCACCGGGAAAGCCGACGATAAATGTCGAGCGCAGCGTGACTTCCGGGCAGACCTCGCGCCAGCGTTCGATCCGTGCGAGATTGTCTTCCGCACTGGCCGGGCGTTTCATCAGTTTCAGGATGCGCGGGTTCGCGTGCTGGAACGGCACGTCGAGATAGGGAAGAATTTTTCCGTCGGTCATGAGCGGGATGATCTCATCCACATGCGGGTAGGGATAAACGTAATGCAGCCGCACCCACACGCCCAGCTCGCCCAGCGCCTGGGCGAGCTCGACCATGCGTGTCCTGACCGGCCGTCCCTGCCAGAACCCGACACGGTATTTCACGTCCACGCCATAGGCGCTCGTATCCTGCGAGATCACCAGGAGCTCTTTCACGCCCGCCTGCACCAGGTTCTCCGCCTCCTGCATCACCTCCCCGATGTCACGACTCACGAGATCGCCGCGCATCGAGGGAATGATGCAAAAGCTGCAGCGGTGATTGCAGCCTTCGGCGATCTTGAGATAGGCATAGTGTCGTGGCGTGAGCTTGATGCCGTGTGCGGGCACGAGGTCGGTGTAAGGATCATGCGGTTTCGGGAGATACCGATGCACCGCCTGCATGACGTCGTCGAGCGCATGCGGGCCGGTAACGGCGAGCACCCGCGGATGGGTTTGTTTGACGATTTCGCCCTTGGCGCCGAGACAACCGGTGACGATGACGCGGCCGTTTTCCTCCAGCGCCTCGCCGATGGCATCGAGCGACTCCTCGACGGCGTCATCGATGAAACCACAGGTGTTGATGACCACGAGATCCGCGCCCGCGTAATCGGGTGAAATCGCATAACCTTCGGCACGCAGTTGCGTCAGGATGCGCTCGGAATCCACCAGCGCCTTGGGACAACCGAGGCTGACGAAACCGACGCGGGGAACCGGATTGTCTCCAGCCGACCCGGCCGATGGGAATTGGACGGCTTTGGTCATGCGGATTATTCCACCTTGAGGTAGGCGAATCCCTGGCGTTGCAGCTGCACGATTTGCACCACGCCCGAATGTACAATTTTCACGCCCGGCATGAGCTTTTTCTCGTCAAGCCCGATCTGTTCGCGGGTAATGCCGCAAACTTCAAGCTTTACGCCTTGCAGGTCACGCAAAGTGGCGAGCCGCGCCTGAAGATCCGACCGACGTTGCTTCAGGGCCTCGTCTTCGACGAACGGCGTGCCGGCCAGTTTATCGCCGGTGACGAAGCGGATGCCCCAGGAAACGAATACGATGCGGATATCGTAATCGACGAGTTCGCTTTGATAAGTCGAAACCATGTTGTGAATGTTGGTTAACATGGCGCTGAACCGGCGCGGATCGGAAAAATCGGCGTGATACACCACCTTGATCACGTTATCCTGCGGCTTTCCCGCCGTCTGGCTGGCCGACGCCACGTTCCCTGCACTTGCAGTCAATAACAGAAGTGCCGAAAGAAACATCCGCGTCAGCGGATGGCTGTGTTGCTCATTCATGAGGCACCTTCCTGGATACAAACCTGAAGATTGAATTGAGTTACGCAGCGCCGTATCCAGCCACTTCAATAACGAATAGAGATTTCCTTTGGATCCGGCGCAACGAGGTCACCGTGACGTCAATACTGTATTCTGACACAGATCGGCTCAAACGGTGTTGTGCGGGGTCTGTAACACCTGACGGACAGCCGCGATGCGCGCATCCCGGAGACGCGCGGCGATATCCGGACCGTTACCGCCTGCGGCGGCAATGGCAGCGCTGTTCACGGCGCGCGCGGCGCTGAAAACCCGGCGAAAAAGCTCGGCCTGCGGATAGGGTCGGTTTTCCAGTCCGCTACGGCCGCGGAAATCCGCCTCGCATGCGCAGATGAACATCTCGACACGCGCCGGGCGCCGGAAGGCATCGATCGCCTCGAGCGTGTCGACCACCGTCGCCGGTCGGAGTTCAGCGATGCGGTGGCAGTGCGGGTGATACTGTGCCGCAATCAACGCCAGATCACGGTATTCATTCGGAACCCGGAACCGCTGGCAGAATTTTTTGATCAGTTCGACACCGCGTGTTTCATGACCTTTGTGCCGCGGCCATTCATCCCTCGGCGTCGCGCCCTTGCCCAGATCGTGCATGAGCGCCGCGAAGCGCACGCGGGTGTCGGTTGACAGTCGCGCCGCCGCCTCCAGCACCAGCAGCGCATGCACGCCGGTATCCACTTCCGGATGATATTGCGCCGGTTGCGGGACACCGAACAGCGCGTCGATCTCCGGGAACAGGCGCGCGAGCGCGCCACAGTCGCGCAATACTTCGATAAAGCGCGATGGCCGGTCTTCGCCGAGTGCGCGCTCGAGTTCCACCCAGACGCGCTCCGCCACCAGATGATCCACTTCACCGCTCTTGACGATTTTTCGCATGAGCTCGTTGGTTTCGGGCGCCACGCGAAACCCGCGACCGGCGAACCGCGCGGCGAAGCGGGCGACGCGCAGGATCCGTAGCGGATCCTCGGAGAACGCGGGCGAGACGTGGCGCAACACGCCACGGCGCAAATCCTCCGTACCCCCGAACGGATCGATGATCCGCCCCTGGTCGTCCTCGGCGATGGCATTGATTGTGAGATCGCGCCGGCGCAAATCGTCTTCCAGCGTCACATCCGGCGCGCTGTAGACCTTGAATCCCTTGTAGCCATGGCCTGATTTGCGCTCGGTGCGCGCCAGCGCGTATTCCTCCTTGGTTTCCGGATGCAGAAACACGGGGAAGTCCGCGCCCACGGACTTGAAGCCTTGCGCCACCATTGCTTCCGGGGTGCCGCCCACGACCACGTAGTCACGGTCCTGGACCGGCAGGCCCAGAAGCTTGTCGCGCACCGCCCCGCCCACGAGGTAGATTTTCATCCCGTCATGCTAATGTGTGGATACCACCAACGCCAAGTAGCGAATTTCGTGACACGTCTATATCGCCTATTCTTTGCGCTGCCGTGCCTGGCGGTCCTCATGGGTTGTGCCAGCCCGCTTTATTACCTACAAGCCATACAGGGGCAGGCCGATATCTTTGCCAAAAGCCGCCCCGTGGAAGACTGGCTTGCGGACCCGGCCACGCCGCCGGAAGCCAAGCGCCACCTGGTGCTCGCGCAGCAGCTCAGGGAGTTCGCGAGCCGCGAACTCCTGCTCCCGGACAATCAGAGTTACCGCGCCTACGCCGACCTGGAGCGACCGTATGTGCTCTGGAACGTTTTCGCCGTCCCGGAATTGATGCTGAAAGCGAAACAATGGTGCTTCGTAGTGGCCGGGTGTGTGCCGTATCGGGGTTATTTTGTAAAAAATAACGCGGATAAATTTGCCGCCACCCTGAAACAGAAGGGATACGACGTGTACGTCGGCGGCGTGAAGGCCTATTCCACATTGGGGTGGTTCGACGATCCCCTGCTCAATACCTTTATCCATCGCGGTGAGGCCGAACTCGCGGGCCTGTTATTTCACGAACTGGCGCACCAGAAACTATACGTGAAGGGGGACAGCAGTTTTAACGAGTCATTCGCCACGGCCGTGGAGATCGAGGGCGTCAAGCGCTGGTTTCAGCGGAACGGGGCAATCGAAGCGGCGGAAACTTATATCGAAAAAATCCAGCGGCGCGATGAATTCGCCACGCTGGTTGAAACGTACCGCACACGCCTGTCGGAAATCTATCAATCGAATTCAAGCGCTGCGGAGAAGCGCGCCGCCAAGGCGCAGACCTTCGCGGATTTGCGGCGCGATTATGGTTCGCTGAAGACAAAGTGGGGTGGATACGCGGCGTTCGACAGTTGGTTTGCCCTGGACCTGAATAACGCGCATCTCGCTGCCATCGGAGTGTACAACCAGTATGTCACCGCGTTTCAGGCGCTGTTCCGGGAACACGCGGGGGACTTCACCGCCTTCTATCGTGCCGTCGAGGAATTGGCGCGCCTTCCGCAAGCGGACCGCTACGCAGCATTGACCATACTTTCCACACCGAAATCCTGAACGTCGACTGAAACCCAGCGGCGTTTCAGGGGAGCACTTCGCCGCGCGCGGGATAATCATTTTTGATGATGAAATCGATGGCGCTCAGCATTTCCTTGAAGACAGGGCGTGCAAAGGGCATGGTTTGTATCTGCGACCAATATAAGGTGCCGTCCGCGCGAATCAAGAAAATGCCCGGTTCGCTGAACTGGGCCGGTTCCTCGATACCGGCGGAAGTCTTGCCACGGCTGGAGGAGATAAAAAGCCCCCATCGGCGCGCGACATCGAGGCCCATGGCATAGCCGATCGTCAGATTTTTCAGGCCCCAGGTTTCTTTGGCCTGCTGTGCGCGTTCTTTTACGTCATTGCTGATCGCCACCGCGTTCACGCCGCGTTGCGCGAATTCGTCAATCAATCCGTCCAGCTCACCGATATATTTGCGGCATATCGGACAGTGCAGGCCGCGATAAAAAACCAGGAGCGTGAACCGCTCGGGTTTTTGCGCACTCAGGACCCACTGGGCACCGGCAAGGGTTGCTACTGAAAGTTCGGGAACCGGCTGCCGGGGATAGAGTCTGGTCATTGTCATCTCCGCGAAAGTTATGCCGCAAGAATTTTTTAATGATTATGCGAGAATAAGCCTGCCATGTCTCGATTGGAAGCCGTGGCGCGGATTCTGGCATTCATGCGGCGAACCGGACGATGGCGAATATCCCCAACATGGTGAAGGCAATCGCCAGCTTGGCCGCCACCCCCAGCACCAGTCCCAGCGTCGCGCCGATACCGGCTCGTCCGGCATTCTCAAGCCGGCGTTGCGTGGAATATTCCCCGATCACAGCGCCAAGAAACGGGCCGAGCAGGATACCGGGAAGACCGAAAAACAGGCCGGCGACGGCGCCGATCGCGGCGCCTGCCACCGCGCGCGGGGAAGCACCGAAACGCTTCGCTCCGAAGGCGCTCGCTATGAAATCAGCGGGATAAGTCAGCAGCGCAAGACCGCCCAGCAGTATCAGCGTTCCTTTGCCCGCATAGGCAAAGTCATCGGCCCACGCCGCCAGCACCAGCCCTGCAAACAGCAGCACCGCCCCCGGTATTGCCGGGATGAACAGGCCTGCAAGTCCGAGGGTGACGAGGACGCCCGCCAACACCCAAAGCACAATGAAGGCAGTGATTTCCATAGAAGCGCCGGTGACGCGGATGAATATTACCAAATAAGTCCCGCACGGTAACAAGCGTGGTTGGCTTGCTACCGTGCGGGTTCATCACGGACCTGAGTCAGCGGAACGTGCCGTGCGGCTTCAGCGATGAGCCAGGCGACGCAAGGATGAAAGCCTGTCGGATGTGCGTGATGGAAGATATGTCGGCGCGATTTCCTCCACGCTCGCCGGCGAGACGTCGAAGACAGCGGGAAAACCGCTGGTGCAGACGCTGTCTATCTGCAGAGAACGATAATTGTCGAGCGAAAAAGGTTTGCCCGGCGCGAATTCCAGCGCCGCCGCCTGCAACCACGACATCCGGTTGTTCAATCCCAGGATGTACACGCGTTTCCCGATCAGCTTGGCAACGTAATTCACCAGGTCACGCAGGGTGTAAACACGTGGACCGCAGAGATCGTAGCGTTTCCCGAACGTTTTGTGATTGTCGAGCGATTGCACCATGGCGCTCACGACATTCTCCACGTAAACCGGCTGGAATTTTGCTTCCGGGCAGGCGAGTGGAAACAACCACGGCGTGAGGCGCAACAATCCCGCGAAGCGGTTCAGGAAACTGTCGCCCGGACCGAATATGACCGAAGGCCGGAAACTGGTCACATGAAAATTCGGCCCGTTGGCGGAATGCACCGTATCTTCCCCCTGTGCCTTGGTGCGAAGATAAAAACTGGGCGCCTCGGGCGAAGCATGCAGGGCGCTCATGTGCAGTAAACGCTTCACCCCCGTCTGGTGGCAGACTCGCACGATGGTTGCGGGCAACTCTGCGTGCGCGCGGGCAAAGCCTTTTCCTGATCTCCCGCTTTCGTTGAGGATACCGACCAGGTTAATGACCACATCCCGGTCCTCGAATTGCGTGCGCAGGAAAGCGGCGTCCTGTATGTCTCCCTGCACCAGTCGCACCGTCGGCAACACCAGCAGGTCACGCTGCTGTTCTCGCCGGCGCGTGGGAATTACGATATCGTGCCCGGCTTCGGACAACCGCGTGGCCAGGAATCGGCCTACGAACCCTGTTCCTCCCAGGATGCAGACAGTATGACTGGACATGGATTGAAGGTTTGAAAAAATCGAGCTTATGTTCTACAAGCCTCGAGATTGGAGGTCAAGTGCCATCACAATATCAACGGACATTTAGCAAGGGATAAAGAGTAGGCAGTAAGGATACTGTCACGAGCTGCTGATTAACGCATCTCGCCCATTTTCCCGACAACAGCCTAATACTCTGTGCCGTCGTCTTTCGATGTCCGCTCGGTAACCTCAGCACCGGTAAAGGGAGCAACATCATTACCAAGCTGCGGGTACAGCGATATGCCAATTCCACCAGCCGGGGAAATCGTATGGGTGGACACCTTAAACGAGGTTTAGAAAAGCTTTATTAATTTCCCGGCAATCCAGGAGAATGAAAGAATTACCTGTCTGATGGAGCGATTTTCGGCATACGCTGACTCAGGCGCTCCGGATGACTGCCCAGGCGATAATCGTACACCGTGGTATAGGACATGACATTTTTTACGTAGTCACGCGTTTCACTGTAGGGAATGGTTTCCACCCAGATATCGGAATCCATGATGTTGTCCGGCAACCAGACATCGACGCGATTCGGTCCGGCATTATAGGAAGCCGTGGCCAGCAACTGGTTGCCGTTGCTGCGGCCGAGCACCTCTTTGAGGTAGCTCGTACCCAGGCGGATATTGGTCTCGATATTCAGCAAGGACCGGCTGCTGCGGATGGGGAAATTGATTTTGCGCCCGGTCAGTCTTCCGGTGGAGGGCATTAACTGCATCAGGCCGAGAGCCCCCGCATTGGAGCGGGCGTCTACCACGAAGGCGGATTCCTGACGCAACACGCCGTACACCCAACTCGGATCGATACCGTACTCGGAGGCATTGGTTTCGATCATGTCGCGGTATATCACCGGAAACCGCAACTCCAGATCGTCCTGGTGGTTGCTGCGCGCGACCGTGAAGATCGCCCGGTCATACCAGCCCCACTGGCGTGCCACCACCGCGGCTACGGCGAGTTCACGATTGTTCATCAGGCGCGTAATCCAGCTCCACTGCCGGCGGGCGTCGACCACCTCGCCCATGAGATACAATTCTTGCGCCATCTGGATTCCGGGGCGGGCCAGCATGGCCTTAACTTCCTCCGGACTCGCTTCAATACTCACGTGCTGCATGGAATATTTTTCGTCGATACGATCGGCGGCGAGAAAGCCATAGTAACTCCGGTCACGGGCAAGGCTTTCATAAATGCGGCGCGCTTCTTCCTGGCTATCCGTGGCTTCCAGTATTCGCGCCGTCCAGTAACGCCATTGACTGTTGCGTTGCTGATCCTCGCTCAATCCCTTGATGAATCGTCGGGCTGCCTCCCATTCTCCGGTTCGCAATGCGGTCCGCACCCTCCACAGATGCAAGGTTTCATCGTCGGGGTCGGCGGATACCGCGGTCAGCCACAACAGGGCCTGGGGAAGTTGTTCCTGTGCCGCCAGGATGCCGATATAACGCAGAACGTAATTATCGTCCTCGCCGAAGAACTGAAATTTGTTTTTTAGCTGCGCCCACTGAACCATGGCCTCTTCCGGATCACGGTGAGCCAGGCGTACGACGCCGTGCTTGACGATCATGCGCGCCACCGGTGTTTCCACCGAATAGGATATTTGCTGCAGTTCGCGCACCGGATCACGGTGCATCGCCTGCCAGCGACTCACCCACACCCGCTCGGCCGGCTCGAGATAACGGGCGAGATCACCGGCCAGCCGCAGATTCCGGGATTCCATGGCCAGTCGTATGCGCGCCCAGACGATGTCGCTGGTCATGTGCCCGGCGCGTTTCCAGATCGCAAAAACCGGATTGCATGGCGTGGGTAATTGGTTACCGGTGAGCCAAAGTTTTTCCACCTCATTCATGAGCGCCGCCTGGTGTTCGCTGGTGTTGAGCAGGCGCGCCAGACGCAGGCAGGTCAGCTCCGGCTCGTCTTCGATGTCCTGGTATTCCTTGAGAAATGCGCTCCAGTCTCCCCGCTGCGCCAGAATATGCAGCCATTTTTTGCGAATGACATCGCTGATGGGTGCCTGGCTGTTTTCAGCCAGAAATCGCCGAATTTCGGCGGCGGGCGTGACAGCAAGTCGGTTTTTGATCGATTCATACTCGAGATAGCCGCGCAGCACGTAGCCATCCAGGCGCTCGTAGAGTTCCCGGAAGCGCGCTGGTTTACCGGCCTTCAACGCCTCAAGCGCCGCCAGGTACTCGTGGCGGCGGGTTTCATCCTGCTGACCATCTTCTTCAGCCGGGGAAACCTTCACCGAAAAGCTCAAGCCGGCCAGAAGCAGGGATATAATGATGTATCGTTGCATGTTGTTTTATTATAGGTAATTACACAGAAGAATATCTGATATTGAGAAATTAAGGATATCCCCATGACCCTGGAAACCATCAATCCCACCACCGGTGAACGGTTGAAAACCTTCGATCAATGGAATGATCAACAAGTCGAATCGGCGGTCGCGGAAGCGGCGGCGGCGAACACCGCCTGGCAGGCGACGACGTTTGCCGAAAGAGCGCGATTGTTGCGCCATGCCGCCGCGGAATTGCGGAAAAACAACGCCCGTTACGCCTCGATCATCACCCTGGAAATGGGAAAAATCGCCAAGGAAGCGCGCTCTGAAATCGAGAAATGCGCGTCGGGGTGCGATTTCTACGCCGAGCACGCCGCGGCCTTCCTTCAGGATGAAAAAATACCATCCGACGCGAGCTCAAGCTTCGTTACCTATTTGCCCCTCGGCACCGTGCTCGCGATCATGCCGTGGAATTTTCCATTCTGGCAGGTGTTTCGCTTCGCCGCTCCGAGCCTCATGGCGGGGAACACGGTCTTGCTGAAGCATGCCTCCAACGTTCCGCAATGTGCGCTGGCGATCGAGGAGATTTTCCGCCAGGCGGGGTTTCCCCAAGGCGTGTTCCGCACGCTCATGATTTCCGCCACCCAGGCGGAAAAAATCATCGCCGACCGGCGCATTCACGCGGTGACGCTCACCGGCAGCGATATAGCCGGACGTAAAGTCGCGGCGGCGGCCGGGGCACATCTTAAGAAAACCGTGCTCGAGTTGGGCGGATCGGATGCATTCATCGTCCTGTCCGACGCCGAACTCGAAGCGGCGACATCGGTCGGCGTCGCCTCCCGCTTCCTCAATTGCGGCCAGAGCTGCATCGCCGCCAAGCGGTTTATTCTGGTCGAGTCAGTCGCGAATCAGTTTATCGACATGTTCAAGCAAAAGGCCCACGCACTGCGCATGGGGAATCCCGCCCAGGAGACCACACAACTCGGCCCCATGGCGCGCGCCGATCTGCGCGACCAGTTGCACAAACAGGTTACCGACTCGGTAACGGCGGG
>Ga0209320_10000765_pt1 | contig 16574 bp, 12 predicted proteins | sample Rifsed13ft4_FD_184008 | JGI IMG/M metagenome (GOLD analysis project Ga0209320, IMG submission 184008) | Soil microbial communities from Rifle, Colorado, USA - sediment 13ft 4 (version 2) | ecosystem: Environmental > Terrestrial > Deep subsurface > Rock core/Sediment | place: Rifle, Colorado... | reverse complement strand
TCGAAGCGAGCGGCTGCTTCTTTGCGCCCGATCCCTCCAGCCAGAAGGCCTGCACCATCGGCGGCAATGTGGCGGAAAACGCCGGCGGGCCGCACACCCTCGCTTATGGCGTAACCGTCAACCATGTTGTCGGCCTCGAAGTTGTCCTGGCGAACGGTGAGGTGGTGGAACTCGGTGGCTCGGTCAGCGGCAGCTCGCCGGACTCCCCCGGCTATGATTTGACCGGCGTGATGGTGGGCTCGGAAGGGACATTGGCCATCATCACCGCCATTACCGTGCGCCTCATGCGCGCTTCGGAGGCGGTCAAGACGCTGCTAGGAATTTTTGAAAGTGTGAACGACGCCAGCGAGACGGTGGCGGATATCACTGCCCGCGCGATTACCCCGGCGGCGTGCGAGATGCTGGACGGATTGAGCCTCAAGGCAGTCGAGGCCGCCACCCACGCCGGCTACCCGCTCGATGCCGGCGCCGTCTTGCTGGTTGAGGTGGAAGGGTTGCGTGAAGCCGTCGAGGTGCAGGCCGGGCAGATTGACGAAGTCTGCCGCGCCCACCACGCGCGAGAAGTCCGCGTCGCCCGAGATGCCCGCGAGCGCGAGCTCCTCTGGACCGGGCGCAAAAACGCCTTCGGGGCCATCGGCCGCCTGGCCCCGAGCTACTACGCGCAAGACGGCGTGATTCCTCGCTCGAAGTTGCCCTTCGTTCTCCGCAAAATTGATGAAATCGGCCGGCGGCACGGCTTTCAAATCGGCAACGTCTTCCACGCCGGCGATGGCAACCTCCATCCGCTGATTCTTTTTGATGAACGCGACCAGGAGCAGTTCCGCCGGGTGGTTGCCGCCGCCAGCGAAATCATGCGGCTCTGCGTCGAACAAGGCGGCTCGCTCACCGGCGAACACGGCGTGGGAATGGAAAAACGCGAGATGATGCCTTTGCTCTTCTCTGACAATGATTTTGCCGCCATGGAAAAGGTCAAGCGCGTCTTCAATCCGGACGGCCGGATCAATCCCGAAAAGGTGATTCCACTGTTGAAAACGTGCAAGGAGATGACGGTGCGGCCGGTGGTGATGCGCCGCGGCGATTGAGAGAGAGCAGCATGCCGGCAGCGACCTCGCTTCTCGAACAGCTTTCCGGAATCGTAGGGGCAACCGAGGTGATCGTCGCGCCGGAAGAGCTGCGGCGATTCTCGGTGGACGGGAAGGTTCCGGGCGCGGTCGCCCGGCCAGGCTCGGCCGATGAAGTGGTCGAGATCGTTCGCCTGGCCCGAAGCGATCGGCTGGCGCTCATGCCGGCTGGGGGTTTCTCCGACGCCCAACTCGGGAACATTCCGCGGCAGCTCGATGTCGTCGTCTCGCTCGCCCGCATGAACCAGGTGCTGGCCTATGACCCGGCCGATTTGACGGTTTCCGTCGAAGCGGGAGCAACGCTGGCGGCGTTCCAGCAAACTCTGGGAGCCCATCGGCAGTTTCTCCCCGTGGATGCTCCTTCGAGGGGGGCGACGGTGGGGGGAATTCTGGCGACGCACGCGAGCGGCCCCTTGCGCTACGGCTACGGCACCGTTCGCGACTTCACCATCGGGATGCAGTTCGTCACCGGGGAAGGGAAAATCGTCAAGACCGGCGGGCGCGTGGTGAAAAATGTGGCCGGCTACGACCTTGCCAAGTTGATGATCGGTTCCCTCGGCACGCTGGGCATCATCACCTCAGCCAATTTTCGAACGTTTCCCGTCCCGCCGCGGACGGCCACGCTGGCGGCCGGCTTTGCCTCGCTGGAATCTGCCTTGGAGATGCGAAGGAAAATTGTCCACTCCGTGCTCCAGCCCCGCGCCCTCGATCTGCTCGACCGCGAGGCAGCCCGGACTCTCCGCGGAGATACACCCGAGGTGGAGCAAACCGCCTGGTGGCTACTGGTCGGCGTAGGCGGCGTGGAAGCCTTGGTTGCCCGGCATGCCACCGAAGCGGAAAAACTGGCGAAGGAGTCGAGCGCGAGCAGTTTTCTCGAGCTTGCTGCCGAGCCGGAAAGGCAAATGTGGGAGGGGGTGCGCGCCTTCCGCGAGCGCCTGGCCGCTCGCTACCCGGCGATGATCGTGGTGCGCGCCTCTTTGCCCCTGACCCAACTCGGGGCGTGGCTCAAGAAGGCGCAAGAGGTGGCCGCCCGGTCTGGTCTCCTTCTTGCCGTGGTGGCGAGAGCCGGCACGGCCGTTGGCTACGCTTGTCTGCTGGCAAAGGAAGCTGGCCGGGCAACGATTGGCAAAATGGCGCAGGCTTCGACCGAACTGACCCATAGCGCCATGAGTCTTGGCGGACGAGCGGTGATTGAGTTCGTCGCGGCGGACGTCATCGAAGTCAAGCAACAATGCCACGTCTGGGGGCCCACTCGCCAAGATTTTCTGCTGATGCAAAAGCTAAAGCGAGAATTCGATCCTGATGGCGTGCTCAATCCCGGACGATATGTCGGGGGAATTTGAAAATGATAATGGGCAATGGGAAATGACCGGTTGCCGGCGGCGAAGAAGGAAACAGGGAAGCAAGGAGGCAGAGAAGCAGGGAAGCAGAGTGAACCCACTTATCGTCAGCGGGGATAACCGATCAGGTTGAACCCCCTTCCATGAACAGCCGACAGACAGAAATCGAAATCCAACCGCCCCCGCCCGTCGCCATTTCTGCCACCGGGTTCACCGGCCCGGAGGCGCCGACCTGGGATTACTACTCCAAGTGCATCCATTGCGGCCTTTGCCTGAACAATTGTCCCACCTATCGCCTGCTGGGCGTGGAGATGGATTCGCCGCGGGGCCGCATCCGGCAAATGATTCTGGTGGATCAAGGCCGGCTCAAGCTCTCCGACAGCTTCGTCAAACACATTGATCAGTGCCTGGATTGCCGGGCCTGCGAAACTGCCTGTCCCTCCGGCGTGCAATATGGCGTGCTTGTTGAAGCCGCCCGCGGCCAGATCGTGCAACACTACCGGCGGCCGCTCGTCGCGCGGCTTGCTCGCCGGCTGGTTTTTCATGAGTTGCTTCCCCACCCGAAGCGCATCCGAGCGCTGGGCCGGCTCCTTCGCTTCTACCAACATTCAGGGATGCAAGACCTCGTCCGGGCCACCCGTCTTGCTTCGCTGGTTGGCATGAAGGATGCCGAAGCCCTTCTTCCGCCGGTGAGCGACCGGTTTTTCTTTGATCAGCTCGGGAAGGCGTTTCCGGCGATAGGGCAGCGGCGATTTCGCGTCGCCTTTTTTGCCGGATGCCTGGCGCAGATCATGTTCAACGAATTGAATGAAGCGACGGTGCGGGTGCTCGTAAAGAACGGCTGCGAGGTGGTGATCCCTTCCGGGCAACTCTGCTGCGGGGCCCTGGCCGTGCATGCCGGCGAGCGCGATCTGGCCCGCCGGCTCGCGCGGAAGAACATGGAGGTTTTTCTTGGGGAGTCCTTTGACGCCATCATCACCAATGCTGCCGGCTGCGGTTCCACCCTCAAAGAGTATGAGACGCTCTTCCCGGCGGATGGCGATCCGCGCGAGCGCAGCGCTGCCTTTTCCCGCAAGGTGAAGGACGTCACCGAATTTCTGGCCGCGGTCGGCCTGACACAATCCTTGCGCGAGACGCGACTGCGGGTGACCTACCAGGATTCCTGTCACCTGGCGCACGGGCAGAAAATCAAGGACGCCCCGCGGGAACTCCTTCGCATGGTTCCGGGAGTTGAGCTGGTGGAGATGTTCAACGCCGACCATTGCTGTGGGAGCGCCGGAATTTACAACGTGCAGCAACCGGAAATCTCTCTTGCCCTGCTGGATGAAAAAATGATCTATGCCCAAGCAACGCGGGCGGACGTCTTGCTGACGGCCAATCCCGGCTGCATGCTGCAACTGCGCGCTGGCGTCGCCCGGGCGCGAACCGGCCAGCAGGTGATGCACGTGGTGGAGCTCCTCGACCAGGCCTCAACCTGAATGCCCGCCTTTGTGGTACCTCCGAGTGTTCTTGAGCTTTGAGTATGCCGGTGGCCGACGCTATCGGGCCCATTGGTTACCGGCCAGACGCAACCTCCTGATGCTAGTCACCCGATGCGCCGGAATAGAGCGTGGCCGTGTTGACGGGAAGCGCGATGAGCTTCAAGTAGGTGAACAACTGCATCTTGTGGTTGAGGAAGTGTTCGAGGAAGCGAATCGAGATGAGCTCGCACTTTCCTTGCCAGCCCCAGGGAGTAGAAACCATCTTGGAAGAAAACTCTTGCTCGTTGATTCCGGCAAGGACTTCCTTCAGCGTTTTCTTGTCCTTGTTGAGTTTTTCAAGGGCTTCTTCGGGGGAGCAAGAGGGACAGTTTTCGAGCTTCGTCATCTCTTCAAACTGCTCCATCGTGAAAGGCCACTTGCCTGAGATGAGATTTCGCAACGGGCCGCCGAGGCCATCGCCGAGGTGAGAGACGAGCTGACCGAAACTCATGAAATTTTCTCGCGGCCGCCAGTCGAGCTTATCGCGCGGGACTATCCGGATCATCGCTTCGGCGGGCCGATAGGCTTCCATCAGGCAGTGGTAGTATTCGTCCTTGGTCATGACACACCTCGAAGGAAAACGGTCGATTCGTTCGGAGGAGGATTCTAACAAGCGGCTAGGCGGCTGTCATCCGCCGAGCGCATTTTCGCGGGCCAAGAAAGTTCTGCTATCATACGCACGTTCGAGTTCCTCCGGGGCAGTTGTAGAAGACAGCGAGGCGTGAGGCGCGCCCCGGGGGAGAAGAATTTCCTCGTGCGATAGCTCCAGAGACAGGATCGCAGAAATCGACCGACGGGGGTTGACGTGAAAGAAAAACCTGCGAAGGGTTCCCATGACACGCTGGCCCCGCCTGCGGGGGGGCTGGCCAATCTTCTGGTTGAAGGGCGCACCTTCGCGCCGCCACCGGCATTTCGCCAGAAGGCGGTGGTGAAAGACCCCGGCGTTTATGCGGCTGCGGCCCGCAATCCGGAAAAATTCTGGGAGAAGTTCGCCAAGGAGCTGGTCTGGGCAAAGCCGTGGAAAAAAGTGCTCCGCTGGAAGCCGCCGCACGCCGAATGGTTCGTGGGCGGAAAGATCAACGCCAGCGTCAACTGTCTCGACCGGCAAATCCAGGGCCCGCGGAAGAACAAGGCAGCCATCATCTGGGAGGGTGAGCCGGGCGATCAGCGCACGCTCACCTACCGGGACCTCTACCGCGACGTGAACAAATTCGCCAATGTGCTCAAATCGCTCGGCATTCGCAAAGGCGACCGGGTGGCCATCTACCTGCCCATGATTCCCGAGGCGGCGATTGCCATGCTCGCCTGCGCCAGGATTGGCGCGGTGCATTCGGTGGTCTTCGGCGGCTTCAGCGCGGAAGCGCTCAAAGATCGCATCCAGGACGCCCAGGCCAAGCTGCTCATTACCGCCGATGGCGGTTACCGCCGCGGCAATCTGCTGCCGCTCAAGCATGATTCCGACTATGCGGTGAAAGATTGCCCCTCGATCAAGAACGTCATCATCATCAAGCGCGGGGACTTTCCGCTGCGGGTGGTGGAGGGCCGCGACCACTGGTATCACCGGCTGATGCAGGACGCCAAGGCTTATTGCGAGCCCGAGCCCATGGATTCCGAGGACATGCTCTACATCCTTTATACCTCAGGCACCACCGGGAAACCCAAGGGCATCGTCCACACGACCGGCGGCTACCTCACCGGTGTCTATGCGACGATGAAGTGGGTTTTTGACCTCAAGGAAGATGACATCTACTGGTGCACGGCCGACATCGGCTGGGTTACCGGCCACAGCTATACCGTCTATGGCCCGCTGGCCAACGGCGCCACGGTCATCATGTATGAAGGCGCGCCCGACTGGCCCGACCGCGATCGCTTCTGGCAGATTATTGAGAAATACGGCGTGACGATCCTCTACACTGCGCCCACCGCCATCCGCAGCTTCATGAAGTGGGGCACCGAGTGGCCCGCCAAGCACGATCTCTCCAGCCTTCGCCTGCTCGGCACGGTGGGCGAGCCCATCAATCCGGAAGCCTGGGTCTGGTATTACAAAAACATTGGCGGCGAAAGGTGTCCGGTGGTGGACACATGGTGGCAGACGGAAACCGGCATGATCATGATCTCTCCGCTGCCCGGCCTCACGACTTTGAAGCCCGGCTCAGCCACGCAAGCCTTTCCGGGCATCGCTGCCGATGTATTTGACGACGCCGGCCATCGGGTCGAGGTTGGCGGCGGCTACCTTGCGCTCACTCGTCCATGGCCGGCCATGCTGCGCGGCATCTACGGCGATCCCGAACGCTACCGCCAACAATACTGGAGCAAATGGAAGGACAGCCTCTATTTCACGAGCGATGGCGTCAAGCGCGATGAGGAGGGCTACTTTTGGCTGCTGGGTCGGGTGGACGACGTGCTCAATGTGGCCGCCCACCGCATCGGGACGATGGAAGTGGAAAGCGCTCTGGTGGATCATCCGCACGTCGCTGAGGCCGCAGTGGTCGGCATCCCGCATGAGATCAAAGGCACCGCCATCGCCGCCTTCGTCACCCTCAAGGACGGGTACAAAGGCGATGGCGACATGGCTGAGGAACTCAAGGAGCATGTGGTGAAAAAGATCGGCGCCATCGCGCGCCCGGAGAAAATCCTTTTCGCCCCCGACCTGCCCAAGACGCGCAGCGGGAAAATCATGCGCCGGCTGCTGCGCGACATCGCTCAAGGCAAGACGCTCGGCGATACCACCACGCTGGCCGATCCGGCAACCGTTCTCGCCCTCAAGACGCGGTACGAAGAGGAGGCGGAAGGGTAGAACCCCCCGTGGCCACAGGCGGATTGCGCAAGCGTGGACGGGCGAAGAGAGGAAGCAACCGCGGCCGGTGATACCGCGACCCTACTTGGTGGCGGCTCGGGCGCGCAGAAACCTTCTCCACCGCGCGCGTTCTTTAAGATCCATCGAAACAAATTCCACGCCCAGACCGGCAGGCCGGACGCTGCGCACCATGCCGGTGGCATGGACCGGCCGGAGGCCCGAGCCAAGCGTCAGGGTTACGACTGTCCCGACGGGAAAGCGCTCGCCCGACTCAAAGAAAGCGCCGCCGAGTCCAGCGTTGCGCACGGTGGCGGTGATGCGGGATTCCGCGCTCTGGAGCGTGGCCGACAACCTAACTTCCAGATTCATGCGGCGATATTTGCGAGGCCGGCCCCCGCGACGATCCACCCAACTGGATTCTTCCGTCAAGGGCAGCGACCTGATCTCAGCCGCGGCTTCCCCTTTGATGAATTGGGCGACGGCCTGTCGCGCTTTCTCCCCGCCGATTCGCTCGAGAGCTTCTGCCGCGCAAATGCGAAGTTCCGGGGGATGCTTGCTGGACATGAAACTCCGTTCGCTCAGGATGCGGATGAGCGGCTCGACCGAGCGCTCGGCTCCAATGCGCCCTAAAGCTTCAACGGCTTTCACGCGCAGGTAGGGTTCATCGGCAAATTTGGCGCCGGTGGCATATTGGACGAGGAGATCGACCGCGTCGTTCTCCCGGAGCATGCCGAGCTCATCCATCACTCGCGGCTGAACATACTTGTGCAAGTGCGGCAATATCTCAATCAGGATACGAACGCGGCCGGGAACATCGCGGTGGATGACAGCCGTCAGGGCGGCATACTGCACTTGTGGATCCCGTTTGCCAACCATGAGGGGCAAGGCTTCGAGGATCGATTCTGGATGGCCGCGCTCGAGCCATTCGAGAGCCGTCATGACCGTCCGCCTGCGATCGGAAACCAGCATCATGCGGAGGACGGGCGCGGCCGCCTTCCCGAGCCCGCCGATCAATTCGGTTATGCCCTGGCGGCGAAGCGGATTGCTTTCGCGATCGGCCAGATCCATGGCCAGGTGAATCGTTTTTTCGGGAAGCAGGGAAAAGACCTGCAGCGCTCGGCCAATGTCGGGGCTACGGGAGGTGATGACCGACTGGAGGCGGTCGCCGAATTTATTGTCCTGGGTCAACTCCTCAAAAAGGGTCGCGCAGTTGCGGCCGCGCTCGCTTGGTTCGCCCGAGTACCTTTGCAACGCGCTCAGGATCTCCTGAGAGATCTCGTATTCGCTCCGCCGCCAGGCCATCTCTTCGATCTGCGCCAGCATGGCGCTGATGGGTTTCGAAATCGCGGGAGTGGCCTCTTGCTCCAGGCGGTCCAAGAGGACCTGCTTGAGCTGTTTAAGAAGGTCGGGGGTAGCGACGCGCTGCACCAGGTCAAGAAGATCCGGCAAGCCCACGGCGATTCGCCGGCGGGCTTCCGCTTCGGGTGAAGCAAGGCAGGCGGCGTAGTTTTGGAGGATAAAACGCACTTCGCGCTCCTTGCCGTTGGCAAGCAGGTCCTCCAGATGGAGGCGAATATTTTTCGCCGGTATCGCCCAGGCCTCCGGGCTGCGCAGGATACGGGTGCGAGTCGAGGGTGCCACTCCAAGCCAGAATTTTCGATCCAATTCCTCGGGGTAGCTGTCCAGGGTGACGCCCGCCTCGCGCAGCTTGAGGTCGCGCGACAAAATCCCCTTGCGCAAGGCCATGATTTGCTGAGCCAGGCGGTTGATCAGTTGGCGCGTTGCTTCGGCTGGCTGTACACCTCGCTCCAATTGCCCGATGGCATAGCGAATGGCAAGCTTTTCGGCCAGGTCCACCAGCATTTGGGCGGTGTTGCGTTCGCCGGTATCGGAAGGAGCCTGAGCCAGAAGGTTGATCAGGACAGCAGCGGGCTTGACCTCCAAATTCCCAACTGTCTCGCGCAACGCCATGGAGGCCTGTGGAGCGCTTGCCGCTCCGGAAACTTGTCCGCCCAAACGCATCAAGAGCCGCACCATGTCCACCACTTCGTTTTCGGAAAGCATCGTGGCTAGAGAAGCATCTGCCAGCGGACCCCACGCCCCCGTCCCCAGCCCGCCCGGAAGACCCGGCACGCCACCCACGACCCCACCTCCATCATAGCCACCTCCTCCACCGCCTGTCCCCGGAGAAGCGCCGCCCCCGGGCAAGCCCTGGCCTCCACCCGATCCGGGCGGTCCGTGGCCAGTCCCTCCTGCAAGACCGGCGTCCGTTCCGGTGCTGCCGGATGATGGAGCACCTCCTGGCGATGCCCACGGGCCACCGCCGCCTCCTTCGCTGCCACTCGAACCTTCTCCTGAGCCGCCTCCGCCAGGCCCGCTGCCGGAGCCGCTACCGGGCGTCAGCCATTCTGACCCTGCGCTCCCAGTGCCCGCTCCGCCTGAACCGCCTGTCCCCGGGGTGGTCCCTGAGATCGAAGCTTCTGCCGGGCTGTTCGCACCAGTCGGGACACTCCATCCAGCCATCGAGCCACTCGCAACGCCGGCGGCAGGGCTGAGATCAAAGCCCAGCCCCTGGTACCTGGCCATCAGAGCGGCCGAGAGCAATTGAACTGTCTTGCGGGGGTCCTGAAGCATGCCACCGATGCGCTCGGCTTGTTCCGGTCGAAGGACATCGCTCAGCAGCGTCCCGACCAGTTTGGCTTCTTCACTCTGCCGCTCCTCGCCCACGGTGGTGGCAACGTAGCGGATGGCATTCACCTTGACCGACTGCACTCCGGCTTCTCGCAGCTTCGCCTCGATTTGTTGTGTGCCTTGGCCCGGGGTCACGGGGACGCTCAAAGCCTCGATGAAGGCCCGGAAATCAGCTTCGCGGGGATCAGGCTCGAAAGTTAGACTCAGGAGGCTATGCTGGGACAAGAAATGAACCAGGGCTTGAGAGGTCATTCCTTCTTCGGTTGGCTGACTGTTGACCAAGAGACGGCCGTCAGCCACGCTGACTGTCAGCGGGGCTTCGCGCACGGCCGGACGAAGATCGGCCAGGCACTTGCCAAAGGCGCCGGCGACCTGGGGATGAGTGAGAGAGTAAAGTTGGGCGGATTTCAGCAGCCTCTGAAGCGAACGAAGAAACTTTGCCGTCTCGGCCGAGATCCGGGTGGTCTCTGCCATTCCGCCCTTTCCGGGGAAGGCCGAGCGTAACTCGAGTTCAGTGTACTAGCAATTGCTCTAGGACGCAAGTGGTTGATGTCTCGAAGGGTTACGGGAAAAACGCGGCTGCGCTGCCTATCTTCAAACGGTTCTAGTACTTGGTGGGGCTAACCGTTTCGATAACGCTGGTTAAAGGAGCCGCCTCAGTCTGGAGGCTCTCACAAGCTCGAACAAACCAAACTCACCCTACCTTGGTGATAATCTCCGGACACGGGGATGCTCTGGCGTCCCGCCTTCGAGGGGTATCGGGAATTAGCCCGATAATCGTGACGGGCTCGAAGCCCATCGCTCCTGAGGGGCAAGCACGACGAGCAAAGTTTCTGGCGGAGGGGGTGGGATTCGAACCCACGAGGCCAGGGTTAACCGGCCTATCCGCTTTCGAGGCGGGCCCATTCAACCGCTCTGGCACCCCTCCGCTTCATCAGTCACTCTAGCATACTCGAGGCGCTCGAAAAACTCGTTGGAATCCACCCTACTCACGCCTCGCCCATGTCAAGGCAGCCGGGCGCCATAGTCGTTCGACCGAGCCAGACGCTCGAAGTAGTCAAACACCCGGCGGGAGACGTCGCTGATGGCGCGGCCGGAGGCGTCGCTGTCCTTGGCGTAGGTGGTCATCACCGAGATGACATAGGGCCGCCCGGTGAGCAACACAATCCCGGAGTCGCAGTGCACGCCGGGAATGCTGCCGGGCTTATTGGCAAGGGCCACGTTTTCGGGCAGGCCGCGGCGCAGCGGCGTCTCCTTGGGGTATTTCAAGATTTCGAGGGCGGCGGCAGTGTGCGTGCCATCAAGGGCCTTGCCCTGGTGCAGCATTTCAAGCAGGGTGGCCATCTCGCGCGGCGTGGAGAGGTTTTCCCGGCTGGCGCGCTGCGCGTCCGTATCGAGCATCCTGCGTTGCAGGCGCGTTTGGGTGAGCCCGAGCCGCTTGAGGTTTTCGTTGACGTTGGCCATCCCGACGCGGTCAATGAGGATATTGGTGGCAGTGTTATCGGAGAGCACGATCATGACCGCGGCGAGGTCGCGCAGCGAAAGGGCCGAAGTACCGTCGCCGAAGCGTTGCAGGACGCCGCTGCCGCCCACCATCTGCGCGCGTTTCACTTCGACGCGTTCGTCGAGCCCAAGCGCGCCGGCCTGCGCCTGACGAAACAGTTCCAGGAGGACGGGGATCTTGATCGAGCTGGCCTGCGGGAAGACGGTATCGGCGTTGACGAGGAAAGTCTCGCCGCTGGTCAGGTCTTTCACCGTGATGCCCATGACGCCGTCGAAGGCGGCCGCCATCTGATTCAGCTCGCGGCCGAGTTTGGCGCGCAGGTCGGCGACGCGCAGGTCGGCCGGCGGCGCCTGCGCTGGCGCGGTGGGCAGAAAGGCAAGGCAAAGAGCCAGGATCATCAGGTGCGGCAACATTCGCCTCATCGAGTTCTCCTCCGGCAAGCGATGCAGCCGGCGCCAGAATTTGCCATTTTAACCTTCCTTCCGCGCAAAAAGCATACATCCGCCGGACTGTCGCGGCAAACCCACCGCCCTTCATCCTATCCCGCGGAAATAATCCGGGATCGTTTGACTTTGTCTCGCCCACAGGCTATTGTCTTGGCATTCCTTTCCGAGAATAAGCGCACCTGAGGAGGTGTTCCGTGAGGTTAACGGCCAAGTTTACGAGCTTGGTTGTGTTTGTGTGCCTTGCTGCCGGCCTTGTCTTGGCGCAGGCGCCGACGCCGCCGGGCTATGTCCACGTGTACATCGCGAAGATCAAGCCGGACAAGTTAGCCACCTACGAAAAGCTGGCGAAGCAGTGGGCCGACGCCTTTCGCAAGGAAGGCGGCGAAAACTGGATAACCATTCAACAACAGATCGGCGATTACAACACCATTGCTTTTGTTTCCTTCCGCAAGAGCTGGGGTGACCTGGACAAGCTTCCGAATGACAGGGAAATCTTGACAAAGGCTTACGGCAAACAGGAAGCCGAGAACATTTTCAAAACCGCATCCGAGTGCGAGCTGAGCAGCCGGATCTATTTCCGGAGGATGCGACCGGAGCTGAGCCTGAGGGCCGACCAGAATGACCTGGCCAGAGCCAGGCTAACCCGCGCCTCTTACCTGACGATCCGCCCCGGGCGCGGGCCTGATTTTGAGTATCTGGTGAAGAAGGTCATCGAGGCCAACCAGAAGCTCGACACTAAGGCCCACTTTACGGTTTCTCAGACCCTTAGCGGGGGCGCGCCCAGCTATGTGATTGTCACTACTGCCGGAGCCTTTGGCGATTTCGACTACGATCCGGGCAATGTCATCGAAAAAGCCTTCGGTACGGAAGAGGCCAATCGCTTCCGGACGACCATCGCCGAGGTGGTGGAACGCAGCGAAAACATCGTCTGGCGGATTCGGCCGGAGCTAAGCGCTCCCCCGCAAGAATACCTTGCCGTCAACCCCGATTTCTGGGCGCCGAAAGTTGTGGCCGCAGAAGCCGCAGCCGAAAAGCCGGCTATCGCCGCCCGTCCGGCCACGAAAAAGGAAAAGCTGCCGAAACCCTAACCGTAGTTTCAACCCTCAGCCTGAACCTCTGCCGGCAGGCGGTCCACGGCGGGCCGCCTGCCGCGCTCTACCAAGTCGCAAGGACTTGGGCAGCCCCTCCCTTTGACCGAACTTGCTTGTGGGCACGCGAATCCCTAGAATAAAAGCAGGTCAGGACGAAGGGGATGAGTTTCAAACTTCTGCTGCGCCGGATGCTCCTGCTGGACCTTCTCAAAGGTCTCTGGGTGACGTTTCGCTCGCAACATCCTCGGAACATCTACACCGAGCAATATCCCAAGGACCGCCCCTTGGTGGCGGAGCGTTACCGGGGAGCGCCGCGGCTGAACGACCATCCGGAGACGGGGGAGACGCTGTGCATTGCCTGCAACCTGTGCGCGCTGGCATGTCCGGAGCAATTGATCGTGGTGGGGTGGGAGCGGGAGGAGGCGACGCGGCGGAAGATGTTGACGACGTTCACGTATGATCTGAGCCGGTGCATGTTCTGCGGGTTGTGCGAGGATGCCTGTCCGACGGACGCCTTGGAACTGACGCAGGATTTTGAGTTGGCGAGCTACAGCCGGGAGGGAGCCATCTGGGACCGGCACATGCTCGAACAGGGACCTACCCCCACACGCTACACTCGCTAGGGCCGTTCCGACTATTTGCCCCGATGAGTCTCACTGCGTCGCGAGGCCGGCGGGAAGCCGTCCTCTTCCTTCCCACTTGCCTTTCCCAAGTTGGAACGGCACTGGACCTCTGCGGCTGATTCTCCACGAGCAACGCAATGGAAAGGGCAGGAAATAGGGACGGGGCGGGCGTCGTGTTGACAGGGTGAAAATCCGTGCGGTATAACGGCTCTGCCCCTCAACCCGATGGAACTTCGCAAGGATCCGATCACACGCAGCTGGGTCATGCTGGGCGAGGCGGACGGCCAGCCCGCGCCGAGCGAACCCTGCCCCTTTTGCCGCGGCAATGAATCCTTGACGCCGCCGGCCATTCTTACTTTGCCAGACAAATCGTCGCCGTGGCAGATCCGGGTCTTTCCCCACTTTCGACCCATGTATCGCATCGAAGGCGAGCCAGGGCGCAGCGCGGACGGCATCTACGATCGCATGCGGGCGGTGGGCGCTCATGAAATTATCGTCGAGAATCCCGATCACAACCGCCATATCAGCGACTCCTCCCCCGAGGAGATCAGCCTTGTCCTCAAAGCCTTTGCTCTGCGCATCCTCGACCTCAAACAGGACCGACGCTTCAAGTACGTCACCATTTTCCGAAACCGGGGCGAGCGGGCCGGAGAAGAATGGGCGCATCCCCATTCGCAACTCACGGCGACCACTTTTGTGCCTCGCCGCATCGTTTATGAGCTCCGCGCCAGCCGGGAGTATTTCGCCGAGAAAGAGCGGTGCGTCTTTTGCGACATCGTGCGGCAGGAAGAACGGCAACAGAAGAGGGTGGTCGAAACTCTGGGGGGTTTTACGGCGCTGTGTCCCTATGCTTCGCGCGTGCCCTACGAGATCTGGATTCTGCCACGCTATCATCATCACTCGTTTGAATCCGACATGAACGAATCACCCGCCCGCGTGGACGTGGCCCGTTTGATCCGGCGGGTGGTTCGGCGACTGCAGGGTATTTCCGAGACCTATCACATGGTTTTGCACACCGCCCCCAATGCGCTCGTTCGCGCCGGTGTCGCCGAATCTTGGAAGACACTGGCCGAAGACTACCACTGGCATATTGAGATCCTGCCCATAGTTCCCCAGAGCGCCAAGTCCTATGTCCTCAAAGAGGTGTACTACAGCCCGGTGAACCCGGAGTCGGCTGCGCAACAGCTCCGGGAAATCAATCCAGAAGGGTAGGATTTCCCTTGGCCGTTCGGCCCGAGAGGCGAGACTTTTGCTCCATGACGCGCGGGGGCATCTTCGCCAAGTTGCTATTTCTGATTTTTCTCCTCTTTTTGCTGGGGGTTGCCTACCTGTTTCGCGGACCCGTACTCCGGTCGCTTGGGCGCTGGTGGGTTGTTTCTGAGGAGCCAGAAAAGGTTCAGGTGATCGCCGTCTGTAGTGGCGACAATGCTTACGGCGAACGGGTGAGGAAGGCGGTGGAACTCTATCGTGCCGGATGGGGAGAATGGCTCCTTTTGAGCGGGGGAGTGTATCGCACCTATCTGCCTGAAGTCGAACTGATGAAGCGCGAGGCCATAGGGCAGGGTGTGCCGGCTGAGCGCGTCTTGACGTTGTCGTCCGGGGCCAGCTTTACGAGGGAAGAGATTCAGCAAATGAAGGCTCTCTTGACGGGTCACGGATGGAATCGTGTCTTGCTGGTCACGTCGAACTATCACGCGCGCCGCGTCCGCATCATCGCCCGCAAAGTGCTTGGCGAAAGCGGCATCGCGTTCCGCGTGGTATCCGCGCCGGACAGCGAATTTCCTGCCGACGGTTGGTGGCGAACCGACACCGGGCAAAGCTGTTTCTGGCTGGAGACACAAAAGGTGGTTTGGACCTACTTGGAATTGGCGTTGGGGAAGGATTAGCTGGCAAGGGGCGGTGTTTACTTCCGGAGTTTTGCTGTACTATAGTTGAGACTTGCCCGCGGCTTCAGGAATTGACCGGCGATTCCGCCCCACGAAAGCAGGCGAAGCATCGGTACGGGCCAAGGAGTGGTTGATGTGGCGCAAACGCCAGGACGAACCGGAAGTGGTTCCGCGCGGGACGCCGGTGCCCGCCCCGATGGCATCGGGGCCCGCGACTGAACCGAAGCCTCCTGCTGAGGTGAGGACGGTGATGGCATCCACGAATACGCAAATCGGCCAGACAGTCGCTTTGAAAGGCGAAATTTCGGCGCGCGAAAACCTGCTCATCGATGGCGAGGTGGAAGGAACCATCGAATTGCAGGAGGCCAGCCTCACGGTCGGCCAGCATGGCCGGGTGACCGCCGATATTCGCGCCAAAGAGATCATCATTGACGGCGCGGTCAAAGGCAATCTCTACGCCAGCGAGCGCATCGAAATTCGCCGCTCCGGATCGGTGGTGGGCGATCTGGTCTCCGCCCGCGTGATGATCGAGGACGGGGCCTACTTCAAAGGCAGTGTTGACATCGTTCGGCAAGAAACCGAAGCGCCCCGAGCCCCGGCCGAATCGCTCCGGATGGGGTTGAACGTTCCCGTCGAAGCCAAGGACCTGTCCCGCCCGGCGGGATAATTGGCAGTACCCATGGCCCCACTGGCCCAATTCGGGCACGCCCGGGGATGGCTGGATCGACGCGGTGAACCCACCCGACCCTCGCCGGCCGACTCAGCCACAGCCCTCCGGTCCAGCACCAGGCTGTCCAATGGCCTGAAGGAGTTCGTCCGCGAATTACCTCTCGGCCGCGGGCTTATCCTGGATGCGGGGCCCGCCTGGCAATCTACTATCGAGTTTTTTACCGAGCGCGGCTTCAAGATTTACGCGGACGACATCCTCCGCGGTTGCCGCGAGGCTCGTGAGGAGGAAGGCGAGAGGCCGCTCGTCGAGCGCTTCCTGGCTCGTTGTCTCGACCAACCTGACAACTCCTTTGACGGTATCCTGGTCTGGGATCTGATTGACTATCTGGAGGAAGAGCTTTTGCCGGGGGTGGTGCGCCGGCTCTACCAGGTAGCCCGGCCAGGCGGGCTTGTGCTGGGAATTTTCCACAGCAAGATTCCATCGCCCATGCCGGAATTTCGGCGCTACCGAATCCTTAATGCCGAGACGCTTGAAATCCTTCCCACCGGCATGACCCTGCCGGTCCGGCGCGCTCTGGCGAATCGGCAGTTACTCGACCTTTTCGGTCAATTTCGTTCTTCCAAGACCTTCATTGGCCGCGACAACCTTCGCGAGGCGCTATTTCTGAAGTAGCTGCCAGTGCCTGCCGCTAGTGCCGTTCCAACTAATTGAGCAGAATAGCAAGCGGGTGCCGTTCCAACTATTTGGGGCCATTTTCCGCAAGTCGCAGGGCATGCTTTATTGATCATACAGGATCGAGATGTATAGGCTCATCAAGTTGGAACGGCACTGGAGCGACATAATTAGTCATACGTGCTGAGTCCATGAAGAACTTAGCCCAAAATA
>Ga0209320_10000752_pt1 | contig 16687 bp, 17 predicted proteins | sample Rifsed13ft4_FD_184008 | JGI IMG/M metagenome (GOLD analysis project Ga0209320, IMG submission 184008) | Soil microbial communities from Rifle, Colorado, USA - sediment 13ft 4 (version 2) | ecosystem: Environmental > Terrestrial > Deep subsurface > Rock core/Sediment | place: Rifle, Colorado... | reverse complement strand
GATTGATGCTACCAAAAAATGGCCTGAGGAAGGTTTCGCAAGGGAGTGGCCTGACGACATCAAGATGTCACCAGAGATTGTTGACCTGGTAAATAAAAAGTGGAACACATACGGAATCTAATTTAATGATTACACAAACTGAGTTATTGACAAAAAAAGGCGAACACATCCGGCATATGTTTGGTTCGATTGCCAGGGTATACGATCTTTTAAATACCTTGTTAAGTTTTAATTTCGACAAGAGCTGGCGTAAGTTTGCAGTGAAGGTCAGTAATGTCACTCCGGATGCAAAAGTGCTGGACGTCTGCGCCGGCACTGGCGATCTGGCTATAGCGTATTCCAAGATGTTAAATGGACGTGGGAAGGTTATTGGGAGCGATTTTTGTCATGAAATGGTCAAACTCGCAGACCACAAGCTCAGGAAAAAGAACCTTTCTGGTAAAATAGAAGTTCTTGGGGCAGATACCTTGCATTTGCCTTTTCAGGACAATTATTTTCAAGTCTCTGCCGTGGCATTCGGGATCAGGAATGTATCTGATTTAAGTGCGGGTATTGCGGAAATGGTACGGATAACTGTTCCGGGTGGTCGTGTTGTTATATTAGAATTTTCACAACCAACGAATCCACTATTTAAGGCAATCTATTATTTTTACTTTAAAAAAATACTCCCCCTCATTGGAAGGCTTATTTCACGCAGTAAGTATAGCGCTTATTCCTATCTCCCATCTTCAGTGTTAGAATTCCCCAATCGATTTGGATTGAAAACACGCATGGAATCATGTGGGCTTGAGGATGTGAAAATTTATACAAGGACATTAGGGATTGTTACAGTTCATGTTGGCAAAAAGCCAGCGTAGTTTGATACATTGCGAGAATCACGACGGTGCAGAGAGCATGGAAGCCGAGGTGATAGTATCTCCCTTGCACCCATGCTCAATTTCCCCTCCGCATTTATTTTGAAATATTTCGGCGATAAAAAATCCATGGAGATTTACTTGCCAAATAAACATCTATACGCTTGACTAGCTGAAAAAGATTTTGTATTATGTCACCATAGATTTTGGACACGGATAATCTGTGAGTGACATCTGTGTTGCGAATAGTTTTAAAATAATTCCTCTTTTCATATCTCTGTGATCAACATCGTATAAATGACGCATAAGGCAAAATTATGAGTCATTGCAAATACGACTTATCGGCTACTGGGGAATAGTGTAACGGTAGCACAAATGACTCTGGATCATTTCGTCTAGGTTCGAATCCTAGTTCCCCAGCCATTATTTAGCGCTTTTTTCCAGCCTGATGTAACCATACTATATGTTATCCTAAAAACGGCACATTCCCTTTTTTACAAATTTATCTGCCAGAAGTTTCATATCTCATTTTCCAATCTCTTTTATTAAAATATTTACTAAATTATTTCCTTATAATTCCGATAATTAAAGATAACAAACGTAGTTATGGACAATTATACAAAAAAGGGGGGGAGACGTGAACAATGATGATTTATACATAAATTTGTTAGATAGTTTGTCTGCAGGAGTATATGTTGTTGACCAGGAAAGGGTAATTTCATCCTGGAATAAAAGCGCAGAGAGGCTTACGGGCTATAAAAGCTCTGAGATAGTGGGACAATGTTGTCGAGGCAATGTTTTGAAGTATGTTGATGACCGGGGTGTTAGTGTATGTGGGGGAGAATGCCTGGCTGTAAAATCAATGAATGACGGATGCATGCATAGTATGGAGGTGTATGTTCATCACAAGGAAGGTCATCGGGTGCCTATTTTAGTGCGTGTGTCACCAATTAAAAATTCTCATGGGCAAGTTATTGGAGCTGTTGAAGAGCTTTGCGATAATTCTTCCAAGTCAGCGTACACGCACAAGATCGAAGAACTGGAAAAATGCGCTCTGGTTGATCCTCATACTGGTTTAATGAAGAAACGTGGATTGGAGATGAATCTCCGGTCTGTAGTCGGTGTAATGCATAGGTATGGCTGGACATACGGGGTGATTTATATTGACATAGATGAGTTTGAACGAATAAACGAGATGCATGGCCGTGATGTTGGGGACAGTGTTTTAAAGATGATTGCAAAGACGCTGCAAAATAGTGTGCGGGCAACCGATGTGGTTGGCCGGTGGGAAGACGATGCGTTTATGGTAATTGCTGCAAACGTTAATGAAGATCAACTGAATCGCATTGCAAATAAGATTAGAGTGCTTGTCGAACAGTCGGGTTTTTCTGTAGGGGCTGATATCATATGCGTTACCGCCTCTGTCTGCGCAACGGTTGTAAGGTCAAATGATACGGTGGCTACTTTGTTTGAAAGGATTGGCAAATTGATGGAACATAACAAAGTATTCAGGAAAAAACACGTACTATTGAAAATGGCTGTTTAAATCTTACAAAGACTTAATACTGGGGAAGGCAAATCATATATAAAAAATTTTAATCAAGAAAATAATGGATTTGATTAAGGAATCAGTTCTCTAGGGATACTGATACCCGACACTATCACTATGCCTGTACAACTCGGACCTTCACCCAAATAAAAACCTTTTTTGGCGGCGGCAAAGGTTACAGTTTTTGTGGCCTTAATTGCAGTACCTAATACTCTGCCTGTGTTGCAATCAAGTCCTGAAGGTATATCCACGGATATAACAGGTTTATTCAGGTTGTTAACTCCGCTAATAAGTGTTTTAAATGGTTCGCGGACATCCCCCGACAACCCCGTTCCGAACAGGGCGTCTACCAGGATATTATAACCATTCAATTCCTTTAAAATATTGGTTACCCCTTGAATATCAAGAATCTCCTTCACGGGAATTTTCATGTTGAGGAGAATTTGTAAATTTGTGCCAGTATCTCCATCATTCAAGATGTCGGAAACTCTTGCAACAAGAAAAACATCAACTGAAGTGCCGTGGTTATGAAGATGTCGTGCTACGACAAACCCATCGCCGCCGTTATTCCCTTTCCCGCACAAAATGGCCACTTTTGCTTGATGCGGATCGTCTATCATTTGTAAAATCTCTTCAGCCACATCCCTTCCGGCATTTTCCATGAGGATAATCCCAGGAATTTTGTATGCTTCAATAGCCTTTCTGTCCAATTCCCGCATCTCTTCACGGGTTAAAGATTTTCTCATTTAATAAACCTTGGGGTTGACAAAATTTGATTTTTATACAGGTATCACTTTACCTAATCACGGAGCCCAAGCATAAAGGTGTCCATTAAAGGAAACTTCGTCTCCTTCTTTTGGACTAAAAACAGCTTTATTAATGAAAATACATAGAAAAATACATAACGGTTTTTCTTCGTTGGAGTAATAAGGTTTTATCTCGATATTTTCCAAATCTAGATAAACCCAATCTCTTCGGTCGTTTTCAGTAACGCTATATAAAGCGATGAACATTTGTTATTGGAAACGGCTTGATGATATAAAAGCAAGAAATCATTGTCAACTTGTAAAACGTTTTGTTTCTATAAAATTCTTGACCTGAGAAACTATTTAACTTAAAATTTTGTTTATAATTTCAAAGCAAATATCTTTAAGATAATTTAAGGAGATTATAGAATGGGTAAGGTAAGATGCCCTGGAAGCATACGAAATACAACTCCCACACCGATTGAGCGTAAATGTCATAATTGCGGCGCTACGGTAGAGATGTGGAGTGATGAGGAAAAGGCCGATTGCCATAAATGTGGCACTGAAATATTTAAGGATAAAGTTCCTACCTGTATTGAATGGTGTAAATCAGCGGAAGAATGCATGGGACACATATTCGACGTTAAAAAGATACAGGAAGAGGCCAAAAAAAGAGCGGCGGCTGATGGTAATCCTAAATTCTTTGACCAGGTTACCGAAATGATAAAAAAGAAGAAAGAAGGGGTTTAATCAATATCTTATTTTGTCCTGATGCAAAATACATAAAAATTGTTCTGTGGAAGAAAAAAAACTTAATTACAAACCCACCGATTCCAAATCTTCAACGTTTTGTTCAAACATCAAATCTTCAATACATAACATTTTAATTATCCGGCCTGGCGCCCTTGGCGATCTGGTTGTTACGTTGCCCACCATTGAAGCCATTCGTAATTATTTCAAAAATGCCCGGATTGAAATTATGGGCTATTCATCCTTCCTGGAAATTGTAAAAGGGCGTTTTTATGCTGATACGATCAGTCGATTTGATCAAGCGGATATCGCTCATCTCTTCACGAAAAATTCCAACGTACCTGCGTCATTAATAAACAAATTGAGCAACATGGATTTGATTATTTCCTTTGTTTCAGACAAGGAGCAAGTTATGGTTAGCAATCTCAGGGCAGCAGGCGTCAAGCATGTTATTCATTATGAACCGTTTCCTTCCGAAGGTGAGGATATTCATATAATCGACCATTTCTTAAGATGTCTGGATTTGTTGGGCGTACATCATTCTAATAAAATTCCTAAAATATTCTTAAGAGATGAGGATGTACTTCTTGGCGAGAAATTTCTAAACGACAGAGTTGTTGATCCAAAAAAAATGTTGGTTGCCATGCATCCAGGGAGTGGTAGTCGACAAAAATGCTGGGCTGTAGATCATTATGCTGAATTAATATTGTTGCTCAAGAAGGAGATGGATGCACAAATTCTCCTCATCTCAGGTCAAGCGGATACCGGGATAGTCGAAGAGTTAAGAGTTAAAGTAAGAGATAATTTTATTCTCGTCGACCGGCTTCCTTTGCCTATTTTGGCAGCTATAATAAAACGAAGTAATCTCTTTGTAGGGAATGATTCAGGTATTACTCATGTGGCTGCTGCCGTAGGTACTCCTGCAATAACTATATTTGGGCCTACTGACCCAAACATGTGGGGTCCCCGTGGAGAGCGGGTAAAAATCTTTTATAGGAAATCTCCATGCAGTCCGTGTTCCTTTGATACGAGAAGGAATTGTTTTTCAAAAATTTGTTTAAAAGGTGTAACGGTTGAAGATGTTATTAGCAAAATAAGGTATATTAAGCAGTATACTCTTTGACACTATCCGAAACTTCGTCCTTTTCCATTGACTGCGTTGTAATAGTTTTATATACTCTCACCTCACTATTTAAACTTAATTTGAACGATGTTGGGGTTCCTTTTCAATTACAAACTTAAAAGTAAGGAAAGAATAAATATCCATGTCCAAAAAATCTAAACAATGCCAGCTACAACACAAGTACCTATGTAAACCACGGATTTCCCCACAGGTTATAAAGAAGGGTATGAAGGTAAAAGACCTTGTGAATGAATATAGTAGAGCAGGGGCATTTAATGCAGGACGACTGGCAGAAGCTTGCAAGTTATATTGCCACATGCTTGATGAAAACGCTACTGTAGGTTTAACCCTTTCAGGCGCCATGACTCCCACGGGCATGGGAGGCATACTCATTTCTCTTATAGAGAACGGTTTTGTGGATTTTATCATTTCTACAGGGGCCAATCTTTACCATGATCTACATTTTGCATTGAATTTGCCCATACACCAAGGAGATTTCAGGGTAGACGATGTAGAACTTTATGAAGCAGGTATTGAGCGCATCTATGATATCTTTATTACGGATGAGTTACTGTTTAAAACAGATAAATTCATCCAGGATGTGGCCAGAAAAATATCCACTGTTGAGCCAATTTCCACAGCTGATTTTCACTACATTTTAGGTAAGTCCGTCCTTACAGGTACTCCGGCACCTCACTTGAGCTTTGTAGCTCAGGCGGCAAAATATCATGTACCCATATTTGTTTCTTCACCGGGTGATTCTTCGATTGGAATGAACCTGTCTTATCTCAAGCTTAAAGGTAAAAGTTTGATCATTGATACCGACCTTGATGTCCTTCAAACCACTGCCATTGTTTTCAACAGTAAAAAGAATGGCGTAATCAGCATAGGTGGTGGTTCTCCTAAAAATTTCTACATGCAGACACAGCCTACCCTGGCACAGATATTAGATATTAATAAAGGTGGACATGATTACTTTATCCAAATTACCACTGATGCACCTCAATGGGGTGGTCTCTCAGGGGCAACACCAACCGAGGCTATATCATGGGGCAAGATACGTAAAGAAGAGGTGGAAAATCACGTGGTAATTTATAGCGACGCTACGATAGCCATGCCTATACTTGCAGGATATGTCATATCAGAAAAAAAGCCTCGTAAGAAGAGGTATCTGTATAAGCAGCTACCTACTTACATTTCAGAGTTGAAGAAAAATGTGAAATAAGTTTTTCGTTCGAGATACTGTTTAAAGATTCAACGCTTTTTTCACAAAAAACAATTCTGTTAGCAGTCAATATTAGTTATTAACATTTTGAAATTTCAAATAAGAATAAATAAGTATTTTCAATAGGTATTTCATTTTTAAGAGCTTAACTCTAAATGCATTTTCAATCGTTAACCAATAATCCACAATTTATCAACAATTTAATTTTCTATCGAAAACAAATCAAAATAAAGGTGATTGAGATTTTATTTTTTAATTATGAACAATTTATGAACAGAGTGGATTTATATATTTCTAAGTTTTAATATAATACGCAATTACAATCATAACGTTTTTATTAATAAAAAATGATACGGGTAAATAATTTATTTCGAGATTTATTTATTGATCATCAGAAGTCAGTGATTTTTTTTAATTACGTTATTGATTGAACTGTTACGTCTTACTTTTTCATATGCCAAAAAAATTCTATTAATAAGAACTTCTTTTTGTTTTGACACACATAAATTGTTCTGTTAATATCGCCTCCCTTCAAAAATAGTTTTTCATTCATTTCCAATTCAATTTTATTCTCAAGATAATACAGTAAGGGGAATATGGAGTCTTATTCTAAAGTCTGGGACGATGTTCTTCAAAATATTCGTGAAAGGGTAGGCCCTTTACGATTCAATCTGTGGTTCAAAAACACCCGTCTTGAATCTTATAATGATACTTATGCAAATATTATAGTTCCGAATATTTTTACTCAGGTATGGTTACAGGAAAATTTTACAAAGGTATTAAGGGAAGGGATTGGGAAATTAGTAAATAATAAGGATTTGGATATAAGGTTTTCTATCTTGCAAAATGGTGAAGGAGAAAATGTTTCAACAGCAACTATCCCTTTGCCTGAAAAAAAATCAGATAGTAAAAGTTACCCGCACGTAAATAGAATTCTAAGGTTAGAGGATTTTGTGGTCGGTCCTAACAACAGGCTTGCTTATACTGCAGCTCTCGAGATGGTTAAGGATAAATGTCCAGCATTTAACCCTCTTTTTATTCATGGTAATGTTGGTGTTGGGAAAACCCATATTCTCCATGGGGTTTTGAATATGGTTAAAGAAGAACAAAATATAAATGGAATATATATGTCAGCTGAAAAGTGGACAAATGAATTTATTTATTCATTACAAAAAGGAAAGATCGAAGCGTTTAGGCAGAAATTTAGAAATGCGGACATGTTTCTCATCGATGACGTTCATTTCCTTTCTAACAAGCAAAGTACGCAAGAGGAATTTTTGCATACCTTTAATGCCCTATATGAATTATCTAAAAAGATCATACTGGCGAGTGATGCGCATCCTAAAATGATCGGACAGATAAAAGAAAACCTCGCAAGCCGATTTATGTCTGGTATGGTTGTAAAAATAGATAAACCTGAGTATGCTACAAGGCTTTTGATTTTGCGATCGAAAGCAGTTAAATTTGATGTGCATTTCCCGGAAGATGTTTTGGAATTCATTGCAGAAAAATTTGATGAGAATGTGAGAGAGGTTGAAAGTGCATTGATAACACTATCAGCTCATGCGAAATTTAATGAGAAGAAGATAGACCTTCAATTGGCAATTGAGGTTTTGGATGAATTTTTCTGTAATGAAGGAAAGATTATTAAAATTACTGAGATTGAGGAAGCAGTGCTAACCTATTTCAATGTATCACGTGCTGACCTTCACTCGAATAAAAAAACAAAATCTATCGCATTTCCACGTCAAGTATGCATGTATTTGATAAAAACACTTCTTAATTGGTCTTATCAACAGATTGGAAATTACTTTAGCAGCAAAAAACATTCTACGGTAATGTTTGCTATAAAGAAGGTGAACGAACAAATCGAAAGCGATAAACAATTTAAGTTATTTATCGAGAGATTAATGGAAAGAATCAGGAAAGAGAAAAGATAAACCGTAGTGGCTCTGCAGTGCTATGTATTGTTTAAACAAACTAAAGGAAAAATTAAAGGAAGATAAAGTAGCGGCTTTTTTAATTACGAATGAAATAAATATCCGTTATGTTACAGGATTTACCGGTTCTGAAAGTATTCTTTTAATTACACAAAAGGATGATTATTTATTTACCGATTTTAGGTATCTAGAACAAGCAAAGCAGGATGTTCCATGGATTAGAATTGTAGAAAGAAAAGTTTCATTAATAAAAACAATTTGTAAAAAATTAACGCGTCTTAATATTAAGAAGTTATATGTAGAGTCCTTATATCTTACATTTAGTCAATATAATGAAATAAAAAATAATGTAAAGGGAGTTTATATTATTCCTACTCAAGGAATAATTGAGAAATATAGAAAACGAAAAACACATGAAGAAATAAAAAAAATACAGACAGCTATTGATATTGCAGAAAAGGCGTATAATGGTATTCTAAAAATAATAAGAGCAGGTGTATCAGAAAAGAATTTAGCAGATATTTTAGAGTTTGAAATAAGAAAACAAGGGGGGGAGAAAAGTTCTTTCGAAATAATTTGCGCTGCTGGCGCACGCGCTTCACAGCCACATGCACGAACAACAGGCAGAAAGATTCAAGATGAAGATGCAATCTTAATAGATTGGGGCGCTTGTTTTCAGTTTTATAATTCCGACTTGACAAGAATTAGTTTCATAGATAGAATATCCCCGAAATTTAAGAAGATATACCAAATTGTTTTGGATGCACAAAGCTTTGCCATTGATAGTGTAAAACCGGGCCGAATGGCAAAGGATATTGATTATGAAGCAAGGAATTATATAACAAAAAAAGGTTTTGGGAAATATTTCGGACATGGGTTAGGACACGGTATCGGGCTTGCGGTTCATGAATGTCCTACTATTAATGCGAGAAATAAAGAACTATTAGAAGAGGGTATGATATTTACAGTAGAACCCGGTATTTATATTCCAGGGTGGGGAGGTATCAGAATAGAAGATATTGTATTAGTGACTCCTCATGGATGTAATGTTTTAAGTCGTGTGCCTAAAAGATTAGCAGAAATAGTAATATAAAATTAAACCTTTAGAATGTCTTTGCAAAAATCTCAGATAACCATTGAAAAAACTGTTCAGGATAACCCATCATTTCGATCCAATCCTTTTCCTTTTTGTTACATTCATACGTAACAAGGGATGTACCCTCTTTACTCATTAAAAACTTTATCTGCGGTTTATCGTCACAAATGAGTCAAGTTTTTAAAAATAGTTGTAAGATTTAAGTTGTAAGTTAAAAACTTAAATCTTTCAACTTGCAATAGTGTTTTATTGGTCTGAGGCTTCGCTTCGCTAGTTATAGATTGTTTTGTTGGCTTTCCTGTTTCATAATTAAAAAGAAAACTCCACAAAGGAAACGGTAATGAGCATTATAGACAAGGTAAAGCAATTGATTTCTATTATGAATGAAAATGATTTATCTGAGATTGAAATCCAAGAAGATGCAAATAAAATAAGACTTAAAAAAAGCGAGATTGGATATACTCATACAATCTCACCAGTGGCTACCCCTTCAATACCCCCTTCCAGATTAGAACAGGAACCCCCGCCACACGCATTAACAAAGGATAGTGAAAATTTAGTAGAGATTATTTCACCTATGGTAGGAACATTTTACAGAGCCAGCGCTCCTGGCGCAGATCCATGTGTGAATGCGGGAGATTTTGTAAATGAAGAGACTGTTGTCTGTATAATTGAAGCAATGAAAATAATGAACGAAGTGAAAGCTGAAACTATAGGCGAAATTCTTGATGTTATTGTGAGTGATGGTGAGGCTGTGGAATATGGTCAACCACTATTTCGTGTTAGACCCTCGACAAAAGAAAATTGATTGGGTATTGTTTATGGAGTGTAATAACTAGCGGATAATTTGAACTATGTTTTCCAGGATAATGATTGCAAATAGAGGCGAGATTGCATTAAGAATTATCAGGGCCTGTCGCGAAATGGGGATAGAAACTGTTGTAATATGTTCAAAGGCCGACGAAAATGCAGCATACTTAAAACAAGCTGATATTACTGTATGTGTTGGTCCTGCCGACGCCGAAAGCAGTTATCTGAATATTCCCAGTATAATCAGCGCTGCCGAGATAACAGATATAGAAGCGATTCATCCAGGATATGGTTTTTTGTCAGAGGTAGGTCATTTTGCAGAGGTATGCGAATCTTCCAACATAGTATTCATAGGTCCTAGATCAGATGTACTGAAAAAACTCGGAAATAAGACTGAGGCAAGAAAACTTGCTATTGCTCATAAAGTTCCGGTAGTTCCTGGTAGTGAATCTGTTATAAAAAGTCAGCAACAAGCGCTGGATGTTGCACACAAGATTGGATATCCAGTAATTATCAAGGCTTCTTCCGGTGGTGGAGGGAGAGGAATGCGTGTAGCGCATAACGATATAAGCCTTGTAAATTCACTGGCAGTTGCACAGCGTGAAGCAGAGGCTGCATTTAAAGATCCTTCTATCTATATAGAAAAGTACATAGAAGACACGCGTCATGTCGAGGTTCAAATATTTGGTGATAATTACGGTAATATTATTCACTTGGGGGAAAGGGATTGTACCTTGCAGCGCAGGCATCAAAAGCTCATCGAAGAGTCGCCTTCTCCTCACATATCTGAGCGCTTGCGAGAAGACTTATGTAAGGCTGCAACCAAGATTGCAAAGGCTGTAAATTATACAAACGCAGGTACTGTTGAGTTTTTGGTGGATAAGTTGGGTAATTTTTATTTTATAGAAGTAAATACTCGTCTGCAGGTTGAGCATCCTGTTACAGAAATGGTGACAGGTATCGATTTGGTGAAGCAGCAAATAAGGATTGCCTATGGTGAACGATTGAATATAAAACAGAAAAAAATTCATAATCAGGGCGTAGCAATAGAATGTCGGGTTTATGCGGAAGACCCTCACAATGGGTTTAGACCTCAACCTGGAAAGATTACAACATACTATCATCCGGGCGGGAGGGGAGTAAGGGTTGATTCACATGTGCATGCTGGATATGATGTCCCTCCATATTATGATTCTTTAATATCAAAGCTAGTTGTTTACCAAAAAACAAGAGAAGAAGCGATTGCTTGCATGAGAAGGGCATTAAGTGAATACGTTATTGAGGGTATTAAAACGACCATCCCATTGAGTTTAGAATTAATAACACATCCTCAATTTGCAAATGGAAATATTAATACAAATTTTGTAGAAAATCTTTTATCAAAAAACTAATAGTAATTTAATTAAGGTATAAGAATTTTTTCTTGACACTATTTAAGAAGCATGTTAACTTATGCGTTCTTAAAATTTGTATTTGTTATTTATTTATTGATACTGGAAAGGAGATTTTAAATGTTCGGTGGCAGGATGATGAGTTTTTTATTAGGAGGTATCGTAGTTTCGGTTTGTTCATTAGGGTTTTCAACCTCTAATATCGCTATTGGGGCGGAATATTCAGGTAATAGTGGCTGTAAATGTCACATGGGCAAGGGCTGTTTTGAGGGAGATGAATATAAAGAAAGATTGCATTCCAATACATGGGAAAAAAGATTAAAAGATACACCCGATGCTGAGAACCCGGATTGCTTGAAGTGTCATGCAACTGCTTATGGTGAGAAAATCGCGGAGGTTGGCAAAAAATATTTACCTAATGTGCAATGCGAGGCCTGTCATGGCGCAGGTTCAGAGTATAATAAGGTAAAAAATAACTATGAAGGTAAGGGCAAAGATGCATTTAAAGAATTATTGAAGAAAGATCCATTTATGGCACGAAAAGTACAATACGATGCTGGTTTGATTGTGGCTGGTATCAATGGCCCCGCAACGGTAAAAGAGCAGTGCCTGAAATGTCATTGGGAAAGTAAAGATGATAAGAATAAATGCCCAAAAACAGATAAAGTTATGGATTATAAAGACACTTTTAAGAAAGATGATCATCGTGATGAAGATGAAATTGACATAGCCATTAAAAAGCTATCTCCGGAAGAAAAAAAGAAATGGGCAGCTATATTGCCAAAGGATGAAATTCTTAATTCACCATTAAAACCAAAGAAAAAAAAGGATTAACTCTTTAAGCTTAAGAGTTATAGCTGAGGAGGATTCCGTAGATGGTTTATAAACCAAAAAAGAGCTTGATGACAGAAGTACTGTCAGGCTTAAAAAAAATTGAAATAACAACATTTTTAGCGTTATGCGTGACCGGTATTGTATTATCGCCTGCAATGTTACTTGCAGGCGATAATGGTCCATGCATTGAGTGTCATACAAAACCAGACAAACTGAAGGTTGCAGAAAAGGCAAAAATAGACCCTGTAACGGGTGAAATTAAAGTGTCCTCGATGTTAATTGACGAGGCCACCTTTAAGGCTTCAGCACATGGCGGTGAAGACTTTTTTTGTATCGACTGTCACCAGGATTTAGACGGTAAGGATGTGACAGAAGGTCACAAACCAAACCTAAAACCGGTGGATTGTATTACCTTCTGTCATGATGATCCAGCCGATGATTATCTGCAGAGTACCCATGTTAAGTTGATGCGGGAGAATAACAAAGATGTGCCAACGTGTAAGGACTGTCATGCTGGTTTATCATATCATTATACCCCATTGGGTGAGAGTTCTCCCAGAGACGTTCCTAGGGAGACCGATCCTCTTCACAGAAAGCTAACGATTGATGCGTGTGGTTCTTGTCATCAGGATTATCTAAATAGTTACAAAAATAATGCACATGGTCAAGTTGCGACGTTAGGTCACACGACAACTGATGTGCCTGTGTGCTTTGATTGTCACGGTAAGCATAAAATATTGAATTCATCAGACCCGGAATCAAAGGTAGGGAAAGAAAGAATTTTGGAAACATGTGGCAGCTGCCATGCAAATGCAAATGCAAGTTTTGTCAGGCATGTTGAGCATCCGCAGATTAAAAATATTAAATATTACAAAACCGTACTTGCTGCTGTAAAAAATGCCCGAAGTGATCCGGAAAATCTTAAAAAAGTCATCAAAAACCCACAAACGATTTTATGTATAGTATTTGTAATGTATGTGGGAATATTGGCGTTTACGTTTTCTGCCTTCGGACTCCATTCCTTACTAAGTTGGTTTGCAGTAGTTCGAGATGAATACAGGAGAAAGGAGCATGGTGATGAAGAGCAACACTAATTATATAAGGTTTAGCCTTCTTCATAGATTTTGCCATTTTTTGATAATTATCAGTTTTTTTGGTCTAGTTTTAACAGGTATGCCTTTAGCTTTTAGAGGTTATGCTTGGGCAAGATGGCTTTACGAGTTATTTGGCGGATATCCCACTGCCGGTTACATTCATCGTATTTGCGCCCTTATCACTTTTTTTGCCGCATTTGTACATTTTATATATCTCTTTTATAATGTATCTGTACAAAAGAAAAAGGGGTTTTTTTGGGGGCCGAATTCTCTCCTTATTCAGCCAAGGGATGTCTTTGATATAGTTGGTGACATCAAATGGTTTCTTGGTATTGGGAAGCGTCCTAACTTCGATTGCTGGATATATTGGGAAAAATTTGAGTATTTATCTCTAATGTGGGGAACGCTTGTAATGGCAATTACTGGGCTAATATTATGGTTCCCAGTGCAATTTTCTAAAATTATCCCAGTTCCGGTTGCTGGAATAATCGATCTTCCTAGTATTGCCTTAATTGTTCACAGATATGAAGCCATTCTTGCAGCTGGTTTTATTTTTACAATTCATTTTTTCCATACTCATTTACTTCCGGAGAAAATGCCCGTTGATGAGGCGATTTTTACAGGCAGGATAACTGAGGAAGAGTTTAAACACGAGCGTTTAAATCAGTATAAAAGGCTTCAAAACCAACGGCAATTGGATAATTATAAAATTGCCCCACCTTCTTTGTTTGTAAGTTTTCTAACCAGGCTGTTTGCAGTTCCAATTTTGATTACAGGGCTGATCATGGTAGGCCTGATGTTTTCAGCACTTCTCGTTTGGGCTATTTGATTTAGATTATTACAATTATCCTAGCAAGCAATTTGTTGCTGTAAAGTCTGAATTTATTTAGAGCAAAGTACTATTAGTGCTTTTGGTTTACAAAATAACATGACTTACAGGGTTTTAATTACAGATGATGAAGAACGCATGCGAAGAGTGCTTGCTATGGTATTTGATGAAATGAAAGATACTAAAGTTGTTACCGTGAGCGATTGTGTAACAACTTTAGAATATCTTGAGAGAGAACGGTTTCATCTTCTCATAACAGATCTAAAAGTACCAGAAGTAGGAAGATTAGACTTTCTGAAAGCAATCAAATGTAAGGTACCAGATCTTCCTGTAATTGTTCTTACCGCATACGGTTCTGTTGGATCTGCTATAGATATCATGAAAGAAGGTGTTTTTGATTTTCTTACCACACCTTTCGAAAATGACATTCTTAAACTAGCCGTAAAAAGAGCCCTGAAGATGAGTTCTTTGACAATTGAAAACAAATATCTACGCCAAGCACTTGAGTCGCAGTACAACTTTGAAAATATTATTGGTAATTCCCCGCCGGTATTTGAGGCTTTAAAGTTAGTCGGAGATGTGTCTAAAACAGATTCGACTGTACTGATAACAGGAGAAAGTGGAACTGGGAAAGAGTTAATAGCTCGTGCCCTTCATTATAATAGCAAGAGGGCAGGTGGTCCACTTATCGTACTGAATTGTGCTGCGATACCTGAAAATTTATTGGAAAGTGAATTATTCGGATATGAAAAAGGTGCATTTACCGGCGCGGAAAAGACAAAAAAAGGACGTTTTGAATTAGCTGCAGGTGGTACTTTCTTCTTGGATGAAATATCAGAAATGAGTGCTGCTACTCAGGCAAAGGTATTGCGTGTGGTTGAAGCTAAAGAATTAGAACGCCTGGGTGGTACTGAAACAATAAAAGTCGATGTTAGAATTATTTGTGCTACCAATAAAAATCTCGAAGATCTGGTAAAATCAGGAAAGTTTAGGGAAGATTTGTATTATAGAATCAGTGTCTTTCCCATTATGTTACCACCGCTAAGAGAAAGAAAAGAAGATATCATACCACTAAGTAGACATTTCCTAAAAACGTTTTCAACTAAAATGGGAAAAGCGCCAATTTCGTTGGGTAAAGAAGTTGAAAAAATCTTTATGTTGCATAAATGGGAAGGCAACGTTAGAGAATTACAAAATGTTATTGAGCGTGCTGTAATATTATGTAAAAGGAATGTTATAACAGCCGAACATTTACCTGATTCTATAGTAAAGACCTCTTATATCATTGAGAAAGAGAGGCACAATCCGATCACGACTCTCCTTAAATTTGATATTCCACCAAATGGGTTGTCGTTGGATGTCTTAGAAAAACAATTAGTTACACAAGCGCTGGATAAAAGTAAAAATAATAAAACAAAAGCAGCCAAGTTATTGGGACTATCTAGGGGGACTTTTCGATACAGATTACAAAAATATGGTTTAGTAAATTAGTAATGGTTAATATCAGCCATTATTTATAATAACGACCGAATGTGAGTCATGATAAATAGTAATAACATAAAATATATTTTAAGTAATTTGAATTGTGGCTGATTGCAACCTTAAATTTATTGAGATGAACATATTGCTTAATATATAGTTGTGTTTTTTTGCAAATGTTACGGGATGATTAATTCTTATGAATGCTTTTGGTATAAATTATGCTTTATTGAGTAAGCTCAATCTAAACGTGAGTATGTTTTTAAATTGTTAAATTTTACTAATGGTAATGAAAGGGGGTGAATAAGGTTATGAAGAAAAGTATTTTTGGCGTAGTTGGGATTTTTAGTGTCTTTGCTCTTTTATCTCAATCCGTTTTTGCAGCATGGGATAAACCTTGTGATAAGAGACAGATTTTGGAAGCTTACTGGTGCGATGCATGTAAAGATGTTAGAGAGTTTACTGAATGTTCTGAAATAGGATATATTTGGGATTTTGCTAAACATCGTGCTGCAGGGGACAAAACACATACTGATTTACCAACCTGTTGGGCATGCCAGAAAATAGCATATAGTTGCATTAATACCAACTGCAAAATGTATGGTGTGTGTAAGCCTGCTCCGGGCGCTTGTGATGAATGTGGTGATGATATTACAAGTAAAAAGATTTGGGCTAGGACATTATTTAAATGTCCAAAGTGTAGTAAAGAAAACCCAGAAGCTGGTAAAGGTTTCACGACTATAAAAGGTAGGTATGCGCCGCAAATTGAAAAAGCCGGTGATTGCGAAACCTGTGGTGTACCTCTTGAAGTTATTTGCACAAAGTCAGGTACTTGTCCACATGTGGCAAAATAGTTGTATTTTACTTAGATTTAGTTATTTACTTTTAGTAACTAGGAGGTAAAGGAGAAGCGATGAAAGGGAAGGGAATGATAGTAGCGTTGGTGGTGGGGTTGTCGTTGGTGGTG
>Ga0209320_10000751_pt1 | contig 16688 bp, 10 predicted proteins | sample Rifsed13ft4_FD_184008 | JGI IMG/M metagenome (GOLD analysis project Ga0209320, IMG submission 184008) | Soil microbial communities from Rifle, Colorado, USA - sediment 13ft 4 (version 2) | ecosystem: Environmental > Terrestrial > Deep subsurface > Rock core/Sediment | place: Rifle, Colorado... | reverse complement strand
CGAAGAGATCATTGAACATATCCGCTATCTAGCTTCAGATCAGCTTCAAGGAAGAAAAGCCGGGACTGAGGGGTGTGAAAAAGCCGCTGAGTATATTGCATTTCATTTTAAGAAAGCAGGCCTTATACCCCTTGGAGGTGACGGAACGTATTTCCAAAATTTTTCTTTCACCTCAGGAGTAAAACTCGGGGACTCTAACTCAATGACCGTTGATATAGGGGAACGAAAGTTGGATCTTCAAGTTGGCAAAGATTTTCTACCTATAAGCTTTTCAAGCGATGGAGAACTTAGGGGTGGGTTGGTGTTCGCAGGGTATGGAATAAGCTCGAAGCAGCTAAACTACGATGATTACGCAGGGATAGATGTAAAAGATAAAATCGTTTTAGTCTTACGTTATACACCAGAAGGGAATAATCGTAAAAGTCCTTTCTATAAGTATGCATCGCTTCGCTATAAGGCTATTAACGCAGGGGAGAAAGGGGCAAAAGGGATAATATTCACAACACCTCTTTCTCAGAAGGAAGAAGAGGGTTTGGGTGGCATAAGATTCGATGGTTCTTTTACCGATTCCGGTGTTCATGCAATAATTCTAAAAAGAGAAATAGCTCAAGAGGTTTTGAAGACCGCTGGCAAGGATATGAAAACCTTGGAACAGAAGCTAGGTGATAAGAAACCTTCTTCCTTTATTATTCCTGAAACTGAAGCCCAGATTCATACCGAACTTATCCGTGAAAAAAGCTCTACTGCAAACGTTGTAGGTTACATCGAGGGTTCTGATCAATCACTCAAAGATCAGGTGATAATCATTGGAGCTCATTATGACCACATAGGTTTGGGTGACGGAGTATCAAGAGGAGACGATAAAACAGATAAGAATAAGGTTCACAACGGTGCGGATGATAACGCTTCAGGTATTGCAGGGCTTATAGAACTAGCCGAGTATTTTTCCAACCAAAGGGCTTCTCTTAAAAGGAGTCTTCTTTTTATTGCCTTTTCGGCTGAGGAGTTGGGGCTTCTCGGTTCTTCTTACTATGTCAAACACCCCAAAGCACCATTGGTTAATACTGTAGCGATGATTAATATGGATATGATTGGTAGACTAAGAGACGATAAACTAACAGTTTTTGGATCTGGTTCATCCCCTGAGTGGAAACCTCTTCTTGAATCTTTTAATTCTAACCTTGGTTTAGCGGTACAAACGAAGGACTCCGGTTTTGCTACAAGTGACCAAACCGTATTTTATGCTAACGACATCCCTGTGCTTCATTTTTTTACTGGAGTGCATGAAGACTACCACGCTCCTGATGACGATTGGCAAAAGATAAACTCAGAAGGAGAGAAAAAGATTCTTTTGCTTATTTCAGATTTAATCGGCAAGCTGAATGAAACATCGACTAAGATAGCGTTGTCTAAGGCTAAAGAGGAAGAAAGAGCACCCTCTCAATTTAATGTCTATGTTGGAACAATACCAGATTACTCTGAGGAAGCAGAGGGGGTAACACTTATGGGTGTAAAAGAAGGGAGCCCTGCTGATAAAGCAGGCCTAAAGGGTAGAGACACTATAATAGAATTTGGAGGTAAATCTATAAATAACATATATGACTACGTATACGCTTTAGGCGAGGCAGAGGCAGAAGTTCCAACCGAGATTGTTATATTAAGGGAAGGCAAACGGATTAAATTAAATATAATACCAGGGTCAAGAAAGGATAAAATTAATTAGAATTATTAGAAATAAACTCTGTTTAGCTGGGGATGTTTTTATGTCTAATGCTCGTCTTAGAATATTTGTTATTGCTTCAGTAATCATACACCTTTTAGCTTTCTCTATCTTTGTTTTTGTGTGGCGGCCAGAGGTTATCGTTACCAACGCGCAATTAATAGGTTTTGGTGTAATTGGTGCCTCCAAAGAGCATAAGGCAGGGAGTGGTAACATTTTTGTAGCAAGTCAAAAAGTGGCACCCAAACTAGAGAATGCCGTTATCAAACCTATCACAAGGAAAAATCAAGAAAAGGAAATTACAAATAAGAGAGAGGCTTCTATTCAACACTCTAAATTAATGATCGAACCAAGTACAGTTAATAAAAGTGATTACACAAATAAAGAACAGACACATCTGATTTCAAATACTTCAAAGGCTAGCGCGGAGTCTTTAAAGGAAGGAACGCAAATAGGATATGAAGGACTACCTGTGCTTGGTACCGATGGCTCAGGGCATGCTGTTGAGGTAGGTTACCCAGATTATAAAATAAACCCAAAGCCAAGGTATCCAATGATCGCAAGAAGAAATGGATACGAAGGGGCAGTTCTTCTCAAGGTATGGGTGCTTGAGGATGGTAAGGTAGGTAAAATTGAAATCGAACAGTCCTCAGGTTACGAAACACTTGACAAATCCGCAATCGAAGCAGTAACAAACTGGATTTTTATCCCTGGGAAAAGGAACGAGGTTCCATTCCCCAGTTGGGTTAAAGTTCCGATTAAGTTTCAACTTAGGAGTGGCTGAAATCGTAGCTTTTGGCTTTCCTTATAACATTACCCCAGTCAAAATTGTAGTGTTGCACAGACAAGTCTGTGCCTACAATATTTGAATACTTACTTATAAAGCCTTGATCTTAAGGTGTTGAGGGTACAACTTTAATCTCTCCGCGCATCGAGTTGTGACGTTTACAGAAATAGGGGTAGGTGCCTGGCTTTACAAAGCTAAAGGTGAAAGTTTGCCCCTCTGTAAAAAAATCAGAATCTGCCTGCGCCCAATTCTTAGCTGCTTGAGCATCAACCACTGCCTTTAGAGTAAGAACATGGGTCTTAACCAGGTCAGCCCACAACGTTTGCGGGAATGGCTGGGCTAGCAGAGTGCATAAAGGCACCGAAATCCTTGGGGTATTGTACTAAATCGGACACCGCTTTTTCCTGCTTTGCCTTATCCTTTGTAGCAACACCTACTGTGTAATCGATAAAAAACCCGATGTGTTTACGCCACAAGGGCAAAAACGCCTTTTCAGCATCGGGACCGTAAACAGATCCAATTGCTTTGGAAAGGTCTACTGAGTTAGCATCAAGGGCTCCCGCTGCTGCCTGAAACTCTGTATTGCGTCTGCCTAAGGCCGCATCTGTTGCTGCAGCGGCAAGGAAAACATGCTCACAGAGCAAAGAGTTAAGCGCTATACAATGCTATCGAGAGAAACTGCAGGTGTAAGAGGTAAGACGATCATTATAAATCTTCCGGGAAGCTCAAGAGGGGTTAGAGAATCAATGGATGCATTGTTTCCATGGGTGCTTCATGTGTTCCACATTTTAAAGGGCGAAGAGGATGAATTGTAGGGACAATCCTTGTGATTGCTCATTTATAGATATTGTTCATTTTGGGCGAACTCTGTGAGGCGGCGCAAATATATCACAGAGCGAACAAGAGATTTGCCCACTATATATTGATTAGATCTTATGACATTTCTATTTTGTATTATAAACTCAACTCTAATTAGGGGTATACGGAGAGATGGGACTTATTATCTCTGGGTCCCCGTGAGCCTTAGTGACGTAATCATGGAAATGCTTGTGTAATACAAGAAGTGATAAAGTCCCAGCCAACCTCCGAGAGTTTACTCCTCCCCTAAGTGTCTTAAGTAACGACGAAATAAAAAACCACCTCCGTTTTCCATCCTTTGTAATTAAATAATACGAAAGTACATTTTTAATTATTTTATATAGTTCTGAAGAAAGGTAAGGCTTTTTCTGTGTATGCAGAAAGCCTGGGAGGTATGGCCTTTTCTCTGCAACTTTGTCCTTGTTTCCATTCCTATAAAAATTGTCTATCATGGTTAAAATCCGCTTGGAATAGTTGTCGTAGGCATAGAGTGCACGGATAAGCCAGTTGTAACCATTGATTAGTTCTTCAAGAGTCATTTGTCTGGGAATGAAGTTTGTGTTACTTGCACCATGCCCCCGCATATCTTCGTAGATCGATTCAATTAACCGTCCCTCTTTCTTTACTCGTTCGTAAAGCGGGGTATTCTCCAGGGCAACCAAAGTGCCTACTGTGGTAAATGGAACCCCTGCTTCCATTAAGAAGTCAAACTGTTCCTGGAATATTTCTTTATCATCACTATCGAACCCTACAATCATTCCTGCAACAACAATCATGCCGTAGGATTGAATCTTTCTAATGTTTTCTAAAAGTGATCCGCGTGTATTTACAAGCTTTTTTGTCTCTACAAGGCTTGTTTTCCTTGGGGACTCAACGCCCACAAATACACGGTCAAAGTTGGCTGCCTGCATTAAGCCAAGAATATCATACTTTGTCGCAAGATTTATCGTTGCTTCACATGCAAAGCTCATTGGGAAGTTATTTTCTTTACCGAATCTTATAAGCTCTTCAAGTAACTCTTTAGTATATTTAGGGCTACCGATGAAATTAGCGTCAGTGAACACGACTGAACCAACTCCAAGTTCATATAGTTTTTGTACCTCCGCCAAGACTTGCTTAACTGATTTACTCCTTGGAACCCTTCCGTCTGTGATGATAATGTCGCAGAACTCGCAGGTAAATGGGCAGCCGCGCGTTGTCTGTATAGAAAACTCAAAATATTCCTTAATTTTTAGAAGGTCATAACGTGGCGGAGGCGATGAAAGCATAGAAATCTTCTCTTTCTGCTTGTAGTGCCGTTTATAATTCCCTTCTTTATAGTCAGCTAAAAACTCTTGCCAAATTAGTTCCCCCTCTCCTTCGAGTACAACATCTACGTATGGCATACATTTTTCTGGACAGAGGCTTGCGTAAGGTCCACCCATAGCAACCAACTTTCTACGCCTTCTAAATTCCTCTGCTATCTTAAAAGCCCTTCTTGCCTGTACATTAAATGCAGTTAGAGCAATAATTTCAGCATCGGTTTCAAAATTTATAGGTTCAATCTCTTCGTCACAAATTTCGATGTTGAACTTCGTTGGAGTACAAGCAGCAATAGTCGCAAGTCCCAAAGGTGCGAATGCTCCTCTTTTACCTACGAGTGAGGCAACTCCACTAAAACTCCAGAGTGACTCTGGAAAAGCTGGATTAATAAAACAAACCTTCATTCAAAAAACCTCAGGAACTTAATACTCACATTATATAACAAACAAATCATCTCTTCACTGAAAATTTTTTCATGATAAGATAATAGAAATTCGTGCTGTAATTTTAATATGTCGACAGGCAGGATTTTCTAACACCCATCGGCGTTCGCGAGACAAGAATGTCTCGTCTATCGGCGTGTTCGACCTCCATCCTCGATAGGCGAGGTTTTCTAACCTCGCAGGAGCATAATGCGGACGAAAATGTTACATCGACTGGACAAGAATTTCCCGCCTATCGTTGTTATTCGACGTCCATCCACGATAGGCAGGGTTTTCTAACCCCGTCTGACCAAGGGGACTGGAAAGTCTCGTCTATCTTAGTAGAATTTTAATATATACGGACGGGGTTTTTTAATCCTACTAAAATTCGCAACAGGACCTGCCCTGAGCATGTCGAAGGGATAACGCCTCTACTTAATTTTAATGATGCCAGACTACGAACTTTTAACCTCAAAAATAGAACACATCGTAGGCAGGGAATATCTCTACTACTCTCATGGTGGATTCTTAGATTTTGCAGTAGATGGTAAGGTCCCAGGACTTCTTGTCTATCCTGCTAACTTAGATGAGGTTTCCGCAATTTTACGTGTTGCCAATGAAGAAGAGGCTTCGATTTGCCCATGGTCTCAGGGAACAAAAATAGTAATTGGGAACATACCTAAAAGCTTAGATATTATCCTCTTTACATCTCGGCTAAACAATGTCATTGAACACGACCAAGGAAACCTTACAGTCACACTAGAGGCTGGGGTAAAACTTTCAGAGTTGCAGAGTCTAATTAAAGATAAAAAGCAGTTTCTTCCCCTTGACCCCATGTTTAGCTCTAGGTGTTCGATTGGTGGGGTTATAGCATCAAATTCAAACGGGCCTAGAAGATTAAGATATGGGTCGGTGAGGGATTTGCTAATTGGAATAAAGGCAGTACTTCCTACAGGGGAAGGAATCAAGGCTGGAGGAAAAGTCGTAAAGAACGTGGCAGGCTATGATATGTGCAAACTCTTTGTTGGTTCTTTTGGAACTCTGGGGATAATAACTGAAGCTACTTTTAAACTTTATCCTTTACCAGAGGTAGAGAAGACGGTCTTGCTTTCATTTGAAAACTCTGCACAGGCATTCGAATTTATATCAAGATTGCTTGAGTCAGTGGTTCTTCCCTCTTCTCTAGAAGCGTTGAATTACTCTACGATTAAGGTTTTATCAAAGAAGATTGACATATCATTTATGGAGAATACATGCTGTCTGGTTATTAGGTTAGAAGGCTTTGAGGAATCGGTTAAAAGGGAGTGTGACGAGATTCAAAAAATGGGTATAGGCTACGCTCGAATTCTTGAGGGTCCCGAGCAAGAGGGATTCTGGACTGAACTATCAGATTTCCCTTATTTGGTAGGGTCAAATTTTAGATTTAAGGTAAGTGCTCCAACCTCAATCACGTTCGACATCTTCAATAAAGTTGATGAGTATTCGAAAAATCTTGGGGTTAGCATCAGCCTTATTTCTCACGCTGGGAGCGGGATTGTTTACGGATTTTTGTCAACCGAAGAGATGGATAAGCTAATTCAGTTTATAAATGAATTAGGTTCTTACGTAGCGGAAGCCGGCGGATACTTTGTAGTAGAATCAGCTTCTACTGAGATTAAGCACAAGGTGAATATATGGGGTCATCTTCCGGGTGGCGTAGAGATAATGCGTAAGATTAAAGGAAGTTTTGATCCTAAGGGCCTTATGAGTCCTGGAAGGTTGCTATAGAAGCGATTGTATGGGCTATGCCTACATGAGCAGAGACACGCCATGGCGTGTCCCTACATTAGGTTTGTTCTAGTTCGGGGAACTGAGAAGTTGTAAAACTACTCATCTTAGCAAATAATAATTTTTATGGATAACCAGGTAATAGCAATAGTAGATGATGAAGAGGATATTGTAGAACTTGTGAGCCATCACTTAAAAAGGGATGGATTTAAGGTAAAGGAGTTCTATAATGGAAGGGATTTTCTTTCATATATACAATCCTTGCTTCCCGATCTTGTGGTCCTTGACATAATGCTTCCGGGAGCGGATGGACTTGAAATCTGCAGGATGCTAAAAAATAATAGCCGCACATCATCACTACCAATAATCATGCTTACCGCAAAGGGCACAGAGGCTGATATTGTTGTAGGACTTGAACTCGGTGCAGACGACTACATAGTAAAACCATTTAGCCCACGTGAGCTTGTTGCCAGAGTAAAAACCAGACTAAGAAGATCGAGAAAAGAAGGGGAAGCAGACAAAATTATAAGGATTGGTCCTCTTACGATTGATTCAGAAAAATTTGAGGCTGCTGTTGATGGTAAGAAAGTAGAGCTAACTACAACTGAGTTTAAGATTCTTGAGGTGCTTGCAGAAGGAAGGGGAAGGGTATACACACGGGATCAATTGCTTAAGAAGAAGAGGATTTGGGGGGATGAAAAATTAATCTACGATAGAACGATAGACGTCCATATAAAACATCTCAGAGACAAACTAGGTAAATGTGGAGGCATGGTAAAAACAATACGGGGCATAGGCTACAAGTTAGAAGGGTAGGGAAAAATGTGAAAGCGTTTTGGAAGCATTTTCTTTTTAATCTATTTATCATTTCTTTAGTTTTCTTTCTATTTACTATCCTTATAATCCGTGAACTCGAAAAACATGACAAGGCACTAACGGAAGAAAGGTTATTAACCGAAGCGAACTTGCTTCGTGAGGTTCTTAAAACTCCGATTACACAAGGCAAAAAGGAAGAGATAAAATCCCTTATTTCAGAAGTTGGCAAAAAAATAGAGATAAGGATTACAGTATTAGATAAGGATGGAGTTGTGATCGGTGATTCTGAAGAGGATCCTGCTAGGATGGAAAACCATGCAAAGAGACCAGAAGTAATAGACGCAGTTTCTAAAGGAACTGGAAAAAGCATACGCTATAGCACAACCGTTAAGAAGGATATGTTTTATGTGGCACTCCCTGTAGAAAATCAAACAGGTGAAGTTGAGGCTATAGTCCGCACAGCACTTCCACTTAGCTTCCTGGAGAAGCTATTTTCACCATTAAAATCAAAGGTAATTTATCTTGCCTTGATTTTAATTTTCATTGCGATTTCTCTTTCCTTCGCTTCATCAAGAGCACTTACAAAATCACTTGATAAAACTATTAAGCTCTCTGAAGAGATTGCAAAAGGGAATTTTAATGTAAGTATCCCTATTTCAGATAAAAAAGGAGAAATCGGAAAGTTTAACTTGGCCTTAAGCACAATGGCTAAAAAATTAGACGATCTATTTAAACAAGTTTCTCTTGAGAAAACTCAGCTTGAGACAGTTCTCAGCACGATGAGTGAAGGGGTAATGGTTGTAAGAGGTGATGGCACAATTACTCTTATAAATAGTGCCTTAAAAGACATGCTTGGAATAAAGGATGATTCGATTGGAAAACCATACTGGGAGATTTTAAGAATTAGGGAAATAATGGATTTAGTAGAAAAAGTTATTAAAAAACAGGTTGCTGAGAAGAGAGAGATTTCAGTCTTTTACCCAACAGAGAGATATTTTCTAACAAGCGCAATTCCATTAAATTCGGAGGTAAAAGAAGCAATATTTGTGATATTTGATATTACTGAGTTCAAAAGACTAGAGAGGATAAAAGCTGATATTGTTGCAAATGTGTCTCACGAGCTCAGAACACCGCTTACAGCCATTAAGGGCTATGTTGAAACACTAGAGGAAGGAGCTTATGAAAATCCAGAAGAGAGAAATCATTTTCTTAGCATAATAAAAAGGCATACCGATAGATTAATCAATATTGTTTCTGACCTTCTTTTGCTGTCTGAGATTGAGAGAAAGAGCGCTCCGTGGGGAGAAGAACCAAAGGCTGCCTTTGAAAATGTTGATTTTAAAGAAGTTGTTTACTCGTCTCTTGAGGCGCTAAAAAGCAGGGTTGAAGAAAAGGGCATAAATGTTTCTCTTAGCATAAAAGAGGATCTGCCCAAATACAGGGGAGACAGATTTCTTTTAGAACAAATGTTTATAAACCTAATAGATAATGCTGTAAAGTATACGCCAGAAGGAGGTACTATAGGAGTTCAGGTTAATCAGACTAATTCACACTTTGGAATCGAGGTTTTTGATACAGGAATTGGAATTCCCAAAGATCACCTGCCTAGAATTTTTGAGCGATTTTACAGGGCTGATAAAACACGTTCGAGGAAGCTCGGTGGTACAGGTCTCGGGCTTAGCATTGTAAAGCACGTTGTAATAATGCACGGTGGAGAAATTAAAGTTGAAAGTGAAGTAGGAAAAGGAAGCAGATTTATAATTACATTTCCAGTGTGAAAGGTTTATTCGAAAAGATATAACAGTTTGTCTTGCATATATCACTTTTTGGTATCTAATACCAAATCCAGTTGAGTAGTCGTCGTATCCACTTGAGCCCTTGATAAACTCATGAAAGTTCCTCAGTCGCCCCAGATATTCAACGGGTATTAATCCACTCGTCATTGGCTTTCTGAAGGACGCCATTTACGACCTGGATGAACACTTTGCATCCTTCGACGGCCTCAGGATGAACGGTTTGTTCTGGTCGTGTTGCGTGCCTTATTGCTCAGGATGATTTATACACACTAGTCAATCGGTAAAACAATCCATAACTCGTTACAGTAAAATGCTTTGTATTTTTCAGATAGGTCAAACTTTGATTCGGCTTTCAAATATTAACATAAGGTTAATGTACTCTTAACAATTTCTTAACAATTCAAGGTTTAATTTATAACAAACAAAAGAAAATTAGTCATCAAGGAGGATCATAGTCATGAGTAGATTTAAAAGATTGTTACATATAAGAGACGCTTGCTTAATTGTCAGCGTTTTGGTTTTTGTTCTTACATTTGGAAGTCATATTGGATTTGCCGATGAGGCTACAAAGGTTGATCCTAAGATACCATCTTACACGAAGGTTAGCGGTATATCTGGAAACATAAACAGCATCGGTTCAGATACAATGAATAACCTTATGACATTATGGTGTGAAGGATTTAATAAATTTTATCCAAATGTAAAGTGCCAGATAGAAGGCAAGGGTTCAAGCACAGCTCCACCAGCCTTAATTGCGGGAACAGCGCAGTTAGGACCTATGTCCCGTTCTATGAAAGGAGCCGAAATAGATCAATTCGAAAAGAAGTTTGGATATAAACCGACGGAAGTTCGTACATCTCTTGACTCTCTTGCGGTCTATGTTAATAAAGATAATCCTCTACAATGCCTCAGTATGCAGCAAGTAGATGCAATCTTCTCAAAAACAAGAAAATGCGGTGAAACGGAGGATATCACAACATGGGGCCAGGTTGGTCTTACAGGAGATTGGGTTAATCGTCCAATAAGTTTATACGGTAGAAATTCTGCATCTGGAACATACGGGTTCTTCAAAGAGCATGCACTTTGTAAAGGAGATTATAAGGACCAGGTCAAAGAACAGCCGGGGTCAGCTTCAGTTGTTCAGGGCGTGACGGAAGACCGTTTCGGAATAGGATACAGCGGTATAGGTTATAAAACCTCAGGGGTTCGTACAGTTGCGCTTTCCTCAGGGGATGGCAAGCCCTGTAAAGCAGCGGATTACCAAAACGTTCTGGATGGCTCATATCCACTAGGAAGATACCTGTACGTTTATATCAACAAAGCTCCAAATAAACCTCTTGACCCCCTGGTTATGGAGTTTGTGAAATTTATTCTAAGTAAGCAAGGGCAGCAAGTCGTGATTAAAGATGGATATGACCCACTTCCAGCTAACATTGTTTCAGAAGAACTTAAAGAGATACAATCATCAGAATCTGCTTTTATGGAACAGTAATGCACTTAAAAAGAGTTGTCATCGCGAGCGCTAGCGAAGCGATCTAGTCTTTGTGGGATTGCTTCGTTACTCCGTTCCTCGCAATGACGGGCTTCCGTGTGCACTATAGAAAAATCGAATTGGTATAAGTCGTTTTATAATTATGACAGCGCTACCAAAGCTAAAGGATCATGAGCAAGCAGCCTTTAAAGCTTTTTCACTTAAGCGCAGGCGGCTTGCAGATCAGGTCGCACGTGCAGTGATTACATTTGGTGGTGTTGCAATTATCCTTAGCATTCTTGCTATACTTGTCTTTATCTCTCTAGAAGTTTACCCGCTCTGGAAAGGCGCAAAGGCAGAGCTTTCTGGCAGATTTGACCTTAATAAGTCTCTAGGATTTGTATCACTAACTCCTAATAATCCTACCCCAATCTCTGATTTCCCTATTCTTGCACTCGGTATAGATGAGTATCAGGAAGTAGGATTCGTTATAACTAAGACGGGTGTAGTAGATTTTATTTCTCTCAAAGATGGAAACACGATTAAGGAAATCTCTCTCAATAAAATAAAAGGAAAGAATATAACATCGGCTTTAGGCTCTTTAAACAATCAGCAATATACCTTAGGAACGGATGATGGATATATATTACAGGTTGAAATTAGGTTTAAAGTGAGCTTCAATGATGTGGTTCCCCAAATACCCTCCCTCTTGATAGCTACCCCAAATCCCAATGAGGAACGAATAATCGAACCAGAGGTAGTCGAAGGGGAGCCGATTCAGGTAGATGCTCTTCCTCTAACGCATGTTGCCTATAAAGTTTCAGATGATAATACAAAAGGCATTGCAGCGGTCACCTCAGATGGGAGACTCATTTTTCTTTCTGAGCAGATCACGCGCTCTTTACTTGGTGAAGAAAAAAAAGAAGGATTCAAGTACGATCTCACTCCAGAGCTTCAGAGTAGCATAGTTACGGCTGTAGCCCTTGATAATTTTCTCGATAATCTTTATGTGGGAACAAAAGAAGGAAGGCTCTATCACTGGGACATACGGGATAAAGGGAATCCAAATCTGGTGGAGGTAATTGATGCTACTGGAAATCTTGATACTGCAGTAACCGCCCTCGGATTTCTAATAGGTGATCGCTCTCTTATACTTGGTGATGAGTCTGGCAACGTTTCTACTTGGTTTCAGGTTGAAGATAAAACATCACCTATAGGTAGAAGGCTTAAGAAGGCACATGCACTTGCTTCACATAATGGTTTGGTAACTGCTGTTGCCGCCTCCCCAAGGGATAGAGGTCTTGTGAGCGCTGATTCAAAAGGAGGGATTATTCTCCATCACTCAACCACAGAGAGAAATCTCCTTGAGTTAGAAGGGGAAGGTTATCCTATTAAAGCACTTGCCTTTGCTCCAAAGGCAAACGGAGTAATTGCAATCGATGAAAGAGGTAATCTATACGATTGGGAGATTGATAATCCTCATCCTGAGATAAATTTGAAAGCCCTTTTTGGAAAGGTATGGTACGAAGGGTACAGCAAGCCAGAGTACGTTTGGCAATCAACAGGGGGAACTGATGATTTTGAATCTAAATTTAGCCTAACTCCACTTGCCTATGGAACCTTTAAGGGGACGTTCTATGCAGTCCTTTTCGCCATTCCATTAGCTATATTTGGCGCCATCTGTGTCTCTCAGTTTATGCACCCCTCTTTAAGAAACTTAATTAAACCTGTTATTGAGATAATGGCTGCGCTTCCAACAGTTGTTTTGGGTTTTCTTGCAGGGTTATGGATGGCGCCACTTATTGAAAAGATACTACCAGCTGTTTTTTTGATGCCGGCGGTTCTTACCATTATGACATTAGCCTCTGTATTTCTCTGGAGGCTTATGCCTAAGTCAGTCCGCGGTAGGTTCAAGGAAGGTTCTGAACTGTTCCTACTTTTACCCGTATTTATCCTTGGGATTCAATTTTGTCTCTGGTTAAATCTACCGGTTGAAAACCTGTTTTTCGGAGGAGACTACAAGGCATCACTTTTTAACAATCTGGGACTTCAATATGATCAAAGAAACGCCTTGATAGTAGGATTTGCTATGGGGTTTGCAGTTATTCCTATTATTTTTACTATTTCAGAGGATGCACTATCTAACGTCCCGAAGCACCTAATTTCAGGTTCCTTAGCGCTCGGTGCGACTAAGTGGCAAACCGCAATCAAGGTAGTGCTTCCAACAGCAAGTGCAGGAATCTTTTCTGCCATAATGATCGGTTTTGGCCGTGTTGTTGGTGAAACGATGATTGTTCTTATGGCAACAGGGAACACGCCAATTATGGACTGGAGTATATTTAATGGGTTTAGGGCATTGTCAGCGAATATTGCAGTTGAGATTCCTGAAGCACCGCATGGCGGAACTCTATATAGGGTTTTATTCCTTGCCGCGCTCCTTCTTTTCCTAGTGACTTTCCTAGTAAATACTGCGGCGGAGATAGTAAGGATGAGACTCAGGAAAAAATACCAACAGTTATAAGACAGTAAATAGTTTATTAGCCACGGAGGACACGGAGGATTTTTATTATTAAAACAAATTTTCTTTATGTGTTCTCAGTGAACTCTGTGGCAAAAGTATTAATTTATTGAGATTTGGCATGAAAAACTTTTGGAAAAGTGGTGACCCTTTTATATGGATTACAGGTGGGGCACTCACATTTAGCCTACTAATGATAGGAGGGCTCCTTTTTCTAATTATGGCAAAGGGGTTGGGTTTCTTCTGGCCCTCTGATATTGCCGAAGTAAGACTCAAGGATGAAACTAAACTCCTTGGGCAAATAACGGCTCGTGAAAAAATCCCGCAACCTGGCGCACCTCCTGGAACTCCTGAGCGCTATAGAATCCAGCTTCAGATTGGAAACCGGGATATATATGGTTTGGATTTTAGATGGGTTAACGAGGACGAGATTGCAAAAATAGATTATCCACGTAGCGCAGTTCTTCTTGAAAGGCGTGAATGGGGAAATATGTATGGGTTTATTAATGAGATTCGTGAAGGAGAAGTTGTAGTTGCTCAGGGGAATGAAGAGTCCTGGATTGTTCTTAAAGACCTCCTCCCTCAAACACAAGATATTTACAAAACGATAAAAAGGATTGAGAAAAAGGATATAGGGGACTTTAACTATAAAATCGAGAAACTTAGGTTAGATATACGAAAACTAGAACTTCAAGGCGGGGATCAAACTTCTATGCAAGCTAATATTAAAAGCCTTGAAGATCAGATTGAAGTTCAAAAAAAGCTATATCGAAACAAGGAATCCGAACTCGCCGGTCTATACGAGAAGCTCACTGAAGATAAGATAATCGTTTCAACTATAGACGGAAGAGAAAAGGAAATGTCTATAGGCGCAATTGTTCGAGCTTATAGGCCAAATGATATGAGCTTGCTTGATAAAGCGCTTCTTTACATTTCAAAGGTTTGGGAGTTTGTTTCTGGTGAGCCCAGAGAATCAAACACGGAAGGAGGTATCTTCCCCGCCATTTTTGGCACAGTGATGATGGTAGTAATAATGAGCGTTGTTGTTTTACCCTTTGGGGTTCTTGCTGCTTTGTATTTAAGGGAATATGCAAAGCAAGGGCTTCTCTTAAGAATCGTAAGAATTTGCGTTAATAACCTGGCAGGTGTCCCCTCAATAGTATTCGGCGTTTTTGGACTCGGTTTTTTTATATACGCAATTGGGGGAACTATTGACAGCCTTTTTTATCCTGAGTCCCTACCAACACCGACTTACGGCACAGGAGGGATCATCTGGGCTTCGCTTACACTTGCCCTTCTAACTGTGCCTGTTGTAATTGTTGCTACAGAGGAGGGGCTTGCAGCAGTTCCGAGGGCAATAACAGAAGGCTCATTTGCGCTTGGTGCAACGAAATTTGAAACCATTTGGAGAGTAGTCATTCCGGTCTCAATGCCGGCGATTCTTACAGGTCTAATCTTAGCTATAGCAAGAGCAACTGGAGAGGTTGCACCCCTTATGATTACAGGGGTTGTAAAACTGGCTCCTGAGCTTCCGATTGACGGCGACTTTCCTTTTATACACCTTGAAAGAAAATTCATGCACCTTGGCTTCCACATCTATGATGTTGGGTTTCAATCTCCAAATGTTGAAGCAGCTAAGCCTATGGTTTATGCAACAACATTACTCCTGATTTTTATAGTTGTGGTTTTAAATTTTACTGCAATAGTTATTAGGAACCGTCTTAGGAAAAGATACGCTTCATCAGTGTTTTAAATTGGGAATTAGGAATTGGGGATTAGGAATTTGGAATAGTGTAGAGACGACCCGGCGGGTCGTCTCTACAATCTAAAATCGGCACAAGGAGATCACTTTGAGATTACCCTTAGGAAAGATTAAGATAAGAGACGATCAAGGATATGATACTATTATAAAGACTGAAGAATTCGAAGAGAAAAGAGTGGGTCAACAAGTAGATATTCCAAACCCGATAGTCAAGATTGAAAATCTCACTCTAAAGTATAGTGGCACACCCGCTTTAATTGATATAAACATGGAAATCCCAAAGTATAAGGCTACCGCTTTTATTGGGCCCTCAGGATGTGGAAAGTCCACACTTATTCGCTGCTTGAATCGTCTAAACGAGCTTATTGACGGGGTAACTATAGAGGGTTCAATAAAAATAAGCGGTATGGATATCTTTGACCCAAAGATTGATGTTACAGAACTAAGAAAGAGGGTCGGTATGGTATTTCAAAAATCCAATCCTTTTCCGAAATCAATTTACGATAATGTGGCGTATGGTCCTAGAATTGGTGGGATTAAAAGCCGTTCTCTTTTGGATGAAATGGTGGAAAAGAGTCTTAGAAGTGCTGCGCTTTGGGATGAGGTAAAGGAAAGACTAAATGAAAGCGCAATCGTGCTTTCAGGAGGACAACAGCAGAGGCTTTGTATTGCAAGAGCAATTGCTGTTGAGCCTGAGGTGCTTCTTATGGATGAGCCATGTTCTGCTCTTGACCCTATTGCTACAGGAAAAATCGAGGACCTAATAACAGAGCTTAAACAGAATTACACAATAGTTACCGTTACTCACAACATGCAACAGGCTTCACGTGTTTCTGACTATACCGCTTTTATGTATTTGGGAAGGTTAATTGAGTACGATATTACCGAAAAGATATTTCTTACACCGTCAAAAAAGCAGACTGAGGATTATGTCTCAGGAAAGTTCGGTTGAGCGTTATTTTTAAATGTAGGATGATGCCTTAGTTTCTTCCCATTAATTAAGTTGATCTGTACCAGGCTATGATTTGTGGGTTTGAGCTGAGGTGATAGTGGAGGAAGTAATAGAGCATTAAAGTGAGATAATGGTTAAGCAAAGAAAGAAAAAAGTTTTGTTTGTTTGTACCCATAATTCTTCTCGTTCTCAAATTGGAGAGGGGTTGCTAAGAGCATTATACGGTGATCGTTATGAGACTTATAGCGCTGGAACGAAGCCAACAATAGTAAACCCTTATGCTATTAGAGTGATGAAAGAGATCGGTATTGACATATCATCGCAAAGTTCTAAGAGTGTTGATGAATTTCTTTATAAGAAATTTGACTATGTTGTTACGGTATGCAATCATGCGAAAGAAGAATGCCCTGTGTTCCCAGGAGCCAAGAAATATCTACACCAGGATTTTGAAGATCCATCTGAGTGTAAGGGAACAGAAGAAGAAATCCTTGCCATTTTTAGGCGGGTAAGGAATGAA
>Ga0209320_10000750_pt1 | contig 16694 bp, 11 predicted proteins | sample Rifsed13ft4_FD_184008 | JGI IMG/M metagenome (GOLD analysis project Ga0209320, IMG submission 184008) | Soil microbial communities from Rifle, Colorado, USA - sediment 13ft 4 (version 2) | ecosystem: Environmental > Terrestrial > Deep subsurface > Rock core/Sediment | place: Rifle, Colorado... | reverse complement strand
ACCGGTGGTGGGCCGGGAATTATGGAAGCGGGCAATAAAGGAGCGCATTTAGGCGGCGGAACATCGGTGGGATTGAATATTGTATTACCATTTGAGCAACATTACAATCCGTATATTGACAGTGATAAAAATTTGAATTTTGATTATTTCTTTGTTCGAAAAGTGATGTTTGTAAAATATTCTCAGGGTTTTGTGGTGATGCCGGGAGGTTTTGGTACTTTGGACGAAATGTTTGAAGCAATGACTTTGATTCAGACAAAAAAAATAGCCAAATTCCCTATCATATTGGTTGGAACCAGTTTTTGGTCAGGCTTGATTGATTGGATTAAAGCAGTATTAGTAGAACGAGAAGGCACCGTTCATGCAGAAGATTTGAATTTATTTAAAATCGTTGACACCGAAGATGAGGTGGTTGAAGTTTTAGATAAATTTTATAAAAAATATGATTTATCTCCGAATTTTTAAGAATAAGCTGCCTAAAAGCAGCTTTTTTTATTTTATTTTGGACCAACATTTCTTTATTTACTGTTTAATAATAAGTACATTTATTTTTTTATCAAATTTTATCTCATTTACTTGAAATCATTCTATAAAATCATTGTTTTAATTCTTGTTTTATTGGCTTCAATGAAACAGTACGCGCAACATCATTCAACGATGACTGTTGAATTGAATGCAGAGAATAAAACGTTGAATGTAGAACAACAAATCACCTTTTTTAATCAGTCGAATGATACTTTGACATCGATTGTTTTGAATGACTGGAACAATGCGTATTCCAATAAAAATACACCGTTGGCTAAACGCTTTTCTGATGAGTTTTACAGAGGTTTTCATTTGGCTAAAGAGGAAGAACGAGGAAGTACTAAAAATTTGACTATTACTGATAAAACTCAATTAGTACTTACGTGGGAACGGCCAGCTAAAAATCCAGATTTTATCGTTGTTAAATTGGATAATGTGTTATTTCCAAACCAGAAAATCACTTTACATCTGAGTTATATTGCCAAAATACCAAGTGATAAATTCACTAAATACGGTTACAATGACAAAGGAGAAATGAACCTTAAAAATTGGTTCCTTACTCCTGCCCGCTATGAAAATCATGATTTTATTAAATACAGCAACAACAATTTAGATGATATCGCTAATGCGGTTTCTGATTTTGATATAGAGTTGAAGATTCCTACTGCTTTAGAAGCGACTTCCGATTTAAATAATAATGCCCCAATCAAGACTGCAGATTTTTCTATCTATAAATTAGCAGGAAAAAACAGAACAGATTTTAGTCTTTTTATTGAACCAAAATCAAGTTTCATCAGTTTTAAAAACGGTACTAATGAAGTGCTGACCAATCTTAAAGAAAATAAATTAAGCGCCGTCCAGAAAGCAATTATTATGGATCGTGTGATGATTTATGTCACTAAGCAAATTGGCCAATATCCACATGAAAAAATAATTGTTTCGCAAACCGATTATGAGAGAAATCCATTTTATGGTTTAAATCAATTACCTTCCTTTTTAAGTCCGTTTCCGGATGAATTTATTTTTGAAATCAAATTTTTGAAAACCTATCTGAATTCCTATCTAAAAAATAGTTTGCGATTAGATTCCAGAAATGACAATTGGATTTATGATGGGCTTCAAGTGTATACCATGATGAAATATATTGATGAAAATCATCCGAACACTAAGATGTTTGGCAGTATTTCTAAATTTAAATTATTGAAAAGTTACAATTTGACCAACTTAGATTTTAACGAGCAATACAGCTATTTTTATATGCTTATGGCACGGAAAAATTTAGACCAGCCATTAGGAGATCCGAAAAATACCTTGATAAAATTCAATGAACAAATTGCAAGTAAATATCGTGCGGGTCTAAGCCTTTTATTTTTGGATGATTATTTAAACCAAAATGTGGTAAACAATAGTATTCGTAAATTTTACCTTCAAAACAAGGAAAAACAAACGTCAAGAAATGATTTTGAAATACTATTAAAATCAAATACCAATAAAGATATTGACTGGTTTTTCAAAACTATTATCAATTCCAGAGATATCATTGATTACAAATTTTCACATGTTTCAAGAACCCAAGACAGTATTACTTTTTCCGTAAAAAGTAAAACAGGAGCTTTAGTTCCTATTCCTGTTTACGGGATTAAAAAAGGAGAAGTTGTTTTTAAGAAATGGCTCGATATTCCCGAAATAGACAGCATTTTTACAATAGAAAGACAAAATATCGATAAAATTGTCTTGAACTATAAAAACGAAGTTCCGGAGTATAATTTAAGAAATAATTGGAAATCATTAAGGAGTTTTTATCCAAACAATCGCCCTGTAAAATTTAATTTCATGAAGGACTTAGAAGATCCTTACTACAATCAAATTTTGTATGTTCCTTCTCTAACTTATAATTTATATGATGGATTGTCACCAGGATTGCGGTTACACAACAAAACGATATTAGACAAACCATTCATTTTTGATATAAATCCGTCTTATTCAACAAAAACTAATAATTTTTCCGGCTCCGGTTGGTTTGCAATCAACCAAAACTATAGAGAAAGCAGACTTTATAACGTGAGATATTCGCTATCGGGCTCTTATTTTCATTATGCTCCAGATGCCTATTATCAGAAGATAAATCCAATGGTTCAAATGAGAATTAGAGAAGAAAACTTTAGAGACAACAGAAAACAGCTAATATTGTTACGTCAGGTACTAGTTAATCGAGAAAAAAGCGCTTTTGTCAGTGATAATTCAACAGAGAATTACTCAGTTTTTGATGCGAAATACATCAATTCAAGAACAGAAGTTACCAATCATTTCAGTTTTACTTCGGATTTTCAACTTTCTAGTAAATTCGGAAAAATTGCAAGTGAAATGGAATATCGAAAACTATTTGAAAATAACCTTCAAATTAATTTAAGATTGTACGCTGGAGCTTTTTTATACAATAAAACCAATTCTGATTTTTTTAGTTTTGCGCTGGACAGACCCACAGATTATCTATTTGATTATGGCTATTATGGAAGATCTGAAAGTACAGGTCTTTTTAGTCAACAGTTTATATTATCAGAGGGTGGATTTAAATCAAAATTAGCAACTCCTTACGCCAATCAATGGATTACAACGGTAAACGGAAGTTTTAATATCTGGAATTGGATTGAAATATACGGAGATATGGGTTTAGTTAAAAACAAATATCAGAATCCGAAATTTGTTTATGACAGTGGTATTCGCCTCAACTTAGTTACCGATTATTTTGAATTGTATTTCCCTGTATATTCGAATAACGGATGGGAAATAGCTCAAAATAAGTACAATGAAAAAATAAGATTTTTAGTTACTTTTTCGCCAAAAACATTAATCAATCTTTTTAATCGAAAATGGTTCTAATCTATCGTAAAAATGATTATTATTTGAATAATTATTATAAAAATAGCTATTTAAATGATAATAATTAAAAAACACCCTTGTTTTACACCAAATTTATTGCAATAATTAAATTATATTTTTTTCAATGAATTATGAAAATAGCTAGTTTTTAATTAAATTTGCCTCACAAAGTTATACTTTTCAATTATGATAAAAGAAAAAACCAATTCTACATTGACATTTGAAGATTTCAAAACCGAAGTATTGAATGACTATAGAATAGCCACAATAAGTCGAGAATGTAGTCTATTAGGACGTAAAGAAGTATTAACCGGGAAAGCAAAATTTGGGATTTTTGGAGACGGAAAAGAAGTTCCACAATTAGCGATGGCCAAAGCCTTCAAAGATGGTGATTTCCGTTCTGGATATTATCGTGACCAAACTTTTATGATGGCCATTGGTCAATTAACCGTGCAACAATTTTTTGCCGGATTGTATGGTCATACCGATATTGAACAAGAACCTATGTCGGCAGGAAGACAAATGGGTGGACACTTTGCCACGCACAGTTTGAATGAAGACGGAACTTGGAAAGATTTAACAAAACAAAAAAATTCAAGCTCAGATATTTCTCCAACTGCAGGACAAATGCCAAGACTTTTAGGACTTGCGCAAGCTTCAAAAATTTATAGAGAAGTTTCAGGAATAAAAAATGCCGCTAATTTCTCTGATGGGGGTAATGAAATTGCATGGGGAACGATAGGAAATGCCAGCACATCTGAAGGGTTATTTTTTGAAACCATAAATGCTGCAGGTGTTTTACAAGTGCCAATGGTAATGAGTGTTTGGGATGATGAATATGGCATTTCAGTACATGCAAAACATCAAACTACCAAAGAAAATATATCTGAAATTTTAAAAGGATACCAAAGAGATGCTGATACCAAAGGATTTGAAATCCTGAGAGTAAAAGGTTGGGATTACGTAGACTTGGTTGCTACTTATGAAAAAGCAGCACTTATTTCAAGAGAAAATCATGTTCCGGTTTTAATTCATGTAAACGAATTGACGCAACCACAAGGTCATTCGAGCTCCGGTTCCCATGAAAGATATAAAGATGCAGCACGATTAGCTTGGGAAAGAGATTTTGATTGTCTTCGCCAAATGAAACTATGGATGATTGCTATCAATATTGCCTCTCCAGAAGAAATTGAAGCCATTGATCAGGAAGCCAGAAAAGAAGTATTGGAAGGAAAAAAAGCGGCTTGGAATGCCTTTTTAAATCCTATTATTGAAGAACAAAAAGAACTGGTTGCTTTGTTACAAACAATAGCAGAAACCAGTAAAAATAAAGAAACAATCTTAAAATTCGTTTCTGAATTAAGCAGCAATAAATCTCCTTTGAAAAAAGAAATTCTTGTTGCAGCCCGAAAAACATTACGATTAGTAATGAATGAAAACGGAAAAGAGGAATTGTCTCAATGGATAACGTCGTACACTAAAAAAACACAGAAAAATTTTAGCAGCAACTTATTTTCTGAAACAGAATTGAATGTGTTTTCAGTAGACAAAGTTTTACCGGTATATTCAGAAAATGCTGCAGAAGATACCGACGGACGCATGATTTTACGTGATAATTTTGATGCTATTTTCACCAAATATCCTGAAACATTGATTTTTGGAGAAGATGCAGGAAATATTGGTGATGTAAACCAAGGTTTAGAAGGAATGCAAGAGAAATACGGAGAACTTCGTGTTGCCGATGTAGGAATTCGTGAAGCCTCCATTCTTGGTCAAGGTATCGGAATGGCATTGCGTGGTTTGCGCCCTATTGCTGAAATTCAGTATTTAGATTATTTGCTATACGCCATCCAAATTATGAGCGATGATTTAGCAACATTAAGATATCGTACCGTAGGTAAACAAAAAGCACCTTTAATTATACGTACACGTGGTCATCGTTTAGAAGGAATCTGGCATTCAGGATCTCCTATGGGAATGATCATTAACGCTATTAGAGGAATTCATGTGTTGGTACCTAGAAATATGACGCAAGCTGCAGGTTTTTACAATTCTTTATTGGAATGTGACGAACCGGCTTTAGTAATCGAATGTTTGAATGGTTACCGATTGAAAGAAAAAATGCCGTTGAATTATGGCGAATTTAAAACACCTATTGGCGTTGTTGAAACGTTGAAAGAAGGAACAGATATTACTTTGGTTTCTTATGGTTCTACTTTAAGATTGGTGCAACAAGCGGCCAAAGAATTGCTTGAAGTAGGTATTGATTGTGAGATTATCGATTTACAGTCTTTACTCCCTTTTGATATCAACCAGGATGTGGTAAAAAGTATTGCCAAAACAAACCGTCTTTTAGTAATAGACGAAGATGTTCCAGGCGGAGCTTCCGCTTATATCTTGCAACAAATTGTAGAACAACAAGATGCCTATAATTACTTAGACAGTAAACCGCAAACCTTAACTTCAAAAGCACACAGACCTGCTTATGGAACAGATGGCGATTATTTCTCTAAACCTTCCACTGAAGATATTTTTGAAAAAGTTTACGGAATGATGAACGAGGTAAATCCTTCGAAGTTTCCAAGTTTGTACTAAAACATAAGTTATTGAAAAAGCCAGATAAAATTCATTTTTGTCTGGCTTTTTTTATTGTGATCAAAGATTATATTTTAGCAAAAATATTTGTGTAATATTTTTTTCCGTTAATAGGATTTTCCCTTATTGAAATTCCAAAATGGGTATAACCTCCAATTATGATTGCTTTATGTTTAGGGCTTTTCATCCATGCTTCGAAAACCGTATTCGGAGAATTGTAATTATAAGCGATGTTTTCGCTCACTTTAGTAGCTCCCAAAACTTCAATTATGTTTTGTGAACGTGCAACAAAATCATTATGGTTCACTACATTATTCGCAATCATATAATTATTGTGTTCTTCTGATTTATAGGAGATGTGATTAATTTTCTCCAAAGGATTCAAACCTATACTTATCCTGTAATCATTTATTAATGCCATAGTATCTAATTCGGATGAAATATAAATATAGTTAGTAACCTCAAGAGATGATTCATTTACATTTTGTGATTCTACATTATCCGAAGAACAATAGTTTAAAGAGTAGAATATCAAAACTAGCGATATTATACGGAGTAAATTTGATTTCACAATAACAGCTATTGAGTTTCACAAAGTAGTTGATTAAAGATGATTCAATTTTCATAAAAAATGAAAATTATCTTATTTAGAAATATATAAACAGTTATTCTATTTTTCCTTTAAAGCTTTCTTCTCTAAATAAAAAGAGAGGCTAAAAAATTGAATTAATGTATTATTTCTAATTGAAATTAGGTTTTGATTAAAGTCAAGAATAACTCTAAGAGAAATTAATTTAGTTTCTCCAAATGCTTTCTTTAAAATTTGAGGAAGGTATACACCTTTACAGGAAGTTAAAAAAGTTGTTGTTTTTCCATAAATGCCATATTTTAAAATTACTATTTTAAATTAACTCTAAAATAGATCCAGTTACCGTCGGTTCGAAACTAATCCGAATAGCTATTACAGTCAATGATGCATTATACTGTGGTAAAATCGAGAAATTTATTATACGGTTTTACTTTTCAAGCCTAGACTTTTAAAAACACCTCGAAGTTACAAAACAACAATAGTTATAATTTATTATTAACTATAATTAACTGCAAATCAATGTATTAGACATTATTTTATTGTTATTTATTAAAGAAATACTCACTTGTTTATTATACTTAAAAATTTATTTTTAAACTTACTTAATTGAAATCCAAACTCTATTTAGTTGGATTTTTTTTTGAATTCTGATTAATTGTTTGTTTTTAAAAATTAAAATACTAAATTGGTATTCAATTAATTAGTCAATAACCATAATTAAAAAATAATATGAAAAAAACAATATTGATTTTAGGAGTACTTTCGATGATGACAATTGTTTCCTGCAAGAAAAAAGACGGCAATCCAGTGAATCCACAGGTAGAAACTTCTGAAACTGGCGCAACAACTACATCCACTCCTACCGCATCGGGGCAAGCAAAAGACAGTACTTCTATAAGAGTAGGAACTGATGGTGTAAATGTAACGACTAAAGATGGAGCTACTAAAACAAGTGTTAATGTTTCTGGTGGTGATGCAAAAATTGAAATAAAAAAATAACATTTAATTATTCTCTTAATAAAACGTTATAAAGCCAATGTAAATTTTTTATGCTGGCTTTTTTTATTTTATTTTAAGTTTTATTACAAATAATACAAAATGAACACTTTAGAAACTATTTTAAAAAGCATACAAAATGTCAAGGTGATAGATGATTCTATTAATTCTAAAGACTATATCCTGTTGGATTTGTCAACTTTTAATCTTGAATTATCAAAATTGGATCTTGGCAATGCCATCGAATTCGAAAAATACATTGAAAATTATCTAAAGGCAAACGAAGCACATATCGCTTTTGGCGGATACAATGAAGAACGAAATTTATACAAACGAAGTACCGTTTTTAATGACTCAGAAACGGAAGAACGAAATATTCACATCGGTTTAGATTTATGGATAAAAGCTGGAACTCCAATACTGGCTGCACTTGACGGAACCGTTCATAGCTTTAATTATAATGCAGGTTTAGGAGATTATGGTCCAACTATTATTTTAAAACACCAATTAGAAAATCATACTTTTTATACGCTTTATGGCCATCTTTCGCTGGAAAGCATTACTGAAATTGAAATTGGTGAAGCTTTTAAAAAAGGACAAAAATTAGCTACTTTGGGTAATTCAGCAATAAATGGAGATTATGCGCCACATTTACATTTTCAAATTATAAAAAACATAGGCAATTATTTTGGTGATTATCCTGGAGTTTGCAGTAAAAATGATTTGGAGTATTATTTAGAAAACTGCCCAGATCCGAATATATTATTAAAAATTAAATAAATTATGAAAAAGATAATTCTCATTTTAGGTGTCATTTTGTTTATTAGTTGTAAATCTAAAAACGTCGTTAGTGCATCAAAACCTACCGAAGTTAAAATCGTAAAACTAATGTTGTCAGAAGTCAGTGAACCTCAAAAAGACAAAGCATACGAACTCGGAAAAAGAGTACTGATGACCTGCAATACTTCCAAATTCAAACCTTTTAACGAAAGTGAAGCTACCCCTTCGGTTATCCAAAATACAACCGAAGAAAGATTGACAAAAACATGTACTAAATTCCGTCAATATTACGGGACTTTCAAAGACCTTCAATTAGTTGAAATCTATAAAAACAATATCGACAAAACAATAATTTTTAGATATAAAGCCCTGTATACCAAAAAAGTAGCTAATAAAGAACTTCGTGTTTCGATGAATGAAGAAAACAAAGTTTCGGCTATTAAATCATTGGATTGGGTCGATACTTTTCAAAGTAAATAATTCCAAATGGAAAAAATGGCTTAAAAAAATTTCTCAAAATTTTTATTCCCAACTTCTTTAAGCGGGGCATCATTTATTATTTATAATGAGTGATGCCCCGTCTTCATTAACTACATTTCAATACTGTAAGTTATTATTTTATTAAAATTAAATTAGTTTCCCTTTCTCACCGTTTATTCGTAAATTTCAAAAAAAGTTATTTACCGGATTTTGTATGTTTAAAAAACAATCTTCCATTTGATTACTTTTTGATTCGAACGGCAGCATTATTAAAATTAATAATGTGTGAATTATACAACTTTTTTTGGAAGTTATATAAGTGAATTAAATAGATTTTATTCGATTTTTACATAATCAATTAAAAAAAATAATTTGAAACTATACATCAAATACATGGTCAGTAATCGCTGTAAAATGGCGGTAAAAGAGGAATTAAAAAAACTCGGTCTACATTTCATTGTTGTTGATTTAGGTGAAGTTGAAATCATGGAAAATATTTCTATGAACCAACGGGAACAATTAAAAAAAGCCCTTTTAGACTCCGGTCTCGAATTGATGGATGACAAAAAGTCCATGCTGATTGAAAAAATAAAAAACGTAATTATTGAAATGGTGCATCATTCAACTGAAAACATCAAAGTGAATTTTTCTGATTATTTAAGTGAAAAAATGAATCATGATTACACTTATTTATCGAATTTATTTTCAGAAGTTCAAGGTACAACCATTGAACAATTTATAATTTCTCATAAAACGGAAAGAATAAAAGAATTGATTATTTATGGTGAATTAAATATTACTGAAATTGCATGGAAAATGAACTACAGCAGTGTAGCCCACCTATCCAGTCAGTTTAAAAAAGTTACGGGTCTATCCCCTTCTCATTTTAAACAATTGAAAGATAAAAGAAGAAATCCAATTGAAGAAATTGGTATTTCAAAAGAAACAACTAATTAAAATGGAAATTTCAAAGACTAAAGAATCTCAATATACCAGAAGTTTAATTGAAGTAAGTCTTGACCCATTTGTAACCATTAGTTTGGAGGGGAAAATTACTGATGTCAATGAGGCATCAATTAAAATTACTGGAATTTCAAGAACAAAATTAATAGGCACCGACTTTTCAGATTATTTTACTGAAAAAGAGAAAGCTAAAAAAGGATATGAACAAGTTTTCGAAAAAGGATTTGTTGCCGATTACCCGTTGACAATAAAACATATTGACGGAAAATTAACCGATGTATTGTATAATGCTTCAGTTTATAAAGACGAAAATGGAAATGTTTTAGGAGTCGTGATTGTAGTCAGAGATATTGCAGAACAAAAGTGGGCAACTGAACTACGTTCTCTTAACAAAGAATTGGCCTATCAAAATAATGAAAAAGAAAAACGTGCAGAGGAATTAGTTGTTGCCAACAAAGAATTGGCATACCAAAATAAGGAAAAAGAAAAACGCGCAGAAGAGCTAGTTGTTGCCAACAAAGAATTGGCGTATCAAAATGACGAAAAAGAAAAACGTGCAGAAGAGTTAGTTGTTGCCAACAAAGAATTGGCATATCAAAATGAGGAGAAAGAAAAACGTGCAGAAGAGTTAGTTGTTGCCAATAAAGAATTAGCGTATCAAAATGATGAAAAAGAAAAACGTGCTGATGAATTAATTATTGCCAATGAAGAATTGGCGTATCAAAACGATGAAAAAGAAAAACGTGCTGAGGAATTAGTTATTGCCAATAAAGAATTAGCGTATCAAAATAATGAAAAAGAAAAACGCGCTGAGGAGTTAATTATTGCTAATGAAGAATTGGCGTATCAAAATAATGAAAAAGAAAAACGTGCTGGAGAGTTAGTAATTGCTAACAAAGAACTACGTTTTCAAAATAATGAAAAAGAAAAAAGAGCAGCAGAATTATTGATTGCAAACAAAGAACTTATTTTTCAAAATAAAGAAAAAGAAAAGCGAAAAATTGAAAACAAAGAATTGGAAGATTTTAGCAATTCTTTAAAATTAGCTTCTCAATATTCTTTAAGTTTAATTGAAGCAAGCCGTGATCCTTTATTTACTATTTGTCCAAAAGGTAAAATAACAGATACAAATGAAGCATCAGTAAGAGTAACTGGAATTTTGCGTGAAAAAATAATTGGCTCTGATTTCTTTGATTATTTTACCGAACCACAAGATGCCCGAAAAGCGTATCAGGAAGTTTTTGATAAAGGTTTTATCGCTGATTATCCCTTAATTATAAAGGAAGATCATAAATTAACGGATGTTTTGCTGAATGGTTCTGTTTATAAAAATGAGGAAGGTGAAGTATTGGGTGTTGTTGTTGTAGCAAGAGATATTACTGACCAAAAAAGAATTGAAAAAGAATCAATAGAAGCTCGACTTTTTGCAGAATTAGCGACTGAAATTGCAGAAGAAGCAAAACTTAATGCTGAAAAAGCTACAATGATAGCAGAAGATGCAGTGAGGGCAAAACAACAGTTTTTGTCAAACATGAGTCATGAAATTCGTACACCGATGAATGCAATTATCGGATTTACAAAAGTGGTATTAAAAACAGAATTATCTGCCAAACAAAAAGAATATTTAACAGCTATAAAAATGAGTGGCGATGCATTAATCGTACTCATAAATGACATACTTGATTTAGCAAAAGTAGATGCAGGTAAAATGGTGTTTGAAAAAACTCCCTTTAAAATGAAGGCTTCCATATCTTCAATGCTTCATTTATTTGAAACAAAAATCCAAGAGAAGAATTTAAAATTAATAAAGGAATATGACAATAAAATTCCTGATGTTTTAGTGGGAGATCCAGTTCGATTACACCAAATTATTTTAAATCTCGTTAGTAATTCCGTGAAATTTACTAATAAAGGAAATATTACTGTAAGTGTTCATATGCTTCATGAAGATAATGAAAAAGTAATTATTGAATTTGCAGTCACTGATACCGGAATTGGTATACCCAAAGCAAAAATAGATACCATATTCGAAAATTTTCAACAGGCAACTAGCGGAACCTCCAGATTATATGGAGGAACTGGACTAGGGCTAGCTATCGTGAAACAATTAGTTGAACCGCAAGGAGGTAAAATTCGAGTAAAAAGTACAATTGACGTTGGAACTACATTTAGTTTTACATTAAGTTTTCAAAAAACAAATGCTGACGCAGAATTGGAAAATGAAATTTTAGAATTGGATACAGAAATAAAAGATATAAAAGTATTGGTAGTTGAAGATATTGCACTCAATCAATTATTAATGAAAACGCTGCTGGATGATTTTGGATTTTATAGAGATATTGCCGAAAACGGTCAAATAGCAATTGAAAAACTAAAAACCAAAAAGTATGATATAATACTGATGGATTTGCAAATGCCGATAATGAATGGATTTGAAGCTACAGAATACATTCGTAATACGATGAATTCAAAAATTCCTATTATTGCCTTAACTGCTGATGTTACTACGGTAGATTTAGCTAAATGTAAAGCCGTAGGAATGAATGATTATATTGCAAAACCTGTTGACGAAAGAGTCTTGTACAGTAAAATAGTTGGAATACTAAAAAAACCAAAATTGGAGAAACTTAGTATAAAGCTTAATGAAAATATTGGGAATAAAGATGGTTCAGAAAAAAAAATAAAATGTATTGACTTGGTTTATTTAAATCAACGAACAAAATCAAATCCAACATTAATGATGGAGATGATTTCAATTTATTTAAATCAAACACCTTCCTTAATAAACACCATAAAACAAAGTTTAGCCGATGAAGATTGGCTATTATTAAGCTCAACAGTGCATAAAATGATTCCGTCATTTTCAATAATGGGTATTCATCCTGATTTTGAAAATATGGCAAAAAAAATTCAGGAATATGCAATAGCTCAAGAACAAAAAGAAGACATTCACGACTTAGTCAGACAACTTGAAGAAATTTGTTTGCAGGCCTGTAATGAACTGGAAGAAGAATTTAACCTTATAAAAAATACCTAATTTTGAAAAACGATACTAAAATAAAAATATTCTTAGTAGATGATGATGCATTATTTTTAAAATCATTAGAAATTGAATTTCTAGAAAATGCAGATTTTACTATTGAAACTTATCCTACAGGGGAATTGTGTGTTGCCAACTTATCCAATAATCCCGATGTAGTAATATTAGACTATCAACTTGATGGTATTGTAGAAAATGCGATGAACGGATTGGAAACTTTGGATAAAATAAAAACTTTTAATCCAAACATCCCAGTAGTCATGCTGTCTTCACAAGATAAAATTGAGGTGGCGATAAACTGTATGCACCACAAAGCATTTGATTATGTTGTAAAAAGTGAAACTGCATTTGTTCGTCTACAAAAGATTATTACTACCATTTTTAAATATCAAAAAATGGAAAAAGAATTGAGTTGGTATATGGACAGAATGTAATCCATTTTATTATACATTTGCTTTTCTTAAGTTTGCCAATAATCATAATTAATTATTCCCAATTTGGTTGAAATTAAAACCAAATTTATTTTACAAAAATGCGTTACAAAGACACATCGGATCTAGAAATTTCATTGCTCTTGGAAGCTGTCTATCGGAAATATGGTTATGATTTCAGACAGTATTCTCAGGCTCATGTCCGCCGCAGGATTATGAACAGAATGGCGGTATCGGGATTCGAAGATATTTCTCAAATGCAATCTAAGGTTCTAAATGATGAAACATTTGCTTCCGAACTCTTACAGGATTTATCAATAACAGTAACCGAAATGTTTCGTGACCCAGTCTTTTATCGAGCACTTCGAGAAAAGGTCATCCCCATTTTAAAAACATATCCTTTTATAAAAATATGGCATGCCGGTTGTGCTACAGGAGAAGAAGCCTACTCGATGGCAATACTTTTGCAAGAAGAAGGTTTGTATGACAGGACTACAATTTATGCCACTGATTTTAACCAACTGGCTTTAAATCGTGCAAAAGAGGGTATTTTTTCGAACAAAATGATAAAAGAATATACTACAAATTATCAATTGTCAGGTGGAAAAGAATCTTTTTCAAGTTATTACACTTCCAATTATGATAATGTGATTATGAATCAATCGTTGAAAAAAAATATAGTATGGGCCAATCATAATTTGGTAACCGATAGTGTATTTGCAGAGGTAAACTTAATACTATGCCGAAATGTGCTGATTTATTTTGATCAAAATTTACAAAATAAAGTACAAACTCTTTTTTATGATAGCCTAATTAATGGCGGCGTTCTATGCTTAGGGAACAAAGAAAGTTTGCGATTTTCCGATTTATATGAGGAATATACAGAGTTAGATACAAAGCAACGAATATTTAAAAAGAAATATTGAAGATGCATTATGAAGCTATAGTAATAGGGGTTTCTTCTGGAGGTATGAATGCTTTGAAAATCATATTCACAGCCTTACCTGCAGACTTCAGTATACCAATTATTATAGTGCAACATGTAGGCGCACACTCCGATAGCCAATGGATAAACCTTTTAAACGAGAAAAGTAATCTCAATTTAAAAGAAGCTGATGAAAAAGAAAAAATTCAAAAGGGAAAAGCGTACTTTGCTCCACCCAATTACCATCTAATGATTGAAAAGGATAAAACATTTTCTCTTACTATAGAAGAGCGTGTAAATTATGCAAGACCATCCATTGATGTATTGTTTGAATCAGCAGCCGAAGCTTATAAGAAAAAATTAATTGGAATAGTGCTTACTGGCTCCAATCATGACGGAACAAAAGGGATAAAACGAATAAAGGATTATGGAGGCTTAGCGATTATTCAGGATCCGAAAACAGCCGAATCTGCTTATATGCCAATGTCAGCAATTGCTGCTATTGAACCTGATTATATTTTATCATTGGAAGATATGGTTGAGTTTCTGTTAAAAATTGACAATAAAAAAGATGAATTTCAATAAATTTTACAAATTATAGAATGGAAATAACCCTTGTTAAAAAAATAGTATTAGGATTTGCTGCTTGCGCTGTAGTGCTCTTAATAGTTGCAATTTTTTCTTTTAAAACCAGTGAAAAATTTGTTGCATCAAATGTCCTGGTAAATAATTCCAATCAGGTATTATATGAATTTGAGCAAATACTAATGACTTCTGTTGATGCTGAAACAGGCGTACACGGTTATGTGATTACTGGCGATGAAAATTTTCTGCAGCCATTTGCATCTGCTAAAACAAAATCAACAGATCTGCTTGCTAAAGTAAAGGAGTTAACAAAAGACAACCCCAATCAGCAAAAGAACATTGAAGAACTTGCGAAAGAACTCAAAATGCGTTTCGACAATTTAAGTAAATGCATAATCCTTCGCAAAAACAATTTTGAAAAAGCCAGAGAATTTGTTGATTCAAGCGAAGGAAAAAAAATACAAGATGCAATAAGAAAAACAATTGAAAAAGCACAGCAGACAGAACGTACTTTACTGACTGAAAGGATCCAAACCAGTAAAAACGATGCACGCAATTTTAATTTAGTTTTTATCATTTTATTGTTACTTATTATTGCAATTCTTGTCATAGTATACACAATCGTCGCTACAAATTTGAAAGTACTTAAAAAGTCCGAATCAGAAACTGCCGCCAAAAACTGGCTGCTTACCGGCAATTCAAAACTTAATGAAAAATTAATAGGCGATCAAAGTATTACACAGTTAGCAAACAATACCATTAGTTTTTTATGTACGTATCTGAATGCCAACATTGGAGCTGTTTACTTGTTGAATGACAAAGACAATAAACTAATGCTTGGTGGAAAATTTGCTTTTTCGTCCTCTAAAGACACTCAAGAAAAATTCAAATTGAATGAGGGGTTAATAGGCCAATGTGCATGGGAACAGAAACAAATATCTCTAACTGATATTTCCGAAGATCAAATACGCATTACTTCATCCGTACTGAATGCAAAACCAAAAAACTTGCTCATTACTCCTTTTTTACTGGACGGTAAAACGTTGGGCGTAATAGAAATAGGAAAATTTTCTAATTTCAATGAAACAGAAAAAGAATTTATCAATGTTTCTATGAATAGTATTGCTATTAGCATTAATACTGTCCAACAAGCCGAAGAAAAACAAAAAAGAGCTGCTGAGTTGGTAATCGCTAACAAAGAACTTGCCTTCCAAAACGAAGAAAAAGAAAAAAGAGCAGCAGAATTAGCTATTGCTAACGAAGAGCTTGCTTTTCAAAACGAAGAAAAAGAAAAAAGAGCAGCAGAATTAAGTTTTGCAAACAAGGAACTTTTGAATCAAGCGGAAGAACTGCAGATGCAACAGGAAGAGCTCAGACAACTAAATGAAGAATTAGAACAACAGACACAAAATCTAAAACAACAACAAGAGGAATTGCAAATGACCAATGAAGAATTGGAAGAGCAAACTCAGTCATTGGAGGAGAAAAATAAAGAAGTGGAAGCTTCTAAAAATGACATTGAACAAAAAACAAAACAACTGGAAATTAGCAGCAAGTATAAATCAGAATTCCTTGCTAATATGTCTCATGAATTGAGAACACCGCTTAATAGCTTACTTATCCTATCCAAAGATTTATCAGAAAACAGAAAGCAAAATTTGGATAATGTTCAGGTTGAAAGCGCAGAGATAATTTATAAAAGTGGTCATGACCTTCTTGTATTAATTAATGAAGTGCTGGATCTTTCCAAGATTGAATCCGGAAAAATGTCTATAAACGTTGAAAAAATAGCACTGAAAAATTTCATGGATAATTTGATGCGCGATTTTAGACATCTGACGCAACAAAAAGGATTAGAGTTTATTTGCAATTTGGGTACGGGTTTACCTGAATTCATCTATACTG
>Ga0209320_10000741_pt1 | contig 16813 bp, 10 predicted proteins | sample Rifsed13ft4_FD_184008 | JGI IMG/M metagenome (GOLD analysis project Ga0209320, IMG submission 184008) | Soil microbial communities from Rifle, Colorado, USA - sediment 13ft 4 (version 2) | ecosystem: Environmental > Terrestrial > Deep subsurface > Rock core/Sediment | place: Rifle, Colorado... | reverse complement strand
ACAACATGTACAAACAAAAAATTCTTTTCACGTTCTTAGCCCTCCTATTTGCGTTCTGGAAAGTTCCTGCGCAAAAGGTAGATGATATAAACATTCCGTATCAAAAATTTGTTTTGGATAACGGGCTCACGCTAATTGTTCACGAAGATCACAAAGCACCTATTGTTGCGGTAAATGTTTGGTATCACGTGGGTTCAAAAAACGAGAAACCAGGCAAAACCGGTTTTGCACATCTGTTTGAACATTTAATGTTTAACGGAAGTGAAAACTTTAATGATGACTACTTTCAAGCACTAGAAAGAGTTGGCGCAACCGATCTCAACGGGACAACAAATAATGACAGGACAAATTATTTTCAGAACGTGCCAACGTCAGCTTTTGACCTTGCCCTCTGGATGGAGTCTGACAGAATGGGTCATTTACTTGGAGCTATAACCCAAGAAAAACTTGACGAACAGCGCGGAGTTGTACAAAACGAAAAACGTCAGGGCGAAAACAATCCCTACGCATTAAGCTATGAGCTTATCACAACAAATACCCATCCTAAAGGACATCCATATTCATGGACAGTAATTGGTTCCATGGAAGATTTGAATGCTGCTTCGCTTGAGGATGTTCATGAATGGTTCAAATCGTATTACGGTGCGGCTAATGCTGTGCTTGTAATTGCAGGCGATGTAAATGTAAATGAAGTTAAACAAAAAGTTGAAAAATATTTTGGCGATATACCTCCAGGACCACCCGTTACAAAGCATCAAACATGGATTGCTAAAATGACAGGAACAAAACGTCAGGTGGCTCAAGACCGCGTTTCTCAATCCAGAATTTATAAAACATGGAATGTTCCTGAATGGGGTTCAAAAGAACTTGCTTATCTTGATCTCGTTAGTGATGTGCTTGCACAAGGCAAGACTTCACGATTGTATAAACGGCTTGTTTATGAAGATCAAATTGCAACGGATGTCAGCGCATACTATTCACCAGGCGAAATAGGAAGTCAATTTCAAATTACTGCAACTGCAAAACCAGGCGATGATCTTAAAAAAGTTGAAAAAGCAATTGAGGAAGAGCTTGTAAAGTTCTTAAAAGATGGTGCTACCGAAAAAGAATTACAGCGCATAAAAACTCAGCATATAGCTGGTTTCATAAGAGGAATTGAGCGAATTGGCGGCTTCGGCGGCAAATCTGATATTCTCGCACAAAGCCAGGTTTATGGCGGAAACCCGGATTATTACAAAACATATCTTAAGTTCGTTAGTGAGGCAACGGTAAAAGATTTAAAACAAGCCGCTATTGATTGGTTATCAGACGGACAAAATATTCTTGAAATTCATCCTTATCCTTCTTTCAAAACTTTAGCTTCTGATGTTGATAGAACAAAACTGCCCGAAACACAAACTCCACCGGATGCAAAGTTTCCTAAAATAGAAAAGACAACTTTATCAAACGGATTAGAGATCTATCTTGCAACAAGATCTTCTATTCCTGTAATTAATATGAACCTTTATGTAGATGCAGGATTTGCAGCGGATCAGTTTGCACTTGCAGGAACATCAAGCATGATGTCAAATATGATGGATGAAGGAACCAAAACCCGAAATGCATTACAGATAAGTGAAGAACTTGAGATGCTTGGTGCTCAACTTAGCACCAACTCTGGAATGGATATGTCGTCAGTCTATCTTTCAAGCTTAAAGTCTAATCTTGATAAATCGCTCGAGTTGTTTGCGGACGTAACCCTTAATCCTTCTTTCCCAGATAAAGAGCTTGACAGATTGAAGAAGGAAAGAATTGCCCAAATTAAAAGGGAAAAGCTAACGCCAGTTATTATGGGACAAAGAGTTTTCCCCAAATTCCTGTATGGTAAAGACCATGCTTACGGCAATCCTTTAACCGGATCAGGTTATGAGGAAACTGTAGCAAAGCTCGCAACCAAAGATCTCGCCAATTTTCACAAAACCTGGTTTAAGCCAAACAATTCATTTCTTGTTATTGTAGGAGATGTAACTTTAAATGAAATTAAACCGAAACTGGAAAAGTTATTTAGAGATTGGAAATCTGGAGATGTGCCTAAGAAAAATATTGGCAATGTGGAAGAAATCAAGAATCCAATTGTTTATATAATTGATAAACCGGGATCAGTTCAATCAGTAATCTTTGCGGGAAATATTGCTCCATTAAAATCGGATCCCGATGATATAGCAATTGAATCAATGAATAATGTTCTTGGCGGTTCATTCACATCAAGAATAAATATGAACCTGCGTGAGGATAAGCATTGGTCTTACGGCTCAGGAAGTTTCATTTTCGGATTGAAAGGTCCACGACCAATTATGTCCTACGCATTGGTGCAAACGGACAAGACTGCAGAATCAATTCAAGAAGTTTATAAAGAATTCTCTGACATTTTAGGATCCCGCCCGGTTACTGATGAAGAGCTGAATAAAATAAAACTAAATCAAGTATTGGAACTTCCCGGATCATGGGAAACCAACTCAGCTGTGTTGGGTTCAATCGGTAATATGATAATGTACAATCTTCCCGATAATTATTACGAAACTTATCCGGGAAAAGTAAAAAGCTTAAGTTTAGATGACATGAATAAAGCGGCACAAAAAACTCTGAAGCCGGATAATTTAATTTGGGTTGTGGTTGGAGATAAATCCAAGATTGAAGAAGGAATAAAAACTTTAGGCTACGATATCCTTTATGCCGATGCTGATGGAAATGTAATTCCCTAAGTGAGAACCTTTAATTGACTCAACAAAACCCTGAAAGCAAAATGTTTTCGGGGTTTTTTATTATCTGGACAACTTGTTATGTTTTTAATTTATAAGTTAAGTTTATCCCACCAAATAAATAACAGTTTATGAAACGTCTTCCAAAACAAGTTATAATACTAAGCTTAGTCAGTCTATTCACGGACATGGCAAGCGAAATGCTTTACCCGATTACACCAATCTTTCTGTCGTCGGTACTTGGTACATCAATGGCTGTTGTCGGTTTGATTGAAGGTTTGGCTGAAGTAACCGCAGGATTACTCAAGGGATACTTTGGAGTTTTATCAGATAAGCTGGGGAAGAGATCTGTTTTTGTTGTGCTTGGGTACAGCTTTTCAGCACTTGCAAAACCATTACCTGGAATTTTTCCAAACACATTAACAGTTCTAACTGCGCGTGTTACAGATAGAATTGGAAAAGGCATTCGCACTGCTCCGCGCGATGCTCTGCTTGCAAGCTATTCTGAAAATAATACCGGTGCAGTTTTCGGTTTTCATCGTGCAATGGATACGCTTGGGGCAGTTATTGGTCCGTTATTAGCCCTGCTTATGCTGAATTTTTTTATGCTCGATTATCAAACCATTTTTATTGTTGCGTTTATACCTTCGTTAATTGCTGTCATCTTCACTCTTTATATTAAGGATAAGAAATCCGAAATAAGTTTGCGACCAAAAACCGACATGCTTGGTTTCTGGAAATCATCTCCAGCGCAGTATAAAATTTTAGTTTACTTGATAACAATTTTTTCGCTTGTAAACAGCAGTGATGTTTTTTTGATATTGAAATCGAAAAATATTTCTGGCTCTGATACTTTAGCAATTGCGGGTTACATTTTTTACAATATCATTTATGCAGTGTCATCATATCCGATTGGAATTCTTTCAGATAGGATTGGAAAGAAAAAAGTTTTTATAATCGGATTACTAATCTTCTCTGTAGTTTACTTTGGATTTGCATCTCTAAACAGTTTTGCATTCATCTGGATTTTGTTCGCTTTGTATGGAGTCTATGCCTCATCAACCGAAGGAGTTTTGAAAGCATGGGTAAGCGATTTGGTTCCGGATCAAAACAGAGGTTCTGCAATCGGCTTGATTACAATGTCGTCCAGCATTGCTATGATGATAGGATCTATAGCTGCGGGATTTTTATGGGATAGTTTCGGATCGCAAGTCCCTTTTTATCTTTCTTTCTCTGTTAGCTTAATTGTTGCAGGGTCGCTTTATTGGTTCAGTTTAAATAAACCCAGTTCCTCAAGCACAAGAAAGCGACATTAAAGAACTGGGTTTATAGCAATTCCTTTAGTTTATTTTGAATCAACTTCCATGCATCAATAACATGCCTTTCTTCTGTTCTTAATCCTGAGATAGAAACTCTTAAAACAAACTTTTCGTTTAGTTTTGTGTGTGATATGAACAGCTTCCCCGTTTCATTTATTTTTTGCAAAAGCTGCTCATTCAACCATTCAATCATTCCTTCATCATTCATTCGCGTTGGATGCGCTCGAAAACAAATTGTACTGAAGGGCGTTGGTGCCATTCTTTCAAAATCTGGATGTTTGTCTATCCACGATGCAAACATTTGACCAAGACGAATGTGTTCTCGCAGCCGTTCGATTATTCCATTCACACCAAAATATCTTATTATAAACCAAAGCTTCAGAGCACGAAATCTTCTGCCAAGCTGAATTCCATAGTCCATTAAATTTTCTACTGAGCTGTCTTCGGCAGTTTTGAGATATTCTGGAACAAGACTGAAAGCACGCTTAAGTACATCGGGCTTACGAGTATAAAACAGGCTGAGGTCAATTGGCGTGAACATCCATTTATGAGGATTAACGACCAACGAATCCGCACGTTCAACTCCGTTAAAAATATATTTCATCTCGGGAAGCATTGCTGTAACTCCGGCATGTGCGGCATCAACATGAAGCCAAAGTTTTTCTTGTTTACACACATTCGCAATTTTTTCAACAGGATCAATGCTTGTAGTTGATGTTGTTCCAACCGTAGCAACAACACAAAATGGCCGCCAGCCGTTTGCTTTATCTTCGCTAATTGCCTTGGATAATTTTTCGGGAATCATTCTAAACTCATTATCAACAGGAATTTTCCTAACTCCATCAATACCAATCCCGAGTAAGATTGCCCCTTTCTCAATTGAAGAATGACCTTGTTCAGAAGTATACAATCTAAGCTTGGGAATTTTCTCTCCGCCTGTTAATCCATTTTGCCTAAAGTTGTATTCATTAACTTCTTCTCTTGCTGCCGCGATTGCGTGCATTGAACTTACAGAGGCAGTATCATAAATAATTCCCCAAAACGATTCCGGTAATCCAAGCATTTGTCTCATCCAATCAACCGTAACTCTTTCAAGTTCTGTTGTGGATGGAGAGGTTTTCCAAAGCATTCCATTTGTGTTTAGTGCCGCACTCAGCAGCTCGGCCAATATACCAGGTCCGCTTGATGTCGAATTGAAATACGCCATAAAATTAGGGTGATTCCAATGCGTAACTCCAGGAATAATTTTTTTATCAACATCAGAAAATATTTTCTCAAAACTTTCTGGTAATGACGGTGGATTCTGGGGCAACTTATTTTTTATATCACCAGTTTTAATATTTGGAACCACCGGATATTTTTCAATGGTAGTGAAATATTCGGCTATCCAATCAATTAATTCATAACCGTACTTTTTAAATTCCTCGGCAGGCATATCGCCAAGTTGATGGGCGGTAGTCAATTCTTGTTTTTTCATTTCTCTTTCACTCTTAATTTCTCAGTCCTAAAATAATTAGTTTTACCACATAAAAATTAAAACATTTAACATCTTTTACAGCAGAAATTCTACTATGGATCAAGCCATCAAAAATTTTTTCTATCCAAAATCAATTTGTGTTGTTGGTGCATCAACAAAAGAAAAGAGCATTGGCTACGAACTCTTAAAATCAATCAAGCTTTACGGCTACAAGGGAACACTTTTCCCCGTTAATCCAAAAGCGGCTTCTGTCTTAGGTTACAAATGCTATCATACAATCGGTGAGATAGGCGATCAAATTGATCTTGCAATAGTAATGGTTCCAAAAGCTTTTGCGGAACAAACTATTGACGAGCTTCTTTCCAAAAATGTAAGTTCAATTATTCTAATCACCGCGGGATTTAAGGAAGTTGGAAAGGAGGGCGAAGAGATAGAAAAAAGAATTTTGCAAAAGGTTAAGCATGCAGGCGCAAGATTGGTTGGACCAAACTGTATGGGAGTGATTTGCACATTTGCTGATGTCAGCCTCAACGCAACATTTGTCGCCGAGAACCCCGGAATTGGTCAAACAGGTTTCTGCTCGCAAAGCGGAGCAATTGCCGCTGCAATTTTAAATTCGCTTAGAGAAACAGATATACGATTTGGGCACATGATCAGCATTGGAAACAAAGCCGACATTTCTGAAAATGATATTCTGAAATTCTGGAATGAAGATCCTAAAATTAAAACAATTACGTTCTATCTTGAAAGTTTTTCTAATGGAGAAACATTCATCCAATCATTCATTCAAGGAAAAGGAATTGGCAAACCAGTTATCATTCTTAAGGGCGGAAGAACTCAGGCAGGAATGAAAGCCGCCTCTTCACACACTGGAGCAATGGCTGCAAATGATAAGGTGGTTGATGCAATTCTCAAACAGTTGGGGATAATTCGGGTTGATGATTTAAACGAACTGTTCAACACCGCAAAAGGATTTGAAAATTTTCCTTCTCCAAAAGGGAATAAGGTTGCTGTAATTACAAATGCCGGGGGACCTGCTATTCTTGCCGTTGATTCTTTGGAAAAAGAGGGGCTTGTGCTTGCAGAATTAAGTCAAGAAACAAAAAACAAATTAAAAGAAATTGTTCATCCTGAAGGAAGCGTTCTAAATCCGATTGATCTTCTTCCCGGCGGAACTGCCGAACAATTTAAGGAAGTAAATGAAATCGCCGCCTCAGATGAAAATGTTGATGTGGTTGTTTCAATTTTTGTCGAGCCGATTATGGTTCCTGCTTTCCAGGTTATTGAAGGCATCAACGGCATCATTTCTGATAAGCCCATTTTTCAAGTCGTAATGCCGCTGCCGGAATCATGGGAAAAATATCGAAGAGACTCGTTAACCAGGAAACCTTTATTCAGAAATCCTGAAGATCCTGCAAAAGTTATTTACAACATGCTTTTTTATTCGAAAAGGAAAAGTCAAAGGAAATATTTATCAAGCGGATCACCCAAAATAGATTTGGGTAATTCATCGGGATTTCTTGATCAATCCAAAATAGAAAAGATTTGCAATGCTTACGATATTCCATTAGTCAAATCTCTCGTCGTTATGAAAAACATAGTAAACAAAATTGAGTTGCCGAATTATCCTTTGGTTCTTAAAGGATTGTCGAAGAAGGTTATTCACAAATCTGAATTAAATGCAGTAAAGCTTAATCTTAAAAATAAAGACAAGTTAATGCAAGCTGAACTAGAAATACTTGACGGCTTTAAAGAAAACAATATTGAGCTTGAAGAATTTTTAATTCAGCCTTTTGTTGATACAAAGCACGAGTTGCTGCTCGGCGGATTTCGTGATAGTTCATTTGGACCAATGATAATGTTCGGATCGGGTGGAAAATATGTCGAGGTTTTTCAAGACACCTGTATTAAATCTGCATACATTACTGATGAAGATGTTGACGAGATGATTGGTCAAACAAAAATTGGAATAATTTTAAAGGGCGTTCGCGGCGAAAAATCGGTTGATTTAAATCAGTTAAAGAAAATTATTTTGTCCTCTGCTCAAATGATGCTTGATAATCCTAACATTATAGAATTTGATTTTAATCCGCTTATTGTTGCAAAGGACAATTCAATTCATGCGGTGGATGTGAGAATACGCATCACCCCGACCCTCTCCACCTGTGGCTAAGGCTTCGTTTTGTGGCAGGCCAAAGGAGGGGGGGGAAATCTAAGCATCTTTATTTATCTTATTGTTTATTACAAATTTTAAACCTAAAATAAAGTATCAATCATCAAGAGGGTTTTATGAAAGAGAAATCTGCGATGACAATTCTCTGTATGTCAAGTTATGAAAAGGGGCAGGAATTCATGCGGCAATGCAACCGCGAGGGCTGCAGAGTAATTTTACTAACTTCTAAAAGTCTTGAAAATGCAGATTGGCCGAGAGAAAACATTGACGAAATATTTTACATTTCCGATGTAAATAAAGAATGGAATATGCACGATGTAATTTACGGTGTCAGTTTTTTAGCACGAACAGAAAATATTGACAGAATTGTTGCACTAGATGATTATGATGTTGAAAAAGCCGCTGCGCTTAGAGAACATCTTCGATGTCCTGGAATGGGCGATACAACTGCAAGATATTTTAGAGACAAGCTTGCCATGCGAACCCGGGCTTATGAGATAGGAATACCTGTGCCAGAATTTATTCACGTTCTTAACTATCAGAGAATAAAAGATTTCTTAAAGCGAGTTCCTTTTCCTTACGTAGTAAAACCAAGACTTCAAGCCGGTGCTCATGGAATAAAAAAAATTCATAACGAAGGTGAACTTTGGAAACGATTGGATGAGCTTGGAGACGAACAGTCGTTTTATTTAATGGAGCGTTTTGTGCCGGGAACTATTTTTCATGTTGATACTATCATTTCCGAAAATGAAGTCGTGTTTGCAATCGCAAGTCAATATGGTAAACCGCCAATGGAAGTTGCCCACGAAGGAAGAGTTTTTACAAGTTTAACTGTTAAATACGGTTCAACTGACGAAAAAGCATTACTCGATCTGAACAAAAAAATTCTTCATGCGTTGGGACTTTTACGCGGCGTCTCTCATACCGAATTCATTAAAGCAGATTCGGATGGAAAATTTTATTTTATAGAAACCTCTGCAAGAGTCGGTGGCGCAAATTTAGCCGAGCTTGTTGAAGTTGCCTCAGGAATTAATCTTTGGGCTGAGTGGGCTAAAATTGAAATTGGTCAAGGCAAGAAACCATACGAGATCCCTAACACTAGAAAAGATTTTGCGGGAATAATTATTTCGCTTGCAAAACAGGAGTGGCCGGATCTGTCGGCTTATAATGATCCTGAGATTATCTGGAAAATGAAGAAAAGATATCATGCAGGAATGATTGTTTCATCGCCAAGTTATGAGCGAGTTCAATCATTAGTTGAAAATTATACTCAGCGATATTACAAAGATTTCTTCACATCACAGCCATTACCGGATAAGCCGACAGCGTAAGTCAATAAAACAAGTTTAATTCCCTAAACAAGTTTTTTTAATCAATGACACACAGATGACGCAGATTTTACTGAATCTACACAGATTTGAATCTGCGAAAATTTGTTTAATCAGTGTCGTCCGTATTCTATTAACTAATAAATCAAACTTAATAATTCTATTTTTTTGTATCATAAATTTTGCTCCCTCAATCAAAGTACGGCCTTTTGTACGTCTCTGCTTTTGGGAATTCGTCAAGAAACATTTGTCGAATTATTTTCAAAGTTGAAATAAACAGAACGGTTTCGGTTTCTATTTCCTTTCTCAGCGTTCGAAGCTCATTCAATGCGGTTAGAATGTTGTTAATTCCTAAATAGACAATCCTAGAGCTGACGTTCAGCATCTCTTCTTCTATTTCTTTTGACAATTTTGATTTTGCCTTCTCGCTCTGTTTCTTTCCCCAAAAACACATTCGCATCTTTACAGTTATCTGGGGGACATACCAACTGAGTATCTGCAAATTTTTTATCAGGGGGTCTTCGGGATTATATTTTTCAACTTCGTCCGGGAAATGTGCTTTTATAACATTATAATAAGTATCCTGCTCTTTAAACATTTCTTCGGTCAGGTGAATCAAAGGATTAAATTCTTTCTTCTTATCGTCTGAGTCCGTTTTATTCTCATCAAGGAATTCCTCAAAGTCATCTTCATCATTCTCCCCTTCTTCGTCGAAGTCAAAATCTTCGTCATCATCTAAAGAATCCAAGAAATCTTCTGTGTCCGGATTTTGACTAAACAATTTTTCTGCATCTTCCAATTCATCAGCTAAAAGCTTGGAATAGTGTTCAGAGTCGCTTTCGTTTTCATCTTTTAAGAGGTGCTTTATTTCCCTTTCGGCTTCCTGCTTGAAAAGCAGACAACGATTTGTGTATAAACATTTTTCACACCAGCGGTCGCAGTAGTTATAAATTCCAGAAATATTCTCATGCATAAAATTTAGTTCACTCATGCTTTACCTTCGTTTACTTTGGATCAAAAGCGCCACACTTAAACTCTTTTTCATTTCGCTGATCAAAGCGGGTTAAATTGCAAAGTATATTTTCTTCGGGATCTACATCGTCATAAGATTTGCAAAGCAAACATAAACCCGGCATTGGAATTGAATGCGGATTTATTGGATTACCGTTATCGTCAAATATTCCGCCGTTTTGAAAAATATCATCCATAATACTTTCCTGATTATTGTTTGTTTGTGTTTAATTAGATTAATTCGTAAAAAAGTAATACAAATAATGTTTGTACTAACATCTCATGTACTAAAAGATAAAAAAAATACGGTTTAATTTTTCTTTCTTAATAAATCTGAAATCCCAAAATCTCAATAAAATCGAACCTCGTAATTTTTCATTTTACCATTTTCATATACAAACTTTGCACTGAAGAATTTATCCTTAAAAAGCCAATCAAAAAATATTTTATCTCCATCCCACAAGTTAAGTTTTGTAAGTTTTTCATTAGGAATCCATTCGAGATTTCCCTCGTTTGAATCTATTAACTTTCCCGAAAATTCTCTTGCTGTAAAAATAAACACATACCAATCATCTTTTCCATCAAACAAAGGAAAAGTAATAAATCCGTGCATTCTTGGATTAACAATTGTTAGCCCGGATTCTTCCTTTACTTCGCGTACTACACAATCTTCTGGACTTTCACACGCGTTAAATTTACCGCCGAGACCATTCCATTTTCCTTCGTGATAATCATTCTCCTTTTTTATGCGGTGTATCATTAATGTCTTATTTGAATTATTGTCCATTACATAACAAAGTGTTGCAAGTTTCATGATAAATTTTTCTTATAAAAATATCGGTGTTGTAATTAATATTTCTGTGATTTATGTTTTAACCGACTGTTAAAATAAATCGTGCAAATATAACCAATATTAATTTGTTACAATTTAAATGTGGGCAAATGTTTTGCTTATGATTTCTTACTTTTATATTTGAGTTGTTGATATATTTTCTTAAAATTAACCAACAAAAAAGGAGACCTAAAACACGATGGCTGAACTTAGTAAAGCTTTGAATAATTCTGCTGGAATGGATGAGGATCAGTTTAAGGAAATGATTGCCCACATCTCCGCATTTCCAAATGCTTACAATTCAGAAGTTCTTTTTGCCTCTGATTTTGACGACGAAGATGAAGACGAGGAGGAAGATGAATTTGAAGAGGATGACGAAGACCTTTTTGATGAAGATGAATTAGAAGAAGAGGGGTACGAGGAAGATTTCGATTTCGATGAAGAAGAAGAGGGGGATGATGAAGATGAAGACGCGGGAACTTACAATTAGTTGCCTAAACCCCAAAATACTTTTCCTTTAAAAGATAATTTTTTACATAGTCGGTTACACCTTCTTCCAAAGTTTGTAGTGTTTTTGTGTAACCGGCTTTTTTTATTTTATCAATTTTCGCTTCTGTAAAGTATTGGTACTTTTGCTCAAGATGTTTGGGCATTTCTATGTAATTTATGTTTACGGGCTTACCAAGCGCATTAAATAAAGCGACAACCAAATCATTCCATGTTCTTGCTTTCCCCGAGCCAACATTATAAAGTCCATTTTTATCTTTATTCTTTAAAAACCAAAGCGTCATATCAACAGCATCTTTCACATAAATAAAATCCCGCATTTGTTCACCGTCTTCATATTCCGGTTTTTTTGATTTAAATAATCTAACAAAACCCGCATCGCGTATCTGCTCAAATGCTTTGTGCACAACGCTTCTCATATCGCCTTTGTGATATTCATTGGGACCATAAACATTAAAATATTTCAAACCAACAATGCAGTTCATTATGTTTTGCTTTATTGCCCAAAGATCAAACAACTGCTTTGAATAGCCATACATGTTAAGAGGATTTAATTTCGAAACAGAATTTTCATCATCATCAAAACCTTTGCCGCCATCACCATATGTTGCCCCGGATGAAGCATAAATAAATCTTACTTTATTAGCCAAGGAGAATTGGGCAAGCTTTTTGGTAAATTCATAATTATTTCTGATAAGATGATCGGCGTCTTTCTCTGTTGTAGAGGAATTAGCACCCATGTGAATGATTGCGTTAAAGTTATACTTCAATCCCTTTTCAAGATTATTTATAAAATCATTTTTATTGATGAAATCAACGAATCGCAATCCAACTAAGTTTTTCCACTTATCGTCCTGTCCAAGCTCATCAACGACAATGATATTCTCTTCCCCTAAAGTATTTAAACGCCAAATAATAGCGCTTCCAATAAATCCTGCCCCGCCTGTAACTGCTATCATATATATCTCAAATAATTTTTTAATGAAACTAAATTAATTATATTTGTCTCTGTATCAAATAGCGTGACATTTAATAGCAAACAATAAAAAAATCCGATGAACAATACTTTGCAGAGCTTGAGAAATATTTTACAGAAGAGAATTCTCGTTTTGGATGGCGCAATGGGTACTATGATTCAGCACCATAAATTAACAGAGAGGGATTTTCGCGGAGAAAGATATAAAGATCATTCGCATGACCTTAAGGGAAACAATGATCTGCTTAATATTACTCAACCGGAAATTATAAAAGGTATCCATCGCGCTTATCTTGAGGCAGGTGCAGATATAATTGAGACGAATACTTTCAGCGCAAATGCTATTTCTCAATCCGATTATAAGCTTGAACAAATTGCCTACGAAATTAATTTTGAGGCAGCTAAAATTGCGAAGCAAGCTGCCACCGAATTCATCAAACAAAATCCAAACAAACCAAGATTTGTTGCCGGTGCGTTAGGACCAACAAACAGAACAGCATCCTTATCTCCTGATGTTAATGATCCCGGTTACCGCGCCATCACCTTTGACAAGCTTGCCGCAACATATGGCGAACAAGTAAGGGGATTGATTGATGGCGGAGCTGATATTCTTTTGGTTGAAACTATCTTCGATACACTGAATGCAAAAGCGGCAATTTATGCTATTCAAGAATATTGTGATAAAAATAATTTAATTATTCCGATAATGATCTCCGGAACAATTGTAGATCAAAGTGGCAGAACTCTCTCCGGTCAAACCACGGAAGCGTTTTGGATTTCTATTTCACACGCAAAAAATCTTTTAAGCGTTGGCTTGAACTGCGCGCTTGGTGCAAAACAAATGCGTCCTTTCATAGAGGAGCTCTCAAGAATTTCTCCAGTTTATATAAGTGTTTATCCTAATGCCGGTCTTCCAAACGAAATGGGTGAGTATGATGAATCTGCTGACTCTATGTCAAAAATACTAAATGAGTTTGGTGAAAACGGATTCTTCAATATTGTTGGCGGATGTTGCGGTACAACTCCGGAACATATAAATGCAATTTCCAAAATCGCCGAGAAAATTAAACCGCGCAAAATCCCAAATATTGAACCTCACTTGCGTTTGAGCGGACTCGAGCCGCTTATTGTTCGTCCCGAATCAAATTTTATTAACATTGGTGAACGAACAAATATTACCGGCTCTAAAAATTTCTCAAAACTAATTTTAGCAGGAGATTACAACGGAGCTTTAGCGGTCGCCAGAAACCAAGTTGATGGAGGTGCTCAGGTTTTAGATGTTAACATGGATGAGGGTTTGCTTGATTCTGAAGAGGCAATGATAAAATTCCTTAACCTCCTTTCATCTGAGCCGGATATTGCAAAACTTCCAATAATGATTGACTCATCAAAATGGAGTGTTATCGAATCAGGGCTGAAGTGTCTTCAGGGCAAAAGCATAGTCAACTCAATCAGCATGAAGGAAGGAGAAGATGTTTTCAGAGAACGTGCTAAAAAAATTCGGCAGTACGGTGCAGCAATTATTGTCATGGCTTTCGATGAAAAAGGTCAGGGCGATACATTTCAAAGAAGAATAGAGATTTGCCAACGTGCCTATAAAATTCTTACTGAAGAAATTGGCTTCCCGCCGCAGGATATAATTTTTGATCCGAATGTTTTAACCCTCGCAACCGGCATTGAAGAACACAATAACTATGGTATTGATTTTATTGAAGCTTGCCGCTGGATAAAACAAAATCTTCCTTATTCAAAAGTTAGCGGCGGTATAAGCAATGTTTCGTTTTCTTTCAGAGGGAATAATGTTGTCCGTGAGGCAATGCATTCGGCGTTTCTTTATCACGCAATAAAAGCCGGGCTTGATATGGGAATCGTTAATGCGGGTCAACTCGAAGTCTATGAGGAAATTCCAAAAGACCTATTGGTTCTTGTAGAAGATGTTATTCTCAATCGCCGACCTGATGCCACGGAAAGATTAGTTGCTTTTGCCGAAACAGTAAAGCAAAAAGACAAAGAAGCTGTAAAAACCGAAGAGTGGCGAAACTGGAACGTAGAAGATAGACTTAAACATTCGCTTGTGAAAGGCATTGATGAATTTATAGAAAAAGATACCGAAGAAGCCAGGCAGAAATATTCAAAGCCGATTGAAATAATTGAGGGTCCGCTAATGGCGGGTATGAATGTTGTCGGAGATTTGTTCGGTGCCGGTAAAATGTTTCTGCCGCAAGTTGTTAAAAGCGCAAGAGTGATGAAGAAATCGGTAGCATATCTGGAACCATACATAAAAATAAGCCCCATCCCCGCCCCTTCCCCGAAGGGAAAGGGTGATACGTTTGGATGGATGACTGCCGATCCGAGTCTTTATGATGTTTTAAAAGAACATGCCCAAAAAAATAAAGACAATCCGACTAAAGCAGAATTGGTACTTTGGGAATTATTAAAAGGAAAGCAGCTTGAAAATTTTAAATTCAGAAGACAGCACATTATTGGAAAATATATTGCGGATTTTATCTGTTTATCTCACAAGCTGATTATTGAAGTCGATGGCAAAATTCATCAGATTCCAGAAAACGAAGAATCTGATGAGGTAAGAACTAAATGGTTAGAATCCAAAGAATTTAAAGTAATCAGATTTAAAAATGAAGAGGTTCTTTCAGATCCAGAAAAGGTTTTATCTGAGATTCTAAAAGTCCTCCTCTTCGGGGAGGATTTAGGTGGGACTTCTCGCATTTTGCTTGCAACAGTAAAAGGGGACGTACACGACATCGGTAAAAACATTGTGGGTGTTGTTCTCGGCTGTAATAATTATGAGGTAATTGATCTTGGAGTAATGGTAAGTGCTGATAAAATATTACAGACAGCAATTGACAATAAGGTTGATGTAATTGGTTTAAGCGGACTCATCACACCCTCTCTGGATGAAATGGTTTATGTCGCAATGGAAATGGAAAGACGCGGTTTTAAAATTCCTCTGCTTATTGGCGGCGCTACAACATCGCGGGTTCACACTGCCGTAAAGATTGCCCCAAATTATAGCTCTCCCGTAGTTCATGTTTTGGATGCATCTCGAAGCGTTCCGGTTGTCAGCAATCTCATAAATACCGATAATAAAATTCAATCTGATTACATCCAAAGCATTAAGGTTGAGTATGAAAAGGTTCGCATTGATCATTCTAAAAAGAGAGCTGCAAAAAATTTCGTTTCCTTATCTCAGGCAAGACAAAATAGATTTATATCAGATTGGAATAAAATTCAAATTAAAAAGCCTGAGATGCTCGGTGTTTCGGTATTAAAAAATTATTCTTTATCTGCTCTTCGCAAGTATATTGATTGGACACCATTCTTTATGACATGGGAATTAAAAGGAAAGTATCCCGCTATTTTCGACAGCGATAAATATGGAAGAGAAGCAAAACGTTTATTCGAAGACGCCAATAAGTTACTAGATAGAATAATTGATGAAAATTTAATTATGGCATCAGGCGTGTTTGGATTGTTTCCGGCAAATACGGTTGCGATTGATGATATTGAAATATATTCGGATGATAATCGTAAAGGCATAAAAACAGTTTTTCATACCTTAAGATCCCAGGGTCAAAAAGTTCAAGAATCAAACAACCTTGCTCTTGCGGATTACATCGCTCCGAAGGAGACAGGATTAAAAGATTACATCGGAGCTTTTGCAGTCACAGCAGGAATCGGAATTGAAAAAATTGTCGAACAATTTGAAAAAGAGCATGATGATTACAACAGCATCATGATGAAAGCGCTGGCAGATCGTCTCGCCGAAGCATTCGCAGAGCATCTTCATGAACTTGTTAGAAAAAAACATTGGGGCTATTCTTCCGAAGAAAGCCTTTCCAGCGAAGACCTCATAAAGGAATCTTACCGGGGAATTCGTCCTGCGCCCGGGTATCCGGCACAACCCGATCATACTGAGAAGCGCACAATTTTTGATTTGCTTGATGTTGAAAAAAATACTGGAATTACGTTAACCGAAAGTCTTGCGATGCATCCCGCTGCATCGGTCTGTGGATTGTATTTTGCACATCCAAATGCAAAATATTTTAACGTTGGTAAAATCGGGAAAGATCAGGTCCTCGATTACCACAAACGCAAAGGGATGAGCATCGAAGAAACTGAGCGCTGGCTGCGTCCTATTCTAAATTATGATGAGGGAGAGTGATTGCAAAATCTGAAAGTAGTTAACCCTATAAACCTTCCTCATTCATAATTCTTTATTCAATATTCGATATTCAAATTAACAATGAAAAACGAATATCGAATAATGAAGTTTGAACTAATTTTCAGTCCGCTCTGCTATCATATAAATTTCGGAACTGCGAGATATCAAAACTTAAAATCCACTCCAACCTCAAGTGCGCCGTAGCTTAATGTCCCAAAACCGACTCTTCCCATAAGTGCAATTGTCGGGGTAATCCAATATCTTGTTCC
>Ga0209320_10000739_pt1 | contig 16854 bp, 11 predicted proteins | sample Rifsed13ft4_FD_184008 | JGI IMG/M metagenome (GOLD analysis project Ga0209320, IMG submission 184008) | Soil microbial communities from Rifle, Colorado, USA - sediment 13ft 4 (version 2) | ecosystem: Environmental > Terrestrial > Deep subsurface > Rock core/Sediment | place: Rifle, Colorado... | reverse complement strand
CTTCTCCAAAATTCAAAGGAAAAAGACCGGTCATAATTATGATTCATGGCGGTCCTGAAGCGCAATCTCTAGCTTCATTTTTGGGTTCGAATAATTTTTACACCAGTGAAATGGGCGTTTCTTTGCTGTTTCCCAACGTAAGGGGTTCTTCCGGATTTGGGAAAATTTTTTTAGCTAAAGATAACGGCTTATTGAGAGAGGATTCTGTAAAGGATATAGGTGCCTTACTGGATTGGATTGCGCAACAACCTGAATTGGATAAAGACAGAGTTATGATCATGGGAGGAAGTTATGGCGGTTATATGACCTTAGCAACAGCATTCCATTATGCGGATAAAATAAAATGCTCCGTAGATATAGTAGGTATTTCAAATTTCAATACCTTTTTGAAAAACACCGAAGAATACAGAAGAGATTTAAGAAGAGCAGAATATGGTGATGAAAGAGACCCAAAAATGGCTTCTTTTTTTGAAAAAATGGCTCCTCTAAATAATATTGATAAGATTAAAAAACCAATGTTTATCATTCAAGGAACTAATGACCCTAGAGTTCCCGTAACCGAAGCAACGCAAATGCGAGATAAACTAAAAGCTCAAGGCAACACGATTTGGTATCTTGAAGCCAAAGACGAAGGACATGGATTTAAAAAGAAACCAAATATCGATTTCCAGCGCTTGGCAGTAATTCGATTTATGCAGGAATATTTAATAAAGTAAACCATAAAAAAATCCCATTCACTTAGAGTGAATGGGATTCCTTTTTTATTTCAAAATGTTTTTTACCAAATTCTCACTCGTTTTTCCGGTGCAATATACATACCGTCATTCGCTTCAATGTTGAAAGCCTGATAGAAGGTATCAACATTCTGCAAAGGCACATAAGCACGATACATTCCTGGTGAATGCGGGTCCGTTTTCACTTGGTTTTTCAACGCCTCATCACGTTGTTTAGATCTCCAGATTGTAGACCAAGAAATAAAGAAACGTTGCTCAGGTGTGTATCCGTCAATTAATCCTGGATTTCCATTTTCTTTCAGATACAATTGCAAACCGTCATAAGCCGCGTTTACTCCACCTAAATCTCCAATATTTTCTCCAAGAGTAAATTTCCCATCCACGAAGGTTCCAGGAATAGGCTGCAAGGCACTATACTGAGCAGCAAGAGCTCCGGTTAAAGCTGAGAATTGTTTTAAATCTTCTGCTGTCCACCAGTCTACCAAATTTCCGTCAGCATTGTAACGTGAGCCAGAATCATCAAAACCGTGCGAAATTTCATGACCTATAACGCCTCCAATTCCACCATAATTAACTGCTTCATCTGCTTGGTAATTGTAAAAAGGCGGTTGCAAAATGGCTGCAGGAAAGACAATTTCGTTATTTGATGGATTGTAATACGCATTCACCGTTTGTGGTGACATTCCCCATTTTTCCTTATCCACTGGCTTATTCAATTCAGCTATATTTTCATTAAAACGCCACTTTGCCATGCTTTTTGCATTGTCAAAATAAGTACCTCCTTCTGCAGGACTTTTAATTGTCAAGGCTGAATAATCTTTCCATTTGTCAGGATATCCAATTTTTATTCTGGATTTATGCAGTTTGGCAAGCGCACTAACCTTAGTTTCCGCTGACATCCAAGATAAATTATTGATACGGTTTTCGAAAGCACGAAATATGTTCTTAATCATCTTCTCCGCTTTAACTTTGGCTTCAGCCGGAAATTTTTTCTCTACATATAATTTTCCTAGAGCTTCTCCCACGCTTCCATTGATGGTTTGAAGCGCTCTTTCGTCACGTGGTCTTTGGCTTTTCGCACCTGTTAAAGTTTTACCGTAAAACTCCCAATTCGCATTCTCGATAGTTGTTGATAATTGGCTAGAAGCTCTATTCAGCAAACTCCAACGCATATATGCTTTCCAATCTTCAACTTTATTGTCTTTAAAAATAGTTTCTAAAGCGGCCATATATTTCGGCTGAGAAACTATTACAGTATCTGCTTTGGCTAAACCAATTTTTGCAAAATAATTATTCCAGTTGATAGACGGAGTTAACTTTTGAAGTTCCGTAATAGTCATTGGATTATAGGACTTACGACGGTCTCTTCTTTCCACTCTATCAAGTCTTGGTTTAGACATCGCGATTTCAAGCGCCAAGATTTTTTCGGCATTCATTTTAGCCACTGCTGGTTTATCACCAAGGTATTGCAACATTTTAGCAACATGTAAAACATATTTTGCACGCTTCTCTTTTGAATCAGCATCTTCAGAAACATAATAATCCTTGTCTGGCAAGCCAACTCCGCCCGGACCTACATTAATCACGTTTCTATTGCTGTTCTTTGCATCTGTTCCAACACTGGCACCCATAAATCCAATGCCACCGATAGGTTCCATTTCTATTAATAATGCTTCTAAATCTTTAGTGTTTTTTACTGCATTTATCTTTTTTAAATACGGTTTTAAAGGATTTATCCCCAGTTTATTTCTTCCAACGGTATCTAATATCGATTTATATAAATTAATCGCTTTACCTTGATCCGTATTGGATTTATAAGCAGGATTTGTTGCTGCCTCCTTTAAAATTGCCAATGCATCATTATCTGTCGTTTGACGCAATTCATCAAAACTTCCCCATCGGGTTCTGTCACTTGGAATCTCTGTATTATTCAACCAAGTTCCATTCACATAGCGAAAGAAATCATTACTTGCTTTTACACTTTTATCCATGTAATTAATATTAATTCCAGGCTCTTTTGTTATCGAAGTATTCTGAGCCTGACTAATCGTAAAACCCAAAATTGCAGGAATTGCAAAAAGCAAATGCTTATTCATATTTTTTTTCATTTTTTATAGTTAATTAGTTATTATCACAAAGCTATCAATAAAACTTCTAAATTTTGTTAAATTCCTGACTAAAACAGCATTTTGTTAAATACCCTAAATTAAGAACTCCTTTTTGTATTTTTGTACTAAATTACTTTTATGAAATCTATTTTTTATAAATACCGAAAGTTCTTTGGTGTTTTATTAGTCTTCTCTATTATAACGATTTACTTGTTTTATATCGCGCTTAAACCAAGCAAATCCCTGCCTATTTTTAATCCATCGGATGTAAACCCAGAATTGGTGGACAGTACCGTTCAATACATCAGTAAATACCACACCATTGCTGATTTTTCTTTTGTAAACCAAAACGGAAAAATCATAACCCAAAAAGATTATGAAGGAAAAGTATATGTTGCAGATTTTTTCTTTACCACCTGCGGTTCTATTTGTCCAAAGATGACCACTAATTTAGCCGAAGTTCAAAAAGCAATCATTAATAATCCAAAAGTAATGCTGCTTTCACACACCATTTTCCCAGAAACAGACAGCGTTCCCGTTTTGAAAGCGTATACTTTAAAAAATGGAGTTGTTGACAGCAAATGGAACTTGGTTACAGGTGACAAAAAAGAGATTTACACAATGGCCAGAAAATCCTATTTAGCGGTCAAATTAGGAAAACCGGAACAATTGTACGATATGGTTCATACCGAAAATTTTGTTTTGGTTGACACCAAAAAACGCGTTCGCGGTTTTTATGATGGAACAAAAAAAGAAGACATGAAGCGATTAATTGAGGATATTGATTTTCTGTGTACCGAATAAAGATTCCATTCGTTACATTTTTAGTATGAGCCCAATAAGCAGTCATAAATTCCTTCTTTAATTTACCAAAAAAAGGTACAAAAATGATAATTATCATTTGTTTTGGTATTATAATATGTACTTTTGCAATCTTAATTCAATCTAAATAAGGTTTGCGAACTACGATACATTCTCTCAAAAAAGGCGAAAAAGCCATTATCAAAGATTTTGATATTGACACCGTTCCCTTGAAGCTATTAGAAATGGGTTGTTTACCCGGAAACATGGTAGAATTACTTCAAATCGCTCCTTTTGGAGATCCTTTATATTTAAACATCAATAATGGCTCCCATGTGGCTATTCGCGTGGAAACGGCGAGAGAAATCGAAGTTGAAATAATCAAAACCAACTTATGGTAAGCAATCGTAACATTAATGTCGCTTTAATAGGAAATCCTAATGTAGGGAAAACTTCGGTTTTTAATCAGTTAACGGGTTTAAACCAACAAGTGGGAAATTATCCCGGAATCACCGTTGAAAAAAAGATGGGATTTTGCAAATTACCTAATAACGTTAAAGCCAATATTCTGGATTTACCGGGAACCTATAGCTTGAATGCCAGTTCAATTGACGAGAATGTAGTTATTGAATTATTATTGAATAAAAACGACAAATTATATCCAGACGTAGCTCTTGTTGTTACCGATGTAGAAAATTTGAAACGTAATTTACTGCTCTTTACCCAAATAAAAGATTTAGAAATCCCAACTATTCTAGTCATAAACATGGCAGATAGAATGGAGTATAAAGGAATAACACTAGATATTCCTTATCTTGAAGAACACCTAAAAACAAAGATTGCACTGATTAGTTCCCGAAAAGGATTTGGAATTAAGGAGTTAAAAAAATTGATCGTCACTTACAAAACAATCTCCACCGAACCTTGTTTGAATGCCTCCAGTATTGACCCTGAATATTTCAATACGCTTCGCAAAACATTCCCGAATCAATTGTTATATAAATTGTGGTTGGTGATTACACAGGATGTAAATTTCCTGAATTTAGATCGAAATGAAATCCGAAGTTCGTTTACCAAATCGCACTCAGATTTAAAGCGTCTGCAACAAAAAGAAACCATAAAACGCTACCAGTTTATCAATGATGTGCTGAAAGCAGGAATGAAAATAGATGAAACTGTCGCTAAAGATTTCCGCAGCAAACTCGATCGTGTACTCACGCATAAAGTTTGGGGTTACGTGATTTTCTTTTTGATTCTATTTGTGATTTTTCAATCTATTTTCGAATGGTCTAAAATTCCGATGGATTTTATCGATAGTACTTTTGCATCGTTGAGCACTCTTGCTGCCGAAAAATTGCCTGCGGGAGTTTTAACTAATTTAATATCGCAGGGGATCATTCCCGGAATTGGCGGAATATTAATATTTATTCCACAAATTGCCTTCCTGTTTATGTTCATTTCCATTCTCGAAGAAAGTGGCTATATGAGCAGAGTCGTTTTCCTGATGGATAAAATCATGCGGAAATTTGGTTTATCCGGTAAAAGCGTAGTACCGCTTATTTCAGGAACCGCCTGTGCTATTCCAGCAATCATGGCGACAAGAAATATAGAGAATTGGAAAGAAAGACTCATCACCATATTGGTAACTCCATTTACAACCTGTTCTGCAAGATTGCCTGTTTATGCCATCATTATTGCATTGGTAATTCCTGATACTCGAGTTTTTGGGATTTTAAATATGCAAGGAATGACCTTGATGTTGTTGTATTTACTAGGTTTTGGAATGGCAATCTTATCGGCTTATATTTTAAATAAAATTCTAAAAATAAAAGGCAAAACGTATTTCGTTGTTGAAATGCCGAATTATAAATTACCACTTTTTAAGAACGTGGGAATTAATGTAATCGAAAAAACGAAAGCATTTATTTTTGGTGCAGGAAAAATCATTTTGGCTATTTCTATTGTTTTATGGTTTTTGGCTTCATACGGGCCCGGAGAAAAATTTAATAACGCTGAAAAAATTGTTGTTGAAAAAACCAAAGACAAACCATTATCAAAAACAGAATTTGAAAATGCAGTTGCTTCACAAAAACTAGAAAACTCTTATATTGGTTTAATGGGAAAAACCATTGAACCTGCCATTTCTCCTTTAGGATATGATTGGAAAATAGGAATTGCAATTATCAGTTCATTTGCTGCCAGAGAAGTTTTTGTTGGAACATTAGCCACGATTTACAGTGTTGGAGGAAGCGACAATGAAGTTACTATAAAAAACAAAATGGCCGCTGAAATCAATCCCACAACTGGAGAAAAGATATTCAATTTTGCCTCAGGAATTTCTTTATTGCTGTTTTATGCTTTTGCGATGCAATGTGCCAGTACACTTGCCATTACCAAAAAAGAAACCAACAGCTGGAAATGGCCGGCAGGACAACTTATTTTCATGACAGGTTTTGCCTACGTTGTGGCGTTGATTGCCTATCAAATTCTAAAATAAAATTATTATGGATGTTCAGGAAATTTTAGCTTTTATAGCACTCGCAATTGCAGTAGCTTTTTTAGTTCGAAAATTTTTATGGAAGAAAAAATCTAAAAAAAACTGCGGCGATGACGATTGTGGTTGCCATTAAAATTGTTATTTAGTTTTTAAACTTTAAGAATGAGAAGACAATTAAATTGGATTAATTTAAAAACAGAACCAAAATAAATTTTTCTTAAAAAATCAACCTATTAATTTAAACTATTTCATTTAAATTAACTAAATTTACATAGTCTAAAATTGTGATTTTTAGACTCAAAATCAGTCACTTCCGTTTTTAAACTCTCAAACAATGGCTTCTGATTTGACTTGAATTTAGGAATATATTTTGAACATAATTTCAGGACTTTTAGCTTTACTCCTGCCTAGTAATTGGAATTATAAAACTACTATGAATTGGTAATCCGTATCTTTTAATAATTTAAAGGAGAAAACTACAAGAAACCTCGATATAGCGCTCATTCGTTATGAAAAAGCAAACTACCTTTTTTCATAATTATTGATTTCATTTGCTACAAAAATATTTTGTTAAGTAGTAAATGAACACTTCTTACATTTATTATGTTGCAATTGATTTCAAATCAAAAATGAACCAATATCAACTAATCATGAAAAAGTTAGTTTTATTGTTATTTACGCTAAACATCACGTTTCTTTTTGCTCAAAAAGAGATTTCTGGTTTTGTAATAGACAATGCTGGTACTGCTATGTCAGGCGTTAATATCACCGAAAAAGGAACAAACAATAGTGTTTCTACTGATATCAATGGAGCATACATTATTAATATCAAAGAAGGAGCTACTTTGGTCTTTAGTTATTTTGGTTACTCTAAACAAGAATATGACACAAGTGATTCTATCCTAAATGTTGTTTTATCTCTGGGAGACGGACAAGGTTTTAACGAAGTTGTAGTTACCGGAACAAGGGCCGCTCCTAGAAGTAATACCACAACTGCGCTTCCCATTGATGTATTGTCATCTGAGGAACTAACGGCAACTGGACAAGCCACTTTTGACAAAGTATTACAGTATAAAATTCCCTCTTTTAATACAGTTCAAACTCCTGTAAATGATGCTACTTCATTACTTGATCCCTACGAAATTAGAAATATGGGACCCAGCAGAACCTTGATACTTATCAACGGAAAACGGAAAAACTTAAGCTCTTTACTTTATGTTCAAACATCCCCGGGTCAAGGGGAAACAGGTGCTGATATTTCTGCGATACCAATTGATGCTATTGAACGAGTGGAGATTCTGCGCGATGGGGCATCCCCTCAATATGGTTCTGATGCCATAGCTGGGGTAATAAATATTATCTTAAAAAAGAGAGCAGATGATGGCTCAGCAATTATAAGAACAGGCGTAACAGCTGAAGGTGACGGCGAAATGCTAGGCGTGAGTTTGAACAACGGATCAACAGTGGGCGAAAAAGGTTTTGTCAATTATACTTTAGATTTTTCAAAAGTAAACTTGGCCGATAGACCCGGAAAAGTAGATGCAGAAGGTGATTTTAATGATTTTATTAAAATAAATCCTGTTATATATAGCAGTTATGTTAACAATGATAATACTCTTGGAGGCACTGATATAACTGGGATGACGGATTCCCAAATTAGCACTGTTTTTGAAGAATACAAAGGCTCCTCCGATTATAATGCAAAATTAGCCACCATAAATCAAGGAAATATAACGGGAAGACAAGCAGTTGATGATTTTTTAAAAGAAAAACCTGATGGAGGAAATATCAATGGTTCCCCAGAAACAGCTGCTTTAAAATTCTTGGTCAACGGTGAATTTAATTTATCTAATGAAACACTGCTGTATTATAATGCTGCATATGTGTACAAAAAAGTTAACTCTTTTGCGAACTATAGAACCCCATATTGGAGATCCATAAAAAATCCATTTGAAAATAGCAACATTCCAAATTGGAGCATCTCCTCTGTTTATCCTACCTATTTAAAAGACTTCTTTGGTGATGGCACAATGGCTTCTTATAAAGGTTATCATCCAACATTTACAGGGGATTTGAACGATTACAATGCTACTTTGGGTTATAAATCTATAAAGAACGGATGGAATACCGATGCCAGTATAACTGTTGGCGGTAATTCGCAAACCTATACGGTAGAAAATACTCAAAACAGATCGTCCATAAAAGATTCCAATGGGGTTAATGTTTATCAAGAAAACAGTCCGATCTCATTCAAACCAGGAGGAGCTTCATTTAATCATATTGTGGGCAATTTAGATATTTCTAAAGTGTTATCGGATAAAATAAGTATAGGTTTTGGTTCTGAAGTTAGAACTGAAACTTTTGTAATTACTGAAGGAGATAAAGCTTCTTGGGATGGTGAAGGTGCCGATTCCTTTTCCGGAAACACTCCAGAAAATTCAGGAAAATGGAATCGTTATAATTTAGGAGGATATTTCGATTTAGCTTATGATTTTAATAAAAATTTATTAGTAAATGGTACGTTTCGTTATGAAGATTACAGCGATTTTGGGTCAGCAATGGTTTGGAAATTAAGTTCCAGATATAAATTTTACAATGACAAAATCACGGTAAGAGGATCCATTTCTACTGGATTTAGAGCACCAACATTACACCAAATTTACACTCAAAAATCACAAAATTCCTTTGTAGCTGGTCAGGGAATTCAAGTTAACGGGTTAATTAATAATATTTCAGCACAAGCACGTAGTTTAGGAGTCCCTAAATTAGATGCCGAAAAATCAATTAATATCACTGTAGGAATAGGAGCCAAACCTATAAAAAACTTAAATTTCACTGTAGACTATTACAACATTAAAGTAAAAGACCGAATCATTCTTGGAGACAACATAGACACTCAATTTGGAAGCGTTGCCTGGTTTGAAAACTCATTCGATTCAAGAACTTCAGGCTTGGATGTAGTAATGAATTATGGCACCATAAAATTGGCAATCGGAGAATTAAGATTCAATTTATCAGGAAACGTAACATTTGAAAACAAAAGAATTTCACCAGTTGCCAGTGATAATTTTGGAGCAACACTTAACGCTTTGATGTTTACATCAAGACCAAAAACAAAATGGATTTTGGGAGCAAATTACAAAATTAGAAAGTTTGATTTATCCCTTAACAACACTTATTTTGGAAAAACAACTTTCAAACAAGAAGGTTTAGATTCAAATTTAAGAACTGAGTTTACACCAAAAATAGTTACCGATTTAGGAATTAATTACGCTGCAACTGATAAATTAATAGTGGCTCTTCATGTCAATAATTTACTAAATGTATTGCCTGAATGGAAATTTAAAGCAGAAAATGCTGCAGGAACTGTCCTTTTGAATGATCCCAATCAAGTGAAATCACAATTTAACCTGATTACTTTTAATGGCCGTTATTCTCAAATGACCTATGAAGGATATTACTTTAGCCAATTAGGAACCTTGTTCAGTTTGTCTTTAAATTATAAATTCTAAAAGACAGGATTAGTATCGGAAAGAACTTAAAAACTAAATCAATGAAACTTAAACATCACATATTTTTTTTGGCAGTTTTCATCATACTGATGGGAGGAAATCCAATTTCAGCCCAAGAGAAAGCTGTTCAGAATGAATATGCTTTAAAGGCTGATTTTTTGTATCGTTTTGTAGATTATGTTTATTGGAAAGATTACTCAAAAAAACAAACTTTTAAGATTGCTATTCTGGAAGAAAGCCCAATTACAGCTTCATTACTTAATGTTGCCAAAAACAAAAAAATTGAGGTAAAGGGGTATAAAAATTTGAACGAAATCGGTTTCTGCAACATCTTGTTTGTGCCTTACAATTGTACCGTTCCCATTGAAACAATTCTTACTAAATTTTCCGGTAAGCCTGTGTTGATTGTAACAGAACAAAAAGGTTATGGGAAAAAAGGGGCGCATATGAATTTTGTCTACGTTGAGAACAAATTAAAATTCGAAGTAAATCTAAAAGCAATAAATAAAGCCGGAATTGGAATCAGTTCCTTCTTGCTTCAACATGCAATTATTGTGCAGTAATAGTTTTAAAAAACAACAAATAAATGATGAATCTACGCAACATCTCCATTAAAAATAAACTGGTACTCATGCAGGTTTTTACCTCGGCATTTGTATTAGGAATATGTATTACAGCTTTTGTACTAATCGACATTAAGGGATTCAAGGACAGGAAAGTGATTAGTTCAATTGCTATTGCGCAAGTGGTGGGCTTTAATAGTGTTTCCGCTCTTGAGTTCCTGGACAATGCTGCTGCAAAAAAAATTCTATCGGAATTAAAAGTGCAAAACGATATTTTAAATGTAAATATACTGGACCAAAAAGGCAATGTCTTTGCATCCTATACTAAACCGGGTTCAGATTCTAACTATCGATTTGCTGTTCCTGCAATGAATCAAAAAAGTTTCAGATTTACCAATGAAAATCTTTTTGTTTACAGCAAAATCAAAAAAGATAATAAAACAATAGGATTAGTTTGTATCCGATTTGAATTATCGGAATTGAATAAAATAAAAATGGATGTTTTGAGTCTGGGAATAGTATTATTGATCGTCGGAATTGGACTCGCTTTCTTAATTGCCATGATTATAAAAAAATACATCTCAAAACCCTTGTTGAACTTGGTAACAGTTATACAGAAGATAAAGGACACAGGTGATTATAAAACCCGCATGGTAGTTGAAGGAAAAGATGAGATCAGCATTCTTTCAGTGGGACTTAATAACATGCTGGAAAATATTGAAAAAAGAGATAATGAAGTGGCACTATCTAAAGAACAGCTGAACGAACAAAATATCCTTTTACAATCGGTTATACAAAATATGGGTGATGGGTTAATCGTTGTTGATGAAAATAGAAAATTCATCCTTTGGAATACTGCTGGTGAAAGAATAATTGGAATTGGACCCCTTGATATTCCTATTGAAAGATGGGTCCAAACCTATGGCTTCTTTTTGCCCGATACCAAAACAATTTTCAATACGGATGAACTTCCTTTAGTAAAAGCATTAAATGGTGAAGAAGTGGATAATATGGAAATATTCATCCAAAATTATAGAAAACCCGAAGGTCTTTTTGTGATAGTAACTGCCAGACCTTTAAAAAATCCCGCAGGTGAGATAACCGGCGGAGTTTTGGTTATTCACGACATTACGGAACGAAAAAATTCAGAAACCGAAATTCAAAAACTAAATGAGGAACTGGAACAAAAAGTAACCGAGCGTACCGCCCAATTAGCAGAAGCCATAGAAACTCTTCGTAAAAGCGAGGAAAAATACCGCGAAATCGTGGAAAACATCAGCGATGTAGTCCATACTTCTGATTATAAAGGTTATTTTACCTATATCAATCCTGCCTGCAAAAAACTAACCGGTTACACTCAAGATGAACTTATAGGGAAACATTTTTCAGAACTGGTTGCTCCGGATTGGAAAGATCGTGTGGCGGAGTTCTATTTAAACCAATTTAAAAATAAAATAGATGAAACCTTATTTTCATTTCCTATCCTTACCAAATCGAGAGAACAAAAATGGGTAGAACAAACGGTAATGCAGTTAAGAGAAGGAAATAGGATTACCGGACATAAATCTATTCTGAGAGATATTACGGAACGCAAAGCGGCTGAACAAAAATTAAAAGAAAGCGAAGGGCAATTGCAAACCATATTTAACGAGGCTCCTGATGCTTTGATTGTAATAAATGATGAGGGAAATATTATTAGATGGAATCCACAAGCCGAAAAAATATTTGGATGGTCATTAATGGAGGTTATGGGGAAACCGATGCATACTTTAATTATTCCTGAGAAGTATAGAGAAAGACATGTCAAAGGTTTTCATGATTTCCTTATAACGGGTGAAGGACCTATTATTAATAAAACAATAGAAATCACAGCCCTGAACAAAAAAAATGTCGAATTTGATGTTGAGCTAACCGTGTCTCCGGCTACAATCCTTGGTAAGTACATCTTCATTGCCTTTGTCAAAGATATATCGTTAAGAAAAGAAATGGAAAACGAAAAAATAGAAGCGGATAAATTAGTGCATCTTAACGAACTAAAATTGAAATTAATTCTAGAAAACATTGGTGAGGGAATTATTGTTACTGACAGCCAGAAAAGAATTGTTTTATCCAATCATATGGCAGAAGAAATCATTGGAATAAAGCAGGATTTAACAACTCCTACTACTCTGGATTGGTCAACTAAATATAATTTGTATTATCCTGATGAACAAACCGTTTTTCCCGCCCAGAATCTTCCGTTGGACAAAGCATTAAAAGGAGAGTCGACTGATGATGTTGAAATAATTATTGAAGATTCAGAAACTAAAGCCAAAAAGCGCGTTATCATTAGCGGCAGACCAATAATAGATGAAAACAACTATGTTATAGCTGCAGTGGCAAATATAAAAGACATTACTTATTACAAAGAACTTGAGGTAGCTCTCGAAGAAAGTGAGCAGAAATATCGAAAATTAATTGGCTTCAAAAGTGATAAAAAATAGATATGTTGAGAAATTCAAAACATATAAGGAATATAAGTCCATATAAGAAAGATGCTATTATTAGTTGTTACCAATAGACTTATTTTATATACCCGATTTTTATATAATAGTTTTTTTTGTTAATGGCTACGCCTTGTTTTGGATAAGGAAAAATAGTAATACTTTTTATTTTTCTTTGTTTTTCAGGAAGATATTTAGAAAACCATTTTTTGTTTTCCTCTATGTTTTTCATCGAAAAAACAATCGTATTATCCTCAACCACCTTTGAATCTTTATAGACTGATACAATAGCCGAAGCTTCTCCAGCCCAAACACAAATAACACCTTCAGGACAACGGGAATCACTTACTAATTCTTTAAAAACAATTTGATAACCGCTTTTCTTAAGGCACTTTTTCTGTGTAATTTTTACATATTTAATGTTTTCTTTTGGCGTGTTTTGTGCGAATGCCAAAGTATTAAATAAGATTAGAAATAACAGTAGTGACTTTTTCATAATTGATCGTTTTTAATATGGTTCTTTCAAAGATAGCGCCAAAATTCCTAATTCAACTTCACAAAAAGATTGCAGGCAATTTTATTTGAAATCGTCAAATCTTTATTGTCCACTTTTATTTTTAAAGACAAGTCGAAACTTTCCTTTGCTATGATTTGAATCTTAGAACCCAGCGCAATTCCTTGTTTGTCCAGGTATTTAAGAAATTCTGAGGAAGTGTCTTTTACGCCAACGCAAATTCCGGTTTGATTTTCATGCAATTCAGAAAGCAATTGTTTTTCGATTTTAATGATTCGTCCATTGACATCCGGTATGGGATCGCCATGTGGGTCTTCCGTTGGATTTCCTAGAAAATCATCCAGTTTGTTGATGAGTTTCTCGGATTTTATGTGTTCTAATTGTTCTGCGATATCGTGTACCTCATCCCAAGAAAAATCCAATTTTTCAACCAGAAAAACTTCCCAGAGACGGTGTTTTCTCACGATCATCTTTGCGGACAGTTTCCCTTTTTCGGTTAGGGAAACACCTTGGTATTTTTTGTAATTAACCAAATCTTTTTCGGCCAATTTTTTTAGCATATCCGTCACTGACGATGCTTTGGTTTCCATTTTTTCAGCAATAGCATTGGTGCTTATTTCTGAATCCGAAATAATCGTTAAATGATATATAGTTTTAAGATAATTTTCTTCTGAAAATGTCATTTTTTTTATTTTTTTAGCCCTGATAGAAGCGGTATCCTTTTTCTGCGTTTTTTAGCAGGAAAAGATATAGCGAATAGCAGGAAATAGCTCCTGATACTGAAACAAATTCAGTACAAGAATTTAATTTTTTACGATGAGCAACGGAATAGAAATTTTATGACGCAATTTGTCTACTGTAGTTCCAAAGACTAAATCTTTGAATCCAGTATGGCCGTGCGTTCCCATCACCAGAATATCATAATTTCCTTCATTGATGATTGTAGGAATTACTTTATTTGGTTTTCCAAATCCCAATTTTATTTCCACTTTAAATCCTTTTTCCGAAAGCATTTCTTTGTATTCATTCAGTAATTTTTCGTCTATCAACGTTTCATGATCATCAATATTTTCACCATAAACCATCGCTCCTACTGTTTCTACAACGTGAATTAAAGTATATTTCGCATCGATTCCACCCAATTGAAAAGCATTATTCAGCGCCACTTCATCTGCGCTGGAGAAATCTACAGAAACGGCAATGTTGTTTTTAGTATAAATCCCAGATTTGGAAAATCGCAGTTTTAGACTATGTGGCGAATGATTTTGAATATCTATTTTTGCTTTGGCAATAAAAGGCTTGAACACAATATAAAGCAACAATAGCAAGAATCCAAAAGCTAAAGGAACAACCGTAAGCCATAAAAGCAACGGGTTTTCTGAAGTTTCTAGCCAGCCCGTTATTTCATCAAAAACCAGTTTGGCATTCAGTGAAACTATAATCGTGGCAACAATCCAAGAAGCAATTTGGGTAACTCTACCAATGTGAAATCCTTTCATTTTTGATTTATCGCTGACAAAATGTATCAGCGGTATAATTGCAAACCCCAATTGCAAACTCAAAATAACCTGGCTTAAAATCAGTAATTTTCCCGTAACGCTTTCGCCAAAAATCGAGATTACAATGACAGCCGGAACAATGGCAACTAATCGTGTAATTATTCTTCGAACCCAAGGTTGAATTCGTAAATTTAGATAACCTTCCATAATAATTTGTCCTGCCAATGTTCCGGTAATAGTAGAGCTCTGCCCTGCGGCGATTAAAGCCACAGCAAATAATATCGGCGCCCATTTGCTCCCTAAAAGTGGTTCCAGAAATCTATGCGCATCTTGAATCTCTGACACATTAAACATCCCGCTTTTATAAAATGTTGCAGCTGCCAATATTAAAATGGCTGCATTTACAAGAAAGGCCAAATTCAATGCAATAGTAGAATCAATGAAATTATATTTTAATGCCTCCTTAATCCCGGCTACACTTCTGTCTAATTTTCTGGTTTGTACCAAAGCTGAATGCAAATATAAATTGTGTGGCATTACCGTTGCCCCAATGATTCCGATAGCTATATATAATGCGGCTTGACCGGGGAGTGAAGGAATCAAACCGTAAATCACCTTATCCATTTCCGGCTGTGCGAATATCATTTCGAAAATAAAAGAGAAACCAATGATTCCGACCAATACAATAATGAAAGCTTCCATTTTTCGGATGCCCTTATTGATTAGAAACAATAATAAAAAGGTATCTAAAACCGTAATCAAAACTCCTTCTATTAATGGAATGTCAAATAATAAATTAATACCGATTGCCATTCCCAGAACTTCGGCCAAATCGCAGGCAGCTATAGCAATTTCGGCAAGAAAATAAAGTAAATAATTAATAAATTTAGGATAGGTTTCTCGTGAAGCTTGCGCCAAATCACGTTGAGTAACAATCCCAAGTCGGGCACTTAAACTTTGCAACAACAAAGCCATAATATTACTCATCAATAAAACCCAAATCAAGGCATAGCCAAACTGGCTCCCCCCCGCAATATCGGTTGCCCAATTTCCCGGATCCATATAACCCACACTAATCAAATAAGCAGGTCCTGAAAAGGCTAAAATTTTTCTGAATACAGATGTTTTATTGTGAGCAGCTACTGATTCGTGAACTTCTTCTAAAGATTTTCCCATGTCTGAATTTAAATTATTGATACAAAAGTAATTAAAATATTTGTTTTGCGAAATATAATTTTTAGCTTTGCCTAAAATTAATTTAAGTATAGTGAAAAATTTATTTATTATTATTGTTTTTCTTGTTGTGAATTTTAGTCAAGCACAAGAAAAAAACTTTGTATCGGGACTCGTTTCATCAGAGAACAAAGTCGTTCAGGGAGCAAGTATTGTCATAATGGGAACTAATTATAAAACCGAAACAGACAGTTTAGGGAACTATAAATTAGAGATTCCAGAAGGAAATTATAAAATTCAGGTGATAGCCAATAGTTTTCAAACCTCAAAAAAAAATATAATTGTCAAAAAAGACGAAAATACAATCGTTGATTTTGAACTCTCCACTATTGAAAACCAACTCAACGAGGTGGTCGTTTCTGGAACATTAAAAGCGGTAAAAAGATTAGAAAGCGCCGTTCCTGTTGAAGTCTATTCCCCAATATTTTTCAAAAAAAATCCTACCGCAAGTATCTATGAAGCGCTGCAAAACGTAAACGGAGTCAGACCACAACTTAACTGTGGCGTTTGCAATACAGGCGATATTCACATCAATGGATTGGAAGGTCCGTATACTCTAGTTTTGATAGACGGAATGCCAATCGTGAGCAGTTTATCAACTGTTTACGGATTATCCGGAATACCAAATTCTTTAGTAGAAAGAATTGAAATTGTTAAAGGTCCTGCATCCTCATTATACGGCAGCGAAGCCGTTGGTGGTTTAATTAATATCATCACTAAAAATCCAATAAATGCTCCTTTATTCTCCGCTGATGTTTTTACCACTTCTTGGCTTGAAACCAATGTAGACTTAGGAGTAAAATGGAATGTTGGCAAGAAAGCAACGGCGTTATTAGGTCTGAATTATTTCAAATACAACAATAGAATTGACAACGATAAGGATGGATTTACCGATGTTTCGCTCTCAGAC
>Ga0209320_10000738_pt1 | contig 16865 bp, 19 predicted proteins | sample Rifsed13ft4_FD_184008 | JGI IMG/M metagenome (GOLD analysis project Ga0209320, IMG submission 184008) | Soil microbial communities from Rifle, Colorado, USA - sediment 13ft 4 (version 2) | ecosystem: Environmental > Terrestrial > Deep subsurface > Rock core/Sediment | place: Rifle, Colorado... | reverse complement strand
AGTCTCAGATTCGCGACGAGCGCTCCGCCCGTGACCAGCATGAAGCCGATCAGATGGATCGCGCTGAGCGAAGCCGTCACGAGCAGCGATTCGGCAATGAGCCTCGCGACGCCCGTGGTCTCGAGCCATGTGAAGAACGAAGCGAACGTAGGCGTCACGTATGCCAGAGTGGTTGTGATGGCGCGCCCGGAAGGACAAATTTCGAACTCTTTACTCGAAATGCTGGTCGATTGGAACACCGGCCTTGAACGGCTTGCGCCATCACGTGAGCCGGCGCGCGGCGTAGCCGCTCAAACGTGTGCACGCCGACGCTGACGAGGTTGATCCGGCTGCACCGATAGGCGCAGATCGGATTTCAGCCTGACTTTTTAGATGGTCCGCTCCGCCGACACGGGACCGTAGTCAGTCCGCGCTCGCAGACGCCGTCACCGACGCTTCTCCAGTCGGCCGATAGACCGACGCTCAACCGATCCATGCGGGCGACGATCCGGGCGCGTGCCCGGCCATCGCGCAGTCCATCCAACCATCCCGACCTGCCCGTCGGCCCTGCCCCGAACGCCGAGGCGATCAGAACGAGAACCGCACGCCAACCCGATAACGACGCCCGATCGTGTCGAAGAACACCGGATTCGTCGGATAGACGTTGCCGCCCGGCGCGACCGGAGGATCTTCGTCGAGCAGGTTCTGGATCGTCCAGAAGACCTGCATCCCGTTGTCGTTGTTCGCCAATGAGACGTCATAGGATCCCGACCACGCCAGGTAGTAACGGTCGTCCACGCTGTTGGTGGTCATCGAGAATAGCTGCGTATTGCTCGGGGCTCCCGGTGGGCTGTCGAATCGTTGCGAGTTGAGCGAACCCGAACCGATGTATCGCGTTTCCAAAGTCGTCGTGAGCCGGTCGCGCGAATACGTCAGCCAGGCAGTCGCCTGCCAGTTCGGTGAAGTATTGAAACCGCCAAACGAACCGACCGGGCCGCTCTGGCCCTCATAGTTGATCGGCTCGTTACCGAGGCCCGTATCGACGATCAGGTCGTAGAGATAAGAGCCGATCACGCGCAGATTGAGGTTTCCATCGTTCGCCAGCGAAACGTTGTAGCTCGCTTCGAGGTCGACGCCGCGCGTCAGGAATTGGCCGATGTTGATGGAGCCGGCATCGACCGAGACGATGTCCGTCGTGCCCCAGCCCTCGACGAATTCGCAGGCCCTGACGCCGCCGGCGAAGCAGGCATCGATCAGGTTTTGGGCGCTGACGCCGCCGAGACCGCCCGGCGTGATCGCATCGGTCATGTCGATCTCGAACCAGTCGGCCGAAAAGCGGAAACGGTCGAACGAGAAGACCGCTCCGAACGTCGTCGTGTCGGCCTCTTCGGGTCTGAGCGCCGGGTTGCCGCCCGTGAAGCTCACGTAACCTTCCTGAATGTTCGAGTTCCAGGGGTTCGTGATCGGCCCTGGGAAACCGCCCGGCGCGGCGATGGCTTGGTTGCGAGGTAGGAAGAGCTCACGAAAATTGCCGGCACGGATGTCGCGCGACCGCGTCGCGCGAAAACGCAGCCAGTCGAGCGGCTCGTAGATGCCGGATGCCTTCCAGCTCGAAAAGCTGCGGCTCGAGCCGACGCCCGGCTGCGTGCTGCTCGAGGCCTTGTTGCGGGTCGACCGCGCCGCGAAGTCGGTCTGGAACGATTCCGCGATCGGCACCTGCACTTCGGCATAGACTTCCGTGACTTCGATCTTGCCGCCGCGATCGAGACCCCAGTCCAGCAGATAGTCGTCGTACCAGGGCTGGTTCGCGCGATCGTGCGTGGCCAGGTACTCGTCTTGCCGCCATTCGGCGCCGAAGGCGCCGAGGATCGGACCCGCCCAGCCTCCGGCGATGTCGCCGCGGAAATTGACGCCGAGTACGTCTTGCTCGTACTCGGTGTCTTCCTTGAGCGTGCGGTAAACGTAGTCGATCGCGGCCGGGTCGGGCTGATCGGCGCCGAAGAGGTCCAGCGGCACGCAGCCGGCAGCGAGCGGATTGAAGGCCGGATCGCCGGGTATCGTCGCGCGGCAGACGATATTGTTCGGGTCCGCCGGGTCGACGACGGCGTCCATCGCCCAGCCGAGGAAGTTATAGACCGACGGAACCGGCACGAACGCGCCGACCATGTTGTGGAACAGGCGCTGATGGTTTTCGTTTTCGCCGTATTGGTAGTAGGCGTCCCAGCTCCAGTTGTTGCCGATGTCGCCCTCGAGCCCAGTGACGAAACGAAGCGTGTCGTTCTCCGTCGTATTGCGCGCCGAAAAAAGATTCGGCGCGTAATTGCGGCTAAAGATGCCGCCAGCCGGCGCCACCGCCTGGACCGCCGGAGATAAGAAGGCGTTGTCGGGCGCGATGATGCCGACGAACGGGCCGAGCGCGCCGTTGGCAGGATCGCTGACGGAATCACTGCTCGCGCCGGCCACCTCGGCGAAATACTGGAGCGAATCGCTGACGGCATAGCTCACGCGGCCCATCAGGGTTCGGCGTTCGATCTCGGGGCGGATATTCGAGAGGCTATAGGACGAAAGGCTGCCGTCACCGCCAAGGCGCGTGAAAAAGCCGGAAAACTGGCCCGGGTCGTAAGGCATGAGATCCTGTCCGTCGGCCGTGAATTGCTGCTGCACACCGCCGAAAGGGGTGAATAGGCCCGTCTCGGTTGTCGGCAGCTTGGAATCCGGCGCGACGACGAAATTCGGCAATCCGTTCCCGGCGGCAAAACCCGGGTTGGTGTGGATGGCCCAGGATTCCGCGCACCAGTCGCGGTTCGTTGCGCAAGGCCCGATCGGATCCTGCTTTTGAAACTCGGCACCGATCAGCAGGTGCCCGCGGTCGCCGTCACCGAAAGCCGTGCCGAAGCCGAAAGACGCGTGCATATCGTCGCCGTCGCTTTCGGTTGTCTGGCCCATGTCGATCTGCGCCCGGAACCCCTCGAGATTCTTGTTGAGGATGACGTTGACGACGCCTGCGATGGCATCCGAACCGTAAGCGGCAGATGCACCGCCGGTGACTACCTCCATACGCTCCACGAGCATCGACGGAATCAGCGTCAAATCAACCGCGCTGCCCTCGGAGTTGGGCACTACGCGCTTCGTATCGACGAGCGTCAGGGTCCGCGTACCGAAGAACGGGTTCAGGCCGCGCAGGTTGGCGAGTTGAGCGCCGACGTTGAAGTTGCCGACGCCGACGTTGGTCTCGGCAAAGAAAGGTGTGTTCTGCGGTATCGTGCGTGCGATGTCGCCAACGTTGACCAGCCCTAGATTCTCGATCTGTTCGGCATTGATCGTGGTCAAAGGCTGAGGTGAATCGAAACCGCTGCGAGCGACGCGCGAGCCGGTGACGACGACTTCTTCGGTCGCCTGCTGCTGGGCACTCGCGAGATCTGGGCCAGCCATTGCGGCCGCTACCGCGGCTGCCAGAAGACCGAAGGAACCGAAATGCGCCCTCGTACGCTCGAACTTTGCCGTAGCCGCCATGCGAATCCCCCTTGCCTCGCCAACGAGGCCCATGTTGTTTGTGCTGAGGCTAAACGATACGAGGAGCCGAGGAAAGGTGGGAAATTCGCGAATTCGGGGGCGGCTCGCCACCGTGCCCCCCACATCGAGATTCGAGCTGCCCCGAATGTCGACTCGTAAAGTGAGAGCCCAGATCCATTGGGCTGCGCCCGCGGTTAGCATCTCAAGCGGGATGATGCTCGGAACAGAGAAAGGACGAAGCGCGGAACGCCGTTGCGTCCTTGCAAAGATTGGCGCGCCCGAAGGGATTCGAACCCCTGGCCTCTGCCTCCGGAGGGCAGCGCTCTATCCAGCTGAGCTACGGGCGCGTTCCCGGGTGAATAATACTCTCGCGACGTCCGTTCAGGGCTCGCCCTCGCGCCGCGCGCCGGAATTCCACAGCGATTCGAACTCCGCCTTGCTGACGTTGCTTTCGAGCATCAGCGACGAGATCCGCGCGAGGCCGAACCAGCCCGGCCGCTGGCTGCATGGAATCAGCTGGTGAGCAACGACTCCGTCGGCGCCGAGCGCGAATTCGCGCTGTACCCAGCCGTCTTCGTCGACTTCCGTGTACAACGCCGGCGTCTCGAGTGTCGCGAGATCGCTGGGCGTCCATTTCATGTAGATCATCGGGGCCGATCTTCGTTTGTTGTAGTCTTCGACCCGATTATAGCGGCGCGGCGCCGCGATAGACATCGTCGCCGGACGAGCACCGCAAAACGTGGCCCTCAGGCCGAGACCTGATCGATCGAACCGGCAGTGTCGAATCAGCGGCGCTCGCGCTCGCGCTCGCGCGGCCGGGCTTCGTTGACCCGCAGTGCGCGCCCGCCGAGATCCTTCCCGTTGAGGTTGGAGATCGCGGCTTCACCTTCGCTTTGATTCGGCATCTCGACAAAGCCGAACCCTCTGGACCGTCCCGTTTCGCGATCCATGAGGATCTTCACGGAAGTCACATCACCAAAAGCTGAAAACGCGTCGCGAAGCTCGCTCTCGCTCGCCGTGTAGGAAAGATTGCCGACATAGATATTCATTCGACCAGCTCTCACGCCGTTTCAATCAGCTAGCAACTCAACCAACGGCGTGAAATCAAGCGCTAACGGTGGACAAGATTCTTGCAACGTCTTCTTTTAGCGCGTCTATCGGACTCCGCCCACGCACCCTATGCCCAATGGCACCGTTGTGACTCTACGGCGGCGCCCGGGGAGGGTCAATCCCGAATTGGCTTGCGGCCGGGACGTTTTACCTTTGCGCAGCATTGCCCCGCGCAAGAACCCGCGCCCAGCAGCAAACCAACAGCGCGAAGTGGGCCGCGAGCCAAACATAGAAGCCGCTTTGAAAAGTGAAGTCCGGCACCGACGTCCCGGCTCTTGCTGCAGCGCCGGCGGCCCCGAAGCTCGTGAGAGCGAGCACGCAGCTCGCGCCGGCGAGGGGAGCTGCCGTGCGCACATGGGCGAGCCAGCACAACACGGCGGCGACGAGAAACAACGGATTTGCCAGCCACGCATAGACGCCGGAGTCGAGGCCTTCCCAGCCGCGGCCGAGCAGTTCGATGCCGCGAAGCTCCGGGCCGCCGTCCACACGGACGGCCGCGAGCGCGAGCGACACTGCCCACAACGCTACGACGGCCGCGACCCCACTGCGTTGGATGGAATTCCGCGTCACGCTGATCCGGGCCGTCGCCGCAAACGCGTGTCAGCGCTCGAGCGCGCGCAATCTCTTGAGACGCACGTCGAGCTCGTCGCCGATCAGCTCGGTGTCGTAATCGATGAAGATCGCCGTCGGGTAACCGAGCGCTTCGTCATAACGCGCGCGAACCGTTGCATCGCGCGCGGTCGCCGACACGATCAGCGCGAATAGATCGTCGATCGTCCAGTAGAGCGCGAGGCTCCCGTCGCGAGCAGGCACTTCGCGCGCGGAATCCGCGTGCAAATGGTGAACGCGCGTGACTGCACCGTCGATCACCGTTACCACGGTTTCCGGCGGCGTATCGCGGTGACAATCGCAGTACTTGTTGTATCCGTACTCATAACTGCCGATCCCCGCGGCTTTCCACCGCGCCCACTGCACTTCCGGCTCCGCGGTTTGCGCACCGGCGCCACGCGCCGCGAAACAGGCTGCGGCTACGACTACAAGCCCGATTACTCCATGCATCGGCTCACTCGTCGTCGTCGAGAATGCAATGCTGTGCATAGTCCAATGCCTCGTTCGCGCTCCAGTCGCCGCGCGGCTTGTCGCGCATCGCTTCGCACCAGCGCTCGCTGCCGACTTCGGGGGCGCAACCTGCAACGGCAAGCACGCATACAGCCGCCCAGACGGCGTTTGCGCATTGAGACATTCTCGATGACACGCTTCGATCTCCGCTATGGACCTAGAACACGCCGCCTGAGGCCTTGGCAATTCTACCGCGAGCGCGCCTTCCGTAGGAGCGAGCGCGGAATGTAGAACGACTTGACGCCGCACACTCGGCAGAACAAATGGGTCGCGGTACGCGTATTGAATTGGTAGCTCGTGAGGTGTTCCTGGCCCGAGAGCAACCGAAACGCCGACTTGGCAACGATGAGATGCAGATACCCGGTCTTCGCGCAAATCGAGCAGTTGCATTCCGAAACTTCGAGGTCCTCCGGACCGTCGACCTCGAAACGGACACGCCCGCAATGACGGCCGCCGCGGTGCACCGTCATGTGCTCGACTTCCGCGCCCGCGCGCTCAAGCGGATCATGAGCACGGCGACCAAGATCAGCACGTTGAGCACGCCAACCCAGCGCAGCCAGTGGTTGACGCCGAGCAAGTAGGCCCCAATCGGCAGGAACGACGCAATGAATACGACGAAGAGCACGGTGCTGTGCCCCTTCATGGCGGCGATCACGCCCACGATCGCGAGCAGCGCCATGAGCCCTGCGACGAGAACGCTCATGCCGGACAGCGTGAGACCGCTGCTCGGAAACCAAATCACGTACACCCAGACGACGCTCGTGATCGTGCCGGCCAATGCACCGAGCCCGCGCCCCGCGAGTCCCATGAGCGACATGCGCTTTACCCGGTCGGCATCGCGACGTGGCCGGGGTGCCGCTCGATCTCGCCGATCCAACGGCGCACTGCCGGGTATTCGGCGAGCGAAAATCCGCCCTCGTGGGCGACGTGCGTGTAGGCATACAGCGAGATGTCGGCAATGCTGAGCCGCTCGCCGACGAAAAATCGCGCGCTCGCGAGCCGCTGCTCCATGACACGCAGCGCCCGGTAACCGCCGGCGCGTTTCGACTCGTACTCGCTCTGGCGTTCCGCGGGCAGGCCCAAATACTTCGCTATGTATCGCGCCACCGCGATGTAGGGCTCGTGACTGTACTGCTCGAACGACTGCCACTGCAGAACGCGCGCTCGATCGAGCTTCGCGCGCGGCAAATAAGGCGTGCCGTCGGCAAGGTAGTAGAGGATCGCATTCGATTCGAAGAGGTACTCACCCGGTTCGAGCTCGAGCACAGGAATCTTGCCGTTCGGATTCTTGGCGAGGAACTCCGGTGTGCGCGATTCACCTTTGAGGATATCGACGCGAACCCACTCGTGCGGCAGGCTCAAATAGCTCATGAGCAGCTTGATCTTGTAGCAATTGCCGGAGAGCAGATCGCCGTATACGCGGTACATTTGCCGTCTTCACGCCTTGGCCGAAGCGATCACGATGGCGGCGGCGAGCAGCGCAAGCCCGACCCCCACGCCGAGACCGGCGCCGATGGCCGTGCCGATCGCGAAGTTGCCGAAGAACGCACCGATGAAGAGGCCGAGCACCGTGCCCCATAGCACACAGCCAGGTAGAGCGATGGCGCCCCAGCGCGGAAAAGCGCTCGTGGGCCGGCGCGCGGGCGGTTCGTCGGTCATGGCTTGCGCCCCCTTTTGTCCGATCATACCTCGCCGCGCCGGTCGGCCGGCAGGTCAGCGGCTCGGGTACCTCGGATCGGCCGCTTGTGCGCCGACCACGGTGGCCCAGGGCCTCACCCACCACCGGCTCACGAGACCGTACTTGACGTACGGGTCGGCAACCGCGAAACGCTCCGCGACCTCGGGGCCGTCGCCCGCGAACCAGAGCGCCGCGCCGTCGGCGGTATCCGCAAACGCCCCGCCCAACAATAGCTCGCCCCGCTCGTGAGCCTGCCATGCGAGCTCCAGATGCTCGGCACGATACCGCTCGCGCTCATCGACGAAGCCGGGCACGTAATCGTAGAAAAGCAAAAAGTGCATGATCGGAGATCTCCGCCAATCCTTGCGCTAGACCTTCTGAATAACGAGCTTTCCTGCCGGCGGTTTGATCTCTTTGTCCTTGTACATGGCCCGGTCGGCGACCGTCATGATCGCTTGCACGGAACTACCGTCCTCGGGGAAGGCCCCGACGCCCACGCTGACCTTGATGCGAACGATCTTGACGCCGACCTCGAGCGTCGTTGCAAAGACGACGTTGCGTATGCGCTGCGCCACGTCCCTCGCGATCTCGCCGTCGACATGAGCGAGCAACACGATGAACTCGTCGCCGCCGTAGCGCGCGACGATGTCGCTCGAGCGCGTGAGCCTGAGCAGCGCGTCGGCCACCATCTGGATCGCGCGATTGCCCGCTTCGTGGCCGTATGTGTCGTTGATCCCTTTGAGCTGATCGACGTCGACCATGAGGATCGAATAGGCATCCCCTCTGCGCATTGCTCCCTCATGCTCGCGTTCGGCGAGTTTTTTGAACGCCCGCATGTTGTAGAGCATCGTGAGCTCGTCGCGATCGGACAGCGCGCGAATCCGCGCTTTTGCCGTATGGATGTTTTCGGCCAACAACGTCGTCAAAAAAGCCACCAAGACGAACGGCGCCATGACACCGATAGCGCGTATCGCGAGGTCGGCGCTCAGGGCATCGATGCCTGCCTCGAGAGTCGCGAGCAGGAAATAGCAGCCCACCACGAGCGCCATGACGAGCAGGGTAGCGCGCTTACCAAGCGCGAGAGCGGCAGTGATGATCGGCAAGAGATACAGGTTCACGAGTGCGCCGCCGGCAGCGCCGGCGAAAGCCAGGACTCCTGTTAGAAACGCAACCATGACCAGAATCTCGACCGCGATCTTGCTCGCCGTTCGCTTGGCCAAGATCCTCGTATAACGGAACAGCAAGATAAACACGGCGAACGCGACGAGGATGCCGACGACGATGACGTTGCGCGCCATCTCGGGCTGCGTCACGAACAAGAACAGCATGACGAGAATCAGCAGCAGCCATTCGACTTCCGAAAAACTGTGGGCGAACCCGCGCAGTTGCGCCTGGTCGATCTCGAAGTCACGTTCGCGCGGGTCGCGGCTCACGGCCGGGCCCCGGCGCCGACCTGCGCTCCGCTTGCGCGCCGGCGCTGAGCTTTTCTCACGGTGCTCGACTTAGCTTGATCGGATCGTAACCGATGAGCCGCAGTGCCGTTCTTAGTTGCTCGTCGTCGCTGAATGCAGCCCGCCTGGGAATGTGGCCGTCGGGCCCGGCGCCGGCGATCGTGAAATCCGGCTCGATGCCCGTTTCGTTGATCGAGCGTCCCGAGGGCGTCAGATAACGGGACGTAGTCAACTTGATGGCGTTGCCCCCGCCGAGCGGCAGCACGCTTTGCACGGATCCTTTGCCGTAAGTCCGCTCACCGACGAGCCTGCCGCGCTCGTGATCCTGAAGAGCACCGGCAACGATCTCCGAGGCGGATGCCGAGCCCGAGTTGATGAGCACGGCGAGCGGCACGTGCTCGAGCGACGCCCCGGGGTGCGCGTACTCGGCGAAACGCGCCTGCCGCGCCCGGCCGTTCCCGCGCACGATGAGCCCCTCGCCGAGAAACAGGTCCGCGACTTGCACGGCCGACCCGAGCACGCCGCCGGGATTGTCGCGCAGATCGAGCACGAGCCCCTCGAGCTCGCGGCCCGCCTCCGCGCGCAATGCTCGGGCCGTGCGATCGAGGTCGCCCGCCGTATTGTCCGCAAATCCGCTCAGGCGAACGTACGCGTAGCCGTCGCCGAGATAGCGCCCGTGGACGGTCTGGACCTGAATCTCTGTGCGTTCGAGCACGAAATGCCGCGGCGCGAGCTCGCCGTCGCGCATCAGGCCGAGCGTCACGGGCGTCCCGGACGCACCTCGCATCCTGTTGATCGTGCTCTCGATGTTGTTCGCGTCGACGGGCGCCTCGTCGACCGAGATCACGACGTCGCCGGGCAGGATGCCCGCGCGCTCCGCCGGCGCTCCGGCAAGGGGCTCGACGACGATGATGCGGCCTTCGCGAAGTCGCAAGTCGAGGCCGATGCCCGTATAGAGCCCGCTCGTAGCGATGCGGATGTCTTCGTACTCCGATGAGTCGAGAAAGCGCGAATGCTGATCGAGCTCTTCGACGATACCCCGAATTGCGCCTTCGACGAGCTGCCGGTCGTCGATCTGATCGACGTATTCGCGGCGGACCCTCTCGATGACCTCGCCGAGCAGGGCCAGATACTCGGGCGATGTCGCGGTCGTCTCAGCCACTTGCCGGTGCACGTAGCGCTGACTCACTACGCTCGCGCCGAGCGCGACCGTGAGCCCGAGCACCGTGCCCACGCCAAGCACGAGAATACTGCGTACTTTTGAGGACATAGCGGTCCGATAGGGGCCCACAAAGTGATGAATCACCATAGCACAGGCGCAGGACAGCGAGAATCGGGCCAAGGCTTCAGCGTCGTGCCGCTTCCCTGGGTATCCACTGCCCCGGGTCGACGGGCTCGCCGTTGTGACGGATTTCGAAGTACAGGCCCGCCTGCGCCTGTCCTCCGGAATCTCCGACCTGCGCGATGGCGTCTCCGGGAGCGACCCACTCGCCCGGCTCCCTGAGCAGCGCTTCGTTGTGCCCGTATAGGCTCATATAGCCATCGCCGTGGTCGATGATGATCAAGAGCCCCAAGCCCGGCAGCCAATCCGAAAAGGCGATGCGGCCGTGGTAGACGGCGCGCACGGGTGTTCCGGCGTCGGCGGCGACCAGCACGCCGTTCCAGCGCAGCGGTCCGCCGTCGCGAAGCTCTCCGTACCTCCTCGTGAGCCGGCCTTGGACCGGCCATGCTAGCCGGCCCCTGAACGACGCGAACGGCTGCTCCGCGCCCTCCGGGAACCCGGCCATGAGCTCGGCGAGCTCCATGACCAAAGCAGTCAGCCGTGCCTCTTCCCGCTTCAAGCTCTCGATCTCGCCGCCGCCGGCTGCGATGGAGGTCTCGAGGCGCTCGAGCGCGCGCCTCCGCTCGGTGCGCGACGCCTCTTGAGCCTCGATCTCGCGGGCTTGCGCGGCGAGCAGCCGCTCGAGCTCCTGCTCGACGCGCCCGCTGTCGACGGCGAGCCCCGCGAGGTGCGCAAGCTCGGCGCCGACGGCCGAGATGCGCGCACTGCGCGTGCGATTGAAATAGTCGTAGTAGACGAGCATGCGACCGAGCGTGGCGGGACTCTCTTGGCTCAAAAGCAGCTTGAAGAGCTCTTCGCGCCCTGTCATGTAGCTCACGCGGACCTGACGCGCGAGCATCGCCCGCTCGCCGTCCAGCCGCGCCGCGGCCTGCTCCGACTCAGCGGCAAGCTCTGCCCTCTTGGCGCGCTGCTCCCGCAAGCTCGCGCGGATCCGCGCGAGCTCTTCGGACGCGGCCGCGACTTTGAGCTCCGCCTCCCTCAACACCGCGAGCTCGGTGTCGCGCTGCGTCGTTTGCCGCTTGAGCCGCTGCTCGAGGGCTTGAATCTCCTCGCGCACGGCCTGTAAAGCGCGCTCCTCGTCGGGTTGTCCCCATGCACCGGTCCCGATGAGCCAGATCGCGGCGAGCACCGTCAACGTTTGGCTTCGCCTGTCCATTGCTCGGGTCATTGGGTTGCGCAGTCTAGTCGCTTCGCGCGCCGGAGTAGAGCCTCAAGCCACTGCTATAATCGCGCCTCTTTGCGCCGCGGGAGAGCCCATGGGTCAGCTGGCCGAGTTCGCTGGCAATCATCCGTTTCTCGTTTCGAGCGTCCTCGTGTCGCTCTTCGCCGTCGTTTTCTACGAGCTGCGCCTCAAGAGTCGGGGGCTGACCCAACTGTCCGCGACCGATGCGGTTCGACTCATCAACAAGGGTGCGACGATCATCGACGTGCGCAAGGCCGAGGAGTACGGCCTGGGCCACATCGTCCACGCGCGCAACGTGCCGCTCGCCGCGATCGAGGCCGCGCCCGACGAGGTCGTCAACAAGGCCAAGACCCGCGCATTGCTCACCGTCTGCGAGAATGGCACGGGCTCGGCCAAGGCTGCCGGGCTCTTGCGCAGCGCGGGCTACGAGGCGGTCTTCAGCTTGAAGGGCGGTCTCGCGGGCTGGCGCGCCGAGAACCTGCCGCTAGTAAAATGACGCCGGAGAATGCGAAAGTCCTCGTCTACTCGTCGCCCTTTTGCGGCTATTGCGGCGCCGCCAAGCGCCTGCTGCAAAAGAGAGGCATCGAATACACGGAAGTCGACGTCATGTTCCATCCCGACAGGCGCGCGGAAATGATCGCGCGCAGCGGGCGGCAAACCGTTCCGCAAATATTCATCGGTGAGCGACACGTCGGCGGTTTCGACGACTTGAACGCTCTCGAGAAGCGCGGCGAGCTCGATAGAATCCTCGCCGAGACTTGAACCCCCCATCATCCGCAACCCAAAACAGAAGCAACCCATGGCTGACCAACAAGATCAGGTAACACCCACGAAGCAGCTCCTCTTGCAGAAGATCTACGTCAAGGATCTGTCCTTCGAATCACCGAAGTCGCCCGAGATCTTCACGACCAATGCAGCGGCGCAAACGCAGCTCAACATCCGCTCGGCCAACCGCGACGTCGGCAACGGGAATATCGAGGTGACTCTCACCATGACGCTCGAGTCGAAGGACAAGGAGGAGACGCTGTTCTTGGTCGAGATCGTGCAGGCCGGCATTTTTCTCATGCAAGGTTACTCGCAGCAAGAGCGCGGCGCGTTGCTCGGGAGCTTTTGTCCCGCGACGCTCTATCCGTTTGCGCGCGAGGCGATCTGCGACGTCGTGACCAAGGGCGGCTTCCCGCAGCTCTTGCTGCAACCCATCAACTTCGATGCGCTCTACGCCCAAGCGGTCAAGGGCCGCGCCGAGCAAACGCCCGCAACTCCCGAGCAGTCGCCTACGGGGGGACCGCATTAAGAAGTCCGCGAGCCGGATCGCCGTCCTCGGCGCAGGCTCCTGGGGCACTGCGCTCGCCATTCAATTCGCGCGCGCCGGCCATCCGACGGTCTTGTGGGGTCGCGAACCGGCGCACGTCGCGCGCATGGCGCAAGCGCGACGCAACGAGAAATATTCGCCCAATGCGCCGTTTCCCGCGGCGCTCGGCGTCACCGCCGACCTGACCGCAGCGCTCGACGCCGCCGAAGTCGTTCTCCTCGTCGTGCCGAGCCATGCGTTCCGCTCGATGCTCGTCGCGCTCGTACAGACGGGCGTGGCTCTCAAGGGGCTCGCCTGGGCGACGAAAGGCTTCGAGCTCGAGACCGGATTGCTCCCGCATCAAGTCGTCGCCGCGGTCATGCCCCGAGACTTCCCGACCGCGGTGCTTGCAGGACCCACGTTCGCGAGCGAAGTCGGCGCGGGGCTGCCGAGCGCGATGACGATCGCATCGCGCAACGAGGATTACGCGTTGCGGCTCGCGGAGGCGATCTCGACGGACACGTTTCGCGCTTATACGTCGACCGACATCGTCGGCGTCGAAGTGGGCGGCGCGACGAAGAACGTGTTCGCGATCGGCGCCGGTATTTCCGACGGTCTCGGGTTCGGCGCGAATACGCGCATCGCGCTCCTGACGCGCGGTCTCGCCGAGATGACGCGGCTCGGGCTCGCTTTGGGGGCGCAGAAGGATACGTTCATGGGCCTCGCCGGCATGGGCGACCTCGTTCTGACCTGCACCGACAATCAATCGCGGAACCGGCGCTTCGGTCTTGCGCTTGCGGCCGGCATGGGCGTCGACGAGGCGCTCCGCGCCATCGGCCAAGTTGTCGAAGGCTACTACGGAGCGCGCTCCGTGCGCGTCGTCGCCGCCAGGCTCGGCGTCGACATGCCCATCGTCGAGCAGATCTACCGCGTCATCTACGAGGGGCTCGCGCCCAAGAAGGCCGTCGCCGCCCTCATGCGCCGGCCGATCATTGGGGAGCAGTAATCCGGGGACAGTTTACCTATTTCCCCGAGCAGCTGAGCGAGCAAGCCTCCGTTGAGAAATAGGTAAACTGTCCCCGGATTACTGCGAGCCGTCGAAGCCGAGTTGGCGCCAAGCCTCGTAGAGCGCGACGGCCGCGGCGTTCGAGACGTTGAGGCTGCGATTGTGGGGCCTAAGCGGAATCTTGAGCTTCGCGTCCGGCGGCAGCGCATCGAGGACTTCCGAGGGTAACCCGCGCGTCTCGGGCCCGAGCAAGAATGCGTCGTCGGCATGGAACTCGGTCGCGTAGAGCGTCGTCGTGCCGCGCGTCGTCAGCGCATAGAGTCGGTGCGGGCGCGCGGCCTCGAGACAGGCCTCGAGGCTCGGATACTCGCGGACGTTCGCAAGCTCGCGGTAATCGAGCCCGGCCCGGCGCAAGCGCGGCTCGTCCATGCTGAAACCGAGCGGGTGGATCAAATGCAGCGACGCACCGACGTTCGCGCACAAGCGAATCACGTTCCCGGTGTTCGGCGGAATCTCGGGTTGATACATGATTAAATGCAACATGATAATGACGCAACGGAAGCTCGTGCCGATGTCGCTCGATTCACAGCACCGATGAGCCGTTTGAGCCTGGAATTCTGCGGCCTCAACCTTACTTCGCCGATCGTCTTGCTGTCGGGCTGCGTAGGCTTCGGCGACGAGTATACGCGCGTCGCGGGGTTTTCTAACCGCGACGTCGGCGCGATCGTGCTCAAGGGCACGACGCTCGCGCCGCGGCTCGGTAACCCGCCGCATCGCGTCTTCGAGACACCGTCGGGAATGCTCAACGCGATCGGCCTGCAGAACCCCGGCGTCGATGTCGTCGTCAAGAAAATACTGCCGACGCTCGATTTCTCCGAGACGCGCTTCATCGCGAACGTGTGCGGCTCCACGATCGAGGAGTACGCCGAAGTCGCACGGCGATTCGATGATTCTCCCATCGATGCCATGGAGATCAACATTTCCTGCCCCAACGTCAAGGAAGGCGGCGTAGCGTTCGGCAACTATCCCGACATGTCGGCGCAGGTCGTCGCGGCATGCCGCAAAGTCACGCGCAAACCGCTCATCACGAAGTTGTCACCGAACCAAACGGACATCGCGGCAAACGCCCGCGCTTGCATCGAGGCGGGATCGGACGCGCTCGCGGTCATCAACACGGTCATGGGCATGGCGATAGACGTGGAACGGCGCCGCCCGATCATCGGCAACATCCAGGGCGGCCTCTCGGGTCCCGCCATTCGACCCATCGCCGTGCTCAAGGTATACCAAGTCTTTCAGGAAGCGCGCCGCCACGGGGTTCCCATCATCGGTCAAGGCGGCATCGAGACGGCGCGCGATGCGCTCGAGTTCATGCTCGCCGGGGCGACGGCGGTCGGGCTCGGCACGGCGCTATTCTACGATCCGCTCGCGGCCGGAAAGATCAATGCCGGCATCGACGCTTATCTCTCCGCACAGCGCCTGGAATCCGTGTCCGGTCTCGTGGGCGCGCTCGCGCCGGACGACGTGCTCGACGTCTCGACCAGCGGCTGACGTATCGGTGCATGTGCCCGCCGCACAGCGTCGATGCGCCGGGTTCGCTCCGCACCCTTTTTCTCTGGTTTAATTGGGCGCGGCACATTCGGCAAACCGAGAACCACTGTTGGCAATTCATGCGACGGCGATCGTCTCCGCGCAGGCGCGCATCGGGGACGGCGTCGAAATAGGCCCCTTCTGCATCGTCGAAGGCGACGTCGAGATCGGCGCGCGGACCGTCGTCGAATCGCACGCCCGCATCGGCAGCCGGTTCGGGCACGTCAGCATCGGCGCCGACAATTTCATCCAATCAGGCGCCGTCTTGGGCGGCCCCGCACAAGATTACAGCTATCGAGACACCGCAACCCGCCTCGAGATCGGCGAGGGCAATCGGATCGGCGACTACGTCACCATCAGCTTGGGCACGACCAAAGGCGGCGGCGTCACGCGCATCGGCAACCACAACTTCATCATGGCGTATGCGCATTTGGGTCACGACTGCCAGCTCGCGGATCATGTCGTCATCACCAACGGTACGCAGCTCGCCGGCCACGTGATCGTCGAGCACCATGCGCTGTTGAGCGGGCTCGTCGGCGTCACGCAATTCGTGCGTCTCGGCGCATTTTCGTTCCTCGTTGCCGGATCCTTCGCCAACAAGGACATTCCTCCGTACACGATCGCCGAAGGTCACTGGGCGACGCCGCGCGCCGTCAACAAGATCGGCCTCAAGCGCGCCGGCTTCGACGCTGCGGCCCGCAGTGAGATCGAAGCTGCCGTGCTCATACTGCTCGACCGCGGCCTCACGATCGCCGAGGTCGTGGCCCGCATCGAAGCCGAATGTCGACCCCTGCCCGCCATCGAGCACTTCACGAGCTTCTTGAAGGGCTCGGCCCGCGGGGTGGCGCGAGCGTGACGGCCCTGCGCGTCGCCGTGGTCGGCACGGGATACCTCGGGCGCTTCCACGCGCAGAAGTACGCCGTCGCGGAGGGCGCGGAGCTCGTCGGCGTATGCGACATCGACGCAACCGTCGGCGGCCGCGTGGCCGCAGAGCTCAGCACGCGCTTCTTCGCCGATCACCGCGATCTCTTCGGCCTCGTCGACGCCGTGACGATTGCGGCGACCACGGACACTCACTACGAGCTGTCCCGCGGCTTTCTCGAGCACGGCATTCATGTGCTCGTGGAGAAGCCCATGACGCGCACGAGCCGCGAGGCGGCGCTGCTCACCGATCTCGCGGAGGCGCGCGGCTTGAAGCTTCAAGTCGGACATATCGAGCGCTTCAATACGGCGCTTCTTTCCGCACGCGAAGGGCTCGATCACGTCCGGTTCATCGAGTGTCATCGCCTGGCGCCGTTCAAAGGCCGCAGCGTCGACGTGGACGTCGTTCTCGACCTCATGATTCATGACCTAGACGTCATCCTGTCGCTCGTCGCTGCGAAACCGGCGACGGTGTCCGCGGTCGGTATCGCCGTGCTTACCGGCAGCGTCGACGTCGCCAACGCGCGCATCGAGTTCGGCAACGGCGCCATCGCCAACGTCACCGCATCACGCGTCTCGACGCAGGCGCAAAGAAAATTCCGTGTCTGGCAGGATAACTGTTACGTCTCTATCGATTTCGGCAGCGGCAAAGTTCAGCGCGTGACGAGCCGCGAGGACTGGCAGG
>Ga0209320_10000734_pt1 | contig 16915 bp, 13 predicted proteins | sample Rifsed13ft4_FD_184008 | JGI IMG/M metagenome (GOLD analysis project Ga0209320, IMG submission 184008) | Soil microbial communities from Rifle, Colorado, USA - sediment 13ft 4 (version 2) | ecosystem: Environmental > Terrestrial > Deep subsurface > Rock core/Sediment | place: Rifle, Colorado... | reverse complement strand
CGGAATGTGTGTCGCCGCCGGAGAAGTCATTCAGGCGAGTCTAATCGTTGCCGCTCTGGAGCGCGCGTCATTGGTCGGGCCGCCCGCTCCGTCTTCGCCGATCGCCTACCGGCCTCGGAACGTCGGCTCGCGCTTCTCGACAAATGCCATCGCCGCGTTGCGATGATCCTCCGTCTGTCCACTCGCGATCATGTTCTCCGCCTCTTTCGTCAGCGTGTCGGCGAAGGTCGCCGTCGCCCCGAATGCGAAGTTCTCCTTTATCCGCCCGTACGCCAGCGTTGGGCCCGCGGCAAGCCGCCGCGCGAGCGCCATCGCCTCCTCCATGAGGCTATCCTGCGGCACCACCCGGCTGACCAGCCCAAGCCGCAGCGCGTCCTCCGCGCTCAACATGTCGGAAAGGAAGTAGAGTTCCTTCGCCTTGGCCGGCCCCACCAGCCGCTGCAGCAGCCATGTCCCACCGAAGTCGCCACTGAAGCCGACCTTCGAAAACGCCGTGGTCAGCCGCGCCTGGTCGCTCATGATCCGCAGGTCGCAGGCCAGGGCGACGCTCAAACCGGCGCCCGCGGCCACGCCGTTGATTGCCGCGATGGTGGGCTTTGGCATCTCGGCCAGCAGCCGCGAAATCTCCTCTTGCTGGCGCAACCGCTCCACGCCGCTCAGCACCGGCCCGCCGCTCCCACCGGAGTCTCGCGAGGCCATTGCCTTCACGTCGCCGCCGGCGCTAAACGCTCGCCCCGCGCCGGTCACGACAACGCAGCGCACATCGGGGTCGCTTGCCGCCCGTTCTCCCGCATCGGCGATGACGCCGAGCATCTCTGGATTCATCGCGTTCAGCGACTCTGGACGGTTGAGGGTGATAAGCGCCACCTGGTCTTCGACGCTGTAGAGAATCGTTTCGGACATCGTTGCCTCACGGGACTGGGTTGCCACGCATTGTAGCCGACGCGTCAGCCCGCGGCTTGCCGCCGGCGCCGCGATGCCATCTGCCCCGCGAACAACTCCGGCTCCCGGATGAGAGCCCGCCCCGCCACGCCCGCCCCGATCAGCACGAGCCCGATGATCAGGTACACCGCATTGATCCCCAGGAACCCGCCTACCAGTCCGCCGGCCAGCGGGCCCACGAGCAGTGCCATCGACTGCATGCTCGATGCGAGCCCGAAGGCGCTCCCTTGCTTCCCGTCCGGTGTGCTCGCCGCGATGAGCGCGTTCGTCCCGGGTACCATCGCCCCCTGGAACAGGCCCACTGCCCCGAAGAACAGGAGAAATGTGATGTACGAACCGGCCACGAATAGCGGGATGTAGAGCACGCCCGCCACGATCGCCGCACCGGTCACGGCGTTGCGGTAACCGATCCGCTGCCCCAGCGGCGCAAGGCTCAATGCCGCGATCGTGCTTGTCAGCCCGATCACCCCGAAGACGATGCCCGTCGCCGCTTCCTCACGCAGGTCGCCGGTATACCCCGGCACTTCGACGTGCACCCGGTCCTCTCTGGCCGCAGTCCCATCCACGTGCCGGGCGAAGTCGTCGATGCTCAGCGGCATCACCGGCCGCACGAACGTCGTGCTCAGCCACAGACAGAACAGCAGCCCCAGCATCACCACGATCTGCCGCTCCGAAGCCACCGTCTTCAGGTTGTCGAAAATGCTCCCCGACGCCTCACGTGGTCCCTCCGCCTCCCCTGGGACAGCGGGGTGTTCTCGCCCGGGTTCGCCAACGAAGAAGAACACGAGGACTGCAGCCATCGCGTACAGCGCGGCGCAGAAAATAAACGACTCCCGGAGCCCGAGACTCGCCGCGACGCCACCGCCGATGACCGGCCCCAGCATGTTCGCGGAAAACACGCCCGTTTGCAGGATCCCGAGCGAATAGCCAACCTTCGCCCGGGGCGTCGTCGCCGCCACCAGCGCCGCCGCCGCGCCCATCGTCCCTGCGAACGCGCCCATCAGGAATCGCAGCAGCACCAGTTGCCAGACTGCCTGGGCGATCCCCATCACTCCGATGAGCACCCCCGCCCCAATCAGCGCCCGCAAGAACATTTGCTTCCGCCCGAACCGGTCTGCCAGCGCCCCCCAGATGGGAGCCGTCAGCGTCAACGACAGCCCGGTCGCGCTCGCTGTCAGTCCCGTGTAGAACGAGACCCGCGAGGTGTCGGTGACGCCCAGTTCCTGGATGTAGAACGGTATGAACGGGAACACGAAGTTGGCCCCGAGCAACCCCACAAAGACGCCGATCCAGATGAAGACGAGGTTCCTGCGCCAGCCGGGGTAGTCGGGGTCAATCGGGCGCTCTGCCATCAGGAGCGCCCCCGCGGCGTCGACACGCGCGAACGGGAGTTGGGCACGGGCACACAGTCCGGTACGGGGTCAGCCCATCATTCCACGCCCTGGCCCTACGGACGACGCTCGCCCCCCGTGCGCCACCGGCGGATCTGCTCGGCGTGCTCCTCGGCGTGAGCGGCGTAGTACTCGAGCAAATCCTCCAGCGTCATTGCCCCCCGCTCGGCGTGTATCCCCGTCCGTCCCCACGCGGCCCGGTCGCACTGCTGAAGTAGCTCGGCCGTCCCATACCTGACCTGCTGGAAGACCGACACGGCGGCTTCCGGATCCCGCCACAGGTAGTGCAGTCGCCGCTTCCAGCGCTCCTCGTCGTGAGCCGGGAAGTGGGGCTCATCCTCTGCAACCACCATCCGAAACCGAACCGCTGCCCACAGTTCCGCGTCCGAAAGGTGGACGATGATGTCCCGGATCGACCAGTCCTCGCCCGGCGGCCGCCGGTTCAGCGTTCCCGGGTCCAGGCCGTCGATCGCCTGCCGGATCAACGTCGGCCCCGCGACGAACCGCGCGAAAATCGGCTGTATCTCTGGTCGCAGCTGCGGCATGGCCCGATTGTAGGTCGGCCCTCCCCCTTCGCGCCCGCACCGCCCCATTTCCGAATTCTTATGCGCCCCCGCCTTCCCGTCCTTAGCAGTCCGTTTGCTACACTGCTAGGGAGTATGCCCACCGGACAAAAGGACTACTACGAAGTACTCGGCGTCGAGCGCGGCGCCTCGGCGCAGGACCTTAAGAAGGCCTACCGGCGCCTCGCCATGGAGTACCACCCGGACCGCAACGGGTCTCCCGACGCGGCCGAGCGCTTCAAGGAGATCAACCGCGCCTACGAGGTCCTCTCCGATGCCGACCTGCGCGCCCGCTACGACCGCTTCGGCCACGCCGGAGTCGACGGCGCCGGCGCCGGTCCCCAGGGCTTCGAAGGCTTCTCCACATTCGAAGGCTTCGGCGACATCTTCGACGCCTTCTTCGGCGGCGGGCAGCGCGGCGGCCGCAAGCGGAGGGGTCCGGCGCGCGGCTCCGATCTGCGCTACAACCTCACTATCTCCTTCGAAGAAGCCGTCTTCGGCGCCGAAAAGGAAATCGAGTTCACCCGCCAGGAGCGCTGCAGCGCCTGCGGTGGCAAGGGCGCCGCACCAGGCAGCGACCTCGAAACCTGTCCCGACTGCAACGGCACGGGCGAAATCCGGCGGGCGCAGCAGAGCATCTTCGGCCAGTTCGTCAACGTGGCCACTTGCGGCCGCTGCCAGGGCGAAGGGCGCGTCGTAACCAACCCCTGCGCGGTCTGCCGCGGCACCGGCCGCGAAAAGAGCCACCGGAAGATCTCCGTGCGCATCCCTCCAGGTGTGGAAAACGGCGCCCAGATTCGCCTCAGCGCGGAGGGCGAAGCAGGCCAGCGAGGCGGTCAGCAGGGCAACCTCTACGTCGTCCTCAGCGTCGAACCCCACCCTCAATTCGAACGTATCGAAGACCACATCCTCCTCGAAGTGCCCGTCAACATCGCCCAGGCGACCCTCGGGTCAACGCTCATCGTCCCCACCCTCGACGGCGAAATGGAATTCGACCTCCCTGGCGGGACCCAGAGCGGCGAGGACTTCATCCTCCGCGGCAAGGGCGTCCCCCACCTCCGCACGCCCGGTCGCGGCGACATGGTCATCCGGGTCACCGTCGTCACCCCCGAAGAGCTCACCGACGAGCAGCGCGGCCTCTTTTCGCGCCTGGCAGAGACGATGGGCACCCCCGCCTCGCTCCCGAAGAAGGGTGGCAAGAGCTTCTTCGAACGCCTGAAGGATGCGGTGGCCGGCTGACCCCGCCGCCCGTCGCAGCCACCCCACTCAGCCCATGACCGCCCTCTGGTTCGAAATCACCGCCCGCGTCCCGCCGGACCAGGTCGAAGCCGTCTCCGGGCTCATGCGCGACGTCGCGCCGGGCGGCGTCACCGTCGAAGAGCCAATCGACATCCTCGGACCCGAGATGGGCTACCGGGTCCGGCCCGGGGAACCACTCTTCGTCCGCGCCTACCTCCCCAGCAGCGAACTCGGCGCCGTCCTCACCGAAGACCTCCGCCGTGCCATGGAAGCTTTCCCCGCCGTCGAACTGACCGCGAAGCCAATCTATGAACAGGACTGGGCCGTCAGTTGGAGGCAGTTCTTCGGCGTTGTCGAAACCGGCGGTCGGCTGGTCATCGTCCCCTCCTGGATCGACCATGAGCCGCGTCCCGGCCAGGTCCCCATCCGGCTCGACCCCGGCCAGGCCTTCGGCACCGGCCACCACGAGACCACCCGCCTCTGCCTCGCCGCCCTCGAGGCGGCTATCCACCCCGGTATGGACGTCCTCGATGTCGGTACAGGCTCAGGCGTCCTTGCCATCTCTGCCGTGACGCTGGGCGCCGCCCGCGTCGACGCCTTCGACATCGATCCCATCGCAATCGAGGTGGCGCGCGCGAACTGCCTCGACAACGGCGTGGCCGATAGCGTCCACCTCACAGCCGGCGCGCTCCCGCCGGATCACACCGGCCGCTACGACCTCGTCCTCTCCAACATCAGCACACCGGCCAACACTGCCCTTGCCCCCGTCTTCGGCACGGTCGTGAAGCCGGGCGGCGTGCTCATCCTCAGCGGCATCCTCGACCCGGACGCGGACGCCGTGACGGGAGCCATGGCCGCTGCCGGCCTCGCGCGAATTGGCCTCCGCGTCGAACGAGACTGGTGCGCGATCGAACTTCGCCGCCCGGCCTGAAGCTCAACGCATCCTTCCCCGCGAGGCCTGGTCTTCCTTCGGCTTCGCAACCAGGATGTCGATCAACTGCTGCCAGTAACGGCTGATCACGAATTGCAACGTCAGCGCCGCCGTCACCGCCGTCAGGATGATCACCCAGTCCCACGGGTGCACCTCACGGAAGTCGAAGAACGACCGCAGCCACGGCGTGTAGATCGTCAGGAGGAACGCGCCCACCAATATCGCCCCAAGGAAGATGGTCAACACAGGCCGCGTGAGGCTCCGGAACGAAGCCCCCTGGAAGCCCAGGACCTCCACCATGAACACCAGCGCCGTAATCCCGATCGTCAGCGAGACGAGCGTCCGCGCTTCTTCGACGTCTCGCTGCAACAGCCCTTCCGTCAACAGGTGTACCGAAATCGCTGCCGTTGCCAGCGCGAGCGAGGCGGGAAGGGCGAACCGCAGCACACTCCGCGTAAAGTCCCGCCCGGCATCGGGTGGCGGCACGCTGATGCTGATGAAGATGGCCGGGATTCCGAGCGATAGCAGCGACGTCAGCGACCCGTGCCGCGGCAGAAAGGGGAAGTTCAGCCCGAGCATGTTCGTCGCCACGATCAGCAGGTACGCATACAGGCTCTTCGCAATGAACAGCTTGCTCAGCCGCGCCGAGTTCCCGAGTACCGCCAGCGCTTCCTTCGTCCCCCGCACCAGTGCCTCGAACGAATCGTTCAGGAGGATGATCCCCGCCACCCCCCGCGCCGTCGCCGTCCCGGATGCCATCGCCACGGCCACGTCCGCCGAGCGCAGCGCCTGCACGTCGTTGGCTCCGTCGCCCACCATCGCCACGAACCGGCCCTGCCTCCGGAGTTCACTGACGATTCGCGCCTTCTGCGCCGGCGCAATGCGCCCGAAGACGCTGTTCGTGCGGACGGCCTCCCCGAACGCCTCCTCGTCCAGCCCCTCGAGGTCTGCACCCGCGATTGTCCCGCCCGGGAGCGTGATACCGAGTTGCGCCAGTAGCGCGGCCACCGTCTGCGGGTTATCCCCACTGATGAGTTTTGGCTCGATCCCCAGCGTCTCCATCGTAGAAAACGCCGTCCGCACCTCCGGCCTGAGCACGTCGCCGAGAGTGACGAGCGCCAGCGGCCGCAACTCGGTCACCGCGGCGCCGGCCTCGGGCAGCGCGTGGGCTTCCGCGAAGATGACGCCCCGCAGGCCCTGCGCGACGGCGGTCTCGTACTTCTGCCGCAGGTCCTCACCGCCGCCCTCCGCAAGGGGCAGCACCGTCTCCGGAGCGCCGAGCACGAACACCCGCGCGACGTCGCCCGCCTTCAGCCGGAGCGCGCTCCAGCGCCGCTCCGAACTGAACGGCACGCCACCGTCCGGTTCCGCCCCGTTCGACTCCGAGGCAAGCTCTTCCGCCATCGTCGTTGTCGTCTTGCTGTCGTTTGCGCTGGCCACCGCGAACGCGGCCAGCCACGGTAAGTCGCCTTCGGCACCCTCCAGCCAGTCGATGCCCTGCACATTGAGCCGGTTCGCCGTGATGGTCCCCGTCTTGTCGAGGCAGACCACGTCCATGTAATTCAGCGCTTCGACTGCATTGATGTCCTGTACGAGCGCCCCCGCCCGTGATACCCGCACCGCCCCCACCGCAAACGCCACCGTCATCCCCAGCAGCAGACCCTCCGGCACCACCGTCGTCACCGTCGCCGTCGTCGCCTTGATCGATTCAGGCAGACCACGGTCCTCGAGGTTGTACGAAATCATCAGTGCTGCGGCCAGCAGCGCTGTCGCCGTCAAGAGCACCCGCAGGATGCGCTGGAACCGCAATTGCAGCGGCGTCGCCCGCTTCACCAGTTGCCGCGCGTCCGCAGTCAGCCGCATGACGTATGCGTTCTTGCCCACCCGGTCGGCCCGGTAGTAACAATCTCCCGAGGTGCAAAAGCTGCCCGAAAGAATCTCGTCGTCTGGCCCCTTCCGCACGGAGTCCGACTCCCCCGTGAGGAGCGACTCGTCGACCTCCGCCGCTCGCGCCACCACTTTCCCGTCCGCCACCACCTGGTCGCCCTGCTTGAGGTGAATCAGGTCCCCCTGCACCACGTGTTCCGCCAGCAGCGGCGCCTCCATCCCGTCCCGAATGACCGTAGCTCTCGGCACCGTGAGTGCGACCAGTTCCCGCAGCGTGTGGGTGGCCCGCATCTCCTGGAAGGTCGCAATGGCAACGTTCGCCGCAACCACGAGGCCGACGAAAATCCCGTCCTGGAACTCGCCCACCAGGAACAACGACAGGATCAGCGACCCGAGGACGACATTGAAGAAGGTCAGCGTATTGCTGCGGATGACGTCCCCGTCTGTCCGCTGCTTGCTCGTGTCGGCGTTGGTGAGGCCGTCGGCCTTCCGCTTCGCTGCCTCTGCGCTGGTCAGTCCCGTCAGCGGCGCCTCGCGGTCTTCTACGCGCACGCCGTCGCCGCGCTCACCCGAATCCTGAACAGTGCTTGCCACGGTGCTAGGGTGGACTATCCGCGCGCGCCGTGAAAGAGACGCCCATTAACGTGCCTTGCCGGGCCGTCTCGCCGGGTTCACTCGGCTACAGGCCGACTATTGAGAGCAACACCAGCATCCCGATGAACAGCCCGCAAAGCGCGGCAAGGCTGACAATCGTTCCCCACATGCTCATGGTGGTACCCCTGCTGAAATGTCGCTGGCGACGGATTCGCCTCGAATACTAACCCCGGGGACGGTTTATCGCATTCGCTCCGCCGCGCCCTACCAGCCTCGAGTGGCCAGCAGTTCTTTCTCCGGCAGGCTCGAAACGCTGATGCCCGGCATCGCCTTGCCCAGGCCCGTGCTCACGCGGGCGATGACATCTGCGTCCATGTAGTGGGTCGTTGCTTCCACGATCGCCTTCGCCACCAGCGCCGGGTACTCCGACTTGAAGATGCCCGATCCCACGAAGACGCCATCCGCCCCGAGACGCATCATTAGTGCGGCGTCCGCGGGCGTCGCCACCCCACCGGCCGCGAAGTTCACAACCGGCAGCCGTCCTTCCGCCTTCACCTGCTTCACCAGTTCGAGCGGCGCTTGCAACTCCTTCGCCGCCGCATACATCTCGTCGTCCGAAAGGGTCTGCAGCCGCCGGATCTCGCCCTGCACGCTCCGCATATGACGGACCGCCTCGACGATGTCGCCGGTCCCCGCCTCGCCCTTCGTCCGGATCATCGCCGCGCCTTCACCGATGCGTCGCAGCGCCTCGCCCAGGTTCCGGCACCCGCAAACGAACGGGACCGTGAACTGGTGCTTGTCGATGTGGTGCGCCTCGTCGGCCGGCGTCAGCACCTCCGACTCGTCGATGTAGTCGATGCCCAGCGCCTGCAGTACTTCGGCCTCGACGAAGTGGCCGATGCGCGCCTTCGCCATCACCGGGATTGTGACCGCGGAGATGATCCCCCGGATCATCTCGGGGTCGCTCATCCTCGCGACCCCGCCGTCGCGCCGGATGTCCGAAGGCACGCGCTCCAGCGCCATCACCGCACACGCGCCGGCCTCCTCCGCGATCTTCGCATGTTCCGGCGTCACCACGTCCATGATCACGCCGCCCTTCAGCATCTGCGCCAGGCCAACCTTGACGGCCCACGTTCCAGTCTCTGCCATCTGCCTATCCCCCTGATACGGCGCTCGAAGGGCCGCATGCACTTGTAGTTGGATCCTAGCTTATGCCCCGATCAGCCCCTCGCGATAGAACCACATCGCCTCGTCCACGCCACTCTTGCAGGGTGCCAGCCGCTTCCCGGCCAATTGTCTCGATCGAGCTGCCCGCGACCCGTCGCGACAACCTCTCGTACACACCCCGTTGCCGACCGGCCCTCCGCGGACAGGCAGGTGTCTCCTGCAACTTATGTTTCAGTTTCATCGCAGTGGCGTTCGATCGCTCGTAAAAAGCTTCACTATCGCGCGAGGAGAATGATAAGAATTGCCTGACGGTGGAACGGGTAACCGGAGGGACTCACCATACGCACTCGAAACGAGCGGCTTGGCGGCGGTTCACCACGACAGGGGCAGGATCACTCCGCCGGCGTACGACCTGAAGTACTCTGGGTACGTTCCTTCCTCGAAGCGTACTGCGGCCCGGGGCGCCACAACTTCCTGTTCGTCACCCCGCGTGGCCTCGCCTGGTGTAGCAACTGTTTCAAGGAACAGCCACCCGCCGCGGCCGTCTGTCTGATTTGCGACTCTCGCTCTGTCCTCGAAGTCGAGCTCGTCGACCTCGCTAACGGTTCGATGGCCATCGAAGGCGGACTCTGTTCGACCTGTGTCCGCGCCTTCCAGGACGCGGACCAACTCGGGACCTGGCGCCTGAAGGATGCACCCCGGGACGTTCATCGGCCACAATAGCCCGGACCCGCACCCCCGGGCCCAGACGAGGAGGACGAATGAAGACACCCGATGACCTTCGGGCGGCCATCGCCGCCGCCCGCGACGATCTCCGCCATGCGCTGAACGAAGTTGACGGGCGCTGGGAGGCGAACGTCGAGGGCTCCGAAGGCGAAGACCTGTGGACCGCCCGCAGCACCGCCGAACACGTCATCTCCGCCGAAACCTACTTCACGACTCAGGTCTGCGTCGCCTGTGGCTATCCCGGCCTCGAGTCCAGTCGCCTCTCCTTCGCCTCACCCGCCGAGGCACTCCAGGCTCTCGACGAGGTCGCCGCGAAGTGCGATGGCAGGCTGAAGTACGTCACCGAGACCGATCTGGCGATGAAGCACGACATGTGGGGCGATGTCGCCTCCATCTTGTCGGTGGCGGCCACCCACCTCCACGAACACGCTGCTCAGATCCGCACCGCAGCCCCCTGAATCCCATTATCCCGCGCGGTCAGTCCAGCGCCGGAGGTTCGTTGAAGCGCTCGTAGATGATGTCGTTCTCTCGGGCCATCAGGTCCTGCAGCGAACTCAGCATCCGCTCGGCGTCGTAACGGATTGTCGCGAGCACGTGCCGGTCACCCTGGCGCACCCGATCCACCTCCGTCGCGAGGTCCTCGGCCTCCGTCACGATCCGCCCGAGTTGCGCCCGCAACTGGTCGATGCGCGGCAGCAGCCTCGGCGCGTCGACCTTCAATTCGCCATAGAGACCCTCGCCCGACTCCACCTCTTTCTGGTGCCGGCCAAGGGCCTCCCGTGCAACCGAAAGCTCCGCCCAGACCCGTTCCGCCCACTTGCGCTCACGCCCCGGCTGCGGCCTCGCCAGGGCCCGGAACAGGTGCTCCCTCGCTTCGACCAGCGCGTTGCGCGTGGCCTCGGCGGCGTCTACCGCTCCCCGCTGAGGCGCTGTTTGTTGTCTGTTTTCGACGACTTCTGCCATGAGACTCCTCCAACGTGTGTCATAAGATCTATCCGAAATTCCCGGTCGGCTTCAAGACCTTCCGACAGCCCATGTCGTCGAATCGCACTATCGTAGGGTTGTGCACGATGACGCCCCACCCCCGCCGCTCGTCTGGATAGACCTCGAGACCTCCGGCCTCGCACTCGATACCTGCCACATCCTCGAAGTTGCCGTACTCATCACCGATGCGGACCTGCGCGAACTCGCCGAAGGTCCCCACCTCGTCGTCCATCAGCCCGACTCGGTCCTCGAAGCCATGGATGAATGGTGTACCAACCAGCACGGCGGCTCCGGCCTCACCGCCGCAGTGCAGGCATCCACGCTTTCGCTCTCCGAGGCCGAAGGACAGTTGCTCGCCTTTCTTCGCGAGCACTGCCCGCCCGGCGCCTCCCCGCTCTGCGGCAACTCGGTCCATTTCGACCGCCGGTTCCTGGCGCGCTACATGCCCGGGGTCGAAGACTACCTCCACTACCGCATCATCGACGTCTCGTCGGTCAAGGAACTCGTCCGCAGGTGGTACCCGGAAACCCCTCTCCCCCAGAAAGCCGAAACCCACCGCGCCCTCGACGACATTCGCGCCTCGATCGATGAGCTTCGCTACTACCGGGAACGCGTCTTCCGGTAGCCCGGCTACAACGGCTCCGGCACTTCCGGGATGGTTCTCGGGATGAGCACCCGGATCGTCGCTCCCTCCCCGGGCTTGCTCGCTATCTCCAGCGTCCCGCCAACGTTCGCCGCCCGCTCCCGCATCGATCGCAACCCGAGGTGCCCCGGGAACTCGCCGCTGGCATCGAAGCCGACCCCGTTGTCACTGATTTCCGCCTCGATGCCGTCCCCGCTGCAGAGGAGGCCGACGCTGATCCGGGACGCCCGCGCGTGCTTCACCGTGTTGTGCATACCTTCCTGGATGATCCGGAACACCGCCTCCTTCACTTCCGCCCTGACGTCCGGCTCCGGGCACAGCGTGGCTTCGACGGTCACGCCGTGTCTGGCCCGCACGGCTGCCACCTGGCGCTCGATCGCTGCAATGAGACCCTCTCGCTCCAGCGCCTCCGGCCGCAGTTCGAAGATCAGCGCGCGCAACTCCGCCAGGCCAGCCTCGGCAAGCGCAAGGATGTAGTCCAGCGGATCAATCGCCTTCCCCGGGTCCCGTTCGATCAGCGTCCGGGCCGTCCTCGCGCCCAGTGCGATACCGTAGAGCGCCTGCGAGACCGAGTCGTGCAAGTCCCGGGCGAGCCGCTGCCGCTCCTCCAACGACGCCAGTTGCTGCGACTGTTCGAACAGCGCCGCGTTCTCAATTGCCACTCCTGCCCGCTGCGCCAGCGACAACATCAACACCCTCTCCTCAGGAGTGAAGCTCCGCGGACAGGTGTAACTCGCGTTGAACACTCCGAAGACCCGGCCGGCCGCCTTGATGGGCACCTGGATGTACGACCGGATCCCCTCCCCCAGCACCGTCTCGCGTAACACTGACGATCCGATCGTGGCGTCCTCGACGGTAATGGCCTGGCCCGACTCCGCCGCCCGGCCGATGGAACCCGACCCGGGGGCCACCGAAAGACGCCCGCGATAGTCCTCCTTCAGCCCTCGTTGCGCCCGGACGACGTAGCGCTCGATGCTCGCGTCCCACACGAAAACGACGCTCTTTTCCGCTCCTACAAGGTCGACCGCAACGTCGACAAGGGCGCTCACCACCTCGTCGACCAGTAGCGAACGGTGCAACTCCTCGCCCGCCTTGTAGAGCGTCTCCATGTCGTGCAACTGCTGCTCTGACTGCGCGAACAGCCGCGCGTTCTCAACCACGACGGCCGCCTGGTCCGCGATGGTCGTCAGGAATGCCACCTGCTCGCGTGTTGCCGGGTAGCCTTCCGGGTAGGCGCAATCCAGCGTGCCAATCGCACGCCCCCGGTGGACAAGCGGCACCGAAATCGCCACATCCCAATCCACCCTCTGCATCTCGTCCCGGATCGGACTCCAGAGTGGGTTCGAAGCCGCGAACGCCCGCGCCTGGCGCGCCACTCGTGGCTGGCGCGTCTCGAACGCGACCGTTGTGACCGAGGGGTCGCCGGCCCGCCACATCTCCGTAATCACGCCGGCATAGTCGACGATGGGGTCTCCGTATTTGCCCCCCAGGGTCACCTCCCGCGTGGCCGCGTTGATGAGCGTCACCGCGCACGCCACCCCGTCCGTCGCCTGCACGACCGTTTCCGCCAGCCGGTCGAGGATGACTGACGTCGCCTCATCGAAGGCCGCGCTTGCCGCCACCTCGGCCAAAGCCTTGCTCTCCCGTGCCCGCTGAGCGGCTTCCGAGTAGAGCCGCGCATTCGTAATCGCGGTTGCAGCCTGGTTCGCGACCGCCTGTGCGAGGTGAGCCTGGGCATGCGAAAAGTTGCGCTCGCGGATCGAGCTCATGATCAGCACGCCAATCACTTCGTCCTGGACCACCATCGGGACCCCCATCCACGAGCGGACGTTGGCCGGCGCGTCTCCACTTTCCGACGCAACAAGCGCGCGATAGTCTCGCGCGATCGGGCTGTCGTCCAACACGTCGTCGATGATGATGTGCTCCCGGTTCTTTGCCATCTCCCACAGCGGGCCGATCTGGCTCAGCGGGCGCCGCGCTCCCTTGCGGTCCTCCACCGGCCGCGGCCCGCGCGCCTCCAGCGCCACCAACTCGTCCCCCTCGACCGCATAAATCCCGCTCCCGTCGTGCTCCGCGATGGCGTCCAGTTCCTTCAGAATGAGTTCGAGCAACGGTTCCAGTTCCAGCGTCGAAGCGACCTTGTTCGAAATCTCCAGCACGGTCGAAAGTTCCCGCGTCCGGTCCTCCAGCCGCTGCAACAACCGCGCGTTATCGATGGCGATCGCGGCCTGGTTCGCAAGGCTCATCGCCACCGCCGACTGGTGCGCCGTGAAGTGGTTCACCTTGCTCGAAGTCAGCGTGAGCATGCCAATCACTTCGTTCTTCAACATGAGCGGCACGCCCATCCACGACCGGATGAACCCGAACGTCGTCGTCAACAGGTCGCCGACGGCTTGCTGGTATCCAAGCGCGAGTGGCGAGTCGCCGCGAACGTTGTCGATGATCACCGGCTGACGGTCGGCGATGGTCTTCCAGAGCACGTTGAACGCGCTCACCGGGTACCGTGTGCCAATCGCCGGCGGCTCGCTCTCGGCCCACACCCGCAGCTCCGTGAGTACGAGCGCGTCACCATCGATGAGGTAAACCCCGCAACTTTCGTGGTCCGCCACTTCGTCCAGTTGGTCGAGGATGACCCCGAGCAGTTCGCTCATGTGCAGTGTCGAGCCGATGTTGTTCGAAATAGCCAGCAGCGTCTGCAGTTCGCTCGAACGTTTGTCGGCCGCCGCGAACAGGCGCGCGTTCTCGATCGCCACCGCTGACTGGTCGGCAATCGCCCCGAGGAACGCCATCTCCTCCGCGTTCGGCTCCTCGCCCACGCGGTAACACGCCACCAGCAGCCCAAGCTGCCGGCCCTGGTACACCACCGGCACCACCGCCAGCGGGTCCCATTCCTGCGCTCGGATCACATCGTGGATCGACGCATATCGCTCGTCCGCCATGGTCGCCGCGCGCTGCCCCCGCAGGATTTCCGGCCGCCGGTCCCGGTAGCTGCGCATCAGCGCCGAAGGCGTACCCGCCGACCACACTCGCTCGAGCGCTTCCGGCAGCCCATCGGGCAGGCCGTACTGCCCCAGCAACCTCATCTGGAACGGCTCGGCGCCGATCAACGTCACCGATGCCGCCAGCGCGTTCGTCGCGTTCACCACCTCGCGCGAAATCGCCGTCAGTGTCTCCACGATCGGCTGCTCCGACGTCAGCGTCGACGCAATCCTCGCGATCGTCTCCAGTTCCCTCACTTTTCGCGAGCTTCGTTCGAACAGCCGCGCGTTTTCTATCCCCACGGCAGCCTGGTCGGCAAACGCCGAGGCGAGGGCTATCTCGTGCTCGCTGAAGGCCGCCACTCCTGCATGCTCGACCGTGAGCATGCCCACCACCTGGTCTCGTACGACCAGCGGCACTCCCAGCCACGTATGCGCGCTTTCGAGCCTTGCCAGCTGCTCCTCGTCGACTGGCTCCCGGAACTGAGCTGACACGTCGCTGTCGTCCCAGATGTCGTCGATCATCAGCGCGCGGCGTTCGTCCAGCACGAGCCGCTTTATCGGGATGTCCCGCAGCGGGTACTTCGGCAGGGGCACATGGCGGGAGTCGACATTGGTGCGCCGTTCGATTGCGCAGAGCCAGTCCTCCTGGATGTCGAAGATCGTCGCCGTCGTGTAGTCCAGGATTTTGTTCAACTGCTCCAGCACAAGCGCCAGCAACGGCTGCAGGTCGAGCGTCTCCCCCACACGGTGCGAGACCTCCAGGAGCGTGGCCAGTTCGTGTGTCCGCTCCTCCACTCGCTCTTCCAGCAACTCATAGGCTCGCACGCGCTCTGTGATGTCCCGCGATACCCACACGATCGTGTCGTCGAGCATTGGCGAGATGCTTCCCGAAAACCATCGCTCAATCCCATCGAACGTCAGGCTGTACTGGATCGTGCCCGTTTCCCTCGTCTCCAGCGCCACGCGGATGTGCTCGAGGATCGGGTCGGCCTCAGCAGCAGGCATAAGGTCGTGGATCCGCCGGCCAAGCAGCTTCTCAGGTTCCCCCAGCATGTCCGACGTGTTCGTCGGAGCGACTTTCACGAACCGGCCATCCCGGTCGAGGATGAAGATCAGGTCGGTCAATGCCGCGAACAGCGCTCGTAGTTCGGCCTCCGATTCGGCCAGTAGCCGCTGTTGTTCGCGTGCCTTCTCCTGCGCCTGTACGCGCACAGTTGTGTCTGCCGCGATGTGGATGATGCCCACGATCGCGCCGTTCTCGATGAACGGGCTCACCGTCACGTCCCAGTACGCCACCATTCCCCGGGCTTCGAGCCGGAAGTCCCTCGCCGAAAGCGTCTCCCCTGCCAGGACCCGCTCGAAATGCGGGATCGAGTTCTGCTCTATCCCAGGGTAGAGTTCGAACAACCCAACTCCCGGCTTCACCTCCTCGACGGGCACCGGGCTGTACTTGCTGGCGAATTCCAGCCACGTCGGGTTGCACCTGATGAGCTTCAGGTTGCGGTCGAGCACGGCGACGCCAACTGGTAGCCGCTCGAACAGGACCTCCGAATCAAGCGACTGCGCCAGCGCCGAAGGCGGCGCCGCCGGCTCGGGGCTGCTCACTGCAGAGTCCCGGCACGATCGATTGGCACGAGCCCGATCCGGGCGGCGTGGAGCGCCGCCTGCGTCCGGCTCTGGACGCCCAGTTTGCTCAGGATGTTGCTCACGTGCGTCTTCACAGTCTGCTCGCCAATCGTGAGAGCCCGCGCGATCTCCTTGTTCGCCTTGCCCATCGCCATCAGCCTGAGCACCTCTGTCTCGCGCTCCGTCAGCGGTTCCGGGCTTTCCGGCGCTCGTACTTCCCGCATCAGGCGCGCCGCTGCTTCCGGCGCCAGTTGGACCTGCCCCGCGGCAGCCGCCTTGATCATGCGGCACAGGTCCTCGGCCTTGGTGTCCTTCAGCAGATACCCGATGGCGCCCGACCGGATCGCCCCCACGACGCTCCCGTCGTCGAGCACGCTCGTCAGCGCCAGCACCTCCGTATCCGGCATCTCGCCGCGGATGGCCGCCGTCGCCTGGATCCCGTCCATCACCGGCATCAGGATGTCCATAAGGACAACGTCCGGCTGAAGTTCGCGCGCCAGCTTCACCGCTTCCGCCCCGTCCGCCGCCTCTCCGACGACATCGAGTTCCGGGTCCAGTGAAAGGAACATGCGAAGCCCCTGCCGGACCACGCTGTGGTCATCTGCGATAAGGATGCGGATCATGGTGCTCACCTTTTCTGTTCGTGGCGGCTGCCGGGTAAAGTCCCCTTCGGAGCGACCGCTGAGCCTTCCCGGAGCAGCAATCCTACTCTACTTCCGCGCGAAGCTCCGGAGAGGTCGTGAGATTCCTTCGGGCTTCGCCCTGCCGTTCCTGATACCCTCAACAGTCCAACGTCTGGAGGACGCCCCGCATGGACCCTGGCTTGCCCGTACGGCCCCCCATCCCCCCGATGCTCGCCAGGCTGACCGGCGAGATCCCCGAAGGTGAAGGCTGGCTCTACGAACCGAAGTGGGACGGCTTTCGCACGATCGTCTTCTTCGACGGCGCCGAGGCTTACCTCCAGAGCCGCGACCTCAAGCCCATGGGCCGCTATTTCCCCGAACTCCAGGCCGCCCTCGCCAGGATCCTCCCCCACCCGCTCGTCGTCGATGGCGAAGTCGTCATCATGGGAGAACGCGGCCTCGACTTCGATGCCCTCCAGCTTCGCATCCACCCGGCCGAATCGCGCGTGCGCATGCTGGCCGCGCAGACGCCATCGTCCTTCGTCGCCTTCGATCTCCTCGCCGACGGCGAAGAGGACCTCCGCCACCTGCCCTTCGCCGAGCGCAGGCGCCGCCTCG
>Ga0209320_10000732_pt1 | contig 16935 bp, 16 predicted proteins | sample Rifsed13ft4_FD_184008 | JGI IMG/M metagenome (GOLD analysis project Ga0209320, IMG submission 184008) | Soil microbial communities from Rifle, Colorado, USA - sediment 13ft 4 (version 2) | ecosystem: Environmental > Terrestrial > Deep subsurface > Rock core/Sediment | place: Rifle, Colorado... | reverse complement strand
CGCGAGATCGGGCACATTCATCATCAGTCTCCCGCGAATTCACGCCTTGGGAGGTGCGCTCCTACCGGCCGGTCGTGAAGGCACGCTACGAAATGGCTATTGCGACGCAGAGCTTGATCGCTCACAGCCAACGCCTCGCGCTCCAGCCGATGAGCTCGGCGAAGCGGCCGGACAGCGGCCGGGCAGCCCACCGTCGTTGCCTGATTTCCCTCGCGGCCTCCAGATCCTCTTCGAAGAGCGACGCAAGCGCCGCATTCATTCGCGGCGAGTGTGCGACAAGGTTGAGCTCGTAGTTGATGAAGAAGCTGCGATAGTCGAAGTTTGCAGTTCCGATCGTGCTCCAGTCCTCGTCCATCAACAGCGCTTTCGCGTGTAAAGTGCGGGGCTGATACTCGAACACTCGAACGCCGGCCCGAAGCAATTGCGAGTAGGCCGCGCGTCCCGCCCACTGCACGAGCCACACATCGCTTTTCCCGGGCACGAGGACCCGCACGTCGACGCCGCGTAGCGTCGCCTCGCAGAGGCGGCGCTGCGTCACGGAGTCCGGCACGAAGTACGGCGTCGTCAACCAGATACGCTGTCGCGCCTCCGCGAAGCGGTGTCGCAACAGACAGCGCCAGCGGTAGCGACAGTGACGCGCGTGATTGGTCAAGAGATAAAGGGGCCGGTCTTCGTTGCCGCACCATTCGAGCTCGCCCTGCGCGAACGCCGCGTACGCTGCCGCGGCGTCCTGTACGATCGGCCCGGTCAAGCGCACGTGCGTGTCGCGCCACCTTCCATCCCCATGGATCCGTCGAGAGTTTATCTGGGAGATGTTAAAGCCGCCGAGATACGCGGCGCGTTGATCGACGATCAAAAGCTTCCGGTGATTGCGGCGGTGAAACGTCCACGGCCGGCGCCACTCCCACGGATGGCACCAGCGGAACCGTGCTCCGGATGTGCCGAGACGCTTCGCGGAACCGCCGGAGAAACCGAAACGTGAGCCGACGGCATCGACGCGGACGCGCACTTCGACGCCACGCGCGGCGCTTTCGGCGAGGCGCTCGACGAACTCGCGACCGATCGCGTCGTCCGCGAAGATGTATGACTCCATCCAGACGCGTTCGCGCGCCGCAGCGATATCGGCCAACATCGAGTCGAACAGGACATCGCCCTCGCTGAAGAGCGTGACGCCGCTGCCATCCGGCTCAGTCCAGGTCTCGGCAATGGCATTCGCGAGCGCCGCTATCATCGTTCGGTACGCCGAGTCTCTACTTCAGCCCCGAGATGGGCGCGCCCTTCAAGAGCAGCGCGTTCGCGGCAACGAGCAGCGAGCTGCCGGACATGGCGATTGCCGCCACTTCCGGACTGATCGTCAACGGGTAGAAGACACCGGCCGCGAACGGAAAGGCGATCACGTTATAGCCCACCGCCCACCATAGGTTCTGGTGCATCTTGCGCAGCGTGATGCGCGACAGGCCGATCGCGGCGACCACGTCGAAAGGATCGCTCTTCATGAGCACGACGTCGGCACTTTCCATCGCGACATCCGTGCCGGCGCCAATGGCGAAGCCGACGTCGGCCTGCGTGAGCGCGGGAGCATCGTTGATCCCGTCGCCCACCATGCCCACCTTCTTGCCCTCCGCCTGCAGCGCCTTCACCTGATCGACCTTCTGCCCGGGAAGCACTTCGGCGAGCACCCTGGACACGCCAAGCTCGTTGCCGACGCGCTCGGCCGTCGCGCGGTTATCGCCGGTGAGCATCGCCACCTCGACGCCGCGGGCCTTCAGTGCAGCGATCGCCGCCGCCGAGGTCGGCCGCGCTGCGTCTGCGATCGCGATGAGCCCCCAAAGCTTGCCGCCGCGCGCGACGTGCACGACGGTACGCCCGCCACCGGCGAGCCTCTCGGCGGCGGCCTCGAGGCCCGAGAGATCGACGCGCTCGGCATCCATCAGCCGCCGGTTGCCGACGAGCGCGGGCTCACCGGCGGAGGTCGCGCGCGCACCCATGCCGTCGACGTTGGTAAAGCGCTCGGCGGGCATGGCCTCGAGCCCTTTGGCCTTTGCCAGAATGGCGTGGGCGAGCGGATGCTCGGAATGCTGCTCCATGCCGGCCGCGAGCGCGAGCACGTCGAGCTCTGAGCGTTCCGGCGCCGCGACGACTTCCACGACTTCCGGCTTGCCGAGCGTGAGCGTGCCGGTCTTGTCGAAGATCACGACATCGAGGCGCGTCGCCTCTTCGAGCGCCGAGGCGTTTTTGATGAGAATGCCGTTCTGCGCGCCGCGGCCGGTGCCGATCATCACCGCCATCGGTGTAGCAAGTCCGAGCGCATCGGGACAGGCGATGACGAACACTGTGATCGTAAGCGTGATGGCGAAGAGCAGCGTCTCACCGATCATCAGGAACCACACCGAAAACGTGACGAGGCCGATCACGATCGCGATCAGCACGAGCCACTGCGAGGCCTTGTCGGCGAGGAGCTGGGCCGGCGCCTTCGAGCTCTGCGCCTCCTGCACGAGCTTCACGATCTGCGCAAGCGCGGTATCGGCCCCTACTTTCGTCGCCCGGAAACGGAAGGCGCCGCTCTTGTTGATGGTGGCGCCGGCCACGCTCGATCCCGGCACCTTTTTCACCGGCATCGATTCGCCCGTGAGCATCGACTCATCGACCTGCGTCTCGCCCTCCATGACGACGCCGTCCACCGGGATTTTGTCGCCGGGGCGCACGACGACGATGTCCTCGGCGAGCACCTCGGCCGTCCGCACTTGCATCTCCTTGCCGTCGCGCAGGACGTTCGCCATCGGCGGCGCTAGATCGAGCAGCGCGCGGATCGCAGCGTTCGCGCCGGCGCGCGCCCGCATCTCGAGCCAGTGGCCGAGCAGAATAAAAACGAGCAGCACGGCGACCGCCTCGTAGAACTGCACCCCCGGAAAAACAAACGTCGCTCCGACACTGAACGCATAGCCCGTGCCTACGGAAAGCACCACGAGCACGGCCATGTTCAGGACACCGTTGCGCAATGCGCGGTATGCAGCGATGAAGAACGGCCAGCTCGGCCACAACACCGCGGCGCTCGCTAGGACGAACAACCACAGGTTGAGCTCCAATCCGAACGGCGGCCCCGGCGGCTCGAACATGCCGCCCATGGGCGAGTAGATGAAGATCGGCACAGTGAAGATCAACGCAACCCAGAAGCGGTTGCGCATGTCGCGCACCATGGCCTGCATGTCCATGCCTGCGCCATGGCCCATTTCGTGCGCTATGGCCGCGCCCTTCGGTGCGGGCGCCGGGTGCTCGACCGCAACCGCTTCGCTCGGCGGATCATCGGGTGCACACACGTGCTTCGGCAGCACCTCCCCGGAGCAATGGTAGCCGCACTCGTGCACCTTGGCCTTGATCGCTTTGACGTCGGTGACCGTGTCGTCATAGGTGACGGTCGCGCTGCCGGCAACGTAGTTGACCTCGGCTTTCTTCACGCCGGGGAGACGGGTCAGTTGTTTCTGTACGCCATGCGCGCACAGCGTCGAGAGCATTCCGCCGACTTCGATGACGGTCGTCTTCACGTTCAAACCCTAACCGGCGTAGCTTCTGTCGGTTCTGAAACGGCTCAGAGCTCCGATCACTGCGCTCCCAGACGCCTGAGCTGTGACAATCGAGGCACAAACGCCGGCACGCGATCGGCGTAGCGCCGATAGGCGTCGCCGAATTCCGCAGCCACCTCCCGCTCCTCGCTGCGCGCGAGGCGCACATACATCCACACGAGGATGGGGAACATTGCCAGCGTGAGAATCGTCGGCCATTGGACCAGGAAGCCGAGCATGACGAGGATGAAGCCGACATATTGCGGATGCCGGATAGAGGCGTACGGACCACCGGTTGCGAGCTCATGCCGCGCCTGGGCGGTGTACAACACGCGCCAAGCCGCCGCGATCAGCCAAAAGCCGCCGCCGATGAGAACGAAGCTCAGCACATGGAACGGGCCGAAATGCGGGTTGGCCTCCCACCCAAAGAGCATCTCGAGGAGGTGGCCCGCATCGTGCGAGAACCAGTCGACTGCGGGAAACCGGCTCTGCAACCAGCCCGACAGAAAGTAGATCGTCAACGGGAACCCGTACATTTCCGCAAAGAGCGCAACCAGAAACGCACTGAAGGCGCTGAACGAACGCCAGTCGCGCTTCGTCTTCGGCTTGAAGAAACTATACGCAAACAAGATGAAGACCGCCGAGTTGACAACAACAAGGAGCCACAGGCCGTAGGCTGGAGCTTCACTGTCCATCGTCGCCTCCCTTGCCATGACCGGCGTGACCGTCATCCCCGTGCGAACCGTGCCCGCGGTGCATGAAGAGATGCATAACGATGCAGGCCCCGAGCAGCAACAGCAGCGGTGGTGCTCCGAGGATGTGGGCGCGGTGCTCGAGCACGAGCAGCACGCCTGCGAGCACTAGGAAGAAGCCGAGGGCAAAGCCCAGGGGCGAGCGCCAGAAACCGCTCTTGTCACCGTGTTCGGTGTTCATAAGTAAACTCCAGCACTACGGGTTCGGCGACTTGGGGAGTCGTAACCGAGAACGTGATTCGATACGGCCCCTCGCCGCGCATCGTGAAATAGTTGCCGTACGTGACGGTTCCGGCAATGACCATCGGCATGAGCGGGCGCGTCACTGCGGCGAGACCGAGCGGCGTGACACGCGCTTCGACCGTCGCGTTCTCGATGCGTTCGCCGCTCTCGGCGTTGAACACGGCCGCCATGACGTGGTACGCGTGCGGGCCTCCCGGAACGCCGCCATGCATGGCTGCCTCTGGATGGTCCTTGGCGTGCCCCTGAATCATCGCAGCCGGCAGCACGCCGAGATAAATGGTCAGCCCTCCGGCTGTTTTGAAGCTCACGTTGTCGGCGGCAATCGCGCTTCCGGAAGCGGACAGCACACACGTCAGCATGGTCGCAAATATCAACTGTGTTCTCATGACGCTTTCTCCATCCGATCCGTCGCACCACGAGCTTCATGTGCACATCTGTCGGCAACGGACGTGTCAGCTGGAATGCTAACGTCATCCCGAGACAACGGCATGCGGATTTCTACGTATCTGCGCGATCCACAACTTATACGTTACATACAGGTCAGACTCGAAACACGAGTCGCGAGAATCACTCTTCGACGGCACGGTGTGATCGCTGGTCGCGTCTCGGCCGTTTGCCAAGTAATAGTACGTATATGGGGCTCGCTGCCGCCGTCGTAGCCTCAGAACTATGAGCATCAGCGTCACGCCGCTCACTCTCCCCCCACCCTGGTCACTTCCGTTTGAAATCGTCGAACACAAGGGCGTCGGGCATCCGGATACGATCTGCGATGCCCTGGCCGAAGCGTTCAGCCGGGGGCTATCCGGCTTCTACCAGGAGCGTTTCGGCCGGATCCTTCATCACAACGTCGACAAGGCCCTCCTATGCGGCGGTGTGGCACGGCCCGCGTTTCGGGGCGGCGAGATCGTCGAGCCCATCGAGATCCATCTCGCCGGGCGTGCGACCTGCGAGCACCGGGGCGTGAGAATTCCCGTGGAGGACATCGCCATCGAGAGCTGTCGGCGTTGGCTCCGCGAAAACCTCTCGCATCTCGATGCCGGCGCCGACGTTCGCGTCGTGCCTCACATCCGGCCGACTTCGCCGGATTTGTCGGAGCTGTTTGATCGCGCGCACACGCCCGGAACCTCGCTCGCCAATGACACCTCCTTCGGCGTCGGCTTCGCACCGCTTGACGTGCTCGAGCGAACGGTGCTTGCGGTCGCACGCGACTTGAACGCGCCCAAAACGAGATCGATGCATCCATTCATCGGCGAGGACGTCAAGGTGATGGGCGCGCGTCACGGCTCTGACATCGAGCTGACCGTCGCATGCGCCCTGGTCGGCCGTCATGTCGCGAGCCTGGACGACTATCTCGCCAAGAAGCTCGAGATCCGCGCGCGCGCCCTGGGAGTCTCGCGCACGGTAAGCGATGCGTCCGTGAGCGTGGCTGTCAACGCCGCGGATCACGATACCCCCGACAGTGTATATCTCACCGTCACGGGGCTGTCGGCAGAAGGGGGCGATGACGGCCAGGTCGGCCGCGGCAACCGTGTCAATGGCCTGATCACGCCGTACCGGCCCATGAGCCTCGAAGCGGCCGCCGGCAAGAACCCCGTCACGCACGTGGGCAAGCTCTACAATGTAATGGCCCACCGGATCGCCGCCGCGGTTGTCGCGGAGATCCCCGAAGTCGATGAGACCTACTGCTATCTCCTGAGCCGCATCGGCCATCCGATCGCGGACCCGTCGGTTTTCGAAGTGAAGGCGAGACTCAGGGAGCCCGCACGCTTCACGACGGTGACTCCGCAGATCACGGATGTCGCGCGTGCCACCTTTGCGGGGATCGATTCGCTGTGGCGCGAGGCCGTCGCGGGCACGCTTCGATTGTGGTGACGGCTCAGCCGAAGACGACGTTGCGCATCATGCCGGGGCGACTTCGAGACGCACCACCTCGCCCGCGAAGATCCCAACCACATCGTAGTCCGTGCGTGCATCGTCGGCTGGGGAAACCGGTTACGTTCTCATGTCATTGAGGGGCGTGGATTGCCTCTTGCTCATGCAGCTTCGCGAGCTCGTCGTATTCGGCAGCGATCTGCTCGTAATTCTCCGCGAGCTGCAGACAGTGATTGCGCATCTGCGGCTGAGCGGTCCTGCTACGGCCATACGCTCGAGCCATACTCTCGTGACGGTGCATCTCTTGCCGAGCCTCTTCTGCTTTCGCGGTGTAGTGGTCCGCAACCGCATGATGCTGGGCAGACGTCGTGGCCATTTCGATGACCAGATGCTCGAGTCCGGTCTCGTCCTCGCTTTGGGCCAGAACAGTGCCGGAGGCAACCAGCATCGCAGAGATCAGAGTAGCAACAAGTCCGTTCTTCATGTTCATCTCCATCTCGTTGCAGGGAATGGGTGTGATCGGCACCGAGTCTAGCGAGCGTGATTGCTTGTGGTCATACGCACTTATACGTAAGCAGAGCAAAACCTCAACGTTCGTCTAAGTTGCAAGTTCCAACCTGTTGATGCAGGGAGGGACACATGGCACTCTTAAGAGCGGCTAGCGAAGGCCGCGCTGAAGCGGCCCACGCTCAACACTTTCAAGGCGGAGAAGACCTGTGGCACAGAAAACCAAAAGGCCTCGCGCGGCTCACACAAGCAAGAACGCAGAGACGGTCGACTTGGTAGAACGGCAACAAAGGATTGCGGAAGCGGCATACTACAAAGCCGAGAAACGTGGGTTTGTCCCGGGCAGCGAAAAGGAAGATTGGCTGGAAGCGGAGACTGAGATCGACGCAGGACCGCCTGGGAGCTGATTGGAAAGTATCTCCGTCCGTTTCAGAGTCGCGGATTCGTAATGACGAAAAACAAAATCCAACGCATTCTGATCGCGGTGAGACCTCGACAACGCGGATTGCCCCTGGCCGCTTCACATGCGCGCTTCCTAGCACAAAGCCTCGATGCGGAAATCGCGTTGATGAGCTGTGTCGTCGAATCCCGGTCGACGTCCGGTCTCGCCTTGGCCGACCCCGTTACGGTCACGGACCTGCAAATCGAATCGTTCGACAGAGGACAACATCAGCAGGCGCAACTCGAGGAACTGGCTCAACCGCTCCGCGATGCGGGCTTAACCGTAACGACGCGCGTCTCCGCTCAACGACCCGTTTATCAAAGCATCCTTTCCGAAGCGGCGAATTGGCAGGCCGATCTGCTGGTGGTCGGAGTACATGAACCGAAGCTGATTCCGCATACGCGTCTGACGGACATCGATCGGCAACTGATGCGACTGTGTCCTTGTCCACTTTTGGTGGTGAGAAACCCAAACGTCGAGCGCTATGGGGCGATACTTGCAGCCGTCGATCCGCTGCACCGGCACGCGGAGCCCGCTGGGTTTGACCAAGCCGTGCTGCGGGCAGCCGGGGAGCTCAGCCGCGCTTTCAATGCCCGGCTGTGCGTCACGAACGTCTACCTGGACCCGGATAACTTTGAGGTCGTGTCTTCCGTCGAGGTTCAGCCCGGTGTTTTTTACGGCACCGAGAACATCGAAGCGGCGCACCGTAGGGCCGTCGCCGATCTGATCGACGAATGCGGCGTTACAGGTGCCGAAACCATATTGCGAACCGGCGAACCAGCGAGCGTCATCGCCGCGCTCGCCAGCGAGCAAAAGATCGACCTCGTCGTGCTAGGCGCGGTCAAACGGGGCCGCTTGCATGCCGCGATCCTCGGCAGCACCGCCGAGGCCGTCGTGGCCGACGCGCCATGCAACGTGTTGCTTGTCAAGCCGTCCGCAAATACTGGTAGTCCGATGGGCATCTAAGAGCCGACGCGAGCTTCCCGATGGCAGCGACACCAGGTGCAATCGCAGTCCGGACGTAGCCGAGCAGGCGTGAGCAACGGCTGCATGGGCACGATCCGGCTCAACGCAGTTTTCCACCCGGCGGGCCGATAGATGCCGTGCAACAGCGAACGCGGATCGGCGCCCTGCACGATCCGTCTCATGATCAGGTGGCGTCCACGATTGCCCAGTCGTGCGTATAGCCAACGGTTCCAGATGCCCGCCGCGATCCATGCACCAATACGGGCTTGGCAACGCACGTTGTATTCGGATTGGCGACCGGTGGCGCACGCCACACCGGCCAGGTGCCCCGAGCAGAGCGCGTAGCGCAGACCAAAGCCGAACAGCGCGTCCTGAAATCCCGCCGACTCACCCGCATACAGCCGGCCGCCAAGAACCGCATCGCGCACGGGCGCATAGTTGCCGCTTCCTCCAAACGGACGCGCGGAGCGCCACCGCAGGCCGACTTTTTCTTTGAAGAACTCGACCGTGCGCTCTAGGTAGGGACGTTCATCGTGGAAGTTTTTGAAAAGGCACGCGGCCACCGTGCCTCGTCCTTGCTCGACCAGCAGATAGCTGTAGCCGGCCGGCGCGAGTCGATCGGAGATCGCGGCGTAACAGCCGCTCGCCATGTCGGTCTCGAACACGTAGCCGACTGCAATGACGTCGGCCCGATGCGGTCCTTCGGCGACGACGCCCGATGGGCCGAGATGGGGATGACGCTCACCGAATCGAATAGCGACTCCGGCGGCGAGCGCCTGGCGCTTGAGCGCGTAGTCCAGCGTTCCCCGCTCACTGCCGCGGCGTATGAGATAAAAGATGGGAAGGGTCGAATTGACACGATGCGCGGCGCCGCCCGGATCAAAGCAGATGATCTCGTAAACCGGTGTGTGCTCGAAGCTCGTATCGATGCCCTGCTGCTCGAGCTCGGCAAGCACGTCTTCGCGGCGTGTCCAGTTTTCGAGACCCTGGAAGTCACCATGGAAACGCGCCCCCACATCGGAGCGCTTCTCGAAGACGATGACTTCAGCGCCCAACGTGCGCGCAGCCAGCGCGGCGCTCAATCCTGCCGGGCCGGCTCCCACGACCTCAACCTGCGCTGACTGATCGGGCTCGTCCATCGTGTGGAGCGGAGAGGCAAATTGACGACGAGCCGGGTGAGAGTTGATCGCCGTCTTCCAGGAGTACCACGCGCTCGAGCCGAAGAAGGTGGCCGCCTATCCGGGCACCGACATTATCACCGAGCGCTCTGATCTGGCCGCTGATCCTTAGTACTTGTAGCGCAGGATGGGGTCCGTTGGCCACTCATTCGAGGCGTGACGCCTACTCTCCTGCTCTCGCCGCTTTATGCGGAAGAAGATTTGCCGACGCTTGGCGGCAAGCCAGTCCTCTCGAGTCACGTCAGTGTTCCCGCGCAGCGTTTCTTCGTTTTTGCGGTACTCGCAGAACTCCCGATAGCCGTCCAGGTCGTGCGCGAGCTCTCGAATCACGAGCTCCGCCATCAGCGCATCATCGAGAAAACCCAGACCGGGGATCTTGTCGGGAATCATTTCCTTGGGATCCGCGAAGTAGCTCACGGCTGCAAGGATGCGCGTTCGATTCTCCTGCTCCAGCGGCCATTCGGCGTCCTCGAGCATCGAGATCAAAGTGCCGAGGTCGTCCAAGCGCTTCCGAACGTACTCGGGTGCCTCTGCCTCGTGGCCCTGTCGCAGCAATCGGCGAGCCTCATCCACGAGCTCCTTTTCTTCTCGTTTCGCGTTTTGTCGCCAGGTTGCATCCATGACTTCGCGATAGTACTCGAGGTCAGTGTCGCTGAGCTCCAGCACAAGTTTGAGCGTCATTTTCGTCTCCTCAGTTCAGCGAACTATTTGCGGCAGCCAGTTTCCGGACTGCCCGTCGCACTTGATATACGCAATTACCACACCTATCCGGTCGTAAGGACGCAAGACGCTCGTGTCATCATTGCCAAGCGATCCACAGTTCAGCGGTACACCACCACCGGTATCTTGGAGAGCATCAGCACTTTCTGCGTGACGCTGCCCATGATCAGCTTGGAAAGGCCACGACGGCCGTGCGAGGCCATGAAGATCGCATCGCACTTCCGCTTTCTTGCGGCATCGATGATCCCCTCATACGGAGTGTTGGCTTTCGTCACCACCGACGCGAAGGACACGCCGGCCGCCTTGGCCATCTTGCCGATCGCGTCGACACGCTTTTGTCCCACCCGACGCGCCCTATCCTCGAACCCTTTGATCATCTTCTCGTCCAACGTATAGCCTTCATCGTAAACGGAGTGCATCGGGTCGACCGTCGCGTAATAGGCGGTAACCTTGGCGCCGAGCGCACTTGCGAGGGCGACACCAGCCTTGGCAGCCTTGTTGGAGACCGGTGAGCCGTCGGTGGGAATCAGAATGTGCTTGAACATGGTTCTCCTACGGGAATTGACGGGGAGCGGGTCCGGCGACCACATTCCTGGGCGTGCCGGCGAGAAAGGCGTGGATGTTCTCGACAGTCGTTTGCACAATGCGGTCGACGGCCTCGCGGGTGTTGAACGCACTGTGGGGTGTCACGATCACGTTACGCATGCGCAACAGCACGTGGTTGGCGACCAGATTGCGAAGATCGTACTGATCGCAGAAGAACGAGCAGATGAGCTCCGCCTCCTCGCGGATCATTGGTTCGTCCTGGAGCACATCGAGCCCGGCCGCAGCGACCTTGCCGCTCGTGAGCGCCTGTATCAGCGCGCGGGTATCGATCAGGTCACCACGCGCGGTGTTGATGACGACCACGCCGTCCTTCATGCGCGTAAATGCGCTCGAGGAAAGAAGATGATGCGTTTCCGGCAGGGACGGCACGTGCAACGTGATGACGTCCGCCAGAACCAGAAGCTCCTCCAGGCTCACGTAGCGGAAGCCGGCCGACCGCGCAAAATCGGCGTCCTGCGCTACATCGACAGCCACGACTTCCATGCCGAAGCCTTTAGCGATGCGTACGACATGCCGGCCGATGCTTCCCGTTCCGATCACGCCAAGCGTTTTTCCGGCAAGATCGAAGCCCTGCAAGCCTTCGGGCGAGAAGTGGCCGCGCTGCGCCTGCTCCATCGCTTCCGGCAGGCGGTGGCTGATCGCAAGCAGCAGCGCGAAGACGTGCTCCGCCACGGTATTCTCGCCGTAGCTCGGTACGTTGCTGACGGTAACCCCGTGCTCCGCGCAATAGGCCGTGTCGATATGATCGAACCCGGTCGAGCGGGTTGCGACCAGCTTAAGTGACGGCAGCCGCTCGAACACGGCCCTATCAAGCGCGGAGTAAATGAACGTCGAGACAACCTCAGCGTCGGCGAACTGCGCCGCGTTGTCCGGACGCAGCGGCTTCTCGGTGACCACCAGCTCATGGAGTTCCTTTAGTGCCTCGAAGGCTGGCACCTCGCGCAGTTCCGCTTCGAACACCACGATCTTCACGTCTCGCTCTCCCGTGGGCTTCCTAAATTGTGGTCACGTGCCGCTGTTCCACGAGGCCGCGTACGCGAGTTGCTCCGGAGTGAGGATGTCTATCGTCACACGCATGGTCTCGAGCTTGAGCCGCGCGACTTGTTGATCGATCTCGATCGGAACATCATGGACGAGCGCTGCGAGCTTTGGCCGCTTTGCCGCGAAGAACTCCACGCATAACGCTTGGTTTGCAAAACTCATGTCCATGACGGCCGGCGGGTGTCCTTCGGCGGCGACAAGATTCACGAGCCGGCCTTCGGCAAGCAACCGCAATCTGCGACCATCGGGTAGCACGTACTCTTCGACATTCGGGCGGGGGCTCGACTTTGCACGCGCCAGGCCGTCGAGCGCGGCCACATTGATCTCGACGTTGAAGTGCCCCGCGTTCGCGAGCAGGCAACCGTCTTTGGCAATCTCGAGGTGGTTGGAAGTGACGACGTTCTTCTGGCCTGTGGCCGATACGACGATGTCCGAGATTTTCGCGGCATCGTGCATCGGCAGCACTTCGAAGCCGTCCATTACGGCTTCGAGGGCGCGCAGCGGATCCACCTCGGTGGCGATCACGCGGGCGCCCATGCCGCGTGCGCGCATCGCGATGCCTCGGCCGCACCAGCCGTAGCCCGCAACCGTGAAGACTTTGCCCGCAAGGAGAACGTTCGTGGCGCGCAATAGACCATCGAGCGTGCTCTGTCCGGTGCCATAGCGATTGTCAAAGAAGTGCTTGGACATCGCGTCGTTCACGGCGATCACCGGGTAGCGCAGCGCGCCGTCGCGGGCCATCGCGCGCAATCGCACCACTCCGGTGGTCGTTTCCTCGGTGCCGCCGACGACGTCGGCGAGCAGCTCGGACCGTCGACCGTGCAGAACGGTGATGAGATCTGCACCGTCGTCGAGCGTGATCTGCGGCCGGTGAGCGAGCGCCGCATCGATGTTTTCGTAGTACTGGTCCGTGCTCTCGCCGCGAGCGGCAAAGACCGGGATCCCATGCTTCGCGACGAGGGCGGCCGCAACGTCGTCTTGTGTCGAGAGCTGATTGCTGGCACAGAGGCGAACCTGTGCGCCGCCGGCCACGAGCGTCAGCATGAGATTAGCCGTCTCGGCGGTGACGTGCAGACAAGCCGAAATCCGTACCCCGTGCAGCGGCTGTTCGCGTGCGAAGCGCGCGGCGATGCCCTTAATTACGGGCATCTCCGTTCCGGCCCACTCGATCTTCGCTGCTCCCATGGACGCATCAGCAATGTTCTTCACTCGATAATCCATAGTTGCCTCGCCACAATTGAACTGCCGTTCACGACGTCACGCCACACCGAATCGATCTCGAGTAAACGCCGCGAGCGTGACAGGATGGCACATCGCTCACGTTGAGCCTCCTCCGGCAAGCGAGTCCCGATCGGCCGCGGCAATGCCTCGGACGATCCGCAGCGTGAACCAGAGCGCGAGCGCATAGCCTATGACCGCGAACAGCGGCCATCCGCCGAAGATGCGGGGCCCGATGCTGTGCTGCATGAGCAGCGAAGCGGCGACGTAGAGGCCCAGGGCCACGAGGGCGAGCGCGAGGCGGTCGGTGCCGCGCACAACCCGGCGGCCCGTTGCATCAAGCGCCTCGACGCGCAGCGAGACGGGGATCCGGCCGCCGTCGCGCTGCGCGCTGTGCAGCCACTCGGCAACGAGCTCCGGGAGGCTCTGAGCTACTGCGGCCGCTTCAGATTTCAGTCGCAGCAGGCCGGCCGCGTCTGGACGAGGGGTGAAGATATCTTCGAGCAAACGCGGATCGGCGTGTGCGAGCGCACCGACCACCGTGATCTCCCGATCCAACTGGCGCAGCACCTGCTCGACGAGCAAAGCGGCACGCGCAAGGATTGCGAGGTTGGTCGGGAGAGCGACACCGGCGTCTCGCCCGAGGCGCATGATTCGCACCAAGACCTCGCCGAGAGACCAGTCGCCGAGCGGCCGGCCGGCATACTCGGTGAGGATCGCACCGATGCTCTCTCGGGCGAACCTGCGGTCGACCCGGGGACTCAGCACGCCGAGGTCCGCGGCCGCATCGAGCAGCCAGTCCTCATCCTGATGCGCGAGCGCGAGGATGAACATCGCGAGTTTCCGCCGCATCGGCGGGGTGAGCTGACCGACGACGCCGAAATCGTGAAAGCACAGCCGCCCGTCGCCGAGCACAAACACGTTCCCCGGGTGCGGATCGCCGTGGAATACGCCCATGACGAAGAACTGGTGCAGATATAGATCTACGAGCGCCTGCGCGAGTCGCGGCCCATCGGACCTGAGCTCCGGAGCGTCGATACGCCGGCCGTGGCTGAACGCTTGCACGAGAACCGCATCCGTGCACAGCGCTTCCTCAACGTCCGGCACATACGCAAGCGGCTGGTTGCGAAATCCCTGGACGAATCGGCGCACGTTGATCGCCTCTTGACGCAGATTGGTCTCGGTCCGCAGCCGCGTCCAGATTTCGCGCGCGAGTGACACCGCGTCGTATTTTCTGAGTGCGGGCACGACGAGCCCCAGGCTCCGAAGCACGGCCACGAGGAGCCGCATGTCCCGATCGATCTGCGAGCGAATACCCGGCCGGCGCACCTTGACAATGACTTCGCGACCGTCGCGGAGCCGCGCGCGATGCACCTGAGCAATCGAGGCGGCCGCGAACGGCGTTTCCTCGAACTCGCTGAACAGTTGTTCGATGGGGTGAGCGAGCTCCCGTTCGATCTCGCGCCGCGCGTCGGAGCCCGCAAAGCCCGAGACGTCGTCCTGCAGTCCCTGTAACGCCGCAATGAAATCGTCGGGCAAAAGATCTCGGCGCAAGCTGAGCGCCTGGCCGAGCTTTACGAACGGCGGTCCCAGTCTCTCGAGCGTTTGCCGCAGACGTCGCGGCAATGTGCCGCGCGCGCCGCGGCTCAATCGCGCCCAAGTCGCGTGCGCCAGCAGTCGATTTACCGCGAAACCGATAACAACGAGTCGAAGCATGATGTGGAAGCCTCGCCGCCGATATGAAGCGACTGCTTCGCGTGACTTATTGGCGGCGGTTGCCCAAGAGCTGCATCGCGACGTGTTGATACGCCATGGTCGATTCTCCTCGCAGCCAATTCTGTGAAAGCCAGTTTTGATCGAAGAGGCTACGACAAGAACCGGACGGGCCGTATACGTACTAGTACTTGGCAGAAACCGAAGAGCAATGAAGTGTGTGCAACGTACAGGTTGACGCTCGCGCAGATAGGTACAAGCCCGAATGGCATTGGCTGCGTGCGCAACCTAGTGTCTCGCCTGGCATACTCTTGCATCGGAGATCTCGCCGAAGGAAGAGAGCGATGGCTTTGGCAATCAAGTTCGACCTGGAAGAGAACGATCTCGCGCGCTTTCGTACCCCGTTCCAAGAGGCGCAGCTAAGAGCTCGGAAGGCGGAGCGAGGATGGATCCTGCCGGCCGTGCGCGAGCTCGTACACAAAGAGTCTCGCGAACGACCTGCCCGCCTTCGTCCGCCAATGGCTGGAACGCTTGGACCAGCTCGTCGATGGTGGAAGACGATGCCTGGCGCCTGCCGGCGGAACAGCGCGACCGGATCATGGATGCGCTCGCCTACTTCGTTATCGAAAGAAGACTGGCTTGCCGATCGCAGAGCGACGCTGCACTCGCGAATGCGCGGCCGCCGCATGGCCGATCCAGGAGGGTTGGCATACGATCACGTTGTTCGGTAACGATTGACTGACGGAGGTCTCGGGAAAACCAATAGGGGGGCGGGTATGCAGGCTCGGGACGTGATGACAACGAACGTCGTGTCGGTGCGGGAAACAACGCCCGTCGAGGAGATCGCGCGGACGCTGTTCGAGAACCGGATCAGCGCCGTGCCCGTGACGGATGAGAGCGGCAAGGTCGCCGGTATCGTCAGCGAGGGCGACCTCATGCGTCGGCCGGAATCGGAGACGGACCGCCCGGCCAGCTGGTGGCTGACCCTGTTCTCGTCTCCCGAGGAACTGGCGGCAAAATACATCAAGAGCCGTGGCCGGCGGGCGCGGGACATCATGACGCGAACCGTGATCGCCGTGAACGAAAGCGCGAGGTTGGAAGACATCGCAGACATTTTGGAGCGACGCCGGATCAAGCGAGTGCCCGTGCTTCGCGACGAGAAGCTCGTCGGAATCGTCAGCCGTGCCAATCTCCTCCACGGCCTCGTGACCGCCAAGGTGGCCAAGCGCACGACATCCGACGACGAGACCATCCGCGCCGCCGTCATCGAAGCGCTGCGCGAGGAGGCGGGGGTCCGTGATCAATTCATCAATGTCACGGTCTCGGAGGGCACCGTCCACCTATGGGGCGCGGTTCAATCCGACGCGGAAAAAGCCGCCGCGCGCTTGGTTGCGGAGAACACCATCGGCGTCCGCACGATCGAGGACCATCTCGGCGTGATTCCGCCGCAGGTGCGCGCCGTCTTGTGGGCGGAATGATCGCCCGACGTTCTCCGTGCGATATGGTTGGATCTTGAATAATGGAGGAGACGACCGAGGGGATTCGAGCGCTCGGAAGCGCCGATGGAAAAAACTACTCGTAGCCTGCCGGAGGCCCTTGGCTTCCATGTCTCCGATCAAGTAGCCGTCTAGTTCCTACCACACATGGCAGTCCGTCATAACCAATTGTCTGGCGATCGACAATTCTCGACGCGAGTTCGGCGCCGGACCGTATTTTCATCGTCTCTGGCTGTTCAAGTACCTGCTCGCCGGCGCCGACGCGGTGATGACGACTTCTTCGCTGCTGCGACATGGTGCCGGACACATGCGAACGCTGGTTGACGGGCTGTCCGCCTTGCTGGCTGCGCGGGAAATCGCGTCGCTCGATGAGATCCGCGGACGCATGAGCCGCGAGTGGCTCGCTGAGCCGGCGGCGCTGGAGCGGGCGAGTTACATCGTTACATCCACATACTGCAAGGGTACCCCTCTAGGTAGAACTGTCGAGGCAAAGAGAAAAAGGATAATTTGGAGGAATCGGTTCGTGTCGGAGCAACGCCTCGTGGGACGAGTTGACCAAAGCGGACGCGATCTGGACGTGATCGAACTCGAGCTTGAGCTCGACGAGAATGGCTCGCCTGT
>Ga0209320_10000731_pt1 | contig 16948 bp, 17 predicted proteins | sample Rifsed13ft4_FD_184008 | JGI IMG/M metagenome (GOLD analysis project Ga0209320, IMG submission 184008) | Soil microbial communities from Rifle, Colorado, USA - sediment 13ft 4 (version 2) | ecosystem: Environmental > Terrestrial > Deep subsurface > Rock core/Sediment | place: Rifle, Colorado... | reverse complement strand
TGGATATATCGCAGCATTTGGATTTCTAATTACTTTGATAAGTGTTGGTCTAAAAAGAAGGAAAGGTGGAGCAGGAAAGACTGTAACGCAAAAACCTGCGCAGACTTAGAACTTGCGTAAAATTCTAAAGAATGAATCTCTTTGTGCAGGCTGCCTACCAATTTCTTTTACGATGTTTACAAGCTCAAGAACTGAAGAGCTTGTTCCCTTTCCGGCAGCGCGATAAATCTCTTCAGAAAATGCTGTACCAACAAGATCATTTCCACCATGAGCTAATGCAACCTGAGAAAGTTTCTTACCCAATGCTACCCAGTAAACAGAGATGTTGTTTAGCTGGCCTGCAAGCATCAGCCTTGATAATGCAATTACTTTGAGATCATAAATTGATGAGCATTCATACTTGACATGATGTTCTTTTTCAAGCTCTGTGTGCTCCAAGCTGAACTTGAGCGGGATAAACGTGATAAACCCATGGGTCTTTTTTTGAAGCTCGCGTAGCTTGATTAGATGATCAATTACATGTTCTGGTTTTTCGACATGGCCATAAAGCATAGTTGCGTTGCTTTTTATTCCAAGGTTATGGGCCTGCTCTATTGTATCAAGCCACTCCTGGCCTGAGCATTTTCCTCGCACAATGAATTTTCTAACATCAGGATGAAATAGCTCAGCCCCGCCACCAGGCATTGAATCTAGTCCTGCTTCTTTTAGTCGTAAAAGAATCTCGTTTACAGAATTTTTTGTAAGCTTGGACAAATAGAATATTTCGGCTGCAGTAAATGCTTTGATGGTTAACTCTGGATGATTCTTTTTTATGATTCTCATCATGTCTTCATAATAGTCTAAAGACAGAGTTGGATGAAACCCGCCAACTATGTGGACTTCGGTTGCGCCCATTTTTTTTGCAAGTGCAACTCTTTGTTCGATTTGATCATGGGTTAGTGTGTATGCATCGTCTTCATCGCCTGTTCTGTAAAATGCACACATCTGGCAGCTTGCCGCACAGACATTTGTGTAATTCATGTAGTATGATGCGGCAAAAGTTACAGTGTTTCCTACTAGTTTTTGCCTTGAATTGTTTGCAACTGCTCCAAGCATGTGCAGGTTTTCATAGTTCATGAGTTCCATTCCGTCATCAAATGACAGCTCTTCGCCTGCAATTGCCTTATCCAATGCCTGTGATTCTTTTACCAGTTTTTCTAGCACGAAATGATGCAATTTTTATCAAATATAAAACTAAAGAATGTCTTAATCAAAAAAGGATAATTAACCAAAGACTGCATTGACTAGTGATTTGGTACTACCACTTGTTGATGAGCATAAACCAAAGTGTTACCTATGCCATGATATGTTTGAAAACATCGAAGAGCTGCGAAAACATCAAGAAACGGCACACAAAGATTTTGTCGAATTTCATAAGAGCCAGAAAAGAGAGCCAGCTCCTGGCGACGTTACTGTGTTTTAATCCAAGCTAGTTTGTGTTGAAAGTTTTTTGTATGATTTTAGAATCTCTTTTGCCTTTTCTATGCTAATGCTTGCTAGATCATAGTATTTGTCAAGCTCTAACGCACTCTTGAAATATTCTAATGCTTCTTCAACTTCACCAAGCTCTGCAAGTGAAAGCCCCTTGTATGCAAGTGCCATTGTATTTTTTTTGTCAAGTTTTAAAACCTCATCATAGCATCTTATTGCTTCTATGAATCGCTTTAGTGTGTGTAATGCAGATCCATTGTTTAACAAGGCATCAATATTTTTTGGCGCAATCTCAAGTGCGCGGTCATAAAGCAAAAGCGATTCTTTTACTTGGTCTAGGTTTTGCAGGGTTACGCCTTTGTCAATTAAGGCTCGTATGTTGTTTGGGTCCTTTTGCAGTACTTTATCATAACACTCAAGTGCTTTTTCATATTCGCCTATCTCACAAAAATTGTATGCTTCTTCTAGTAGATCCACTAGAACTATTTTCTGGATTTAACAGATAAGATTTTTGTACGTCATAAATTAACAATGTGTCAATAAATTACAACTATGACGCGTCCTTGTCACGAGGTTCAATCTCAAGGGATTTGTTAAAGCACTCTAGTGCTTCCTGATACCTGCCCAAGCTGCGCAATGCAGTGCCCTTGGCATTCCACAAATCTGCGTTATTTTGATCCAAGGCAAGTGCCTGCTCAAAATACGATAACGCGTCTTCAAATTTTCCTTCCTCAAGCAGGGTTTTACCTTTTTTTGCCAGCTCGTCTTTATCCATACTCATTATTTTGAGGTTGATAAATAAAGTACTTCTGGTTATAGAAGAAAACTAGAAAAAATCTAGTAAATCCATGAATAAATATGAAGACATTGATTTTTTTAATAATTTTTTGATTCCGTTACAGCAAGTTTTTGCTCAAAGTGATGATCTAGTACCTGATGTAAGTGCTGCCGATTTGACTATATTATTTTCTGTTTCATCTGCAATAGTTATTGGTCTAGTGATTTACTTGTTGCGTGATTCAATTTTGCGAAAAAAAACAATCTATGACGCAAAAGATTTTGCATCAAAAAAGGATCATGATTACGAAAAATATCACTCAGAGTGGACAAGCGATGATACAGAATTTGAAAGACCAAAAGATGTAAGGCATAGGGAATTTAAAAAAGCCTTACAAGACGAATCCCTTCCTGACTGTTATACAATTTTAGGTGTGCAAAAAAACACCACGCCAGATGAGATAAAAAAAAGATATCGCGTTCTTGTCAAAAAGTTGCATCCTGATAAAAGTAAGGATCCTTTGGCAAAAGAAAAGATGGCAGAAATAAACAGGGCTTATGAAATTTTGTCGGATTTTGAGCTAAGACAAAGCTACGACAAGTATTATGATGCCTTGTAGACTAGTCTTCTCTTATCTCTACAATAACCATATTCAGTTCTACTTTTGATGAGCTTTGCATTGTGTTTGTAAGATTAGTAAGTATGGAAATATTTTTTGTTCCCATGTCTTTTTTCAGACTGGATGTTATCTTTAGGTTCTTGAATTCGGTGTTTGGCCCAAGCATTGCCTTTGACAAAAATTGAATTATGTTAGTATCATCAACTGTTGCCTTTATCCTATAATGAAAAGTGTCAGAAAAGTAAACTCCACCTCGCATGTCTGGTCTTGTCAATGGCGTAGCAGATTTTGTAATGGACACATCGCTTAATTGGTATGATTTTGTATCAAGATGTAATGTGTAATCGAGTTTATTATGTTGCATTATAGAGGCAAGTAGTTTTTCATCCATTACCATTAGTTACCAAGCTAAAAGATTTGTAATGAATTTTACTTTTCATAATCGACTTGGTTTATTGGAGATTCCTTCTGGGGAATGAAGACTTTGGTAATTTGCCACATGTTTAAAAACAACACCACGATCGGGATACTGTTGCAACTAGTCCAAAGAACCACAACTCTAAGAAATGAAATCGAGAATAGAGCTATTTTGATGGGCCTTGATACACCGTGCTTTACAAAGATGCTTGATTACACTATAGAAATTTTCGAGTCGCAAGGTCTTGGCACGGATTACTATGGATATCACAACATCAATCACGAATTAGAGGTAACTTATGTAACACTTATGGCATCTGTTTGGAAAAGCTCACTTGAGTCGATTAAACCAAATGATCTAAAATATCTGTATGCTGCTGCTCTGTTTCACGACTTTGATCCACAAAAAAGCGTAGACAAGCCCCACGAAGATAACGTAATAAAATTTCTCTTAACTGATAAGAATGTACAATCATTAATTGCAGAGGCAGGACTTGATATCAATATAGTAATTACACTTATCCTAAGAACAACTTATCCATGGAAGGGAGAGTTAAAAGAAAACGCTGAAAAAAAGATAAAAGAGTGTTTTGAAAAATCGCCTCTAACAAAAGACGATCCACAACAACAGGAACATTATCTAAAGCTAGGATGGTTTCTTTCCATAGTGGATAGAGTAAGTGGTTATTCATTAGGTGATTTCAAAAAAGGAATGGAGATGGCAAAAATGAACGCACATGCTTTGGCGTGGCATCCATCTCTTATCGTGCGCAGATCTGTTGCATATTTTGAAGATTTACTAAATAATGAAACCGAGATGACTGAAAGGGTTCTAGCGTCACTGCCACGCCAGATGAGAAAAAATTTCATGAACAACGTTTTAGGATTTTTGAATCTAAGACAACAAGAAATTCAAATCCATTCAAATTTTGTTTTTGACAATTTAAGACTTGTTCCAACAATTGATTCTATAACATTAAGAAATGATGAAAGATTTATTGAGACATTACTTGCACTCTATGACGAGCTTCCAAAACCGCTACAATTTGCAAGAGATGTTTTTGCAGAGGCTGTAAGAGACCCAAACACCATACTGAACACATTAAGACTTGGAAGCCCAAAAGGCGAAATAATTGGATATGCAAAAGGTGGACCTCTTGAAAATTACAAATTACGCCCAGGAATCCAAGATGAAAACATGGGTTTAGGAAATACCATATTTTTAGAGCCTATTTCGCTAAAGATGGGATACTGGGGGCATGAAGGAGGTAGAGAGCTACGACACTTGTTTACAATGTTAGCACATGCCAAAAAATACAAGCATCTAACTAGTTTTGCGCTGCGCGATGTAATAGAAAGACGTTCGCAAACTTATGAAAATGTACAGTTCGTGAAAAAGTTTGATCCAGAACGTTGGGACTATTACAGAACCCCCTTACAGTTCTAATAATTTACTATAATATGATATACTGTATTTGATAAATCAATGAATTTATCAGAGCTTCGAAAAAGACTAGAAAAAACAATCAAAGGCCAAGTTTTATGGGATGATGCGGTTTTAGATTATTATTCTGTAGATTCTAGCGCATACAAGATAAAACCAAAAGTGGTTGTCATTCCAAAAAATCTAAAGGATGTTGTTGCAGTTTTACGTTTTGCATCGCAAAGAAAAATTTCTGTAACACCTAGAGGTGCTGGAACAGGACTTGTTGGAAGTGCACTTGGAGACGGGATTATTTTGGATATGAAAAATTTTGACAAGATCAAAATATCAAAAGATCATGTAGAGGTTGATGCAGGTGCATTAAAGGGAAATTTAGACAAAGAACTCCTAAAACATGGAAAATTTTTTGGCCCAAATCCATCAGTTGGCCCTTACTGTACAGTTGGAGGCATGATTGCAACAAATGCAAGCGGAAGCAGGTCATTAAAGTATGGAAGCATGATCGATAATCTTCTTGAAGTGACTTTGGTTACAGGTACTGGCGATCTGATAAAATTGCCATCAAAGACAAAATATGCAGAGTTTGTTGTCAGGGTGGCAAATGGCATAGACAAGTCAACATTTCCGCAGGTTTCAAAAAATTCATGTGGCTACAGACTGGATGCAATAAATAGCCAAAGTGATACTCAAAAAATAATTGCAGGATCAGAGGGAACGCTTGGAATTGTTGTTTTAGCAAAACTAAAAATCAGAAAGATACCACAAAGACGATCACTGCTAATACTTGGATACGATTCTGTTATTCGTGCAGCACGTGATTGCCAGAATCTAATCAAACTAAAACCATCTGCATTAGAATTTGTCGATCATAATACAATGAAAAACTTTAAGGCTGGTTTTCTGCGATCTAAATGCCTTCTTTTTATTGAATTTGATGAAAATATCAAGCAAAGTATTGCACATCTAAACAAAATATCTGATGCAAAAATATTGCATAAACTGGATAGTGAAAACGAGATCCAAAGATGGTGGAAATATCGTGATTCTGCCTTGTATTATAGTATGAAAAAGGTATTGCCAAAAGAATCAATGCCACACATAATCGAAGATGCCACAGTGCCAGTATCAAGGCTGGCAGAATTGTTTTCTATTGCAGATGTGATTAGAAAAAAACTTCATGCAAAAATAATCATGTATGGTCATGCAGGAAACGGAAACATACACGTACGCCTCATTTTGCCAAACAAGAATAAAAAAGCAATAAAAAAAACTGCTGCGTGGTTTTTTACAAGAATAATCAAGATTGGTGGAACTATAACAGGTGAACATGGAGATGGTCTTGCACGCTCAGAGTTTGTCAAGCTACAATATGGCAAAAAAACATACTTGGCATTTAATAAAATAAAACAAAGATTTGACCCCTATAACATTCTCAATCAGGATAAAATAATTACAGACAAGAGCACAGTAGTAAGCAAACTTGCATTATAGGCCTAGTTTTGTATCTAAATTAGCCTTAATTTTTTAGTAATTTTGTTTGCAAAAATCGTGCCCAAAATACCTGCTATTGCTGCAGGAATAACAACTAGTGGAAAAACAGGCTCTAGCATTTCAAAGTAAATTAGCGCAGTCATGCTAGGCCAGACAATCTGATGCGAGAAAACCTCGTTGTAGGTATGAGTAATCAAAGGAAAATAAAAAAAGTAAAAACATGCGCCAGGTATTACGCCAGCTAGATATTGTAATTTTCTTTTAAAGTTTGATAACATTACATCAAAAATTATAATTGGAATTACTCCAAAAAAATAAAAACCAAGTGTTGGAATCAAAAAAGAGTTTTGTACGATTGATGTTACTGCATTTATGATCAAAAATAATGTTCCAACAATTGATGCAATACCAAACTTGTAGTTTACAAAACTAGATGAAAGACAAAGTATTGATGAAAAAAGAAATGGAAACGCAATTGTTGTAAATGCAACTGCAAAGGAGGGATCTGGATTGAATTTGAAATGTGCCGTGTCAGAAAATGGTAATGAAAGAGAGTAAAACAATCCAGATGTTGATAACACCACAGCTAGCAAACCAACAATTATCAAAAAATGAGATAAAGTATATGAATTTGAAATTAATTTGTTATTTGAATATCGTACAGTAGATGTCATCGATGCAGTACTGCAAAGCATCATGCCAAAGATTAAAAAAAGATGTGGGGGGCTAAGTAATCCATCAAGACCAAAGTTAGAGTGCCAAAAAAAATCAAACGGTCCTGCACCAACAAGTACTGCAATACCTAAAATTGCAAGCTTGACTTGTTTTGCATGTTGTGATTTTGTTTCATCTGGTAAATTTTTCCAGCTAAAAAATTTGATTACAGTACTTGCAAGTGCAATTGCAACACCGGTGTAAAGAATTGTGTGGGATGGAGAAAAAAATGTTTCAGGTCTATTCAAAAGGTGGCTTGTGACATCCCAGCTGCCACCTATTGTTACAATCAAGATACCAAGACTTACAAGAATTGTTGACGCAAAAAATAATCCAGAGTATTGTTTTCTTGTAAGAAAGTTAATTGTCTTTTCCAATATTACCAACCTTTTCCTAAATCGACTTTGGATTCTAATTAAGGATTTGAAACTGCGACTGAATAAACCTCAACGTACTCGTCCTGATAGTCAAGGTGGCCGCTTTGAGGGTAGTGTGCCAAGTCAGTATAGTGAGGCAAAATGACTGTTTTTACGTATATGGTAAATTCGCCTACAGAGTCAGGCGTGATCTCAAGATCAATATGATACTGATCGCCTGTATTTACTGGCCTGCTAAAGGCCTCAATTGATGGATGTTTTGCAGTAACTGTTTTGAGTCCTGCAGTATATTCAGATCCTACTTCATCTCCAATCAAAACATAGTGTGGCGATTGCGTAAAATCAAATTCTGTAATTTTGACAATGTCATCAATTTTGTCAAGACTTGGAAATCCAATTGATACAATTTGAATATCTGCTGGGTCACCAATGTTATTTGATGTGATTTTAATTTCAAAAGATTCACCTAAATTAATTTCTGATTTTTCAATATTTACATCCAAAGTTGGTTGTGGAACAAGCTCTGGTTTTTCTAAAAAACTTGGTGGCAAAACAAATAATGTTAGTGAAAAATATGCAACCAGAGAAACAGCAATTGTACAATAAAGAAATAATTTTTTCATTAACTAATGTTTATCTGATTCTAATTTAAGATTCGTTTTAAATATACTATATTTAATACCGAATTTTTATCTCATATACTCGTTAGTATATGAATCCCAGATCGGTTATGTACCTGATGGTAAAATAATTTTCACAGCGTTCCGCTAATACAGCAAAATGAGAGTACCTACACATGACCACAGGTTATTGTGTCAAATGTAGGACAAAAAGAGAGATTCAAAGTCCAAGTTCAGTTACCCTAAAGAACGGCAAACCAGCCGTCAAAGGTACCTGCCCCACTTGCCGTACCAGCATCTTCAGAATTGGTAGCGGATAGTGGATATTTTCTTTTTTTTAACTTCGTATAACAACCAGTTAATTTTTTAAAAAATTATTTTTCTAGTATTTCCATTCGTCAGAATTTCCATTCCATAAAGCGCGAAATGGTTTTGGATCTTTTCCTATTTCTTCTTTAATTCTATTTTCTAGTGCAAAAAACATGTTTTCCATCGCATCAACGCCACCGTCTGCAAAAAGATCTTTTCCAATTTCTGTTACTCTTTTTTTCTTTTCTTTTACATCAGAAGAGTCTGGGCTTTGCAGGCAAAAGGTTAGAAGATCAATCATTTCCTCTTCTAATAGAAAGTCCATTAGTAGGCTGTTTTTTCTTGTTTTTTATACTATTTGAGACTGCAAAATCAGTATTTTCAATGAACTGCTTTGGCAGATAGTTTGTCATGGATTTGTGCCAAAATTAGTTTGGCTTTTTCCTTGTTGTCGTCTTCTTCTATTTTTGCATCCATTATGGCATCAATCTCATAGCTCTTATCCACAAGCACGTTTGCCACATGATCATCAAGTGTTCCATTTCCAATCAAATAGTATGCAAAGACTGTATTTTTCTGACCAATTCTATGCAGTCTATCTTCTGCTTGTCGGTGGATTGCAGGACTCCAATCAAGTTCTGCAAAAATAACATATCGTGCACGACTCAAGTTGATGCCGACGTTTCCTGCCCTAAGACCTGCAATCAGTAGTTTTGTTTTTCCAGCTTGAAATGCATCAATGCTGTCTTGTCTTGCCTTGTCGGTTTGACCACCAATTATAGATGATGGAGAATATTTACCCAGTCTTTCATGTAATAATCGATGAATGTATTTGTGGTGGCAAAAGACAACTACACTTTCCTCAATTTCCATTATGTTTTCAACAAAGTTGATGACGTATGGAAGTTTTGCAACTCCTGCAGCTTGGCGTTCTCCCTGTATAGCTCGCTGGTATGATGCAGATTTGTCAAACATTGACTTTGCGTCTCTTTGTTCTTCTTCGAGTTTTTCCCAAATTCTGTTTAGCTCCTTGTGGTAGTATTCAATGTCAGCATCGATTACTTCCTTGTATCGCACCTTTTCTTTAAGCTCTTTTAGTACGTCTGATTTTTTGCGTCTCAGCATTACATGCTTTCGCAGCTCTTTGTGTAGTGACTGTCGTTTGTTTTCAAGAACAATTGCCTTTCCTTTGTCATTTACATAACAGAAATATTCACAAAACTCTTTGAAGTTTCCAAGAAGACCAGGCCTTAGAATATCAACAATTGGCCATATCTCAGAGCCACGATTATAGATTGGAGTGCCTGACAGCCCAATTCTGTACTTTATAGACTCTAGTGCGGCTAGTTTTTTTACAGCAGCATACTTTTGTGTGGTGTTTGAGCGAAGGTTTTGAACCTCATCGCAGACAAGGGCTTTGATGTTTAACTTTAAGAGGTCGGGCAATCTCTTGTGTAAGAGCTCATAGTTGATAATGTAAAAATCAAAGATGCCAAGATCCTGATTCTTTCCATGACGAATAATAAATGACGTAGGGGCTTCGCCCTCAACTAGTCGCCCGTTTCGGCTTTTTCTTTTCAAAAATTTACCAATCTCTCTTTGCCAGTTGTTCAAAGTGACAAGTGGAGCTACAACAAGTGCTGGAAATGCTTGCTTTTCTGTAGCCAGATATGCCAATGTCTCCACAGTTTTTCCAAGACCCATTTCATCTGCAAGCAGTGCATTTCCGTATGACTTTATTAGAAAATCAAGTCCTTCTTTTTGGAAATTGAGCAGTTTTCCTTGAAACTGTTTTCCAGGGTTTGCACGTACGAGTTTTTCAATCTTTGGAATTCGTTCTTTTGGCTTTTGATGATCCACGAGTTTTCTTTTCCAGACAGACTTTGATAGGATCTCAAGTGGATATCGCTCAAGGATCCATTTGATTTGCTTGACATTTTTCTGACTATCAGGAACGATTGCCTCGTGCGGACCATCACCGTACCAAGATTGTGGGATGACCTTTGAGACCATTGTAACTGCACGTTGGCCTGTTACTTTCCAGCTCCATGTTTGCGAGTACCTATCAAGCACGTATTCAAGTGTACCAAAGTTTTTCATTTACTGCATATCCCTAATTTCCACATATAGCGTAGAATCAGTTTATGAATCTTGATTTTTGCTAGTACGATCGATGGAAATTTATATCAGATCATTGTATTGGTTGTTTTAAAATTTAATTAACAACTTTTTGATTTTCACAGAGTCACAGTTTAAAGATAAGATAATTTGTAATAGGATATGGAATTTTTCCAGGATAACGAACCTGATCTTGAAAAACCAATCATCATTGCAGCAATGCAAGATATGGGAAACGTTGGTGCCATTGTAATTGAACATATAAACGAAAATCTTGGAACAAAAAAATTTAGAACCGCAAGATCTTCGTATCCAACTTTTGTTCTTGATATGGGTGGTCACATAAAGCTGCCAGATGACAAGTGGGAGTATAGACACACAAAAGACATGATCATTTTTGGCGGTGGTGCAGGTCAACCACAGGCAACTACAGAACTACATGCCATATGTCAGGATGTTATTGATATTGCAAAAAAATATTCTGCCAAGTTTATCTATACGGTTGGAGGATTTCACACCACGCGAGAGTTTGGCAAGTCTCCAAAAACATATGTAACTACAACATCAATGTCGCTTACAAAGCAGATAGAAAAAATGGATCTAAACACAACACCGCAAAAATCAATAATCACGGGATTTAATGGCTTGATTCTAGGATATGCCAAACTAAACGGAATACAAGGGATAGGACTTTATGGTGAGCTTGGTGAACCATCAATTCCTCAGTATCGTTCTGCAAAAAGTGTCATAAGCACACTAGAAAAACTGACATATCACAAGTTTGGCGACACACGAGAGCTTGATTCACTTGCAGATGAGATGGATGAGAAAATGAAAAGCAGATGGTCTGCAGGTTATAAATTCTAAATTTATTTATGTGATTTTGACAAAATGTGACAATCACATTCGCAAAGATGCGTCTTGTGGTCGTTTAGACAATCGATGCATTCGTAATGTCTGTGTTTTTCACAGTTTGCACAAATCATAGTTATAGTCTATCTTTAGCTATTTGAAAAGCTTGTCATTTTGATTTACCTGTATCAATCTCACTTTTTTTGATTAGTTTGTCAGTCAATTCCAGATATGCATGTGGAACCATTTCTTTTGCAAACCCCTTGTCTATGTTAATAAGATAAATTGAGTGTAGCCGTGCGTTTAGTATTTCATCTACCTCAATTGGCGGATTTTTATAGAATCTATCACAAAAAAATTTTACTTTTTTGATATCGTTTTTCTTTCTTGCATTAGGTGGTTCAAGAAAGATTTTTGGAATTGGCAAAACTCCAATTACCGGAATTGCAAGTGAAAACTTGGAACAATATTTACTGTATCGTGCAATCTTGCTCATTATTCTTGCAATATAGTAATCAACAGTGTCTAGTGCATGCTCAGGCGGCGTAAAACCTGTTTCTATTTCAATTATTGTTGTGCCATCTCCTTTTGTTGCATAAACATCACAAATCAAAATATCAGAGACTTGTTTTTCAACATCAACTGAATATCCGTGTGCAATTAGATTTGTTGCGCAGATTAATTCAAGAACAGAGTGGTTGATTTTAACCAAGTTCTGTTTGTACATCTCAATTAGTCGCTGTCTTACAAAGTTTAGTTTTGGCAGATCTTCTTTTTTTAGTTGTGGTGCAAGTCGTTCTGTTATTTCATATACATCGTCTTGAAATCGCTCTAAATCCAATTGATGAAACGATGATTTTTAGGATTTAAGAAGCTTAGCTGATTAGATTTTTGCTAATGTGCTCAATCTACCTTTTGCAGTTACTATTATGATCGACGTTATTGCTACCAATAGTACAAGTGTAGCTATTGCTCCAAATTCAGGTACAACTGCGCCATTTACAATGTCGACTTGGGTTTTTGCAATTTTGTTGGTATTTACTGAATCGCCTTGCTGTACCTTAATTATGTAAGAGCCGTCCTGTTTCCACAAAGGACCTCCTGTCTTTATTTGGGTCATAAAACTTCCATCTTGGTTTGCAGTTATCTGATCAACTGCAACTATATTTCCAATAGGATTTGTGACACTAATCGTAATAGGTATGCTTGCGGTGCCTAGATTTGATTGCCCCATTAGTTCGATGATGGTGCTTCCAGGGTTTAGATTTTCAGCCCAGATAACAATTGGCAGTGTTTTTTTGTAGGTTTCCAAGGTTTGAGTGTCTGGAATTACAATACAGTCGTTACATTTCTGGGTCATAAACTCGGCATTGGCAATGCCTACGTATGATACTAAAACAAGTAACGTAATTGATACTGCTATCTGTTTATGCACAAAGATGTGTGCGTGAGTGGTCTTATGCGTGAATGACTCAATAAATATTGTCAAGAAAGAGAAAAAAGAATAGATCCTAATCTTAACAATCAAAGTAAAAATCAAACAAAGTGAGTGGAAGATTCTATGTACTAGGGTTATCGCTTATCGTGCTTCTCTTAGCCAATGTCCCGCTAGCACACTCTACGCTGTGGGATTTGATAATAACTGTAAAGCCTGCAAAAGATGTTTTCCAAGCTGATGAACCGTTGTATATTTCAGGAAGCATTGTAAACCATGCGCAAAAACCTATCGTAAATGCAGAAGTAAAGATCAGGCTTGGCTCAGATTCAATAGTTACTACAACTGATTCTGATGGTAAATTTTCTCACGAATTTGGAGTAAAGGATCGAATTCCTGGAAAATATATTGTAAATGTAGCAGCTACATCAGAAGATGAAAAGATAGGTCTTGCAAGTACCACCTTTATTATCAAAGGAACTGCCTTGGCATCTGCTCAGCTTGCACAAAGTTTTGATGATGCGTATTCGTTGCCTGATAAAGATATTGATTTTGAAAATGATCCAATTTCTGCACTAATTTACAAGTATCGCCAAGACATTGCAGCAAAGCTAGAAAAAGAAAAAATCAAGCAACAAAAGCTAGACGACTATCAGAAATTTTTAGATGAACGAAGAAAGATTGCAGAGATGAGACTACAAGAAAGACTTGTAGAAGAAAAACCCAGCGGTGGAAATTATGTTGGATCATGGCAGTATGATAGGTTTATCGCAACGCTTGAAAGCGGTCCTGCAAAGGATGTAATTCTAAGACAGTTAAACTATACAAACAAGATGTGGGAAGAGGCAAAAGTATCAATGCGTCAGGTGCTTGAAAACGGAGGAACGTGGCAAGACGCCATGCAAATTTTTGTTAACAGTGCGGCTCTTTCAAGAGAACAGATGGAGTCACTAACCAAAATAACCAACTCTACAGACACAACAGCTGATCAAGTCAATGGAACCTTGCCTTATGATTTACTTGATTCAGTAAAAAGTGAAAATGCCACTAAAGAAGAGTCACTACAGTTTGATGTCAATGGAACTGCCATAAAGACTGGCCTTAAGGGAACGATAATTCGTCTTAATGTGAATGGCACAATAATTGAGTTGTTGGTAAACGGTACAACTATAACTCCAATTACAAATTCTACGAAAAACTAGATATTTTTTGATTAAAGTTATTTCTAATTAGATCAAAAAAGAACAACTTATCAGTTCTACGCGGGCCTTATATTTCAAAACTTGGAAATAATTTTTAATGAAACATCTATGTGTTCCCTGTCCGTCCTGTGATGGAGACAACCTATTTTATACAAGATATGAAGCTTCGCTCAAAATTCTCCAGGAGCGAAGTTGGCTTTTGTGTAAAGATTGTGGTTATCAAATTCAAATGGATAAATGGAAAAAGTCAGTGTGCTGTGCCTAAAACAGCCTTCCTTTTTATTTTCAGCTAGGTTATAAACCAAATTTTATTATTTTATTGGTTGGGTCTAAAGCGATACGTTGCAACACGCCTTCTCACCATGTTTGGTGTGCTTATGGCCACATTATTGCTAACAATTGCACTTGTTGGCTCTAACATGGATGTGATCTTAAAGCAAGGAGTTGCCTTTCAGGTACGAAGCGAAATAACTCAAAATGCAGCTATAGCTGGTAGCTTTGTAAACGCAGATGAATTTGAAAAATTTGTACAAGAACAAATCGACCAACGCTCTAAGGCGTTAGGTCTTGACTCACCTTGGTACTCGCCTCAAAGAATCGGGTTAACAATGTACAAGATTTTAATTTTAGATTTTGGACGTGCAACGTTTCTTACAAGTGATTCTGGGTCTTCTGATGTAAAAGACATATTATTAGAAAAGATACCAAAAACGGTTCTTCTTTTTACTACAGCAACAATAATAATTTCAATTATAGGAATTTTTCTTGGTGCCCTAGCTAGCAGCAAGATTAATTCTAAAATAGATAGAGTGACATCAACTTTTGCTGTAGTTAGCAGCAGCTTTCCTGTCTGGTGGATTGGAATGATTATGATCTTTGTTTTTGCCTTTGTGTATCATTTGTTTCCTGCTCGGGCAACCCCTTCTGTGTTGCCATCAGATCCAGGCTATATAGCCGCACTTTTGTATCACATGACGCTTCCTTTGATAACAATTGTCTTGATAGGTTTTGGTTCGTGGGCATATCTTGTCCGCAATTTTATGATTGGTATTTTGCAAGAAGACTTTGTTATTGCAAAAAAAACTATTGGCATAAATCAAAAAAAGATAATTTATGGTCATGCACTAAAAAATGCCGCACCACCAATTGTTACTATCTTAGCGCTTAGCCTATCAGGTTCACTGGGCGGAGCAATAATTACAGAGGCAGTTTTTGATTGGCCTGGCATGGGCCGTCTTTACTTTGAGGCAATAAGTGTGATGGATCTTCCTGTGATTATTGGTGCAACGTATGTCTTGACAGTGTTTTTCCTTGCAAGCATCTTTGTTGCTGATTTGCTTTATGGATATTTTGATCCTAGGGTAAAGACGAGTTGATATGAGCACAGTACCACTAAATGAGATTGGCCAAGAGTTTGTAAGAAACAAAATTGGTCTTGTCGGAATTGGAATTTTGGCTACGCTTTTTATTATTTCAGCCATGGCTGCACTTACAATACCGCTTGAAACCCTCAAAACATGGAATAATCCAGAAAGCTGGCTAGAATTTCCAAAGACTGCACTTCCTGCATGGATAAACCTGTTTCTTTCTGAAAAAATTCCAGAGCACAAGATTTTAACAAATTCTGAAGATTCGCTTCAGAGTACAGAAGAGCTCACCATATTTTCGCAACAGTTTAGTGTTGTTTACGAGTTTGATGATTTTCCAAACGACTTTATCTACGAATTTACAGCAAAATATTCTGGATCTCCGCTTTTACAAATATCTGTAATAAGACCTGATGGCATGACTGTGGAGCTGTTATCACGTTCACTGCCATACTTGGAATCTGCAGTGCATCATGAACGTGTGTTTTCAACAGATAATGCAGTCAAAAAAAATCTTATCTTACAGTCTGAAAAGTTTGGCTTTCTCCTAAATGACATTTCAGCCGAGCAGATTGTTTTTTCAGAATCAAGCGTACAAAAGGTTCTAAATGGCAAATATGTTTTTTTGATAAGACTTGTTGGCACAAGTTCGGAAAATGAGATCGTAGAGTCTAGCTTGATTTTAGGAGGCAAGGTTTTTGGATTTGTTGGAACAGATGAACTTAGACGAGACCTTTCTGTTGGATTGTTGTGGGGCACGCCACTTGCCTTGTTTATTGGCATAGCAGTAGCGATTGGTTCTGTAGTAATGGGATTGTTGTATGGTGTCTATGCAGGATTCATTGGAAAAAAAACAGATGAAACAATGATGAGATTTAATGATGTGATTTATGCGCTTCCGGCACTGCCATTTTTGATTATACTTGCAGTAACTATTAGCAACAGCATCTTTGTGATGATTGGTTTTCTTATGATTTTTGGTTGGGTTGGAGTTGCCAAGGTCTCACGCAGCATGGCATTGCAGATCAAAACAAGGCAGTATGTTGAGGCCTCAAAAATAATGGGCCAGCGTAGCTCAAAAATAATTCTAAAACACATTTTACCTCAGCTTTTGCCTTATGCATTTGCAAGTGTGGCAATTTCTGTGCCTGCTGCAATCACAACAGAAGCAGGCCTTAGTTTTTTGGGCCTTGGCGATCCAAGCTTTCCGACATGGGGTCAAATCCTTCATGATGCAAGCACACATGGAGCTGCTGCACGAGGTCTTTGGTGGTGGGTTATACCGCCAGGACTTATGATAGCAGTAACAGGGCTAGCTTTTGTGTTTATTGGAAATGCACTTGATACTATAGTTAATCCAAGGCTTAAACGATAAACTAGCTTATGCTTTTCTTACATTTTCTTGCAGTACAGGATCTGGAAGGTTATGTCTTTTAGCACCAGATATGTGGTTTCCTGTTTCGCATGCCTGACAGATCGAAGAATCATTGTATGTTCTTATGCCACATTCACAGGATTTGCATTTGCATTCAACTGGAGTTTTTCGCATCGGTTTATTTGAGTAATCAAAATAATGAATTTAATTCTTTAATATCTCAAAATTTCGTATTAGTTCTATTGTAGTGTCGTTTAGTTTAATTGTGTATGCTGCCGAGTTTTCGTCTTCTGATGTAGACAAGAGTTCTGCAAATTTTGTCTTGTCTTTTCCACGCTCATACATTCCGCCTGTTTCCTT
>Ga0209320_10000727_pt1 | contig 17018 bp, 19 predicted proteins | sample Rifsed13ft4_FD_184008 | JGI IMG/M metagenome (GOLD analysis project Ga0209320, IMG submission 184008) | Soil microbial communities from Rifle, Colorado, USA - sediment 13ft 4 (version 2) | ecosystem: Environmental > Terrestrial > Deep subsurface > Rock core/Sediment | place: Rifle, Colorado... | reverse complement strand
CCAGGCTAGGTATGCAGCCATGAACGGGGCGAAACTTGCTACCGATGCGGTCGCCCGCGACTTGGGGCAACTCTTGTCTGAACTGGAAACGCTGGATCAGCAAGTCATGAGTTTGCCGGTCGCGGCGGCAATCCCACTCTCGAAGGCCCGGGTCTTCACCAACGGGTAAGCTTCAGAAACATCGGCGAGCAATCTTGGAGCGATCCACAACCACGCGAAGCCGAAGTTTCAGCGCCGTTGGCTTGGCCGTTTGCGAGCGTCAGGAAATAGTCGGTGTTTTCAACTCACGGTCGCACTACAAAAATAGCGATGACGAAAATTCCGGCGAGAACCATTCCAGCCGCGAACATCCTTTTCGCCCACTTCGCCTTTTCCTCAGTTTCGGTGTCCCATTGTCTAGTTGTTGCTTGACTGCTTGCGCCGTTATTCCTTTGAGGACAGCGTCGGTGAGAATTTTTCGGAAGCTTACCAAGCTCCATAGCAGGCCAAGGTACAACAGGGCCGCGATTCCGAACGCGTAGATTGAAAGAACGAGAGGAACCAGGACGAGTCTGCCAGCATGGGATGCCGCGAGCACGTTCACAAACAATACGACCGCGCCTGTGCTTAAGGTGAAGTGAAGCTTCAGTACGCTGCCGCTCTCGTCCAGAACGGACATGAACAGTCGCGTGGCGATTTCGACGTTTGGCTGGTAAGTCTGCTGCTCCTGCATATGCGAGGCGACTCTAGCGCAGCCTGGCTCGAGTGTCAAAAATCATCTGTTTGTGGGCAGGGCGATTCTGTGCGGCGTCGCTGTGAAGATTCAGGCGGTTGTGATGGCGACGGCAGAAGGGTTTTTGGGCAGGCTAAGAACTGCACGTTGAGCCGTGCCTTTGCTCACCCTTAGTTCCTTGCAGATCGAGGCCCAGGAACGTCCCTGAGCGCGGAGTGTGGTAATTCTAGCGCGATCCACGAAGACGCGCGGGCGGCCCACACGCTTGCCTTTGGCAATAGCGTTGGCAAGGCCGGAGCGCACCCGGTCTCGAATCAACTCCCGCTCGAACTCAGCGATGCTGGCAAAGATGCCAAACACTAACCGCCCATTTGGGGTTGAGGTGTCCACCCCCTCGTGCAGGCTGACGAAGTCAATCCCCAGGGCGCGGAACTCTTCGAGCGCGTTCACCAGTTGGCGCAGGCTGCGGGCAAAGCGATCGTAGCGATACACCACCACGGCATCTGCTAGCCGCTTGCGGCAGTCGGATAGAAGGCGGTCCAACGCCGGCCGGTGCTCCTTAGCACCGCTGATCCCCGTGTCCACGTATTCGCCGGCGAGCTCCCAATCGCGCCGCTTGCAGTAAGCGCGTAGCTCCTCAAGCTGCATCTCGGGGTTCTGACCGTTGTGCGTGCTCACCCTTGCGTAAATCGCTGCGCGCTTCATCGTTTTTCTCCCTTCTGGCGCTTCGCCGGGCGTCCTCCGAGTTTAGCCCACCGCGATAGCTCTTCTTTCGAGTGTCTGCGAGCCCGTGCCAGCCCACCCAGCCGCGCCCAAGCCTTCCGCTGCGCACGGGTTGTCTTTTGAGCACGAGCCTTTCCTCCTAGTCTTCCCAGGGCCGCGGCATGAGGATTCTTCCTCGGCATGAACCTATCTTACTCATCGCTAAGTAAGATTGTCAAGAGAAAAAGCAGGGTGTTGATCCCAAGGTGGGAAGGAAGGGAGGGTTGGATTCGACGCAACGTACCAAAGGGCGCCCGCGCAAGCCCCTTCAACCGCTTGATTTTTCAGGCTGAACTCTGGCTGTCTCAGGCTGTGCCAAAGGATGTGAGGCTGTTGAAAAACTGCGCCAAATCCCGCTATCGCTCGTTGAGAGCGCATTTAAGTGACTGATTCTTCGTTTGGCAAAAAGTACTCGGCGACCCCCAAAAGAGTTTTTCAACACCCTCATGTGATTTGATGCGGAAGATACCGGTTTCCTCAGGCTGGCTGAGCTCTCTGGTTTCTGCTGAACCTAACCGAGCGTGAACATCTCACCGTTTGCCCGGCAAGATAGAACTCGCCCAGAAGATGGGGTGCTCGGGCAAGGCGGCGTTTCTTGGCCGAGTTGTCACTCTACGGATGTCCCATTTCGGCTGGAGCTCATCATGTGTTGATATTGCGGAGTCAAGCCCGGCGTGGAACGGACGGCCAGGCGAAGGTTGTGCGCACCGCTCCACAGGGAGGCCGTGGTGCCTGCCACTTGAGGCAGCCACCACAACCGGCGAACCCACGGCCGCTGGCTTTTCATCATGCGCCTGCCCAGATAGTCGAGCAATCCCGGCCCAACCTGGACTGCCGCATACAGTCCGTTGGAGCTGGCGAAGGGACGCATCAGGGGATTCATTTCGTAGCCTTGCCCACTCTCAATGATCCGGCGGGTAGACCACGCATCGAAGGTGGCGGCGCTATGGTGCACAACGGTCAAGACATACCACAGCCGCTTCGTCCCTCTCGTCACCGTTTTTACTTGGTAATCTAAGGACTCCCCAGGAACGGCTACTCCGTGCGTGTAGGCGCCTAGCGCGGACGAGCCAGCACTGCCCGCAGGTTGCGGCTCAACATGGTCGCGCAGGAAAAGCGCAGGCCCAGCAGGATTCTCCTCCACCAGCCCGAATGGCTTCGACAGATCGCCCCGCGTCCAAAGGCTGGCCCGATTCATGAAAGGTGCCGCGTCTTGGAGCTTAGACCTAAAAGACAGCTCCGGGTCTGGAGCCGACGCCTTCTGGCTGAATTGGCGTGCTGCTGTGGACTCGATTTGAACCATGGGGGCGTCGGCCCGGTCAACCTGAAATGTCAGGGTTAGAGGAATTCCCGGGCCCTGGAGGAGCAAGACTGCAAGTGCGAACAGCATGGTCGTCGGGTTTCCTTTGGTCGCAAACCTCCGTATCCTGCTTGCAAACCGCCGACCAAGGGCGACGAAAGTTGGCTAGCGTTGGGCTACTCAATGGGGGGTAAGATGTCCTGGACCTTCCAACGCAGGACTCCGCGAATCAGAGTAAAGCCGATAAACGGAGAGCGAATCCCCAGATGACGAACCGGCGTACCGCAACGCCCAGCACCTATCCGAACGATTGCCAAACGAACAGGATTAAGGCCTGCAAGTCACTCCGCTCGGCGCCGATGCCTGGGCTGGCACCCTGGAGCTGTAGGTTGACGGCGAAGAAGTTCGTCGGTACCGACCAAGCCATCAAATCTCGCTTGCCGGCGAGGGTGGAAGGATTGATCCCAAGAGATCAGAAAAGTTTTCGCGGTCGGCTTGGTGCTCACTAGGAAAGGCCCCAGGTCTACGAGGTGTGAAACCTCCAATGGCCAATGTTGTTTAAATTCTTTCTTTTCAGCTAGGCGCTAGCCTATCTCTAGATGTTCACTGAAAAAAGATGCATGGGTAATTCCCAGGACTCCTGGCAGTTAACTTGCTGTGCAAGCGGGGAGGTCGTCTTCCCGGCGGAAGCCCCGCGGTCGCGGGGCTGGCGTCGTGTTTTGGGTGCTGGGCAGAGGGTGTGCACAATGACCACGGCCATGATCGCAGTACCGCACGCTTTGGGAGACCTCGGAATTCGCAGAAATCTGCTCGAAGACCTCGCCCTGAAAACCCTTTACCTTGAGGGTGAGCTTTCCTTGCGCGAGCTGGCCGAGCGGATGCGGCTCAGTTTCGGTGTCGTGGAAGAGATCTTTCAGCGCATGCGCAAAGAGCAGCTCTGTGAAGTTAAAGGGATGATCGGAGGCGTCCACCGGGTCGCCACCACGTCCCAGGGAAAAACACGCGCGCTGGAGTTGCTCTCCCTGAACCAGTATGCAGGCCCGGCCCCGGTATGCCTCCCAGCCTACGTCAGCCGGGTGCGAGCACAGAGCGTGCGGAACGCGGCTGTGTGTCCGGCCGACGTTCACCGGGCGTTTGATCACCTGGTCCTATCCGACGAGACGCTGGCACAACTTGGCACCGCCGTGGTCTCGGGCACGTCCATCTTTCTCTACGGTCCCACCGGCACAGGGAAAACCAGCCTTGCTGAAACCCTGCCCAGCATCTATCACGACAGTGTTTGGATTCCTTACGCGGTCGAGATCGATGGCCAGATCATCACGGTCTATGACTCCGGAGTCCATGAACGAATTGACCAGCCCGTGCCGCCGGACAGCGACGGTCGCTGGGTTCTCTGTCGCCGGCCGCGGATCATCGCGGGTGGCGAGCTGACGATTGAAATGCTGGACCTGCAGTTTAATCCGGTCACCAAGTTCTACGCCGCGCCCCTGCAGATGAGGGCGAACAATGGAGTACTGATTGTGGACGACTTCGGCCGCCAACGCGTGCGACCTGAGGAGCTGCTCAACCGTTGGATCGTCCCCCTCGATCGTAGAATCGACTTTCTTACCTTGGCAGGAGGGAAAACGTTTGAGATTCCCTTCGATTTGTTTGTTGTTTTCGCCACGAATCTCGATCCTGCCAAACTGGCTGACGAAGCCTTCTTTCGGCGGATCCAAAACAAGATCAAGGTGGACTACGTGACCAAGGACAAATTCCACGAGATTTTCCACCGCTTCTGTTGCCGTTCTGACCTCGAGTACGATGCCACTGTGGTCGAGCACCTCATCCATATCCTTTCAAAGGAATTTAATGAGCCGCTCCGCGCTTGCTATCCACGAGACATTATTCAACAGATCTGCTGGATGGCGCGCTACGAAGGAAAACAACCGCACCTGGATCAGGACACAGTGGCGAAAGCCTGCCGCAACTATTTTCTTGTATCTTAAACAGCCTAGCGCTTCGCTCCTTCTTTGGGCAGCGCCAGGTACCCGACAACTTCATTCTGGCGAATTTCAGAAACAACCATCTCCAAGGGAAACGCAAAGCCGGAAACATAGAACTCTACCTGCTCTTGTAAGGCCCGGTCCTTCATCTCGATCCACTTCTCCTCAGCGAACACCGCCATGGTGTAACGCTGTTTCTTGAGGTCGGTGCTCTTGAGCTCCATCCAAACGGATCCAATGCGTTGCCGGCCCATTTTCCTGCGAAGCTGGAAGGGGAGTTGGATACGCTCGAAGCGCTTCGAGAGTTGCTCCAAGCCCTCGCGGGTGCGGGCGATTTCGCCGCGTTGTGAACCTAACTCTCCGACGGTATCACCGAGACGATTGCTGGTGGCTTCCCAGGCCTCACGATTCGCCGCGACGTCGCTCTGGAAGGTGTTGACTTCCTGCTGCAATTTTGAGAGGCGTGAATCGGTTGCAGGGTTGGTTGCGGCAGGGGTGCTCGCCGGTTGCCGGGAGATTGACAACGCCCGCGAGGGGGGTGGCGAAGCTGGCAAGGAAGGAAGAGACTTTGTAACGGCTGGCTCTGTCTTTGCCGCAGCCGTGGCCGATTCCGGGGCGGCTGTTTTGCGCCGCTTCTCAAGCTGGTCGAGCCGCTTTTCAATCTCTTCAAGCTTTTTGACGATTTGTGCACGGTCTGGATTCCCTCCGCCAATCTCGGGAATCCCGTTCGCCCTCACGTACCGGTAGCCTGTAAACCCTACCACGCCAAGCACGGCCACCAGGAGTAGCGGCCCAACGATCGAAGCTGCGGGCCGCGGGGAATTGCCACGCTGCGTCACGAAAACCTGACGATCAATCTTTGTTTCGTCCATACACAGCCTTCCTTAAAAACGAGTAGATGGCATCCTGCCTAGGCGTAAACGGACGTGTGCCGGATAGCGTTGCTCCAGAATCATCACTAACTCCCGCTTCTCCTGCGGCAAGAGGTCAACTTTGCGCTGGCCGAATTCCATCTGAGGCCCGCGCATTTCCACTTGGTAGTTGCCCGGCGCTAGGATCAGCAGCACCGGAGTAGTCCCCACCAGTTCGCCGTCAATCCACACGTGGGCCCCGTTCGGCACCGACCGTAGCAGAAGCTTCGCTGCATCTTTTCCCGCGCGTTCCTCAAGCGCCCGCCGGTTGATGACGTCGATCGGCTCACCCGTTCGGGCTACCAGGTGCTGGAACTGTGGATCTTTCTGCGGAGAAGAGGGAAGAACGACCTTCTTGGCAGCATTGGCCGCTGTCGCGGCGGCTCCCATCTTGGCCGTAACTCCAGCGTACTCGGCCGCCGCCTGTGCCCCTGCGCTGCCCAGGCCAATCAACACCCCAAGAGAGAGCAGAAAGGCCCGCTGTGCACACCTCAGGATTGCCGGATGCGTTTCCTTGCAGCGCTTGAGTGCATGGCTCATAGCAGTGCTCCCCAACCCGCGCAAATGGTATCCATCTTGCCCGAGCAGACGTTGGAATTGCTTCCCCGTTCGACTTAAGTTAAACAAAAACAGCGACAACGAGGCTTACGGTGGCACTCTGCCCTGCGCGACCAAATACTGGGCGTAGAGCGCCGCCAGTAATCCGGCCAGAGATAGCACGGCCACAACCCAGGGCAAAATGCCAAACGGTTCGTGCTGGCTATGGTTACCCATGGATAACCTTTCCCTCTCTCCTCCTTGCCAGCAGGAGCCGTGCCAAAGTCCTCCGCGGAGGGGGCCTCTGTCGTGGTTATATGAGAGCTGAAGAAGAGATTCTGGCTCTGGATTCAACGTTGTGGAGGACCTCTGGGGACGAGGCGGTTCCTGGCGCCCAGAATCGGACAATCATGTCGAGAAAGTGTACTCAAACGGAGACGCATCGGCTCAGGAGGCCATGAACCTCCGCGATTTCAAGGCGCCTACCCTGCTGCAGTTCTATGGAGATGAGCTAGGCGGACTCGCAGTTTGGCTCTCGACCTTTTGAAAGGGATAGTCGTCCGAGCCAACGCCGGACGACAGGCGAAGCTCAGCCCAATGGGAGAAACACAGACGGGGAACTGCTTGGTGGCCACGCCGGCCGAGCACAACTCCCCAGCATCCTGTTTGGCTAAGAGTGTTTGACTAAGCTTGGCTGATGCGGTTCCTAAACCGGTTACCGGTGAGTGAAAGCATAGAGAGTCAATTCAACCCGACTGGATACCCCTAGCTTGTCAAAAACGCGAAACAAGTAGTTCTTCACTGTGTGCTCGCTCAGGTTCAGCTTCCGCGAAATTTCGCGATTGGTGAGACCCTCGGCCACCAAGCGAACGACCTGCTCCTCACGTTTCGTGCACAGGCTTATCCCCTGGGCATTAACCACGCGGAGCGGTGCTGCCTGCGCAAGGGCATCAAGAAGAAATTGCAGTTCGATGCTGTTGGCCCAGATTTGGCCGTTATGGACACTCTGAATGCATTTGCAGAGTCGTTCAATGAGTTCAGATCGGCAGAAAACTCCGCTCGCCCCGCCCCGAAAAGCATCGACGATCAGATCACGCTCGGAAGAATCGAGGAGGATGACGACACGTGTCTTTGGGTGAGAAGCGCGCAGTTCACGCAAGACTTTGAAGCCCATCAGGGGACCATCCTGCAGGTTCGCACTAATTACCGCTAGGTGGAGGTCAAATTCGTTTGCGGCATTCAAGATTCCGGCAGAGTCCACGGCAGAGGCAACTACATTGAAGTGATAGTGGGAACGCCTTAGAGCCTTGGCCATTAATTGGCATCCCATTTGACTGGAATCAGCAACAAGAACAGATATCGCCTCGCCGGCGATTTTGCCTGCTGTCCTCATTGCTGCCAGACTCATTGGTGGGCACGTTTGGGCCATTTTTATACCAAGTCGGATTGCGGATTACAATAAAAATCAGTGGTATTTCACTGGAAATTTTTTTCACAAAACTCCAGCACATTCCGTGCCATTCAATGCAGAACCGACCTTTAAGAGGCGGATCCGCATCAATCACATCTCCTGTTCCAACAGACTGTTGGCGACTTTAGCCTCTGCGGAACACCCCGACGGTAGCTCAGAGCTCCGAGCGCCCGCAGGGCAGATCGAGAAGAACTAGGAGTACCCCCTCCATCTCCCCGCTTCCTCTAGTGAGGAACCGTTTGGACCCGTCGCTCGCTGAGTCTGGGATCCTGCACGTCAATCCGTGCCCTTCGGCGCCACCAGCGCCCAACCTCGGGGGCAACCCAAATTCGTGCTTGGGTCGTGGCGACCTTCGATAGCGCAGAGAACAGAGGGCCGGTCCGATCGGCTGCCCAGTCGGTCAGTTCGGTAGTTCAGAATCTGCAAACCACCACCCCGGAAAGCCTTTTCAAAATCCGGCCACAAGTGCTCGGCAATGTCTTCTTCTGAATAACTCCGGCCGCGGTATTCGCTAAGCACATCGGAGTCACTTCTTCTCAAGCTTGGCATCTCGACCAAAGTGCATGCAACCCCCCCGTAAGAATGGTTCGCTTGCGGAACAAGCGCACCGTCTCCCGAATCGAAGACTGGAATACCCATTCTTATCATCATGCCAGCTCCTTCTTCCCTAAGCAGTTATCTCCGCGGTTTTCCCTGTGAGACGGCGAGCCCGGATGGAGCTACAGCAAGATTTGTTTCAAGCCACCGCAATCCCCCAGGGATCCATTGCACGGCGGAATAAAGAGGGTATCCATGCCCCAGAGGGCGCTCGATGTGCCCTATTGTGTGCCACGAGGAAGATAAGCTCCCACTTGCAAGAAACCATTTGCCAAAGTGAACGCGCTTCGTGCCTCGGAAAGTGAACTTGTCATGTCACCATCTGTTTACACTTTGGGGTTCGTTCCCCACTCGGCCGCAATGACGGAACGAAACACGGCTGCCTTCCCAAGGTCGAGCAGCCCGAGGCTCTCCCTGACCGGACAAATGAACGACGTTCGCTCCCTGGCATAACATGTGCTCTGCAGGATCCGGGGGGATGGTGGAGACGCGCCTAAAGATAGGGGGCGCGAGATTCACGATCTTCCGCAGGCTCGGGCGGTCGCGTCAGGCCTAGGGGCAACATCACTCGGGGCGCTCCAGCCAAACCTGGCGATTCGTCTGAGACGAGGACGGTTTCGACAATCGTGCAGAAGCGCGTGCCGCGGTTTCTCATCAAGCAGGAGCCATGCTACCGACGCTGGGGGGAAGCTCTTGCCATCATTTGCACACCGAAGTCTCCCGCACGGCCACTTCGTCCTAACAAGTTGTACATTCAACTAGTCGATTCGCAAGCCCGTCGGTCCGCCCCAGCTTTCTTGTCATCAGCCTTGCTTCATTTCGCAGTGGTCTTCTTTCTCCTGCGCATGCCCTTTTCTGTTTTCCTTGCCGACGCTGCGCCCAAAAAGCAGAATGCCCGAATCGTCTATGAGTTACGGACGATAAACCTGTCCGCCTACCTTCCTTTCTTGCGTCCACCGGGGCCTGGCGGGCATCCAGGGCGAGGAACTCGACCCGACAAACCACCTGCACGCGGCAGCAACGCTTTTCATCCCAAGTTGACTATCATTTCCAATCCTCCGCACCCCGACAACAGTCGTCAAACGATTCTGCAAACGCCTTCTCCACCGGACCTGAAAATCCCATTTGAGATTCATTTGCCCAACATTTTGATCAGCAGCACCACGTTAGTCCTGATGCCACCCCCAAGATTCAATTTCGACGCTGGGCGCATTCGCGTCTCTTCCACGAACAAAACCGAGACTCTCTACCATTCTCCTACTCCTAAAGAGCCTGCGGTGCCTGCCGAATTCGCGCTGACACTACCCCCTTCCCCCAACCTGTTGCCTCATCTTGTAGTGCCAGCGCCCCCGCCTGCGCCCTCTCCCGAAGCGACGAAGTCACAGAACACAACGGAGGTCTCAGGCGTCGGGAGCGACAACGGGACTCCAGGTGACACCACGGGATTGCTGGCTGTGAGCGTTCAATCGGGACCGTTGACGGAGGTCCTCGCACTTCCCCCGGGAAATCGCTACGGGGCTTTTTCGATTTCGCCGGCTGGCGGTCAGCCTGGCTCACCCGGGGGAGTTGCTGCCGGCGATCCACAGGGGGGAGCCGGAGGACCCGGGACGGGCGGTAACGGCAGCACGGGCGTGGGAACTGGAGGAGCTGGCGGCGGAGGTGATGGCGGGCCCACCGGAGAGGTGACCCTTAGCATCACTGGTGTTGCCGGGACGGCAGGTGTCGTCGCTCGGGGTGTCCTCCCATCGAGTGTGGCTGAGAGTCGGATTTACCCAGTTCTATTGGTACCTCGTATTCCCCGCAATGCGTTAGTGATAACCGCCGGGCCAGTCGGCGGCGGCGGACTGCGCCTCTACGGTGTTCTGCAAGGCGACAAGATCTTCACCACTTACCTGCCCATGCCCGGCAAGAGCTGGATCCTGCAGTATTGCCACCGAAAGGATGCTTCTTCCCATCGAGGACAGCGGTCGCGAGAAATAGTCGCGGAACTGGAGCATGGCTTGATCCCGCCCTTCGCCGAGGAAAAGTTTGACTTTCATCGACCCCCCATCCCTGAGGAAAAAGCTGACGAGATGATCATCTTGTACGGAGTGATCCGAAATGATGGATCGGTAGGTGAGTTGGAAGTCTTGCAAGGTGTTCAGGCGGAAGCGGATCAAGCAGCGTTGGCCGCCTTTGGCCGGTGGAAATTTCGGCCAGCACTGCGAGCAGGCAAGCGGGTCAGTGTGGAGATCCTGGTGGGAATCCCTGCCACCGGGTCGGGCACGGAGGGACCACGCACCACCCGGACGGAAGCAAACCCTAAAGACCAGAGACGTAAGTTTCCCCAGCGATAGGAATTTCTTCTCTGCCCGCTTTAGAGAGATTCGGCCCATCGGGGTTGATCTGGATTACCCGTGCTAGAAGGGCACTAAGCTCCTCAATGGGATGAGGACTGCAAAGCAGTATCCATAGGGGACGCGCGTCTCTGTCTCGACGGAGACTTTCCACTTCTTGCGCCGTTTTGCACGAAGGCGCAAGGTTTGGTATCGAATGCAGTCCCAGATTCCAAATTGAAGTTCGAGGCAGCCTGTGACCCTCGCCTCGGGTGACGACGTGGAATTGAGAAAGCTTACTCGCTACCGGCTGGGCGTTCCGGCATTTTTTTCGTGGCTCGACCAACGAGGACTCTCGCAGCAAGGGGAAGGTACTACTCGTGATATCAGCGCCGGAGGGGTGTTTCTTTTTGCAAATACACTCCCACCAGTCGGGTCAGCCATTCGATTTGAGATTTCCCTTCCCCCGCTCCCCGGAGCAGTGCGGAGTTTGCGGATAGAAGCAGAAGGCCGAGTGCTGCGCATAGAACCGGCCGCTGGAGGCAAGGGCCGGAGTGGCTTCGCCGCTGTCAGTGAAGGGTTTGTTCTGGAAGAGGTAAAAGTGGATAGCGAGACAGAATCGCGGTTCTGACGGGGAAGACCGAGACAGTGAAGTCAACGGAGCAGAAAAGATGAATCCCGAAAGAATTCACGTCTGGCTCTGCAGTCCGGATGCGGCTTTCGCGCAGGTCATCGTCCGCGACCTGGGACCAGATTATGAGGTGCGGCAAAGCGAGGGATTCAACCTCGGCAATATGCGGGAACAAGAGGCGTGGTGGGACGTCGTCCTTTTGGACCTACGAGCAGCCAGGGATGAGGCGGGTTGGGACAATGGGATTCGCATCATGGACGAAATAAACCGGGTGGAGCTCCCTCCTCCCGTCATCGTGATGTTAGGCGAGGATGACCAGGCGCTCACCCGCAAGGTGATAGAGTCTGGCGCGTATGACACTCTGAGCAGTCTCTTGGACCTGGTGGAACTTCGCCTGATCATCCGGCGCGGTTATAAATTCCGCCGAGCGGAGAAAGAGCTGCGCCGTTTGCACTCTCAGGAGCAACTCGCCGGGAAGTTATATGAACTGTTGGGGTGCTCCGAATCTATGCAACAGGTGTTTACCTTGGCGCGCAAGATTGCACCGTGTGATGTGAGCGTGCTCATCACCGGCGAGACCGGGACGGGCAAGGAGTTGCTGGCGCGCGCTATCCATCGCTTGAGCTCGCGAGCAGCGGGGCCCTTTATCGCCTTTTCCTGTTCCAATCTGCCGGAGACGCTGGTGGAAGACGAGCTCTTCGGTCATGAAAGGGGTGCTTTTACGGGCGCCCTTGTGATGCGTCGCGGACGCTTCGAAGTGGCTGACCAGGGGACCTTGTTTCTTGACGAGGTGGGCGACTTGGCGCTGGGGCTGCAGGCCAAGCTTTTGCGAGTACTGCAGGAGCGTTCTTTCGAGCGCCTGGGCAGCAACTCGTCTGTAACAGTCAATATCCGTCTCGTCTGTGCAACGCATCAGAACCTAGCCAAAATGGTGGAGGAGGGAAAATTCCGCGAGGACCTCTACTACCGTTTGAACGTCGTGCAGCTTCACCTGCCTCCGCTGCGCGAGCGCCGGGAGGAAATCCCGTTCTTGGCCCATCATTTCCTGGAGCGATTTGCACAACAGTTTGGCAAGAAAACCAAGCGCTTCTCGCGTCTCGCCTTGCACGCCTTGGAGGAATACGACTGGCCGGGCAACGTGCGCGAGCTGGAAAACGTGGTGCAACGCGCCGTGGTGATGGCTGATGGATCGACGATCGAGATCTGGCACCTGCCTCTGGGGCTGCGCAACGGCTTCGAGCCACTTCGCCCGGTGCACTCGTACGAAGAGGAGGTGCGTGATTTCAAGCGGCGTCTCATTGTGCGCACCTTGCAAGAGTGCGGCTGGCGCAAAGCGGCAGCGGCCCGGACGTTGGGGGTCGCGCGGGGTTACTTGCACCGACTGATCAACCAATTGCAGATTCATCCGAGAGAGGCAGATGGCGCTACTCCCCTACTCGAGGAGCCCCCATCCTACACCCGGGTGATGTAAGCGCAGCAACGTGAGTCCGATATGCTCAGCGGCCCTCAGGTCGCAACTGCTCACTCTGAGAGTTCTTGCAGAAAACCTTTCTTGCAAGAGGTTTGCCTCCCCTTCTTGCTGGAGGCGCAGAACGCTGACGGCGGTTGGGGCCATCGGGCCGGCCTCCGAAGCAGCGTCGAGCCGACCTGCTGGGCGCTCTTAGCGCTGGCAAGTTTGTCGAATTCGGGCAAGTTGAGCAAATCAGCTCGGAGTGCAGGCGGTTGGCTACTTCAGGTGCAACTGCAAGACGGATCTTGGCCGTCGTCTCAAGGTCAGCAAGAGGGGAGTTGGGTCACTGCCCTAGCATGTTTAGCATTGCATACAAACGGCGTGGGACCGCAGGCAGTGGCCCGGGGAGTAGCGTGGCTCTGCCATGCCTGGCCCGGAGAAGGGGGCCTCTGGTGGCGCTTCCGGCATTGGTTTCTTAGGAAATCAGTCGCGGTCACCCAGAACTATTCCTTTCGAGGTTGGAGTTGGACTCCGGGCACGTGTAGCTGGGTTGAGCCCACCAGTTATGCGCTGATTCTGCTCCGAAATCTTCCTGGAGAGCTACATCCTCGGCGCGCGACACTCCGCCAGCGACTCGGCGAAGCAATGCTGTACGACAGGATGTGTCCCACGGGAGGATGGAATTGTGGCAACCCACTCGTCTATGGAGTCGCGGGAGAACCCCAGGTGGGCCCGACCGTATGGGCACTGCTGGCGCTCCAAGATTACCGTGACCGCCTCGCCAATCAAAAAAGCCTGGAGTGGTTGGAACAAGCGTACGAAGGCCTTCAGGGACCGGGTTCAGTCACGCTGGCGCACCTATGCCTGGAGACTTATGGACGGCCCACCCCGCCGCTGGAACCAGCCCTACAGAGATTCTATGCGGCGAACCAGTTCTTCCACAGCGTCCCGGTGATGGCTTGGGCAGTCGCCGCGCTCAGCCCAACACGTCAGTGGCTACGGCCTGCCCGGCAGGGAGCGGCTGAGTGATGAGAGCGTCAGCCAGCTCGCTTATCCCCTCTTTTGCACGTACGCCGTCACGGGTGGCCATCCGACGCGCTGCAAGCTACCAAGCCGACTTGTCTGCGCTTCTGTTCGAAACCATGCGTGAATTCGACCTCCCTGTGCGGGGAAAGACGGTCCTGCTGAAGCCGAACTTTGTGGGGTTGGATCCCCGGGGCGTGATGAACACGCATCCCGCCGTGGTTGGAGCGGCCCGGGAAAGCTTTCTACGCCTCGGGGCGAGAAGTGTGATCGTGGCTGACGGGCCCGCACTGGAACGGGACACAGAAGCGATTGTGGAGTCGATGCGATTGCGCGACTACATTGGGTCGCTGCCCCCGACATTCATCGATTTGAACGTGGATGACGTCCACCGGGTTCCTTTGAGGACTCGCGCCTCAGCGCTCAAGGAGCTTTACCTTCCTGGGGCGGTCCTGCAAGCGGATTTTGTCGTCTCCATGCCCAAACTAAAGACGCATCACTGGGCTGGCGTCACCCTGTCGTTAAAAAACATGTTTGGGATTGTCCCAGGAAGTTGCTACGGATGGCCGAAAAACATACTTCATTGGGCTGGCATTCCCCAAGCGCTGTTGGACCTCAACAGCACAGTGCGGCCGGACTTTGCCATTGTGGATGGGATCGTCGGAATGGAGGGAAACGGGCCCATTCAAGGAACACCGAAGAGCTGCGGACTTTTGGTGGTGGGAGATGACCCGGTGGCGGTGGATAGTACCTGTGCGCGGATTATGGACTTGCTCCCAGAACGGATTGACTACCTGGCAAGGGCTGCCTTCCTTCTGGGGCATCTGAAAGAAGAACGGATCCACCAGCTCGGCGAAAGCATCGCCAGTGTGCGAACCCCGTTTGAGATACTCGACTCCTTTCGTCGCTTGCGAAGTGGCGGCAATGGTCGGTAGTGGAACGGCGCGTGCTATGCATGGGACGAGGAAAGGGAGGAAGGGGCAATGTGTCCGCAATTGAGGACGCGTCGGTATGTCGTGCGTCACCTCTGGCGGACAAGGGTGTGGGAAGAAGGGGGTGCTCAGCTCGTCGAGGCTGCCCTGGTTATTTCCCTTTTGTTGATGCTGCTGATCGGAATGGTGTGGATGGGGCGAGCCTACAACGTACATGAAACCATAACCCGCGCCGCACGGGAAGGGGCCCGCTTTGCGGTTGCTCCAAGTTGCGCCACTTGCGGTAACGCCTATCCCACTGACGCCGAAGTGCAAAACGTGGTGAATGCAGCCCTGGCGGCCTCTTCCCTGGATCCAGCGGTGGTTTCTGGCTTTTCCATCACCCGAGGCGTGATCCTTAACCCGGCAAGCGCACTTACAGAAACGGGTGTGGTGGTCAGGTTGAACTATCCTTTCCAGTTTGTCGTTCCCTTTACCTCCATTCACTTCACCACGGTTTCGCTATCGGCCCACGTGCAGATGCGGGAGGAATGAGGAATGAGGGATAAGGTGCGGGCGCCGGGAAACTCCATTCGTGGGATGCTTGGCAGGGTCGCCCGGCCAGCGTGGCTCGATTCTTTGGGGACAGGCGAGGCGGCACAGCTCGTTGAATTCGCCTTGATGCTGCCTCTCCTGGTGGTGTTGGCAGTGGGACTCGCCGATTTTGGCGCTGCTTTCGTCGTGCGCGACAAGCTTGCCAACGCGGCTCGGGACGGCGCGCGGATCGCCGTGAGCCAAAGTACAGCCGACCTCACCCAACCCAACCCGCTCACGGTACAGGCGGTGCGCGACGCGGTGGTGAATTACCTGAACAACGCCGGGATCCAGGCGACGCTCAGCGGCACAAGTCCGTGCGCGACGGGCGCATTTTCCTGGACCTATTGCTTAACCAACGGCGGCCAGATCAGGATTGAGCGCCAATTCCTGGTGAATGTGGGTGGCACCCTGGTTTTGTCCAGTCGCGTGACCGTCTCCTATCCCTATAGCTGGACCTTCGCCCAAGTGATTAGGCTCCTCGTGCCTTCCAGCAGTTACCCGAGTTCGTTCATGATTTCGACCGAATCAGTGATGAGGAACTAGGATTTGATTGAGTGGGGGTGACCATGACTTGGAAACATTCACGCGGAGTGCTTCACAACCGGCAGCGTGGCATAAGCTTATTCACGGTGGCGGCGTGGCTGGTGGTTTTGTTTGGTATGGCGGCGCTGGCGATTGATTTGGCGGCGCTTTACGTGGCCCGCAATGAGGCCCAACGGGCTGCTGATGCGGGCGCACTTGCCGGCGCCAGGTCGTTCGTCCAGTCGGGCTTTCTTTCGGGCTCAGTTCCACAGTCCACTGCTCAAAGCCTGGCTACAAACCAAGCTATTGCCATCGGAGGCCAGAATCTTGTGGGCGGGCTGCCTGCTTCGATCGCGCCCGGCGACGTGACCTTCGATTTCTCCCGGCCGACAAACCCACTGATAACCGTGGCGGTGCAGCGGACCCAGGCTACGGGCAATCCCATGCCCACGTTTTTCGGAAAGGCATTGGGAATCGGCAATGCGGATGTTTCGGCCGCTGCCACGGCGGAGGCTTACACTCCCTCGGGCGGCAACATGCCCATCGGGACGGGCTGCATTAAACCCTGGATTCTGCCCAATTGTGACCCGAACCACACGGTGCCTGAAAACCCGAATTGTCCCGGGAATGCATACTTCGTTGATCCGACAACGGGCGCGGTTGCTAATCCGGGTGGCGTCGCGAGCGGCGGCGTGATCGGCGAGCAGCTCCTGCTCAAGCCAGGCCTCCCGGGCGAAGCTCCAGCTCCCAGCCAGTTTTATCCTATCCAGATTCCTCCCGGCGACGAACCGGCTATTTGCCCTCCTTGCGCGCAGGTCACCGGTTCGTCCGGACCCGGCGCTGCTCTCTATGAACGGAACATATCCTGCTGCAACACCAATCAGCTCTACTGTGGCCAACAGCTCACTCTCGACAGGCAGACCGGGAACATGGTTGGCCCAACAGCGCAGGGCGTTCAGTGTTTGATTCACCAGCAAAGCTCAAACTGCGCTGGGGCCGCGAGCGGTTGCGGGCAGGACTATCTGCAGAACACTTCCACGTATCCCCTCCCGATCGTTGGTGGAAGCAACAACCCCAATCCCGCCCTCCAGGGTCAGTTGCTTAGCTCGAGCGATTCGATTGTGACAACCCCGCTCTATGACGGGACCAACTTGTGTCCCGGTGGAGCTTCGACTTGCGGCATGGCCACGATCGTTGGGTTTCTCCAGGTTTTTGTGGAGAAAGTCGGACCGCCCCAGGCGACCGTGACCGGTTACGTCATGAACATCGCCGGCTGTGGCGCCGGCGGCAGTGG
>Ga0209320_10000723_pt1 | contig 17109 bp, 16 predicted proteins | sample Rifsed13ft4_FD_184008 | JGI IMG/M metagenome (GOLD analysis project Ga0209320, IMG submission 184008) | Soil microbial communities from Rifle, Colorado, USA - sediment 13ft 4 (version 2) | ecosystem: Environmental > Terrestrial > Deep subsurface > Rock core/Sediment | place: Rifle, Colorado... | reverse complement strand
TCGCTTCGGCGGAGTCCTCCATCACCTCAGGCTCAGGAACGCGCGGCAGCGTGAACCAAGAAAGCATAGCCAACAGAACTCCAAAAGTTCTCACCACAGAGCACACAGAGAAAAGAAACATAGCCCGCGAAACGACCTGATTCTCACCGCAGAGGCGCAGAGGCCGCAGAGATAGCAGCAGAGCTCCCAGCAGGACTCAATCCAACACTACTCGAACTACTCGGAACCCGAAGCGCGGCACGGGGCACTGGCTTTTTGGCGGGCCAGACGGCGCGTTCGATCTTCGCAAAAGTAGCGGGATTAGCGCCTTCCACGACCAATACCTCGCGGCCACGAGCGCGGACAAAGACCCCCAAATCTTCCGTTCGGGCGACAAAGCGGTTCGGCCGGCTACTTGTCTTTTGCAGCCGGCGATACTTCTTGGGGAGGAGCCGCGTGTAATCTTCAAAAAACTGCTGTGCGGCGGAGGGGGTAGCCCAGCGGGTGCGAAAGACGACCATGGTCCGGCCGGCGGCGGTATTCTCAAAGACCTGATAACGATCGCCGCTCCAGTCGCTAGCCCCGATGGAACCGGGGCGGGCGCTCGACGTGGCCGTCTTTTCATCCAGAAATTCCTTGAGGATGGCGGCGGTGGTAAATTCGCCGGCAACGTTTTCATCGAGGCGCTTCCAACCGGGAGGAACGAGCTTCGTCAAATCCGGCAGAGAGACGGCTTCACGTCGAGCGCCGTCGAAATATTTCTCCGGGTGCAGAATTTCCTGAGAGGAAGCGGGGGGATTTTTGAAAACGGTGTCGAAGGTTTTCCAGCCGTGCCGGGCCAGGAAGCGCTGGGTGAAACTGACGCCGTCAAGATAGGGAAAGATCAAAGCTTCGCGGAGATATCGGGGAGCCTGACCGAAGGCGCTTTCCGTCTCGAGCTGGCCGAGCATGCCGGCGCGGACAAGCTCCTCGGCATCGGGGAGGTCCCGCACCTGCTTCCCCTGCGGAGCGAGGAGATACTCGAGCATGACGGCGGTGGCGCTGCCCTCAGCGACGGCGGTGCGTGCCAGCAAGGCGTCGTCGTTTGTCCTGACTTCCTTGAGCCACTTGTCGAGATCGAAATATTGATCCTGGAGGGCATGGGTCAGCTCGTGCGCCATGATCGTTCGCTGGAGTTCCACCGGAATCCAATCGGCGATGTAGAACTCCTTTTTCTTGGGGTCGTAAAGGGCGGCGACCTGCTCGGTGAGGAGGTCAACGGTAAACTTTTCGAGCGGGAAGCCTTTGGGGATCAGGCCGAATTTTTCGAGGGCCAGTTGGTCGGCGCGTATTTTTTCCGGCGGCAAGTCCTCATGGAGATGAGCGATGATGTAGGCGCGAATTTCTTCGCGCGATTTGAGGGAGCGGGCGATGGGGTGCTTGGGCGCGAGGCCGGTGATCCGAGCCACCTGCGCCAGCGTTTCATCGGCGGCGCGGAAGAAGCGCTGCTCTTCCGTCTCTCCCTGGGGCGCAAAGGAAGAGGTCGCGGCAACGATCACCAGCAAAATCAGGGCGAGGGCCGGGCGGTGCCATGTTGCCGGGCGGTGGTTCATGGAGTCTTCCCTTCGTGCCGACGCATATAGGTCAAGACCACGTCGTCGATGCGGTCATCGTTGCGAAAGCGCATTTCCAGATTTTCCCAGCCCTGGTAGTCCTCGAGCGCCTTGCGCGTTGCCTGGTCATAGGCGCCGTTGACGTCGCCCTTGTAAAAGCCGCGGCGCTTGAGGATGGTTTGAATTTCGCGGACGAGCGAGGGGGTCAGCCGGTGGAGCTTGGCCGGATCAGTTTCACCGAAGTAGAGAGTGTGGACTTGAAGCAAGCGGCCCAGCTCTTTGACCGGCTCGGCGTGGTCATCCACGCGCAGATCGATCCACCGGTCGCCGTAGCCGCCGTAGCCCTTGCCCCGGCGGACGACGAGAAGGGCGGCCGATTCTTTTCCGCGACGGTCGCCGCCGGCAGCTTCACCCGCTTCGAGGGCGGCCAGCAAACGCTCGGCTAACCGGCCCGGCGAGGCGCGGTAGGCTTTGGCCATGGCGTCAATCACCTCGCGGCCAGTCAGAATATTTCCTTGCACCGAAAAGTGGTATGAGTGATCGGGCGCGTGCCCGGCGAAAGCGAAACAATTTTTTCCCGTCCAGGCGGCCACGCGGCCATTTGCGTCCACCAGAGCCACCTGCCGGTCGTCCCGGCCCGTGTCGGCAGCGATCAGTTTCCTGAGGGCATCCGCGGGGCTCAAGCCCTGTTCCAGCAACTTGAGACCCTGCTCGCCGAAAGCAAGATTGGCGGCTGCCTGGGTGGCCACGGCCCCCACACCCGCCCTGGCCCAGGGCACCATGGTGCCGACCGCGGGAAATTTCGACGCGACGCCAACGCCCAAGTCGCTGCTGGCCGGATCGTAAGCGACTATGGAGAATGTGGAAGGCTGGGGAAGTGATGGCTTCCCGCCGGCCGACGCTGGGGACGCGGCCAGAATCAACTCCACACAAACTATCAACCCAACCACAAGTGACGCTTTCTTCATGCGTGCAGGAAACCCCCTTTCTGAGAGATTCTTCGCTCCGCGCATAATGACAGAAAGACATCAACGGGCGAGCCGGGCGGAAGGCCCGATAATCCCTGACGCGGCTCAAAGCAGCAAGGGTGGAGGAGCATTTGGGAATCGCCGGCTAGCCCGACTGCCGGCTAAGGCGAAGAAACCTCCTGCCAGCGATTGTCGGTCCAGGCATAGACTTCATGCGCCGGGCGACGGCAGACGGAAGCTTTTTGCTCGTCCGTTTCCGCACAATAGTCCAGGATGAACCGGTTTCCCTGCCACCGATATTCACTGAGCGGCAACGCCTCCCTTTCCCACAGCAACGAGAACCCTCCCTCGCTCAAACGCCAAACGGCAAACGTGCCTGTTCGCCATCGGTCTGTCCGTCCGGAAACCGTCAGGAAGACCGCCTGCCATGCCTCCGGGATGGGAACAAAGCGGATGAAGGAATCATCGAGCCGGGAATCAGCGAAGCGGGTGAGCGAGGAGACCAGCCGGAAATTCCCCGCGTGCCGGGCGTAAAAACGCAACGCCCCCGGACCGATCGGGCTGAAATTGGCCGTCAAAACGAACAGCCCGGGAGTCGCTTGAAACGGCTGAAGCGAATACTCCTCGGCCAGCGGGGAACCGGCAGCAAGGTATTCCCGCAAAGTTTGGTTGAGGCCGGCGAGATCACTGGTTTGACCGCTGTTCAGGCCAGCGAGCACGACGCCATCCAGGATACTCAAAGCGGCCTCGAGCTTGACGGAAGATTCCTCCACCTCAGCCTCGCGGTCGGCCACGACCGCCGCCGAACGTTGGCGAAATTCCTCCCGCCACGGCGGGGAGGTTACCTGATCCTGAGCCACAAGCCAGCGAGGCGCAGCGAGACAAGCGGCGCATAAGAGAGCGACGGCGACTGTCCGGCGAAAACGTTCGCAGAAAGGTCTCAGCATGTTACCCAAGCGACCAGCGATCAGCGACCAGTGCCCAGTCGAGCTGTGGCACGGAAGTCGTTCGCGGGTTGTCATGCGTCAAACTCATCATTGCCGCGGTACCGGTCTGCGGGATCAACCGTTCAGACGCCTTCGGGCAGTGAATCCTTGGCCGTTCCGCGGCGCAGACGGCTTGAGGCGAAGAGTTTGGCGGCATCTTTGTAATTGCTCGCGTCGCGCACTTCGGGCGCGGCCACGTCATTCCGATGGATGAGGGCGTTGCAATAGCCGCAGACGATTTGGGTCACGATCGCCGGCGCAGCGCTTTCTTCCGTGCCCCACTCGATCTCTCCTTCGGTCACGGCGAAGGGGACGGAATGAGTCTCGAGCCGAATTTCACGAAAGAATTGCCAGTTGCCGCACTCGGGACAATCAATCAGCTCGGGTTCGCTCACGTTGCTCCTTCAGGATGAATCCTTCGCCCCGGTCATCCCTCACTTCACTTTTCGCACCACAGTTTGGCGAAGCTGATAGATCCGTTCGCGGGCCGGGTTGCGCCGGTCGGAAAAGGTTAGCGCGAAAGCCGGCACGGGATCAGACTCGAGCACGCGCGCCGGCCATTGGCCGCAGATGTTGCCTTGCCGGAAAGCCGTCTCATAGCGATGCGCCCGGGTGTTCCAGGTGAAAACGCGCATCTCGGCAAAATCACAGGACTCGTCCTCGCCGCGGCCCGCCGCCAGCACAAGATATTGGTTCCTGGCACCTTGCACCGGGTCTTTTACCTGGTTCAGCACAAACCAGGCGACGCAGCGTTTCTCTTGCGCGTAGTCGAGCAGCTCCTCAGGCGGGTCGAACGCCACCAGACGACCATAGATCCACCCAATCTGGGGGATGTCGCCTGGCGCGCCCGGTGACCGAATCAAGTACCATTCTTCTTTGCTGGCGAGTGGCTCGCCGGAAGTGGGTGGCTCGCCACCCACTGCCCCCTCGAGCGGCTGCCCCGGCCCCGTACCGACATGGTACGGGGCTGGCGCGAGGGCGCGACCCAGGATTTCCACTTTCTCGTTGACGTCAACCTGAAAGAGCCGGTCGCTATCCCGCCCAGGATGGGTGCGGAGATTCGAAAGCGCGCGCACATGGCCTTGGGCCTGGGGAGGGTCAGCGGCGTGCTTCTCGCCGAGTTGCACAAATTTCTCGTAGATATGCCGACTGGCCAAATACTCGTTTTGCACCCAGCCCTCTTTCCCGTCTTCCGTGCGCACGCGCGACCATTCCTCGCGCTGCTCGAAGATCCAAACGCGGGCGCCATTGCGCAGTTTCGTCACCGGTTCTTTCACCTGGGCGACGCGGCTCCAAACCGTAAGCGCCCGCACGGTGACAAATCCCTCGCCTATCGGTTTCTGCCGCGCCTTCCAGGCGCGATAGCCCGTTACGCCCACCAGGAGCACCAGGAGAATCAGCACGATTCGTCGCATGGACTACTTATCTCCGAACGAAATTCCCAAAGAGCGGGCCATGCTCACCTTTTCCCCGCCGGGATCTACCAGCTTCGTCTTTCCGGTGGCCTCCCGGAGGTCAACGGAGATAATTTGGGTTCCCCGGAGGGCTACCATCTTGCCAAAATCTCCTCGCGCGACCAGGTTCACGGCGGCCACCCCGTATCGCGAAGCCAGCACACGGTCGAAAGGGGAAGGCGAGCCGCCGCGCTGGATGTGTCCCAGGGCGGTCACCCGCACCTCTTTCTTGGTCTTCATGGCAATCAGGTCGCCGACGGCGTTGGCAGCGGTGCCCGGCCGACGAGCCCCGTCGCTCGCCGAGGGCATAATTCCTTCCGCCACCACGATAACGCTGAACCCTTTGCCGCCTTTCTCAAGCTCTTCGATGCGCTCGCAAACCTTTTCCACGCTGAAGGGTATTTCCGGGATGAGGATGATATCGGCGCCGCCGGCAATCCCCGCGTCCAGCGCGATCCAACCGGCGTCGCGGCCCATCACTTCCACCAGCATCACCCGGTGATGGCTCTCGGCGGTGGTGTGGATCTTGTCGATGGCGTCGGTGGCGGTATGGAGGGCGGTGTCAAAGCCGAAGGTGACGTCAGTGGCCGAGAGGTCATTGTCAATGGTCTTGGGGACTCCCACCACCGGCACGCCGCGGGCAAAGAGGTCGCGGGCGATCTTCATCGTGCCGTCGCCGCCGATCACAATCAGGGCGTCGATGCCCAGCGCGTTCATGTTGTGGATGAGTTGCTGCGAGAAATCCCGCCGCACCTTCACCCCATTCTCTTCCCTCTCGTAGGCGAAGGGGTTGCCGCGGTTGGTGGTGCCGAGGATCGTTCCGCCTCGCGGTAGGATCCCGCGCACTTCCGCCGCCGTCATCACATGCGATTTTTCCGTCCAGATGAGCCCGTCAAAACCATCTTCGATGCCGATCACCCGCCAGCCATAGCGATGCTGCGCCGCGTGATAGACCGAGCGGATGACCGCATTAAGCCCGGGGCAGTCGCCTCCGCCGGTGCATACCCCAATCGCCCGGATGGTGGCATCACTCTTTTGATGGGAGGACGGGAGAGGTTGAGCTGGTGGGTTCATGGAAGCAGCTCGGGACACGCCGGCGCTAAAGGTTCGCGTAATTCCAGTGCCTTCCCAATCCCATTTCTCCTAACAGAGCGTAAACCGACGTTGCCCCATGCCCGACGGCGGGCGAGCCGGCCATCCCCGTCATTCCGTACCAGGCAAATCAAGTTGTAACGGCTCGAGCGATACTATTCTCTCGCCACTATTCTGTCATCAGGGGGCTACGGGAGGCAAGCCCGCCCAAAACAGTTTGACGATAGACCGGAAAGAGTCCTTGGCGGGCAAGCCGCGGAGCAGCTTCGGTAGTCTTGATTTCCACATGGTTCTCGGCGATATTGGAGCGCGGATTATTTTGGCTTCGTTCTCCCACATTCGCCTTCAGCGGACTTCGCAAAGCCCGGAGGTGTTTGACGTCGGCGATGGATCACGGTGGGCGGCGCAGAGATGCGTCTCGCGCATGTCTGCGAAGAGCCCGATTCATATATAAGCGGAGGATTTTGTGAAAATACTCATTTTCGGGGCGGGACGAATGGGGATAGCGGCCGCCTGGCACATGCTTCGCTCTCCGGGAATCGCCGGGGTCACTCTGGCGGACGCGGATCGCTCGCGGGTGCAAATGGCCTCCCGCTGGCTTAAGGATCGCCGGGTTGCCGCCAGGGTCTTTGACTGCGCCAGAAGCTCGGCGGCGCGCCTGATGAAGGGCCACGGCGCGGCCTTGAGCGCCGTCCCTTATCGCTTCAACCTTGCTCTCAGCCGCGCTGCCATCCAGGCGCGAGTCCCGTTTTGCGACCTGGGTGGGAATCACGACGTCGTCCGCGCCCAATTCAAGCTCGATGGCGCAGCCAGGAAGAAGGGCGTGGGGATTGTGCCGGACTGCGGCGTGGTTCCCGGGTTGGGCTCCATCCTTGTCGCGCACGGCGCAAAAAAGCTGGACAGGGTGGAACACATCCAAATTCGATGCGGGGGCATCCCCCAGAATCCGCGGCCGCCGTTGATGTACGAGCTTTTTTTCTCGGCGGGCGGTCTGGTAAACGAATACGTCGAGCCTTCCGAGATCATTCGCGAAGGGAAATTGTGCCAGGTGGAATCGCTGACCGGCATCGAGGAGATTGTGTTCCCGCCGCCCATCGGAAGGCTCGAAGCCTTTTACACCTCCGGCGGAACGTCCACGCTGTGCGAAACTTTTCTGGGCAGGGTTCAAACGCTGGACGACAAAACCATCCGCCATCCCGGCCACGCGGAAAAAATGCGCGCCCTCGCGCAACTCGGCCTCATGTCTTCGAAGCCTCTGCGTGTCGAAGGGGTCTCCATCCGGCCCAGGGCGCTGCTCGAACGACTCCTCGAAGCAAACCTGGTTGGTGACGGCCGCGACATCCTCTTGCTGCGCGTGGTTGTTGCCGGGAAGAAGAACGGTCAACCCCGCACCATCACCTATGAAATCATCGATGGGTACGACGAGAAAAACCGGCTGACCGGCATGCAACGCACCACCGCCTTCTCCGGCTCCATCGTCGCCCAGATGCTGGCCGGCGGCGAAATCGGCCCGGGTATCCACCGACAGGAAATCTCGGTGCCGACGGACCGCTTTCTTAGAGAACTCGGCCGCTCCGGGATCTCCTGCCAGGAGACGACGAGCTCATAGGCCTGGACAGGCATCCCCCCGCGGCAAACCCACGGTGGCGGATGCCCCGTGTTACAATACGCGCCTCTTTCCCGGGAAAACTTCCAATTCACCACGGAGGAGAAAATGAGTCGTCTGGAAGCCTTGAAGCCCCTGGGCCTGCTGGTCCTGCGTCTGGCGCTCGGCGCCATTCTGATCGCCCATGGCTACCCAAAACTGTTCACGCAAACGGCCGGAATGATCGGCTTTTTTGAGAAGATCGGTTTTCCCGCCTGGACGGTCTATCTGGCCGGCGCGGTGGAGTTCTTTGGCGGTATTCTCTTGATCGGAGGATTCCTGACGCGGCTGGCGGGTTTGCTCGTTGCCGGGCAGATGGCGGTTGCCGTCTTGAAGGTTCACCTGAAGAACGGCTTGACCGGCCAGGGCGGGTATGAATACCCGCTGCTTCTGAGTTGCGCCGCGCTCGCCTTGGTTACAGTGGGCGCCGGGCTCATCTCGCTCGACCGGCTCATCTTTGGCAAGAACGCCTAGAGAGTATTTCGGAACCCCCAGTCGCCGGTGGTGTCTCGGTCGCGAAGCATCGGGACGAAGAATCTTGCGTGAAGATGCTTCGCCCCGAAGGAGTCGGGGCTCATCATGACAAAGCCGCTGGAGGTCTTTTCGGGGTTATGAAACAGATGCTGGAAGAAGCCGGTTGAATCAGCGTTAGCTTGCCTGGGCAACCGGGGCCGGCGCGGGCTCGAGCGGCATGACGATCCAGGCGATGATGTAGGCCAGCAATCCACCGCCGCCAACCAGCGCCAGCAGAACCCAGATAATGCGGACGATGGTCGGGTCCAGCTCGACGTATTCGGCAAATCCGCCGCAAACGCCGGCGATCATTTTATCCCGGCGCGAGCGCACCAGGCGGCGCTTGGGGCGGGGTGGCGGCAATGGCCCGGTGCCGCCGGCCGCAGGCGCCCCCTGCCTGGCACCGCAAAAGTAACAGAAGTTCGAGTGTTCCTGGATGTCTTTTCCGCAGTTCGTGCAGTACACAGCCGCCTCCTCGCTCCATCTCTACAATGAAAAACGCAGCCCGAGATGGTTTTGTTCCGTAAAATCGGGGGCCCGGGAGGAACGAACCGCCTTTACCCGCCGCCGGCGGGTTTGCCTGAGCTATCAGGTGCTCCCCTGACGGCCTGGTGGGAACGATTTAGAATTTAGCCAGTTCCCGGGCGGTGCGAACGATGTCCTCAGCCTGCGGCAGGATGACCTCTTCGAGAGCCGGCTGATAAGCGCAGAAGACATCCTCGGCCGCGACCCGCTTGAGCGGAGCGTCCAGCTCCTCAAAGAGTTCCTCGGCAATGCGGGCGGCAATCTCAGCGCCGTAGCCGCCCGTCATCATGTCCTCATAAGCGATGATGACGCGGTTGGTCTTGCGCACCGTGGCGGCGACCGCTTCCCAGTCGTAGGGCGAAAGGGATCGGAGGTCAACGATCTCAAGCTCGATTCCTTCGCGTGCGAGCACGCCCGCCGCCTGCATCGCTCGCTGCACCACCGCGCCGTAGGTGATCACGCTTACTTGATCGCCCGCCCGCACCACCGAGGCTTTGCCAAACGGGATCATGAAGTCCGGCCCGGGATAGGCCGCGCGATTGTACGTCTGCCGGTAGAGATGCTTGTGCTCGAGAAACATCACCGGGTCGTCGCACCGGATGGCCGTGCGCAGCAACCCGTTGGCGTCCAGCGCCGTTGAAGGCATGACGACCCGCATGCCCGGCGTGTGCGTGAAGAGCACCTCGCTCGACTGGCTGTGGTAGATGGCGCCGCCATGCAGGTAGCCGCCGATGGGCACGCGAATCACCGCCGGGCATTTGAAGTTTCCATTCGACCGCCAGCGGAGGAGCGGCAATTCGTTTCGAAGCTGCTGCATGGCCGGGAAGATGTAGTCAAAGAACTGGATTTCCACGACCGGCTTCAGCCCGCGTGTCGCCATGCCGATCGCCCGGCCGATGATGTTGGCTTCAGCAAGCGGGGAATTGAAGACGCGGTCCGAGCCAAACTTGCGCTGCAACCCGGCGGTTACTTTGAAGACGCCGCCCTTGCCCTTGACCTTGCCCAGGTGCTCCTCGCGGCTTACATCGGCCACATCTTCTCCGAAAACAACCATGCGCTCATCCCGCGCCATCTCATCGTGGAGACAGGCGTTGATCAGTTCCACCATGGTGCGCGGCTCGCCGCCGGGCTTCGGCGGGGTGGCAAACGCTTCGGAGGCGGGATCCACCGCCTCGGAATAAACGTGGCGATAGATGGAATCCGCCGCCGGGAGAGGCGCGGCGAGCGCTTGATCCGCCGCCTCGATGACCTTGCGGGCGGCTTCGGATTCGGTTTCTTCCACCTCCCTTTCCTCGGCCAGGCCTTCCTGCACCAGGAACAGCCTCAGTTTTCGGACCGGGTCGCGCCGGGCTTCTTCTTCGCGCTCGGCATCGGGCTTGTAGAGCTTTTCATCGTCGGAAAGCGAGTGGGAATAGGGCCGGATGACGTGGGCGTGGACCAGCGCCGGCCCTTTGCGCTCGCGGACGTATTTCGCCGCCTTTACCATGGCGGCGTAGCTCTCGAACACGTCGGTCCCGTCACATTCGGCGATCAACAGGCCGGGATAGGTGGAAACAAGCTTGGAAATGTTTGCGCCGGCGGTTTGCACCTCGACGGGAACGGAGATGGCGTAGCCGTTGTCCTCAATCAGAAAGAGGATGGGAAGGGAGCGGGAGCTGGCGGTGTTCAAGGCCTCGAAGAACTCGCCCTCGCTGGTGGCTCCGTCGCCGCCCGAGACAAATACAATCTCATCGCGCTCCGGGCGGCCTCCCTCGGCCACGGCGGCGTTCGGATGCTTTTCCAGGTATGTGCCGGCTTCGGCGCAGCCCACCGCCTGGAGAAATTGCGTTCCGGTGCAAGACCCTTTGCTCACGATGTTCAGCTTGCGATGCCCCCAGTGGCTGGGCATCTGCCGGCCGCCGGAATTCGGGTCGTCCGCCGTTCCCACCGCTTCGGCAAACATCTCGTAGGGGGTCATCCCGAGCATCAGGCAAAGCGCCCGATCGCGGTAGTAAAGGTAAAACCAGTCGTGGGCCGGCTTCAGCACCAGCCCGGCCGTCGCCAGAATGGCTTCATGCCCGGCCCCGCTGATCTGGAAGTGAATCTTGTTCTGCCGCTTGAGTTGAATTTCGCGGTCGTCAATCTTGCGGCTGGTGTACATGACGCGATAGAGCTTCAGGAGCGTTTCCCGATCCAGCCCTTGAAAATGTTTTTCACGCGCCCCGCCGACGGCCGGGCTCGTCCGCGCCTTGACGCGCGTCCCGGTTGCCATATTTCTCCTCGGGCGAATCCTTGAAGCCTGCCGCAACAGTCTAATATTGCTGATCCCTTTCGGCCAAGTCAATTTTGAGCCTTTGCCGTAACCGGCCTCCCGGTGGTAAATTGACGCCGGCATGTGGCGCTGGCTGAAACAACTCCTGATCGGGCGGCCGCTCGAAACGGCTGTCCTCCATGAGCAAAGACTTTCCAAGAAGGCGGGGCTGGTAGTTTTTTCTTCTGACAACCTTTCCTCGGTGGCATACGCCACCGAAGAAATCTTGCTCGCCTTGATGATTGCCGGGACGGCTGCCCTGACCCTTTCCCTTCCCACTGCCATCATCATCACGGTCTTGCTGGTCATCCTGGTCTTTTCCTATAGCCAGACTCTTTATGCCTATCCGAGCGGTGGCGGGGCGTACACGGTGGCCAAAGAAAACCTTGGCGTAACGGCGGGCCTGGTGGCCGGAGCGGCGCTGCTCATTGACTATGTGCTGACGGTCTCGGTGAGCGTGGCGGCGGGCATCGCCGCTATCACTTCAGCCGTGCCGGCGCTTTACCCGTACAGCGTACAGCTCTGCGTGGCAGCGATTGTTTTCGTCATGCTGGCCAACCTGCGCGGAGTGCGCGAATCGGCGACCATCTTTGCGGTGCCGGTCTTCTTGTTTATCGGTTCGGGGTTGCTCTTGGTGTTCGTCGGGATCGGCAAGAGCTTGAGCGGGGGCCATCCCGAGCCGGTTTCGAGCGCCTGGACGGCGGGCACCGCCTATCTCATCGTGCGGGCGTTTGCCTCCGGCTGCGCGGCGCTGACCGGCGTCGAGGCGGTGGCGAACGGCGTGCAGGCATTCAAACCGCCCGTTTCTCGCAACGCGAGCATCACGCTCTACACCATGGCTGCCATCCTGGGCGCCTTGTTTCTGGGCGTCACGCTTCTTTCGCGCTGGTATCAAGTCGTTCCGCGAGAAGGGGAAACCGTGCTGTCGCAGATTGCCCGGAACGTCTTTGGTTCCGGCTTCATGTATTTCGTGATGCAGATTGCCACCATGGCGATTTTGGTGCTAGCGGCCAACACCAGCTTTGCCGGCTTTCCGCGGCTGAGTTCCGTGCTGGCGGGTGACCGCTTTCTGCCCCGCCAGCTCGCCAATCGGGGTGACCGGCTGGTTTTTTCAAACGGCATCCTCTTTCTCGGAGTGGTGGCCTCCCTTCTGGTCATTGCGTTTCAGGGCAAAGTCCACCGGCTCATCCCCCTTTATGCTATCGGAGTGTTTCTATCGTTCACTCTGTCGCAAGCCGGGATGGTGGCGCACTGGTGGCGCCATCGAGAAGCCGGGTGGCGGCGTCACATGGTTTTGAATGCGGTCGGGGCGACCGCTACCTCCGTAGCCGTGCTCGACATTGCCTTCGTCAAATTCCTCCACGGCGCCTGGGTCGTTGTCATCGCCATTCCCCTTTTTGTTTACGCGTTTCGCCGCGTGCGCTTGCACTATTTCCTGCTCGGTACCCAGCTTTCTCTCGGCGACTATGAAAAGCCAAAACCCCGCCGAAACACCGTCGTCGTGCCCGTGGCCGACATCAACAAAGTTGTCCTCGCGGCCATCGAATACGCTCACTCGATCTCCGCCGATGTCATCGCTCTCAGGGTAAACCTGGACCACGCTGACCGCCGGGAATTCGAGCGCCGCTGGCAGGAGTGGGCCGGCGATACGCCGCTGGTCGTGCTCAACTCCCCTTATCGCTCCATCCTCCGGCCGGTGCTGCAGTTTGTGGAAGAAATTTCGCGGCTGCGGCCGGAGGACGTGATTACAGTGGTGCTGCCGGAATTTGTCCCGGCCCGCTGGTGGCACGAGCTGATGCACAACCAGACCGGCTTGCTCCTCCGCAGCGCGCTGCTCTTCAAGCCGCGCGTCGTGGTCACCAGCGTCCGCCATCACCTCGCCCGCTGATCGAGCACGCCAGACGGCGATGGGCCGTTATGACCTTGCTTCTGTCGAACCGCGCGAGTATCTTTTCCTGTGCATCCGCACCGGAGCTCCGGGCGATTCTCCTATGCAGCTCGGGCCACAAGCCAAAGAGCACATCCGCAGCCGCGTCGAGCCTGTGCTCCAGCAACTCGACCCACAACTCGAGTTCATTGAAATCCTGGTGGATTCGGCCCGGCGTCAACTCGGCTTCGTGCTGCAAAAGGACGACCGGCCCATCGTCCTCGGCATGGACTGGCTCATTTTTGTCGCGATCACCGAGCCCGAACTGAAACAAAACCTCGCCACCCAACTGGAAACCCGCGGCCTCCTCCGTCCCTGATTTCTCGAGAGGGGAAGAGATGGCACTGCTCATCGCCGAGAAGGAAGTCCGACAACTATTCACCGCGGTGCCGTCCGGCGAGGGCGGGACGGGGCTGAGCATGACGGCCGCCATGGCTGCCCTGGAAGAGGCATTTCGCCATCTCGCCGAAGGACGGGCCGAGAATCAGCCGCGGCATCGGGTGATCACGCCTGCCAAAACAGTGCTTCACTATATGGCTGCCGCCGATTATGCGACCGGCTACTTTGGCATGAAGATCTACGCGAGCGGCCCGAAGGGAATCCGTTTCTTTGTTCCGCTCTACCAAATCGCAAGCGGGGAAATGGTGGCGCTGGTTGAAGCCGACGTGCTCGGCCAAATGCGCACCGGAGCAGCGAGCGGCCTGGCCACCCGGTACATGGCCCGGGAAGACGCGACCGAGGTTGGCCTCATCGGCACCGGACTCCAGGCGCGGACACAATTGCTGGGAGTGGCGGCTGCCCGCCCGCTCAAGCGCATTCGCGTCTTCAGCCGCGATGAAAAGCGTCGCGAGGATTTTGCCCGGCGGATGAGCGAGGAACTGGGCATTCCGGTCGAGGCCCAGAGCGGCGGCGAAGCCGCCATCCGCGAAGCTGATATCGTCATCGCCGCTACCACGGCCCGCGAACCAGTCATCCTTGGCCGATGGCTCAAGGCCGGCGCCCACGTCAACGCCATCGGCGCCAACTTTCCCAATCGCCGCGAACTCGACTCGGAAGTCATCGAGCGCGCTTCGTGGATTGTGGTGGATTCGGTCGAGCAATCCAAAATCGAGGCCGGCGACCTCATCGTCCCTTTCGCCGGCCAGGCCGAGCGATGGAATGGTGTGCGGGAGTTGAGCGACCTGGTAACCCACGCCGCCGGGAGGGTCCCCAGCGGAAAGAACCGCCGGGAGATCACGCTATTCAAATCCAACGGGGTGGCCCTGGAAGACATCGCCGTTGCGCGTCTCGTCTATGAGTTGGCTCAGCAGCGGAATGTGGGCAGGGAAGTGCCGCTCTGGGAGGGATCGGGGATTATCTCAAACTTTTGAGGCGCTCGTTGGCCAGGCGTTGCGTCACCGGGATATTGAGCTTGGCGGCGGCTTCGAACATCTCGCGGGCTTTGGCTGTTTGTTGTTGCCTTTGGTAAATTTCGCCGCGGCGCAGCAGACAGTGCGCCCGGACTACCTCCTCAGCCTTGTTCCATTGGCCGGCCCTGGAATAGTAAGCCAGGGCAGCGTCGGCATCGCCTTTCTTTTCGTAAATGGAAGCGACTTCGTAATAGACCTTGTCGAGCGGCGCCCGATCAAATCCGGGCGCTCCGTTCTCCGCCTTTCGGGCCATGCCCAGATATATCTCGAGCACCTTTTCGGTGTTGTTCCCACGCTTGTAAGTCTGAGCAATCTGCATCGGGATGAGATGGTTCCTCGGATAATATTTTCCCAGCCGTTCGAGCAACTCGCGGGTATAGCCGTACTGCTTTTCCCGGTTGTAGATCACCGCCAGCAACACCGCCGCGTCCGTCGTGCTGTACTTGCTGCGCGTCATCGCGTTCTGCAGCAGCAGGATTCCTTTCTGTTTGTCGCCGTGAAGGCCAATCAGGAAAGAGAGCCATCGGATGTAACCCGGGATGCTTCCGATGGCGTATTCATAGACGCCGAAAATCACGTCCACATCGGCGAAGCTGGGGTCGAGCTTTCTTGCCTGCTCGGCGTATTTCCTCGCTTCCTTGCCATTGCTCAATGCCGCCAGAAACTTTCGGGTTACGCTGAAGTGATAGTTCGCCTCGACGGCGTAGCTCGAAGCCAGGGCATAGGTGGCCTCGAGGTCGGCGGGATTCTTGGCCAGTCGTTGCCGGGCAATTTCTCGCGCTCTCCTGAGCTCCTCTTGAAACGACTGGATAAGGGCCGCGTCGGCTTGGATCGGCTGGGCCTTGGCAAATTCGTTGCTTGCCGAATAGAGATTCGCGTCAAGTTGGCCGCTCAGATAGAGTTGTTTGTAAAGGAAGCCGTTGGCCAGATAATTGTGGAAGCGCGGGTTCAAGGGCGCGAGGGCGATGGCCCGTTGATAATTCTCAAATGCCTCGTCGTATTCGTTGTTGTAAAAGTGAATTTGGCCGGCACGGGCGAAATTCTCCGGGTCAATGGCATCGTGGGCGCGCGCCAGTGAGCCGGAGGAACAGGTTACGGCGAGCGCAAAGGCAAACACCCGCAGCATCTGTTCGGTCTTGTGACGGAAGCCCGCCTCAGGCTGCCAGGGCTTGCCCGCCAAAGACTCTTTTCGAGCGAATTGCGCTTTATGCCGGGCGGGCTTGCCCGCCCGGGTTCGAGTGGCGGGCATGAGCCCGTCACTCGCCATCCATCGCGCTTTTTTCATGGTTTAGCCGGCCCCTTCGATCCGCCGCGGCGGACTCAGGGCAGGCGCGGCCGGCCCTCCACAAAAGCAGGACTCGCCGAAGCATCTCTCTTGCTTGGATGCGCAAACACTTCCGGGGATGCTTGGTACGCCCGTGGCGGGCCGCCTATCCCTCAGGTTGCGAGCGGCGGGGTTCAGCCTGAAACCTTGTTGAGATTCTGTATTTCACAAAACCGAATTTCTTGGCTAATGGGTCTGTCGCTTGAGGTGCTCTTCCAGCGCCCGGTGGAGACGCGTGCGGACATCTTCCGGCAGCGGTGCCGGAGCGCAGTTGCAAAAGATTTCAATGGTCTTCTTGGTTGTGTTGACCACCATCCGGCAGTCGGGGCAGTTCTTGAGGTGCAGCTCGAGGTCGGATCGCAGCGACGAGTCGAGTTCCCCGTCGAGGTAATTCGAAAGCTCCACGATCATTCTTCGGCAGTCCAACGCTCTAACCCCGCTTGAAAACTTTGTCAAGGCGATGGCGCAACTTGAGCCGGGCACGCAGCAAACGCGATTTTACCGCCGGGACCGACAGCTCGAGCATCTGAGCCGTTTCTTCGGTTGAGAAATGCTCGACATCGCGAAGCAAGAACACGCTTCGAAAAGCGGGCTCGAGGGAATCAATCGCCGCGGCCAGGATGGTTTGCAGCTCGGTCCGGGCATAGACCTGTTCCGGGGTATCTCCCCAGTCCACCACCTCGCGCGGCATCAAATCATCTTGCGTTTCAACGTATTCGTCAAGCGAGAGGGTGCGTCCCGGCTTGCGCTTGCGCAGTTGCATCAGCGACTCGTTGACCGCAATGCGCACCAGCCAGGTATAGAAGCGGGAATCGCCCTGAAAATCGCCCAGGTGAGTGTAAGCTTTCAAGAAAGCGTCCTGCAAAACGTCCTCAGCGTCCTCGTGGTTTTGGGTGATGTGCTGCGCCAGCCGGAAGATGTTCCGCTCGTACCGGTTCACCAGCTCTTCAAACGCGGCAACCTTGCCCGCCTTTGCCTGGGCAACGAGGATCGCCTCGTCGTCTCCCGCTGTGCGGGACGCCTTGGTGGATTGGATCGCCATCGTCCGCCAAAAGATGCAACAATACCTTAACCAAATATATACGAGTTGTCCTGGGTTCCTGGATCTGCCAGCCCGCTTTGCGGGACACGGTTCAAATCTTGTCCGCTGAAGCGTGATGTAACCTGCTAAGTTAGCCTGTTAGAAGTCGAAACGCAAATCCGAGCACGGCGAAGAGCCAGGCTTGCAAGGAGCGCCAAAGGCCACGCCAGGCGGCGCTGCCCCTTCTCACTCATGCACAACAACTTGGCCAGGGGGTAATGATGTACCTTTCCTATTCCATTCACCCATTCCAGCTTGACAAAGGGCCGGGTTGGGTCAGAATAGAACATCCCCTTCCGTACAACTTTTTTGAGGCTTGCGGCT
>Ga0209320_10000717_pt1 | contig 17172 bp, 15 predicted proteins | sample Rifsed13ft4_FD_184008 | JGI IMG/M metagenome (GOLD analysis project Ga0209320, IMG submission 184008) | Soil microbial communities from Rifle, Colorado, USA - sediment 13ft 4 (version 2) | ecosystem: Environmental > Terrestrial > Deep subsurface > Rock core/Sediment | place: Rifle, Colorado... | reverse complement strand
CGAACCGCGAGCAGGACCCGCTCGAGCGCTATCGCCTGCTCGCGGAGGCCGAAGCGATGATCTTGGAGGCCCAGCCGGTCATACCGCTGCTTACGCCCTCGACGAGCTGGGTCAAGAAGCCCTACGTCAAGGGCATGTACCCGAATCCAATCACGCAGATCCCGTGGAAGTACGTCTACATCGAGCATGACCCGGCGCTATGGGATTACGACATGCCGTCGCTAGTTCCGGACGCGCGCTACTCAGACGCCCGCCACTAGCTCTGCCAATGCTGCGCTTCGTCATACCGCGACTGCTCATCACCGTGCCGATGGTTCTCGTCGTCGTCTCGTTGACGTGGGGCTTGATCCGCCTTGCGCCCGGCAATTTCTACACCGGCGAAAAGGTGTTGCCGCCGGCCATCGAACAGAACATCCGCGAGAAGTACGGGCTCGATCAGCCCTGGTACGTCCAATACGGCCGCATGCTCGCCAACACGGTTCGTGGTGACTTCGGCAATTCACTGCGTTATCAAGACCAGACCGTCAACGAGATCTTGAGAGCGTCGCTGCCGGTCTCGGCGAGCATCGGGCTCGCCGCTTATCTGCTTGCGCTTGCCGTCGGTCTCGGCGTCGGGATCGTCTCGGCCGTCCGCCAGAACACGCGTGTGGACTATGCGGCGATGGGATTCGCCATGGTCGGCATCTCTTTGCCCAATTTCGTGCTGGGTCCGATTCTCGTGCTCGCGTTCGCGCTCTCGCTGTACTGGCTCCCGCCGGCGCGATGGGAAGGGTTCTTCAGCTTACACACGATCCTTCCCGTCATCACGCTATCGCTCGTCTACATGGCCTACATCGCACGTCTGTCCCGCTCCGGCATGCTCGAGGTCTTGCGCTCCAACTATATTCGGACGGCCGAGGCCAAAGGCCTCACTCAGCGCGCCGTCGTCGTTCGGCACGGACTGCGCGGAGGCCTGCTTCCGGTCGTGTCGTTCTCCGGTCCCGCGCTCGCTCTTTTGATCGGCGGCACCGTCGTCGTCGAACGGATCTTTGCCTTGCCGGGCTTGGGCCAGTACTTCATCAACGCGAATCTGAACCGGGACGAGCCGCTCATCATCGGCATCGTTGCGTTCATCTCGATCGCGGTTCTCTTGTTCAATCTCGTCGTCGACATCGCCTATGCGTTTCTCGATCCGCGGGTGCGCTATTGACGGCGGTCAACGTCGCAACGGCGCGCGCCGGCGAGCAAGAGATCGTCCAGGGAACCTCGCTCTGGCGCGACGCATGGCGGCGGCTGCTGCGCAATCGATTGGCCGTGTTCGGCATGATCGTCGTCGCGATCGTCGTCGTCGGATCGCTCATCGGTCCGCCGATCATCGAGCTCACGACCGGCTATACGTACGACTACATCCCGCCCGACTCGGCGCTCGTCGGATCGTTTCCGCCGTTCACGGCGCCGGGCGGCTCGTTTTCGTGGGCGCATCCGATGGGCACGGACGATGCGGGCCGCGACCTTTTGGCCCGCGTCATGCTCGGCGGCCGCATATCGATGATGGTCGGCATCATCTCAACGCTCGTGTCGTTGCTCATCGGCGTCAGCTACGGCGCGACGGCCGGCTTCATCGGCGGCCATCTCGACGCTGTCATGATGCGCATCGTCGACGTGCTCTACGCGATTCCCTACATCATGATCGTCATCGTGCTACTCGCGTTCTTCGGCGGCCAAACTCCGATCGGGCAGCTGTTTCTGCTCTTCATCGGTCTCGGGGCGGTGTCATGGCTCACCATGGCGCGCATAGTCCGGGGCCAGGTGATCTCGCTCAAGAATCATGAGTTCGTTCTCGCAGCGCGCGCCTCGGGTACGCGTACGTTCAAGATCATCTTCCGGCACTTGGTCCCGAATACGCTCGGGCCCGTCATCGTCTATGCGACCCTGACCATTCCCCAGGTCATGCTGCTCGAGGCATTTCTGTCCTTCTTGGGTCTCGGCGTTCAGGCGCCGCTCGCGTCGTGGGGCAGCTTAGCGGCCGACGGCGTCAAGAACATCGCGGTGTTTCCGTGGCAGCTCATCTGCCCTGGCGTGACGATGGCGCTCGCGCTCTTCTCGCTCAACTTCATCGGCGACGGCCTGCGCGACGCGCTCGATCCCCAGATGAGAAAGTTCAACGCGTGAGCGGCCCGGCAAGCACGAAAGCGCTCCTTTCCGTCCGCGATCTCAGGACGTACTTCGAGACTGACGACGGCACGGTCAAAGCCGTCGACGGCGTGAGCTTCGATCTCAAGCCGGGCAAGACGCTCGGCATCGTCGGCGAGTCCGGTTCCGGCAAATCGGTGTCGAGCCTGTCGATCATGCGGCTCATTCCGTCGCCGCCGGGGCGGATCGTCAGCGGCACCGTCGAGTTCGACGGCATCGATCTCATGACGCTCGATGCCGAGCGCATGCGCCGCATCCGCGGGGACCGGATCGCGATGATCTTTCAGGATCCGATGACGTCGTTGAACCCGTTCATGCGCGTGTCGACCCAGGTGATGGAGATGACGCGCCTGCACCGCGGGTACGGCAAGAAGGAAGCTTTCGAGCACGCGGTCAAGATGCTCGAGCTCGTCGGCATCCCCGATGCCCGGGATCGGGCCCGGAGCTACCCGCACGAGTTCTCCGGCGGCATGCGGCAACGCGTGATGATCGCCATGGCATTGGCGTGCGACCCGGAGCTTCTCATTGCCGACGAGCCGACGACGGCGCTCGACGTCACGATCCAGGCGCAAATCTTGAGTCTGTTGCAGCGCATGCGCGCTCAAACCGGCACCAGCATCATCTTGATTACGCACGACTTGGGCGTCGTCGCCGGCATGGCGGATGAGGTCGTCGTGATGTATGCGGGGAAAGTGTTCGAGCGCGCACCGACGACGACGCTGTTCCGGAAGTCGGGCAACCCCTATACGCGAGGCCTGCTTCGATCCATTCCGGATCCGGCGTCGCCCGGCAAGGAGCTGTATCAGATCTCCGGTCTGCCGCCGGATCTCTCACGCCTCGGGCCGGGCTGCCCGTTCGCGCCGCGCTGCGATCGTGCGACGGATCTCTGCCGCAGCCGGTTCCCGCCCTTCGTCGAGCTCGCGTCCGATCATTTTTCTCTGTGTCATTACGCGGCGGATGTGCAGCGGGATGGGAGCGCGAATGGCTGAGCCGCTCATCTCCGTCAAGGAGCTCAAAGTCCATTTCGACTTGGGTGGCGCAGGCTTAATCGATCGCCTCGCGGGATCCGACGGCCGGCGCATCGTCAAGGCCGTTGACGGCGTGTCGCTCGATGTTTTCGCAGGTGAAACGCTCGGGCTGGTAGGCGAGTCCGGATGCGGCAAGTCGACGCTCGGGCGGGCGATGCTCCTTTTGACGCCGGCCGACGGCGGCGAGGTGCGATTTCGCGGCGTCGACATCTTGCGTCTGCCGAAGCGGCAATTGCGGGCCTTTAGGCGGCACTTACAAATCATTTTCCAGGATCCATACGCATCGCTGAATCCGCGCATGACGGTCGGCCAAATCATCGGCGAGCCGATCGAGAACTTCGGCCTTGCGACGGGGAAAGCCAAGGAGAACCGCGTTCGCGAGCTGATGGAGGTCGTGGGCTTAAGCACGCGATTCATCAAGCGGTATCCTCACGAGTTTTCCGGCGGCCAGCAGCAACGCATCGGCATCGCCCGGGCGCTGGCACCGGATCCGGATTTCATCGTGGCCGACGAGCCGATCTCGGCGCTCGACGTATCAATCCAGGCTCAGATCATCAACTTGATCGAACGGCTGCAGAGCGAACGTAATCTCACTTACCTTTTCATCTCCCATGATCTCAGGGCGATTCGACACACGTCGGACCGTGTCGCCGTGATGTATCTCGGCAAGATCGTCGAGCAGGGCGATGCCGACGACGTTTATCGCGAGCCGCTGATGCCTTATACCAAGGCATTGATCTCGGCTGTGCCGGTGCCCGATCCGGTCGTCGAGGCATCGAGGAAGCGGATCATAGTCGAGGGCGACGTTCCTTCACCGATGAACCCACCCTCGGGTTGTAGATTCCGGACACGGTGTCCTTACGCGGTCGCGGCGTGTGCGGAGCATGCGCCCGAGCTCGTTGAAGTGCGGCCTCGCCATTGGGCCGCCTGCATCCGGATCAGCCCGGAACGGCCCGACATCGAGAAAGTCGGCCCGGGAGAGACGCCGGGGCTCGGCCATGACTAGTAAGCTACGGATGGCCCTGGCCGGGGGCGCGCTCGCGCTCGCGGCCTGCGCGCACGAGCCGTCGGTGCCGGCGCCGCAAGGCACGATTCAGCTCGGGCCGCGGCCTCTGTTCCTCGTCGACGACATGGACCCCGGCCCTCTCAAGGAACGCCTGCTGCAATGCGCGGCCGGGCCGTTCGCGAAGACCGATTTCTCGATCGCACATCGCGGCGCGCCCCTGCAATTCCCCGAGCACACGCGGGAGTCGTACATGGCGGCCGCGCGTATGGGAGCCGGCATCATCGAGTGCGACGTCACGTTCACGCGCGATCGCGAGCTCGTGTGCCGGCATGATCAATGCGATCTCCATACGACGACGAACATCCTCGCAACGCCGCTCGCGGCCAAGTGCTCCGAGCCGTTCTCACCGTTCGATCCGGCCAACATCGATCCCGCGACCGGCGCTCCCTATCCGGCTCGAGCGCGTTGCTGCGCGAGCGACTTGACGTTAGCTGAGTTCCGCACATTGCGCGGCAAAATGGATGCATTCGATCCGCGCGCGCGCACGGTCGAAGAGTACCTCGACGCAACACCGCGCTGGCGCACCGACCTCTATTCCGCGCGCGGAACGCTTATGACGCACCGCGAAAGCATCGAGCTGTTCCGCGCGCTCGGAGTCAAGATGATTCCGGAGCTCAAAGCGCCCGAGGTCGCGATGCCGTTCGAGCGCGACTACAGCCGTGAGCACTATGCGCAACAGGTCATCGACGAATACAAACGCGCCGGCGTTCCGCCGGAGGACGTGTTCTTGCAGTCGTTCGATCTCAATGACGTACGGTACTGGATCGAGACCGAGCCCGAATTCGGCCGGCAAGCGATCTACCTCGATGGTCGCTATGCAAGTGCGAGCCCCATCGATCCCGAAGACACGCGTACTTTCGTGCCGAGCATGCAGGAGCTCGCGGCGGCAGGCGTTCGCTTTATTGCGCCGCCGATCTGGATGCTCGTAATCGAGCGCAATCGGCGGATCGTACCGTCGGCCTATGCTCGAGAAGCGGCCGCAGTGGGTCTTAAGATCATTCCATGGAGCTTCGAGCGATCGTCGCCGCTGACGAGCGATGGGGATTGGTTCTATCAGAGCACGGACGAGGTCGTCGACAACGACGGCGATGCGTACGTGACGCTCGACGTGCTCGCGCGTGAGGTCGGAATCGCCGGCATTTTCTCCGATTGGCCCGCGACGGTCACTTATTACGCCAACTGCATGGGTTTGTAGACGGCGCTGCTCTTACTGTTCGCGGGCCTTGAAAACGCGCACCTGTTGATTGAATTCTTCGGCGAGCTGCTCCATGAGCGTGACCATCCGATTGTGTCGCTCCACGGCGCTTATGCGTTGCTCGTCGGTATGCTCACGCTCATCGATGACCGCGGATAGGCAGTCGAGGTAGAGATTGCTCTCGGTCATGAAGTCGCGGATGGCCGCCTGGCCCTGCGTCATCGTGTCGAGTGAATCGAGGCTCCCGTTCGGCAACGGCGGCACGTGCGGTATCCCGCAACCGGCGAAGAGCTGCTCGACTTCGGGCTGCACGCTCGGCGCGAGATTGCGCGACAAGGCCAGCGCGCTGGTGTAGCTCGGGTGCGTGCGATCCGTGACCGCGAAGTAATCGGCGAGCACGTACTCGGCACGCTGCAAATCGCCCTTGGTGACGGCAGCATTGGCTTCGATGAGCAGAATGTAGGAGTCGAGCGGCGCGCACAGCGCGCGGTAGTGCCGTACCCAATCGAGCGTGCCATCCGCATCGTTGAGCGCGGCGGCGTCGGAAATCCGTTGTTGGATGACTTGGGCTCGCGTGTCCTCGGGTATGGTTTCGAGCACGGCGCGGTCGAGCACGGCCATCGACGTCACGGCGACGAGCGGTTCGGGGACGTCGGCCGCAAGCCCGCCACCGGCCGCCGTCGGCAGCTTGCCGATTGCATCGAGCACGTCGAGCCCGTTCGTGACTCGGCCGAAGACCGAATAGCCGAATTCGGCCTCCGTCGCGTCGAATTGCTCGTTGTCCGCGAGATTGATGAAGAACTGCGAAGTCCCGGAGTCCGGATCGTTGGTGCGCGCCGCCGCGAGCGTGCCGCGCTCGTTGCTCAAGCCGTTGCGCGATTCGTTCTGCACGGGCGCGAACGTCGTGCGATGCTTGAGCTCCCGGTCATGGCCCCCGCCCTGCACGATGATGCCGTTGACGACACGATGAAATACCGTGCCGGAATAGAAACCTTGCTCGATGTAGCGAAGGAAATTGGCCGTGTGCAACGGCGCCTGTGCATCGAACAGCTCGATCGTGAACGGACCTTTGTCCGTGCAGACTGCAATTTCGGTAGCCCACGCGGTCGAAATGATGCTGAGCATCGGGAGCAGGGCACATGCAAACGTGGCGCGCTTGGTGGGTCGCATACTCCCCCAACGTGTTCTTCTGCTTGGGCGCTCAGAATACCACTGCACGATCGCGGCATGTCCAGCGTGCCGGCGTTGTATCCTTTGCCACAGCTCGGAAACAAGCACGCGGCCGCATGCGCTGCGAATGTTGCCGCCGCGATACGAGGCGGCGGCCGTTGCCCGTCGCTAGAAACGAAACGTGTAGTTGAATTTGATCGCGGCTTCGGCCGAAAGAGCATCGAAGCGATTATCGCGATCGAGATCCTGCACGTTGCGATTCAACACGAGAAAGGCTTCCCGTCCCGCCTCGGGTATCCAGTGCAGCCGCGTGTTGATACCGATGATTTCCGACACGTTGTCGTACTGAATCAACGTGACCCAGCTCAGCCGCGGCGAGAAAACGACGTCCGTGCGAAATCGCACGAGCCGCGTCACGAACGCGTCTAGCGGAAGGTGGATGTCGTTGATGTCGTAGGAGAGTTGCGTGCGCAATCGACCGGAGGGGCGCCACGACAGCGACGCTTCGATTTCAACGCGGTCGCCGTCGTAGAAGTCGCCGATGGTGTAGTCGAGCGACCCCCACACTTTGCGCTGATCGCCCGTCGAGATTTCCAGATTGGTCTCATTGAACGAATAATCGCCCGGAAGGATGACGACATTCTCCGCAATCTCGAATCCTTCGACGAGAACCTCGCGGCTGCGCGTGCGGCGAAGTTGGAGCCGATCGCCTTGGCGACCTTCGAGCTCGAGCAAACGGAAATTGATCTCCTGGGACTCGAGCTCGCCCGTCGCGATCGTTTCCACGCGCTCGCCGTTGATGCCGAAGAGAACCGAGCGCAGTAGGCCTCGTGCGGGTCGGTACGTGTACTCAGTACGAACGTCGAGCTCGTCGATGCCTTTGCGGTTCACGAAGCCGAGGCCCGGCGTGAAATTCTCCTCGAGGTGCGCATAGCGCAGCGCGCCGCGCATGCCCGTATTGTTGGGCGCGCTCACGCGGAACCCGTAGGCGCCGTCTTCGTCATCGCTGTCTTGCGTGTCGCTGCGTTGTCCCCACACGTTTGCCTCGAGCGCGCGCCCACCGGGCAGACGCGTGTTGCGGAACACGAAGTCGATGCCTTGGAGAGAATTGTCGAGGTTCGACCGCGTGTCGCCTTCGGTGGCGATGAGTCCCACGCTCGATTCGCGAAGCACGTTGGCCGAGACGCGCGCCACGATCGCGTTGTCGGCCGCGATGCCGTCGAATTCTTCTTGGCGAATCGCGAGCGCGCCGATATTGAACCGCCCCACGCGGCCGCTCAGCTTGCCGCCCGCCTCGAGGTCGACGGCCTCGCCCGTGCTCGATAAGCCGATGCTGCGTGAAAAGAACGGCCGGCCGTTTTCTTGAAGGCCGCCGAACTCGAAGATATCCGCGTCTTGGAGGAAGAAATCCCGCTTTTCCGGGAAGAATAGATCGAAGCGCGTGAGATTGACCTGCCGATCGTCGATCTCGGTGGCCGAGAAGTCGGTGTTGATCGTCAGCGAGCCGGTCAGGCCGGGCGTGATTTTGTAGAAGACGTCCAACGAAGGGTCGACGTCCGAATCTTCGAGGGCGAGCTCGAAGTCTTTGCGCCGCGAGACGCTGATCGAAGGGACGACGTCGAGTCCCAACCCTTGCTCCAATCCCTCGAAACCGACGGCGGTGCCGGAGATGCTCGGATCCGAATTGCGATTGCGCGACACCCAGCCCAGGCGTTCGTCGCGGCGCGCGATCGCGCGACGGAAGTTGATGCCCCAGGTGTCGTTGGTCGGATCGAAAGAGATGGACTTGAACGGGATCGCGATCTCGGTGACCCAGCCATGCTCGTCGATCGAGCCCGCCGCATACCAAATACCTTGCCACTCCCACTGCGTCTCGCTGACGTTCTGAAACAATCCTTCTTGGCGCAAGCCGTTCGGATTGGTGATGAATCGATACCCGCTGCGGCGGTCATGGAACGGATCGATGATGACGGACAACCAATCATCGCCGAATACTTCCTCGCCTTGCCGCATGATGCGCGCCGTGATTTCTCCCGGCTCGCGATCGTACATGCGCGCGCCGATATAGAGGGCGGCATCATCGTACAGAATGTAGATGACGGTAGGCTCCGAGGCTTCCGCGTACTCCGTGGGCTCGATCTCATGGAAATCGTCGACGACGGCCGCGCCCATCCAGACTGCGTCGTCGAGAACGCCGTCGATGACGGGCGCCACGTCCGCGCGCACCACCCGCACCGACTTCTCCTGTCCGCCGAGAATCGCGGCGTGTTGCGCAGCCGCGTCGAGTCCCGCGGCGAAGAAGCAGGCCGCGACGAAGCGCGCAACAACGACGCGGTGTCTTTTCTTCCTCACACAAAGATCGGTCGGAGAGATCAAGGATTCGACCGCCATTGTACGTCGAGGTTCGGACGCCCGCTGTTTACCCTGCGGCCGCTGTTGCACTACACTCGACTGCCGTATGGAGGGGATGAAAATGGCGTACAAGACCTGTGCTCGCGTGTCCCTCGCCGGCTGTCTGATTGTCGCGCTGTCGCAGGCCTCGGCGCATCATTCGGTCGCCGGACAGTTCGATCGCACCAAGCGCGTCTCGCTGACCGGTGTCATCACGAAAGTCGACTGGATCAACCCGCACACCTATTTGCATCTCACCGTCAGCGACGGGAGCGGCAGCGCCACGACGTGGCAACTCGAATCGCTGCCGACCGCGATGCTCCGCAAGGCCGGCATTACGAGCGAGATGCTCATGGGCGATGGCGCAACCGTGACCGTCGACGCGATACGGGCACGCGACGGCACCGAGAATCTCGGCTGGTTGTTGCGCATCGACTATCCGGATGGGCACTACTATCAATTGGCCGGCGAATAAGGACTCGTGAGGAACCACACATGAAACGCTTCCCGATCACGCGCGGCAGTATTGTCGCGTGGACGCTTGCACCGTGTCTCTTCGCAGCAGGGCTTCCCGTGGGGCTTGCGCAATCGAGTGCCGGCGAGGTTCCGCGGCTCGCCGACGGCCATCCCGACCTGAGTGGTACGTGGGATAACGGCAGCGGCATCGAATTCGTGCGGCCGCGGCAAGAGGGCGCTTCGATCTGCATCTCCGGGTGCGGACCCGCCGCCGGCGCCCCGCCGGCCGGCGCGCCGCGCCGCGCGGGACCTCCGCCGGTGCCCGACCGACCGAAGTATCGCGAGGAGTTTCAAGCACGAGTCGCGGCACTCGACGCAAGCCAAGTTCGCGACGACCCCGTGTTGCGCTGCTTCCCGCCCGGCGTCCCGCGGATCGGGCCGCCGGACAAAATCGTGCAACGCGTGGGCGAGGTCGCATTCCTTTATGATGACGTTTCCGGCAACTTCTTCCGCGTCGTCCCGACCGACGGCCGCGCTCACGCCGAGAACGTCGAGCCGGGCTTTCTCGGCCATGCCGTCGGCCGGTGGGAAGAAGATACGCTCGTCGTCGAAGCGATCAACTTCAACGGCGACACGTGGCTCACCGACGACGGCTCGTTCCATACCGAGAATTTGCGCGTCGTCGAGCGTCTTTCGCGCGACGCGGATACGCTCACGTGGCACGCCACGGTCTACGATCCGGACGTGCTCGCCGAGCCGTGGGCGCTCCGTCCGCGCACGGCCGTGCTGACCGACGTCGAGGTGGCCGAGGCACCGCCCTGCATCGAGCGCGATATCGATCACATGGTCGACGACTCGAGCCACGACAACCCGCGGTAATCACGCGACGACCCCCGCTAATACAATGTAGGAGCGAGCTTCGCTCGCGAAAACCAAGATCGCGAGCGAAGCTCGCTCCTACAGCGGCAGGAACCTCAAGCCCGCAGCCGAGAATCGCGGCGCCGCGCGCCTTCTGTCAAGATCTTCTTGCGCAGGCGAACGTTTTTCGGCGTGATCTCGACGAGCTCGTCGTCGTCGATGAACTCGAGGGCTTGCTCGAGGGAAAACTTGATCGGCGGCGTCAGCAAAATGTTCTCGTCCGATCCCGCGGCGCGAATATTCGTGAGCTGCTTGCCTTTCGTCGGGTTCACGGGCAAGTCGTTGCCGCGGCTGTGGATGCCGACGATCATGCCTTCGTAGAGCTCGGCGCCGTGGCCGATGAAGAGCGCGCCGCGCTCCTGCAGGTTGAATAGCGCGTAGGCCAGCGCTTTTCCGGCCACCGTCGATACGAGCACGCCGTTCGTGCGCTGCCCGATCTCGCTGTCGATGCGCGGCGCGTAACGGTCGAACACATGATAGAGGAGGCCCGTGCCCGCCGTGACGGTCAGAAACTGCGTACGGAAGCCGATGAGCCCGCGCGCGGGGATGCGATAGTCGAGGCGCACGCGTCCGCGCCCGTCGGGCGTCATGTTGGTGAGCTCGCCTTTGCGTTCCGCGAGCCGCGTCATGACGGCGCCCTGGTATGCCTCGTCGAGGTCGACGGTCAAGAGCTCCCACGGCTCGTGGACGACGCCGTCGATCTCGCGCTCGATGACGGCCGGCCGAGAGACGGCGAGCTCGTATCCCTCGCGTCGCATCGTCTCGATGAGCACCGAGAGGTGCAGCTCGCCCCGGCCCGAGACGCGGAACTTATCGGGATCTTCGGTGTTCTCGACGCGCAACGCGACGTTGTGCTTGATTTCTTGGTCCAGCCGCGCCTGAATTTGCCGGCTCGTGAGGAATCGGCCGTCGCGGCCGGCGAACGGGCTCTTGTTGACTTGGAAGGTCATGCTGATCGTCGGCTCATCGACCTTGAGCGGCGGGAGCCCTTCGGGCGTCGAGCGCACGCACACCGTATCCGAGATCTGCAAGTCGTCGATGCCGCTGAACATGACGATATCGCCGGCACCGGCGGACTCGACGGGCTTACGCTCGAGGCCGTCGAAGCCATAGAGCTCCATGAGTTGCCCATTACGGACCGTGCCGTCGCGCCCGACGACGGCGACCGGGGAATTCGCGGTCGCGGTGCCGCGACTGATGCGGCCGATGCCGAGCACGCCGACGTACGCGCTGTAATCGAGGCTCGATACTTGCAACTGCAACGGACCGTCGACGGCGACGGTGGGCGGCGGAACGTGTCTCACGATGGCGTCGAGCAGCGGCAACATGTCGCCGCTTTGCACGTCGGGTTTGGTGCCGGCGTAGCCTTTCAACGCGGAGGCATAGATCACGGGGAAGTCGAGCTGCTTGTCGCTCGCGCCGAGCCGATCGAACAGCTCGAAGGTCTGGTCGAGCACCCAGCCCGGACGCGCCCCGTCACGATCGATCTTGTTGATCACGACGAGCGGTGTGATGCCGTACGAAAACGCTTTCTGCGTGACGAAGCGGGTCTGCGGCATCGGACCGTCCACGGCATCGACGAGCAACAACACGCCGTCGACCATGGAAAGCACGCGTTCGACCTCGCCCCCGAAATCGGCGTGTCCGGGCGTATCGACGATGTTGATGCGCCACTCGCCCCAGCGAATCGCCGTGTTCTTGGCCAGAATCGTAATGCCGCGCTCGCGCTCGAGGTCATTCGAATCCATGACGCGCTCCGGCACGATCGTGCGCGCATCGAGCGTGCCCGATTGCTGCAGCAAGCGATCCACGAGCGTCGTCTTGCCATGATCGACGTGCGCGATGATCGCGATGTTGCGTAGACGCTCGGTTGGGAACATGCCGTGGGTGCCGGAAAAAGGAGGCGCATTATAGAGCTAATGAGCGCCGACCGTGAGAGGAACCGGATCACGCCCCGACGCATCCCGGCCGACGAGCGCCGGCGCCAAAAAAACACCCCGCCGGAGCGGGGTGAGTCGATGTCGGATTAACAGCCGAGTCAGGGTGCTAGGGGGTAGCGACGGGGAAATCGACTGTTAGTTCCGAATCGGCAGTCATTGTCACTTCGGCCGCCGGCGCGAAGAATGCGACCGTGTCGTCGAGCGGGTCCGTAAGCCCAAGCTCGTCGGCATCGGTGTCGTTGCCGCCATGACACGTGAACGCGGCGGTGTACTCGCCGGGTGCGAGCAGCGTCCGGTAGACGTAGTGAGTGCTGTCCGCATTGAGGACGGCTTCGACGGTTGTGACGGGCTCGGGGTCGCTAGCGTCGACGTCGTCGGGGGTCACGCCTGCTCCCGCATAGATGTAGACGACGTTGCCGACGTCGTAGTCGAGGCCTACGGGATCGTCCGCGTTGCAGTCGTTTGCGGCATCGGTGACCGAATCCACCGCAATTGTGCCGCCGAGTACACCGTACTCGGTGACATCGATGACGCGAAACGCGGGTTTCAGCAGAAAGCCGGGGTCAAACGCCGGAGGATCGACGAGAGCTTGCCGCAAGTCCCAGTCGAACAAAAACTGTACGGCTTGAGCTTCCGCGACTTCGAATCCGCTGACGAGACGCACGCGGCCGCTCGGCACGCGGATCTCCTCCATGCCGCCCGTGTCGGTCAAGACGTAGGAATCGAAGACGTTGTCGAGCTCGGCGTTCACGTCCATCGCGAGCCACTCGTAGGTGCCTGCGTCAACGAGAGCTCCGTCGACGAGAATTGCCGCGTTGTCCTCCGTGAGCTCGAGAAGATCGACCGTGATCGGCGTATCCGTAAGCGGCAGTTGGACGGCCGGACCGCCTGCCGGCTTGAGCCAGATCGCCGTAATCTCGACGTGGACCTCGGTCACGTAGTCGACGGCGGCGTCCATCAGCGAGAGCGTGAGGGTGGACGAGCCGGAATCACCGTCGCCCGAGCCACCGCTGCAGGCCGCCGCAGCACCGGCGGCCGTGGCGACGGCGGCGAGCCGCCAGTATCGAGTCGAATGCATATGACCTCCCTGTCCCACTTCCACGAGGAAGCGATTCGTTCCTCACCCAGTGGGGTAACACGGTCGACTGCCTCGCGGGTTCCCGAGACTTGACATAATTGGCGACAATCGCCGTGCGCGTCTTCCGCGACGCCGGCCGCGGGTTTTGCTTAGATGCGGGAACCGAAACGCGTCTCGAACGTGTATAGGGGTGACGAACGGTGAAATGGGCATGGCGATACTCACGGTGATTCCCGGCGGTCGAACTGCTCAGCAGCGCTTCGAAGCGCTCGTGCGCCCGCACTATGCGGTGCTGTATCGCACCGCGTACCGGTTGACGCGCTCGGTGCACGACGCCGAAGACCTGGTGCAAGAGGTCTGTGTGCGCGCGTACCCGCGGCTCGACGAGCTCGCACAGCTCGACAATCCGCGCGCGTGGCTCACGTGCGTGATGCAGCGCGTGTTCATCGACTCGACGCGGCGCTACGAGCGCTCGCACGTGGAATCGCTCGAGACGACACGACAAGAGTCGCTCGTTTCGGAAGCGCCCGGGCTCGCCGAGCAAACGGACGAGGCTCAGAAGAGCCGACGGCTCGATCAGGCTTGGCAAAGGCTCGATAAGGATCAGCGCGCGCTGTTGGCCTTGCACGATATCGAGGGTTATTCGCTCGCCGAGCTGACCGAGATGACCGGGCTCAAGGAGGGCACGTTGAAGTCGCGCCTGCACCGCGCCCGCGTGAAGCTCGGAAAGTTGTTGCGATACGAGGAAATGGCAGCGGTTGCGCGGGCCGAGGCAGGAGCAGCGTCATGAAATGTGAACGTGCCGTAGAGTTGTTGACACAATCGCCGGGCCGCAGTACTGCGGACGGGCGACGGCTCGCCGCCGAGCACGCAGCGACCTGCGAGGACTGCCGCAGCGCCATCGAGGCCGTGCACCGATTGCGCGGCGAAAGTCTCGCGCGCGTGCCGGCGCCGCGTACAGGGGCTTTCGAGCGCGCGCTCGCGGCTGCGACGAGCCGGCCGGCGGCCGTCACGGCGCGGCCGCGTACCTTCTGGGCGGGGATCGGCGTCGGCGCCGCGCTCGCCGCCGGCCTCGCGATTGCAGTCGTGAGCTTCGCGCCTTGGCCCGGAACGCGCAGCGCAAGCTCGATGCCCCGGATCACCATGGCGCTCAACGAGCAACGTGACGTCAGCATCTCGCTGGCGACGCCCGAAGCGCTCATGGATGCGGAGATTCACGTAGTTTTGAGCGGGGCCATAGGCTTAAGCGGCTTTGAAGGGCAAAGGGAGTTGCGCTGGCGCACCGACCTCGACAGCGGCGTCAACCAGCTCACGTTGCCGGTCGTTGCATTGGGTACGAGCGGCGGACAGCTGCTCGTCGAGGTCTTGCACGGCGCCAAACGCCGCACGTTCGTCGTCGATATTCGTGGTCTTGGTTGAGACAGCGGAGATAAACGCATGACTACAAGATGCAAATGGTTTCTCGCAGTTACCGCCGCGACGGCGACTTTGGCCGCACCGCGCGCGTACGCGCAGGAAAGAGATGCCGAAGAGGCTGTCGAGACGCTCGATGTGACGATGACTTTGATGCCGGAGGGAACGACTCTCCCCGATGCCGTGACGCGGTTGATCGAGCTACCCGACGCTGCGGCGGAAGCGGGACGGGAGAGCGCGGCCCAGGGTCTCGAGACGGCAAACGAGGCGCGCGCTAACCGCGATGCCGGGCTCGGTGTCGCAGCCGAGGCGCGCGAGAACGGGCGCGAATTCGGCCAGGAGGTCCGCGAGCAGGCACAGGAAAACAGTGAAAACGCCGGCCGCGGCGGCCGCCCGGACGCGGCCGGTCCGCCCGAAGTCCCCGGACCGCCCGAGAATCTGCCCGGACCTCCGGGGAACTGAAGCGGGAACTTAAGACCGTGCGATGTGACCGGAGCCGTTGCGGGGCCCGGCGCACCTACTACACTCGCTCTTTCCATCGCCATGGAATGACCGAGGTTTCGTGAAGCAAGCATGCAACTTGCGCCCGCGGCGGCGCCTCGTCGCGTGCGCGGTTCTTTTTATCGTCGCCGCTGAAACGACTGCCCAACCTCCTGTGGGCGAGATCGAGAGCGAACCCGCGTCGAGCGCGCATTTCGCGGCAGGCTTTGACGCCTTCGACCGGCACGATTATCGGCGCGCGCTCGCCGAATTCGAGGCTGCGATCGCCGCCGGCAGCGAAGACGCTGCCGCCCACTACAACGTCGCCGTGTGCCGTTACCGGCTCGGGGACTACGCAGGCGCCGCGGACGCGTTCACAGCGCTCGCGCGGCGGTTTCCCGCGATGCGTGATCTCGCCGACTATAACCTCGGGCTCGCATTGACGCGTCAGGACCGCCTCGGACAAGCGCGCACGGCGTTTGAGCGTGCCCAAGCCAGCGGCGACGAGCGGATCGCCGCGCTCGCTCGCGCGATGCTCGCGCGCTTGCCGGCCGAGGCAGCGCCGCGCGCGTCCGGGTGGAACGGTTTCATCGACCTCGCCGTCGGGCACGACGACAACGTCGCACTGGTCGATGAGGCCAGCTTGCCCGCGGAGCGGTCCACCGACAGCGCGCTCGGCGAGATTCTCGGCTACTTGGGCGGACCGCTGCGTGCAGGAGGGCCGTGGCGGCTCGACGCGAGCGCCTATCTCATCACCCACCCCGACGCCGACGAATTCGACCAGCGCGGCGTCTACGTCGCCGGCGTCTACGAGCGCCGTGTGAACGCTTGGCGCTTCGGCGCGGGGCCGCACTATGGCCGCACGACACTCGCCGGCGACGAATTCGAGCAGCGGTCGGGCGTCTCGATAGACGTGCGCTACGCGTTGGACCGCTCCCGCGTCACATTGGGCATGCAGTGGACGCACGACGATATCGACGCTCTGGAGCCGCAGTTCGCGTATCTCGACGGACAGCAAGATGAGCTTAAGCTCGTCCTCGACCGCGCGCTTCCGGCGGGCCGGCTCGTGCTCGACTATCGCCGCGAAGAGGGCGATCGCGCAGATGCGAGTGTCAGCGCCGATCGCGATCGTTACGAGCTGCGCTACCGCCGGTCCTTGAATGCCGTCTGGGCCGGCGAGCTCGCGTACGAGTATCGGGTCAGCAGCTATGAGCGCCTGGCGGTACCGCGCCGGGAGAAGCGGCACCAGGTCGGCTTTGAACTCACGCGGAGTTTTTCGTCTAATTGGCAATACGCCGTCCAGTACCGATACGCCGACAACGATTCGAGCGATCCCATCTATACCTACGAGCGGCACCGGTTGACCGTGGGACTCAGCAAAGTCTTCTAGCGAGGGGTGGAAATGCTGCGCTTACACGCAACGATGGCGTCGATCAACGCCTACAAAGTGCGATTGTTGCTCGCGATCCTGGATCTTCCGTACGAGCTCGTCGCCGTCGATATGTACGGCGGTGAGCACAAACGCGAGCCGTTTCTGACCCTGAATCCGTTCGGCCAGATGCCAGCCATGCAAGACGCGGATTTCACGATCGCCGACTCGCATGCGTGCCTCGTCTACTTGGCGCGTAAGTACGACGCGAGTGGCAAGTGGCTGCCATGTGCGGCCGAGCGCGAAGCGAAGGTCGCCGAATGGCTGTCGAAATCCGCGAACGAGGTGCACCAAGGACCGTGGATGAAGCGCGCGAAGATCCGCCGGCCCGACGCGATCAAGCTCTCCGACGAGGAGATCGACGCGCGCTGCGACCACATCTTGCGCATCATGGACGCGCATTTGAGCCGCCGCGAGTGGCTCGCACTCGAGCACG
>Ga0209320_10000692_pt1 | contig 17439 bp, 13 predicted proteins | sample Rifsed13ft4_FD_184008 | JGI IMG/M metagenome (GOLD analysis project Ga0209320, IMG submission 184008) | Soil microbial communities from Rifle, Colorado, USA - sediment 13ft 4 (version 2) | ecosystem: Environmental > Terrestrial > Deep subsurface > Rock core/Sediment | place: Rifle, Colorado... | reverse complement strand
CGCAGCTTGCGCGCGCGCTCTGTATAGCCGCCGACAACCGGGTCGAGCATGTTGAAGCCGAGGTAATAGGTCGAGGCGGCGACACTGGTCAGAAGCCGAATACCCTTTTGCTTCATCGCGCCGCTTAACTCGGTGTCACCCTCGCCGGTGAATCGGATGGCCTGGTCAAAGCCTTCCGGCTGAACGCCGGACCGGTCGTAATATCCCTGCAGGAATTTGTTCCAGCGCGGAATGCTTTCCTTGTCGAGACTGAACACGATCTTGTCGATGAAGGGCAAGCGCCGGCCGGCATCCCGCAACAAACCGGCCGGTCCGTCCCCCGGCTCGCCTTCGGTTGGATAAGGTTCCTCGTGGTAATTCGGATTGCGCTCCATCACCATCTGGCGGTTGGGATTATTGACAGTGAGCATGTAGGCGCCGCTGCCGACCGGGTACCAGTCGAGCGTGAGATTCTTCTCCGCCATGCCGGGCTGCGAGAAAAACCGGTCCACTTCCGGCGCCATCGGGGCGAAAAACGGCATGGCCATCCAGTACAGCAGTTGCGGATACTTGCCATGTATTTTTACGCGATAAGTATAGCGGTCTACGACTTCCGCGCCGGTCAGCGGGTATTTTCCAAGATCGAGATAAATGCCTGAATCGCGCCCGGCGGCGATTTCGTCGTAAGCCTGCTTCAGGGTCACGGCGTAATCTTTCATTCCCACGATGTAATCATTCATGACGCTCAGGATTGGGGAATGCAGTTTGGGATGTGCGAGGCGCTTGATCTGGTACACGTAGTCGGCAGCGACCAGCTCGCGCGTTCCGGTCTGAGGGAAATCGCCTATCGCACGCGTTTCATCAAGATCTTGCGGGTTGAGTTCATGGTAAAGATACCGGCCGTCGGCATCATGCGCGAACGCCGGATGCGGTTGATAGAGAATGCCGGGGCGAATCCGGATTTCATAAACACTGTAGGCAATCGTGGCGACCGGAGCGTTGTGGGGGAGTTGCCGCCCCTTTTTATCGAGATAAACCGGCGTGGGAACGGAGGCCGCTGTGAGTGGAACGAGCGTATAGGGACGTTCGAGATAGTGATATTGAAACGGCGGTTCGTAGATTTGCGCGATAAAAAGATACTCGTTTGAGCTGTAGGCACGCGCAGGATCGAATGTTTTCGGCCGTTCTCGGAACGCGGAGTAAAGAATATTCTTCCTTTCATCTTCCTCCGGATACGGGTTGTTCCAAGAAGCAATCGCCGTAGTGGAGAAAAGGATCAATACCGTTATCAAGACCTGTCGCAAAGCGCCGGGCCGTTTCATATAATTTCTATCCAAGCTCCTCACTGTCCTCGCGCCGGTGAAGATACCGGTATGGTCGTCAATATATCAAATTCTTTGCGCTCGCCCCTCTTCCCGCGAACACGAATTTTCGCTACTGTAACGGCTGATTACGCTGGATGCCTGCGTTATAACAGGTTTCTCCAGTTCCAGGCTTTTGACAATAAGGGTGGAGAACTTCATATGGGATTTCTCGCAGGCAAGCGGGCATTGATCGTGGGCGTCGCCGGAGACCGGTCCATCGCCTGGGGCATCGCCAAAGCCATGCATCGTGAAGGCGCCGAGATCGCGTATACCTACCAAAATGACAAATTAAAGGAACGTGTCGCCAAGCTGGCGACACAGACCAATTCCGATATCTTGATACCCTGCGATGTATCAAGCGATGAGCAGATTGAAGCGGTGTTTTCACGCCTTGATGACTATTGGGACGGTCTCGATATCATCGTTCATTCGGTCGCATTTGCGCTGCGCGAACAACTCACCGGGAATTTCGTGGACGTCACCACGCGCGATGGATTCCGCATCGCGCATGAGATCAGCTCGTACAGCCTGACGGCGCTCGCCAAGGCCGGCCGCGCCATGATGCAGGGACGACAGGGGGCTTTGTTGACGCTGTCGTACATCGGCGCGCTGCGTTCAGTGCCAAACTACAACATCATGGGGCTCGCCAAGGCGAGCCTGGAAGCGAATGTGCGTTATCTCGCCCAGGCTCTCGGTCTTGAAGGAATTCGCGTCAACGCCATTTCCGCCGGCCCCATCCGAACGCTGGCCGCCGCCGGTATTTCTGATTTCAGAAAACTTCTCGACTACAACGACAAGATGGCGCCGCTGGGACGCGGCGTGACCATTGACGAGGTGGGAAATGTTGCGGCGTTTTTGTGTTCCGACCTGGCTTCCGGCGTCACCGGAGAGATTACCTATGTAGATGCCGGTTTCAATACCGTTGCCATCGGACTCAATTACGGCAAGCTCCTCGAATAATTCATCTTCTAGAGCTGATCGGAATAAATCTTTATCTTCGCTTTCTGCCTTAACCCGGCACGATAATTCGAATAATATTCGTCGCCACGAAGCACAGTAAGCAATGATTTTGCCTGCTCGTACAGTGCGCTGGGCGGCTTCCCCGATGGTGCGCGCACTTGCAGGATCGCCATCACGGCATAGCCTTGGTCTCCCAAATCAACGAAATCGTAAACGGGTTTTCCGTTTTCAGGCCGTGGTGCGCGAAAGGCGGCGGTCGCAACACGTGTCTCGGTGCCGGCGCTTTGTTGTCGGGTGATAATTCTCGGTGCCTGATATTTAAATCCATGTTTTTTTGCCAACGCCTCAAGCGATCCATTCGCGCGCAATGCCTGCAACCATTCATCAGCCAGTTGGCGTGCGGCTTGATGGCCACGTTCTTGCTTCAGGTTTCGTTCGATTTGCGCGCGTACATCCGCCAACGGCTTGCGACCCGCCGGCTGCCGTTCAAGGACCCGGACAGCCGCTATCGTATCGGTGCTGACTTCAATGGCATCGCTGTTGCGAACCTGGCTCAACACATCCGGATCGAAGGCGGCCTGCACCACTTTGGGATTAGCCGCAATACCCGGACCGCCGGTTCGCGTGAACCAGTCGCTCTTCTGGATTTCCAGTCCCAGCGCCTTGGCGGCCGGTGCCAGGCTATCGGGCTGCTCGTAAACAAGGTTGCGGAATTTCTCCGACAATTCGAAAAATTTTTCCTCACCCTTCCGTTTTCGCGCAAACTCAATCAGCTCCTGGCGAACCTCGGAGAGAGATTTGCGCTTTTCCGGAGTCAAGGACGTAAGTTTTACCAAATGGTAACCATACGAGGTGCGCACGGGTTTGCTGATTTCACCGGGTTTTAGTGCATAGATAACGTCTTCGAGTTCTTTCGGCAGCACGCCGCGCCGAATTTCGCCCAGATCGCCTTCCTGCGCGGCCGTCGCGCTATCCGTAGAATACTTTTTCGCCAGCGATGCAAAGTTATCTTTGGCGCGGGCCTGGCTGGCAATATCCTCGATTTTCGCGAGCGCTTGCCTGGCCATGTCTTCCGCCGCCTCGGAAGGCAGAGAAATCAGGATATGGCTGGCACGACGCCTTTCAGGAGTAACGTATCGGGCCGCCTCTTCGGTATAAATCCTTTTGATGTCTTCCTCGCTGGGTCGATATTCCTTGTTCAGATTGCTTGCCGATAACAGCAGATATTCAATGCGGACCTTTTCGGGAATCTGGAACAGATCGGTACGACTGGAATAATACTGCTCGATCTCCCGCGCACTGACCGGTGCGGCAGGCATCAGTGAATCAGGATTGATCACGGCATAGGCCACCTCCCGCTCCTGCATCAGCAGGCGGACGATCTCCCCCAAATCGGCATCGGTAACGATGGCGCTCTGGCTCAGGCCGGCCTGGATTTGACCGGCAAGTCCTTCGTCGCGCAAGCGCGCCTCGAAATCGCGAATGTTCAGGCCTTCGCGCCGCAGGGTGGCCTCATACAGCACCGTGTCAAACCTTCCATCACGCTGGAAAGTCGGCAAAGTATGAATCAGATCAGCCAGTCGCGCGTCACCAAGCCGGTATCCCTGATCCTGGGCTTGTTTCGCCAGCAAGGCCTGATCAATCAGGCTGTCGACAATCAGCCGCTTGAATTGCGGGCTGTCAAGCGTCTTGGGATCCACGCGATCACGCAGACGATCCAGCGCACGGCGGTAGGTCGTCTGGCTTATCTCGATGCCATCGACTTTTGCCACGTTAATCGTTACGCCGGTGTCAAAATAAGAGTTGACCCCCCACAGCGCGAACGGGATCACAATCAATATCACGATGAACGTGGCGATGATGCCCTGGGTTTTTTCACGGATCGCGGTTAGCATCGAGTGGCTGTTTAGCGGCGCATCAAATATTTCGGGAATCGGGTATTGTAATTAGCAACGGGCGAGATTTTTATCCTCGCCCGGCATATGTGTGTGGCGGAGCGGACGGGACTCGAACCCGCGACCCCCGGCGTGACAGGCCGGTATTCTAACCAACTGAACTACCGCTCCCGGTGTCTTGGTGGGTGCTGAGGGGTTCGAACCCCCGGCCTTCGCCTTGTAAGGGCGACGCTCTACCGACTGAGCTAAGCACCCAGTGGTGAACTACCTCCAAAAGGGGCGGCTAGTTTAAGGCATCCTTCAGGCCTTTGCCAGACTTGAATTTGGGAGCCTTGGAAGCCGGAATGGTGATCATCTCGCCGGTGCGCGGGTTCCGACCGGCGCGTTCGGAACGGCTGCTGACCGAGAAAGTTCCAAAACCGGATAGCGTGACTGAATCTCCTTGGCGCAAGGTGCCGGCAATTATGTCCAACACTGCTTCGACGGCGCGTGCAGCGGAAGTTTTATTCAATTCAGTTGATTCAGCAACTCTGTCGATTAAATCGGTTTTATTCACGTTAGCGTCCTCTTGCTGGATGGTGGTGAACGGGATCTCCGAAAGCAATTGCTGCTGAAACACAGGCGACGCATTACAAAAACCCAGTCGCGTCGCAGGTTATATACATTTGTGGGAAATACTTGTCAAGAAACAATCACGCGGCGCGGTGAACATATCACCCCGCCACGTCCGTCGGAGACGAATGGCGAGCGCCCTTACCTGAGGGCGTAATCCGGAGCGCTAATCAGTGTGTCCTGATCGGCTTGACAGAATCGTGCGGTTCAGGCGGCTTGGCCGCCTCGGCTTCGGCGAGTTTCGACTCGTCGAGTGGTTCGGGAAAACGTTCGAGTGCCGCTTCGAGCACCTGGTCAATCCATCTTACGGGTCGGATTTCGAGGTTATCGCGGATGTTTTTCGGAATCTCGGTCAGATCCTTGCGATTCTCTTCCGGGATCAGGACCACTTTGAGGTTGCCACGATGCGCTGCGAGCAATTTCTCCTTTAACCCGCCGATGGGAAGCACTTCGCCACGCAGCGTGATCTCGCCTGTCATGGCTACTTCAGCGCGCACCGGAATTTTCGTCAGCGCCGAAACCATGGCGGTGCACATGGCTATGCCGGCGCTCGGGCCGTCCTTGGGCGTGGCTCCTTCAGGCACGTGTACATGAAAATCATGCTTTTGGTAAAAATCCGGGAAGATCCCGAGCTTCACGGCGCGCGAACGCACCACGCTCATGGCCGCCTGGATGGATTCCTGCATGACATCGCCAAGCTTTCCGGTAATGGTCAATTTGCCCTTGCCGGGAACAATAATCGCTTCGATCGTCAGCAGTTCACCGCCCACTTCTGTCCAGGCCAGGCCGGTAACCTGGCCGATCTGGTTGGATTGTTCGGCCGTCCCATAGCGATAACGCCGGACACCCAGGTATTTCTCAAGGCTCTTGGGTGTGACAGAAACCATTTTCTCTGACTTGGATTTGTGCAGCAGCAGATCCTTCGTTACCTTGCGGCTGATCTTGGCGATCTCACGCTCGAGATTACGCACACCTGCCTCACGCGTGTAATAACGGATGATATCGCGAATTGTTTTTTCGGACAGATGCAGCTCGCTCTGTTTTAACCCGTTGTTCTTGAGTTGCTTGGGAATCAGGTAACGCGTGGCGATGTTCACCTTTTCATCTTCGGTGTAACCAGACAGGCGGATGACTTCCATGCGGTCCAGCAGCGGCGGTGGAATATTCAAAGTATTGGCCGTGGCAATGAACATCACATCCGAAAGATCGTAATCCACTTCCAGGTAATGATCGCTGAACGCGTGATTCTGTTCGGGATCGAGCACCTCCAGCAGCGCGGACGAAGGATCACCGCGAAAATCCATGGCCATCTTGTCCACCTCGTCCAGCATGAAGAGGGGGTTGCGAACTTTTACCTTCGACAGGTTCTGAACGATTTTGCCCGGCAACGACCCGATGTAAGTACGGCGATGGCCGCGGATTTCTGCTTCATCGCGCACACCACCCAGCGACATGCGCACAAACTTGCGGTTTGTAGCACGCGCAATGGACTGCCCCAGCGACGTTTTACCGACGCCCGGAGGACCCACCAGGCACAGAATAGGACCCTTGAGCTTGTTCACGCGTTGTTGCACGGCGAGATACTCGAGAATACGCTCCTTGACCTTCTCGAGGCCATAATGGTCGTTTTCCAGAATCTCCTCGGCCTTCGTAAGGTCCTTCTCGATTTTGGTGCGCTTCTTCCAGGGCACATTCACCAGCCAGTCGATGTAGTTGCGCACGACCGTTGCTTCGGCCGACATGGGCGACATCATCTTCAACTTTTTCAGTTCTGACTCAGCTTTTTCGCGAGCCTCTTTGCTCATTCCCGCTTTCGCGATTTTTTTCGCCAGTTCCTCAGCCTCGTTCGGTCCTTCTTCCAGTTCACCGAGTTCCTTCTGGATCGCCTTCATCTGTTCATTGAGATAGTACTCGCGCTGGCTCTTCTCCATCTGACGCTTCACGCGCCCGCGAATCCGCTTTTCAACCTGCAGGAGGTCAATCTCGCTTTCAAGCACAGAGAGAATTTTCTCCAGGCGCTCGCGCACGTCCTGCACCACCAGAATCTGCTGCTTGTCTTCTATCTTGAGGGAAAGATGCGCGGCCACGGTATCTGCCAGGCGGCCGGGGTCGTCGATACCCGACAGCGATGTCAGGATCTCCGGTGGGATTTTCATGTTCAGCTTGACGTACTGGTCGAATTCGTTGAGCACGGAACGCGTCAGCGCTTCACCCTCTTTATCGGTGAGCGGCATGGTCTCGAGCAGCGCGACTTGCGCTGAGAAATAGTCTTCCGTATCCAGGTACTTTTGCAGAACCGCGCGGCGTTCGCCTTCAACCAGAACCTTCACCGTGCCATCCGGCAATTTCAGCAATTGGAGAATGCTGGCGATGGTTCCGACGGTGTGGATGTTGTCCGGCGCGGGATCGTCATCCGAAGCGCTTTTTTGAGCCACGAGCATGATTTGCTTGCCGGACTCCATCGCCTGTTCCAGCGCGCGGATTGATTTACGCCGGCCCACAAAAAGCGGAATAACCATGTGCGGAAACACCACCACATCGCGCAAGGGAAGCACGGGAAGATTCGTTTCTGACTGGGGCACTGTAATCGGAGCTTTGGTCTCTGGCATTTCTATTTTAATCCCTGTGAGTGGCTAGCAGTGAACGGGTCACTTTCTAAGTGTGGTGTCTAAAAGCCCAGATTTCAATCATTCAGCAAAAAATTAATACCCGGATAAAACTGCCAATATGCCGTGCCTGGGGACAAATGGCAGGCTTATTTCCTTGCCACATCGGAATAGAAGAAACCCCGCTTATGGCGGGGTTTCTAAGTAGTCGCATCGTGGCCGGTGCCTCGTTACTGACTGACAGAAGCCCGCCGCTTTTCCTGTTCTTCATTGTCAACGTAGATCACCAATGGCTTGGTGCCTTCCTTGATCACATCCGACTCGATGATTACCTTCTTCACATTTTCCGTGGAAGGCAGATCGAACATGACATCGAGCAAGGCTCGCTCCAGAATAGACCTAAGGCCGCGCGCCCCGGTCTTGCGTTCCATGGCGCGCTTGGCCACCGCCAGCAAAGCATCTTCGCGAATTTCCAGTTCGACTCCTTCCAGTTTGAGGAGTTTCTGGTATTGCTTGGCCAAGGCATTCTTCGGTTCCGTCAGGATCTGGATCAGCGCGCGTTCATCGAGCTCATCCAGGATAGCCACCACCGGGAGCCGGCCCACGAACTCAGGTATCAATCCGTATTTGATCAAATCTTCCGGTTCCACCATGCGCAGAACCTCCCCCGCTTTCCGGGCATTGGCCTTGGTCCGGATTTCCGCATGGAAGCCGATACCGGATCTTTCGCTGCGACTCTGGATAACCTTCTCCAGCCCCGAAAACGCACCGCCGCAGATAAACAGGATATTGCGGGTATCTACCTGGAGAAATTCCTGCTGGGGATGCTTGCGTCCGCCCTGTGGCGGTACCGAAGCAATCGTGCCTTCAATGAGTTTAAGCAGTGCCTGCTGGACACCCTCGCCCGAGACATCACGCGTGATCGAGGGATTTTCGGATTTGCGCGAAATTTTGTCGATCTCGTCGATGTAAACGATGCCCTTCTGGGCCTTCTCGACATCGTAGTCGCACTTTTGCAGGAGTTTCTGGATGATGTTCTCGACGTCTTCACCGACGTATCCCGCCTCGGTCAGGGTGGTGGCATCGGCGATGGTAAACGGTACATTGAGCAGTCGCGCCAGTGTCTCGGCCAGCAGGGTTTTACCCGAACCGGTGGGTCCGATCAGCAGAATATTGCTCTTGGAAAGCTCGACCTCGCCGATCTTCCCTTCATGCTCGATGCGCTTGTAGTGGTTGTAAACCGCGACCGACAGTACTTTCTTCGCGTCGTTCTGACCAATTACATACTCATCGAGAATCTGCAGAATCTCGCGCGGCGTGGGAAACTTTTTCTTGGCGTTGGCGGCGTTTTTCTCTTCCTGGACTTCTTCGCGGATGATGTCGTTGCACAACTCCACGCATTCATCGCAGACAAAAACCGAGGGTCCGGCAATCAGCTTTCGAACTTCATGCTGGCTTTTGCCGCAGAATGAGCAGTACAGGAGTTTTTCACCCTTTCCATCACCCCTGCCCGTGTGGTTGTTATCAGCCATCCTTAAACCTCGTTTTCGATTAAGGATATTTTGCCAGCAAGGATGCGTGTTTCCGCCCGCCTTTGCAAGCTAATATACATCTAATCTATCTATATTATACCTTAAATCTATAGCATATATTATGGAAAGTTCACTGATTTACGCGCGCTTTTCGATGACCGAGTCAATCAGCCCGAACGCCTTGGCCTCTTCTCCGTCCATAAAATAGTCCCGGTCAGTATCCTCCTTGATTTGATCCAGGGTCCGCCCGGTGTGTCTGACCAGAATATGATTGAGCCGTTCACGCACACGTAATATCTCGCGGGCGTGTATATCGATATCGCTGGCCTGCCCCTGAAAACCGCCCATCGGCTGGTGCACCATCATGCGCGCGTGCGGCAACGCAAAGCGCTTCCCTTTTCCGCCGCCCGCGAGTATCAGCGCGCCCATGCTCGCGGCCTGACCGATACAAACGGTGTTCACCTCCGGTTTGATGAACTGCATGGTATCGTAAATGGCCAACCCGGCGTTCACCGCGCCGCCCGGCGAATTGATGTAAAGATGAATGTCCTTGTCTGCGTTTTCTGACTCGAGGTAAAGCAGCTGCGCCACCACCAGGTTTGCCATGTGGTCCTCGACCGGTCCCACGAGGAAAATCACACGTTCTTTGAGCATGCGCGAGTAAATATCGTAGGCACGTTCGCCACGGCCGGTGGTTTCTATCACCATGGGGATCAGGCCTAGGGCCCGGGTATTCAATTCACCGCCATCTTGTCTCAAGTCTTTCATTAATATGGTTCCTTCGTCACGTCTGAATTAACAATCTAATCGAAACGGAAAATTGTAGCTACCGCGGAATGGCCTCTGTTTTCATTAATTCCTGAAAACTCATGGGCTTGTCGACAAGCTCGACAGAACCCAGGAGTTCATCGACGATTTTTCCCTCCAAGATGAGGCTTTCGACCTCGCTAAGTCGCTCAGGGCTTGCGTAGTGCCACTGAATATATTCCTGGGGCGATTCATAGTCCGCCGCCATTTCCTCGATTCGCGCCCTAACTTCGGTCGGATCAGGCTTGATCGCTTTCGTGCGCACGATCTCGCCGAGTATCAACCCCAGCGCCACCTGTCGGTACGCGCGCTTTTCGAGCAGGACCTTATCGGCGGTATTCAGGCTGCGGGATTTGACAGCGGTTTTAAGACGCTCGAGTTCGGTATCGACCAGGCTTCGTGGAACCTCGATCGGATTGGCTTCCAACAGGGAACTCAGTATCCGTGCACGCAGTACCGCGCGCACTCGGGCACTCGCCTCGCGCGTGAGATTGGCCTTCACTTCCGCGCGTAATTGTTCAATGGTTCCGTCCTTGACACCCAGCTCCTTGGCAAAGGCTTCATTCAATTCCGGGACGACCGGTTCAGCGACTTCGCTTGTCTTTACGTCAAATTCCGCTTCCTGCCCGGCTAATAGCGCGTGCTGATAGTTTGCCGGAAATTTAACTCTTATCCGGCGCTCATCGCCGGCCTTCGCGCCAACGAGACCCTGCTCCAGACTCTCAATCAAAGTCCCGCCGCCCAACACCAGCGGGAAGGCGGCGGCTTTGCCGCCCTCGAATTCCTGGCCATTCAGTTTACCGACAAAATCAATGGTCACACGGTCACCCATGTGCGCTTCCCGTTCAACCGGTTTCCAGGTTGAACGTTGTTTGCGAATGGTCTCAAGGGTTCGGTCCACATCTGGATCGTTTATCTCTACAACCGGACGTTCAATTCTTTCACCCGCTAGGTCGGAGCGCTTCACTTCGGGGTAGATTTCAAATTCAATCGTGTATTCGAGTTCTTCGCCGCGTCCGAACGGCTTGTGTTGCACGCGCGGGTCAACGGCCGGACGCAGACCCTGGCTGCCGATGGCTTCGCGAAATGTTGTCTGTATCAGTTCACCCGCAACCTCATTCATCAAACGCCCGCCAAATTGGGCCTCCACCATTTTGAGTGGCACCTTCCCGGGACGAAAACCGGGCATCTTGACCTGCTTTGACAACTGCTGAAGCCGGGCACTGAATTCTTTTTCCACCCGATCCGCCGGCACCGCCACTTTCAGACGACGTCCCAGCGTACTGGTGGTTTCAACCGAAACATGCATTTCGAAACCTCTTGATAAAAAATACTCTACCTGGCCGATTTGAATGGACAGGAATCATACCGATTTGCCGTGGACAGGCCAACAATAAGGCGCTCATCCCGATAACACCCGGTGGGAAGGATTGGTGCGAATGGAGAGACTCGAACTCCCACGGGTTTCCCCACTGGAACCTAAATCCAGCGCGTCTACCAATTCCGCCACATTCGCCGTTAACGTCAACCAGTATAGCGCGATCCGCGCGACAGCACGCTCAACCGAATCCGGAGACAATAAAGGAAATGAATATGACAGAGTACGCTGAGACTCAGGAAAACAATACTTCATGACAGCATCGGCAAAAATAATGGTGGGCCGTGGAGGGGTCGAACCTCCGACCCGCTGATTAAGAGTCAGCTGCTCTACCAACTGAGCTAACGGCCCGGGTCTGAAAACTGGGGTGAGCGATGGGACTCGAACCCACGACAACCGGAATCACAATCCGGGACTCTAACCAGCTGAGCTACGCTCACCATAGATGCTCGTCGTCGCCGGATATTATACCCGCGATGAAACGGCGTACTCCACCCTGAAAATGGCGCGCCCGACAGGAATCGAACCTGTAACCACCAGCTTAGAAGGCTGGTGCTCTATCCGTTGAGCTACGGGCGCTCAGACAGATGCAGGCCCGTCATTACAACGTAAGCGCCTCGCGCACGCAATTATCAAAATTGAATTGGTCGGGGTAGAGGGATTTGAACCCCCGACACCCTGCTCCCAAAGCAGGTGCGCTACCAGGCTGCGCTATACCCCGATCGGTAAATCACGCCGGGCACCGCTGGCACGGACCGCTCCGGAGGAACTTGCCGGTAGCAGTTCGGCCGGACAGCGCGAGGGCGGAACTATACGCACCACTCCAGGCACCGTCAATCTGGCGTGCAGAAATTATAGTCATCCCAAAACGCGACGCGCTTGGCGTCGTACGGTGACGCGTGCGATGATTCACCAGCGCATGAAACGCGCCAGGCCTGATTCTAAAGATGAGCGCACGGATTCTTTACGGAAAAGAAGTCGCACGACAACTGAGTGCCGATATCAAACAGCGGGTTGATCGCCGCGTGCGCGAAGGCAAACAGCCCCCGGGGCTGGCCGTGGTCAAGATCGGTCACGAAACCGCGTCAGAAATTTACGTGAGAAACAAGCGGCATGCCTGCAGCGAGGCCGGGTTCCACTCTTTTGACTATGACCTGCCGGTCGATGTCACCCAGGAAAAACTCGTTTCCCTCGTTAGTCAGTTAAACGGTAATCCGGAAGTGGACGGGATCCTCGTACAACTTCCGCTTCCGAAGCAGGTCGATCAAACGACCATTATCGAAAGCATTCACCCGGACAAGGATGTGGATGGTTTTCACCCCTATAACATTGGGCGACTGGCGCAACGCCTGCCGCGATTGCGCCCGTGCACCCCGCTGGGAGTAATACGCTTGCTTGAAAGTACCGGAGTCAAGTTGGCAGGCAAAGACGCGGTAGTGGTCGGGGCATCGAATATTGTCGGCAGACCGATGTCGCTGGAACTCCTTCTCGCCGGATGTACCGTGACCGTCTGCCATAGCCGGACAATAAACTTGCCCGTGCATATTGCCCGCGCGGACATACTCGTGGTCGCCGTAGGCCGCCCCGGCCTGGTCAAGGGTGAATGGATCAAACCTGGGGCTATCGTGATCGATGTCGGCATCAACCGGTTACCGAACGGAAAGCTGGCTGGCGATGTTGAGTTTGAAGCCGCCAAGAATCGCGCCAGCTGGATAACGCCGGTACCCGGCGGTGTCGGTCCGATGACAGTCGCCGTGTTGCTGTCGAACACGTTGCAAGCGGCGGAATATCGGGATATCAAACAGTGATAAAATTCATCGATCGTGGTCGAATATTTCGATTTACGGCCAATGATCGTTGAGTTTCAAAGCCAACTTGCGTCCATGCGCAACAACCTTCCACACAAATTGATTGAAATCGACACCGCCAACTTGTACCGCACGCAAGTAGGTGCAGAAGGTATCGCCAATGAGGATTTGGCAACGCTTAAAACCGAGCTTGAACGGGTCCACCAATCGCTCACGGTAAAATCTTCAAGTGGATTGGACGCTGAGTTTGCCTGTCTTAATCTGCACGACCACATGTCCGCTTCGTTGCCGGACATTGTATCGATGGCCGAAGCGATTCGCCGGTTCGAGGAAGTCGCCGTCATTGGGATAGGCGGTTCGAGTCTGGGTGCCAAGGCCGTCCACCAGGCATTGGCAGCGATCGGCGCCACGACATCTTCCCCTGCCTTGCATTTTCTGGAGAACGTCAATCCCTATCCGCTCCGGAAATTAATGCAGCGGTCGGCGGAAAAAGTGGCGGTCATCTGTATCAGCAAATCCGGCGGAACAGTTGAAACCGCCGTTCAGTATCTGATTCTGCGTAACTGGCTCGAACAAAATCTGGGCAAGTCCCGTGCCCGCCGGCATCAATGGTTGATCACGGATCCGGAGCGGGGCTGGCTGCGCGAGATTGCCCTCCGCGAAGAAATTCCTTCGCTGCCCGTACCGCCCAGGGTGGGTGGTCGGTATTCCGTTCTCAGCGCGGTGGGATTGCTGCCGCTGGCCGTCGCCGGCGTTGACATCCAGGCGCTGCTGGCCGGTGCCGCGGCCGATGCCGGGCGCTGCCTGGCGGATGACCCGAAAAAAAATCCGGCGCTCGAGGTTGCCGCGCTTTTTTACCTGCTCGATATCAAAAAAAACAAGCGCGTTTCAATCATGATGCCCTATGCCGATCCGCTGCAACTCTTTGTGGATTGGTACCGCCAGTTATGGGCTGAATCGCTGGGCAAGCGCATGGAAACCAGATCGGGCAAACCGCCGGCCGGAACCTTGCCGGTCCGCGCCATGGGCGCTGTCGACCAGCACAGCCAGTTGCAAATGTACCTCGAATCGCGGCTCGACAAAATCTTCACCTTCCTGGCGTTCGATGCCTGGGAACAGGATCTTCCGATCCCGCTTTCCGACGACGACCGGAAATTTTTTCCCTATCTCGAAGGAAAAAAAATGCGCGATGTCATCGAGGCCGAGTTACAGGCCACGCGCGAGGTCGTCACCGGGGCCGGACATCCCAATATGACCCTGCGGCTCCCGTCGCTGACGGCCCACGTACTGGGACAACTGATCGACCTCTACCAGCGAGTCACGGTTTACGCGGGTTTGCTGTACGGGATAAACCCGCTGGATCAGCCCGCGGTGGAAAGGGGCAAAAAGCTCGCGATCAAGCTGTTAAGCGGTGGCAAGGGCCCGTAGCCCGGCCACGCGGCACTTGGCGAACGCGCCCTAACGTGGAATGAAAAAGCTGTATCGCACTTGGCGTCGAAAGCGACGCGGAATGTCCGATACCTTATGGTCAATTGCGGTGCGTGGCTGCCGCTATGCCGGCGCCTTACCCGAAGACGATCTACATCGCCTGCGTAAACTAACGGAGGATTTTATCAAAATAAAATCTTTTGAAGGTGCTGCCGGGCTGGATGTCAGCGATAACATGCGGCTGCGCATCGCCCTGCATGCCTGCCTCCCCATCCTGGGCCTTGGACTTGAAAGTTACGCGGATTGGGTATCGATCGTCATTTACCCCGGCGATTTCCGGGTGCAGGATGAATACATGGACGAGCACGGTATTGTACACCGGGAAATCGCGGACCTTTGCGGTCAGTCGCTGACACAGGGCCCGATAGTATTGTCTTGGGATACCATCATGAAAGAAGATGATTCTCCCTCCGATCATGATCTGGTAATCCATGAATGCGCGCATAAACTCGATATCTCCAACGGCGCGGCCAACGGTTATCCACCGCTGCCGGCGGACATGCGGGTCAGCGATTGGGCGCGTGATTTCCACGCCGCTTATGAGCGGTTGTGCAACGATTTGGACGCCGGAAGGGACACCCGGCTGGATCCGTATGCCGCCGATGATCCATCCGAGTTCTTCGCGGTAATCAGCGAATCCTTTTTCACCACTCCGAAACTGGTATACGAAGATTTCCCGGCCGTCTACACACAGCTGACGCACTACTACCGCCAGGATACCCTTCGGGTCATGCAGGGAATGAAATCGTGATTCCGCTGCACGACGATAATCCCACTTCAATCAGACCGGTGATAACCATCGCCCTGATCATATTGTGTTCACTTGTCTTCCTGTGGCAGGTTTCGCTCGGCGCTAACGGATTTGAGTCGGCCATATTTAGTCTGGGTGTCATTCCGGCCACGTTGCTTGGTGACAAGGTTCTGCCTCCGGAACTCACGCTCTTGCCTCCCGCACTGACGGTGGTCACCTCGATGTTCATGCACGGCGGATGGATGCATCTGATCGGGAACATGCTGTTTTTATGGATTTTCGGCAATAATATTGAAGACGCGATGGGTCATGTGCGCTTCGTCGTTTTCTATCTGTTATGCGGTATTGGGGCCGTGTTCGCGCAGGCGCTGCCCAACATCGATTCCACCATCCCCATGATCGGAGCCAGCGGAGCCATTTCCGGCGTGCTCGGTGCCTATTTATTGTTGTTCCCGCACGCCCGCGTGCTGGTCCTGATCCCGTTGGGTTTTTATTCCCGAACCCTGTACCTTCCGGCCATGGCGGTGTTGGGATTGTGGTTCATATTGCAACTCGTCAACTCGCTGCTGGCCGACCCGCGCGCGGGTGGTGTGGCGTTCGGCGCGCACATCGGTGGGTTTATCGCGGGGATGGTGCTGTTGCCGCTGTTCAAGCGCAAAGGAGTACGCCTGTTCGCGCCGTCGCGACACTAACGCTGCGCGCTGCTACACGAGCCGATATATACTATGGGACCGTCTGATTTCGTCTAACGACAGCTACGGAGATTAATGCATGCGGCAGTACCTCGATTTGATGCGCCAGGTCATGCAACACGGCACACGCAAACAAGACCGCACGGGCACCGGCACACTTTCCGTTTTTGGCCACCAGATGAGGTTCGATCTCTCCCAGGGTTTCCCCCTGGTGACGACGAAAAAACTCCACACCAAATCGATCATCTACGAACTGTTGTGGTTCTTGCGCGGCGATACCAATGTCAAATATCTGAAGGATCACGGCGTCAGCATCTGGGATGAATGGGCTGATGAAAACGGCGACCTCGGTCCGGTCTACGGCGCTCAATGGCGCTCATGGCCGGCGCCGGACGGTCGGTGTATCGATCAAATCAGCCAAGTGATCCGCACGATCCGTGTCAACCCGGATTCACGACGACTCATTGTCAGCGCATGGAATGTCTCCGAAATTGAAAAAATGGCGTTGCCGCCCTGTCACCTCTTGTTCCAGTTTTACGTGGCGCAAGGTTGCCTGTCCTGTCAGTTATATCAACGAAGTGCCGATATTTTTCTCGGCGTGCCCTTCAATATCGCCTGCTATTCCCTCCTCACCCTGATGATGGCGCATGTGACCGGACTGAAACCGGGCGAATTCGTGCATACACTGGGTGACGCGCATTTGTATCTGAATCATCTGGAACAGGTCAAAACACAGCTTTCGCGGGAGCCGCGGCCGTTGCCCAGCATGCGGCTCAACCCCGAAAAGACCTCACTGTTTGATTTTGACTTCGACGATTTCGAGCTGCTGAACTACGACCCGCATCCCGCCATCAAGGCTCCGGTGGCGGTATAAATTCCGTGGAAGGGAGGGGAAGGATTTCGCTCATCGCCGCGATGTCGGAAAACCGGGTTATTGGAATCAACAACAAACTCCCTTGGCACTTGCCGGCCGATCTGAGGCATTTCCGGAGACTCACCACGGGTCATCCCGTGATCATGGGACGACGGAATTATGAATCCATCGGTAAGCCGCTACCGGACCGAACCAATATCGTTGTCACGCGCAATCCGGATTACCGGGCGGCGGGATGTCTCGTGACGCACTCGCTCGATGATGCAATGAATTCGGCTGGAAACGATTCTGAGATTTTTATCATCGGTGGCGCGGAAATATATCGCCAGGCGTTTGACCGCGCGAACCGTATTTTTATCACTCTGATTCACGCCCGTATCGAGGGCGATACCTACTTTCCGGAATTCGAAGGACCGCCATGGCGGGAAATTTCCCGTGAACGTCACGAGCGCGATGAAAATAACCCATATTCGTTCTCGTTTTTGATCTACGAGAGGTCTCGGAATTAATGATCCGTCATTTATTTCCGTTGCTGATTTTTTTAACCATATCCAGACTGGCCGATGCGGCTGGTCCACCCACGTCGGATGACAACGGAAATTCGGTGGATTTTTCCGTTCGCTTGGCCCGCGCCAAAACATCTCTCGATTACGGCAGCCAGGACATTGACACCACTATCCGTTGGCTGGGATT
>Ga0209320_10000691_pt1 | contig 17463 bp, 17 predicted proteins | sample Rifsed13ft4_FD_184008 | JGI IMG/M metagenome (GOLD analysis project Ga0209320, IMG submission 184008) | Soil microbial communities from Rifle, Colorado, USA - sediment 13ft 4 (version 2) | ecosystem: Environmental > Terrestrial > Deep subsurface > Rock core/Sediment | place: Rifle, Colorado... | reverse complement strand
CCATCATCTACGCCTCGCTCATCAGCGCTTTTATCGCTGGGATGATCGCACTCTTTGCCCCCTGTTGTGTGACTTATCTTTTACCGGCCTATCTGGGAAACATCTTCCGCGAACGAAAGAAGGTGCTCCTGATGACTTTTGTTTTTTCGCTCGGGATTTTCGTGGTGCTTCTCCCCGCAGTCTTGGGGGTTCAGGCGCTCTCCGTCTTTGTTTTTCGCTATCACGACCAGATCTATCTGACGGGGGGGTTGCTGATGATCCTATTCGGGGTGTTGGCGTTCCTAGGGATCAAGCTACCGATGCCGCGCTTGAGCCAACCCAACATTGAACAGCCGGATTTCGCTTCCATCTTCACTCTGGGAGTTGTCTCCGGAATTACGAGCGCCTGCTGCGCCCCGGTTCTCGCCGGGGTTCTCACTCTCAGTTTCCTCGCTCCTTCATTCTGGTTGGCAATCTTAATCGGGGCTTTCTATGTCCTGGGGATGGTCTTCCCGCTCTATGTGATGTCCTATTTCATTGATAGCAAGAGGGTGCTCAACGGGAACTGGCTCAAGAAACCAATTATGCAGTTGGAACTCGGCGGGAAAAATTTCCCGATCCTGCGAAGCAACTTGATCTCTTCATTAATTTTCCTGGTAATGGGTACTCTCGTCATTTACCTGACGCTCGCCACCGATTTCTCAATGGCGGAGAGCGCTCAAAAGCTCACCGCGCTTGTCTCCCAGCTCCAGCAGACCATGGGACAAATTCCTTACATCAATGTGCTGTTCGGAGCCGCGGTGCTTGCCATTTTTGGGTTTCTCTGGTACCAAACCTTCCGCGGCAAGAACGATCGATAGAGTTCTTGCTCCAAAGAACCCGATTGTGCTAGCCTGACCTCTAATGAAAAGATTGATTGGCGTCTCTGCCATCCTCACCGTCCTCCTGTTCTGGGGATCGGTGGTTCTCGCCCAGCCCGGAAAGGATTTCAGGCTCCCCTCTTCGGCCGTTAAAATCTCCGATGGCCTTTACTATCTCGGCCGCAGTGTTAGCGGCGCCCAGGGGTATGCGATTCTTCGCTACGCTACCGGATTTGCCAAGCCTGGAGGAAGCGGAGCCGCCCGCGCCCCCAAGTGCTACGGCTTCCTTTCCAAGGGGGCCCGCTGGAAAAACACCGAGCACTACGTCACCGACATCAACGATCCAGCCACGGAGAATTCGCTGGAAACCTGGGATTCTCGAGTCTCTTTTGACGTCTTTGGTTCACGGGATCCTTCCGGGTTAGTGGACGGGACCGACACCGCCGCCCCCGACGACAAAAACGAGCTCTACTTCGGCCCGATCGAAGAATCGGGGGTTATCGGCGTCACCACCGTCTGGGGATACTTCTCCGGTCCCACCTTCGCCCGCGAGTTGATCGAATGGGACATGGTTCTGGACAACACGGATTTCGACTGGAGCTTTACCGCAACACCCGACCCCACCAAGATGGACTACCAGAACATCCTCACCCACGAGCTGGGGCACGCCGCCGGGTTGAACGACCAATACGACACAACCTGTTCCGAAGCAACCATGTACGGTTATGGAACCGAGGGTGAAACCAAGAAGCGCGACCTCGCCGCCCCCGATATCACCGGCATCCAAGAACTTTACCGGTAGCGGTCCGCTTCCGAAAACTCGCAGATCTGGTTAAAAGGGCACCAGACGCATTGGGGCCCGGGAGTTGCTTCGAAATCACCGCGGGAGATCTTCCGGATCCGTTCCTCTATCTCGGCCGTTCTTTTCTCAATCTCCTTCTCGCTAAAATTGGCTTCTATCAATTTTCCACCGTCCAAATAAAACAGCGCCACCGACTTGGGAGTAATTCCGAGCGCCTCTTTCGCCGCCAGGGTGTAGAGGAAAAGCTGGTCATCCTTCTGCGCCTTTTTGAGAAGGTCCCCTTCTTCCTTCTGGGAGGTTTCTCCGCCCTTAAAGTCGATCAGTTCGAACTCGCCCTTGGCATTTTTGCCAATTCGGTCGATCCGCCCCGCCAGCGTTTTTCCTCCCAGCTTGATCTCAAATCCCTTCTCCACCATAAAGGGCGGAAACAGCTTTTGTTGATGTTTCTGGTAGAAATCAGTTAGTAGCTTCTGGCCTCGCTGGAAGTAAGCTTCTTTTTCCTTCCGTTCGCGGTAGCCTCCGCTGAGAAAATGCTCCCGGTACATTTTCAAGAATTGGCCCAAGGAAACTGCTTCTCCCTTGATCCGCCGCATCTCGAACTCCCGCAGAGTCTCATGTAGGGAAATACCGAAACTCGTGGGAGGGGTGGGCGGAGCCGGCAGCCGCAGCACGTATTTGTAGCGATATCGCCACGGACAGGTCTCGTAGTCGCTGAGTTGGGAGTAAGAAATCTTTTCGGGAATCAGGAGCTTGAGATCCGGCTCCCTCTTGGCGGATTCCCTGACCGCGGGGATCTCTGCCTGAATTCCGGCCACCCGTTCGATTCCACTCAGGGCGGGGACTTCCACTCCCAATTCCAGGATAAAGGGTGAGGGCCGCTTCTCTTGGACGCCGCCGTAGCTCTTGGCGTAGGAAAGAAAAAGCCGCTCCGAAGCCCGGGTGGCACCCACGTAAAAGAGGCGCCGCTCCTCCTGCTGATGCCCCGCCTTCGCCAGGGCTTCGACGGGCAAGTCCTTTCGGCTCCGACTGAGATATCTAAACTCTTTGACGAAGTGTTCGGGAAGTTCCAGGGCGACAGAGCGTTGGCGAGTCGGGAAACGGTCGGCCGTGAGCGAAACCATAAAAACCACCGAAAACTCCAAACCCTTAGCGGCGTGGGTCGTCATCAAATTGATCGTGTCCACATCCTCGATCACCGCCTGTGCCGGCGATTCCCCCGCTTCGATCAAAAGATCCAGATAGTCCACCAGCTCAGGGACATTGGGCTCCTTAACCTCCGTCTCAAACTGCTGAATTTTTTGGAAGAATAGGGCAATGTTTTCAATCTTGAGCTGGTTTTCGAGGGTGGGCGGTTCTTCCAGGTTCTTGATGTAGCCGCTCTTTCGCACGAAATCAAAAAGGAGGTGCGAGGGGGAAACTTTAAACGCATCCTTCGCCAAATCGCGAATTACGTCCAGGGCTTTGATTTTCTCGCGCGTTAAGATCTCAACAAACGGGGTACTTTCTTTTTGAGAGGTTGCCAAAAGTTGGAGGGTTCGTTCGGGCGAGATTTTGAAGGCCGGAATGTTTAAAACCTTGTACCACGAGATGTTGTCGGCGGGATCTTTGATCACGCGCAGGACCGCCAAAAGAGCGGCCACCTCCTCTTGCTCAAAGAGCCCGCGATTACCGACGATTTGGAAAGGAAGTTCGTGCCTCTTGAGCGCCGCCACAAACGGGTCGAGATGGGCGTTGGCGCGCGCTAAAATCGCAAAATCGGAGAAGTTTTTTCCCTCGGTGTTCACCAACTCCACAATTTTTCTCAAAACTAACTCGGTTTCCTCTTCCGCCGATCTCGCGTATAGTAAAACGGGGTCGGGTCCGGTCTTGAGAGTTTTGAGATTTTTTGAGATATTTTTGAGACGTACCTCCAGACGATCGGGGTTGTTGTTCTTTATCATCTGGTGCGATTTTTGCGCCAGTGTATCGGTAAGACGATAGGATGTGTTGAGAACCGATGTTCGGCAATCGGGGTAGGCTTTCTTGAACTCCAGGATGTTGGAAACGCTCGCTCCGCGCCACTTGTAGATCGCCTGGTCATCGTCGCCCACGACGGTCAAGTTACTTAGGTTACTTGAGTTACTTTTGTTACGAGATGGGACAAGAAGTTTGATGAGGGAGAACTGGGCGGAGTTGGTGTCTTGGAACTCATCCACGAAAATGTGAGTGAACTGATCTCGGTAGCGCTTGAGGATGCTCGGCCTATCATTGAATAATTTTATTGTCCATATAATGAGGTCGCCAAAATCCAAGTAAGAGTTCTTTAAAAGCAGTCTCTGGAACGCTTCATAGACTCGAGCAAGCTCAACCTGCTTTCGCATTTCTTCTTTTTCCTCTTTACTGCTCGCTGTGTGCCTTAAGCCGTTCACCCACTGCAAATAATTTTGCGGTGTCACCTCTTCATCCTTGGCACGGGAGAAAAGATTGAGCAGAGCGCTCAAGAATTTGGTCGGATTTCCCAGCGGGCGGTAGTAATCAAGGGGAAGATCGTAGAGGTGTCGCCGCAGGAGCAACCAGGCTTCCGGTTCGGAAAGGATTTTGTAAGCCGGGTCCATTCCAATCTCCAAACCTTCCTGGCGGAGAACTCGATCGCAGAAAGAGTGGAAGGTGGAAACCCATGGCGGTTCATAACCAAGCGGCATCGCCTCATCCAATCGTCCCAGCATCTCTTGGGACGCTTTATCGGTAAAAGTTAAAGCCAGAATACGAGAGGGATCGATCCCCTTCTCCAAGAGCCGGCGGATCTCGCTGGTGATGAAGGTAGTTTTTCCTGTCCCCGGTCCGGCAACGACAAGTCTAATCATTCAATCTTCAAAACCGATACTTCCCGCGGTTCTTGCTCGAAAGAGGCGAACTTCAGGGCCACTATGATCCGATAGACCAGGGCAAAAAAGCCGACGGAGGTCCAAGAAAAGACCGGGGTCAAGAAGAGAAGCGAGAGCGCCACTCCAACCGTGGTTGCGAGGGGAAGGAAAGGAATGTAGGGCTCAAGCATGTCTTCCAGATCACTGGTGAGTTGGGCAGTGAGGGGCTGGCGCAAACTCTCGGCGAGCTTCTTGGGCGTGGAGATATCCTGCGGATTTAGCAAAATCCCATACTGCCGCTCCAGAATTTCGAGCACGCCGCTCTTCTCCAGCTCGGTGAGAAACTGCTGTTCGGTGAATTGTTCGTTCCCCAGCTGACTTTGAACTTGATTGATCACCTGATTGACCACCAGATTCAAGGCCGGTGCCAGAACTCCCTCCGGAATATTGAAGCGCGTTGGGAGTGGAAGCTGGGAAGAAAAATAGACCAGAATCCCAACGGAGAAAACAAAAATCTGGAAAAAACGACCAAAGGAGTTAGGAAACATCCGCGCCAGGAAAATCGAATGAGTTGCCACGGTTCTCTTCGCCGTATAGTCCAAGATCAGTAAAGCCGCCGCATAGACCAGCGACACCAGGAAAACAAACTCGAGAGGAATATCTACCGGGATGGGAGGGAGGAGAAACGGGATGCCAAAAGCGAACGCGCCGGCCACCACCGCTGCCATCCGGACGGTCGTCTTGGTCGTGAGAGCAAGAACTACAAAGAAAGAGCTGGAGAGGAAGAACGCCAGAAACAACGGCACCAAACGCACTCCAAGAGAAGATGCTAACCCCGGACCTCTGGCGAAAATTGCCGCTAAGGAAAATCCCAACCCAAGACTTCCCAAAATCACCAGCAACAGGAGAAAGGCAATTCTAATGCGGACGGGAATTTTATCCATTACTTCTTCGGCTTCGCCTCCAGATCCTTAAGTTGATTCAGCTTGCCCAGAAGGGCCGAGAAAGAATTTAGCAAGCGGTCCATATTCGCCTTAGCATCCGAGAGTTGGGAAGAGGCCCGCCGCAGAAGTTCGTCAAAATCAAGGGCGTCTTTGGCGACCGCGTGCAGCATTTTTAAAATGTCCTCGGCCTGGTCGGCGAAACGTTCTCGTTGCAATCCCAAAAGGATCGATTGAATCGTCACCAAGAAGGTCTGGGGAGAGGTGAAGAAAACGCGCTTCTCCAGGGTATAGCGCATCAGCTCCCCATCCGAAACAACCTCTTGAAAGATCGGTTCGAAAGGGATGTACATCAGCGCAAAAGGAACCGTTCCCTCCTGCGGCAGGATGTAGCCGGCGGTTTCGTCCATTTTCTGTTTCACATTTCTAACAAATGTCTTCCAGATACTCGCCCTCACCGCCTCATCCTTTTCGGCGGCGAATTTTTGGAAATCTTCGACCGGGAATTTGGAATCGACCGGAATTGAACCCTGGCGGGTTTTGATGAGGGCGTCCACTCGCGCTCCGGTCTGGAAAGTAAACTGCCGCTCATAGGCCGCCTGCGGCAAGACCTGATGAAGCAGGTCCTCCAACACCATCTCCCCGACGTTGCCCCGCAGCTTTTGGGAACGGAGAGAAGCCTGAAACTCTTGAAGTTGGTTGGTAACCTCTTTTACGCCGCCAATCTCGGTCGTAACCGAGTGCAGGCGCTCATCCAGGGAACGCAAACTCGCCCCAAGTTCACCCTTGTGCAGCTCCAATCGCTGCAAAATCTCCTCTCCGCGCAGAGAAGATTCCAATTGGCGGAGGTGTTGGAACAGGAAAATTAGGACTCCCAAAACCGCCAGAACCAGAAAAACAATTAAAACAGTCAGGAAAATCTCCACAACCCGAGTTTATCAGAACAGGACGAGATACAGGAACGTACTTTCTCAAAAAATCAAAAAGTAGGCGGAAACGAGGATTCCACCCAATATTGAGCCAACAATAATAGCGAAGGTGAGCTGGACCCAACTGGAGTGGGGATGGTAAGAAAAGCGCGGAACTAACATATCAACGTAGAAGGGCAACTTGTGATCGAAGCGGTCTTCCATCCTAGAAACAGGGTAACATAAAGGAAGGAAAATGCGCAAAACATTATCCAGAAGGAAAATAAATCGCGACACGTCCCCTAAGATAATCTATCTGATCGGATTTTTGGCCTACGCGGCCTGGGGCGCTTGGGCCTATCTCCTCTTCAATCGAGATCCGAACGAACTCGCCAATCGAATCTTTTTTGTCCTAGCCATCGCGGCGGCGTTCTTCTTCACGGCGCTGTTCCTCTTCTATCAGATGGGAAAAATCGCGACCGGAAAGGCAGCGGAGGTGGTTTTTTACCCGGCCGCTCGGCGGGCTCTCTTCATCAGCCTTTTCTTTCTTGCAACCGCTTTAATGCGGCTGATCGGGATCTTCAGTTGGATGAATGCCGGGCTCCTGGCACTGATCCTTATTCTGACGGAAATCTGGAAATCGACCCGGTAGATTTGGAGAGAAAGGATATCATTAGTTTATGCCGAAAAATCGTTTTTACGTGACCACCGCAATCGACTACACCAACGATGTCATCCACATCGGCCACGCCTATCAAAAGGTGGCCGCGGATGTCTTGGCTCGATACCATCGTTTGATCGGTGACGAAACTTTCTTTCTGACCGGAACGGACGAACACGGGTCCTCCTCCGAACAGGCCGCGAAGAAAGCTGGAAAAGAACCAAAGGAATTTGTCGACGAAATTTCAAAAAAAGATAAAGAGCAGATAGATTATCTAAACATCAGTTATGATCGCTTCATTCGCACCACCGATTCCGATCACATCAAAACCGTTGAAGAGTTTTACCGCAAAGTTCAAAAAAACGGGGATATATACAAAGGTAAATACAGCGGACTCTACTGCGTGAACTGCGAATCCTACAAGACCGAGAGTGAGATCATCGATGGACACTGTGCTGTTCACCCGACCAAGGAACTGGAAAAAGTCACTGAAGAAAACTATTTCTTTAAATGGAAGAAATATGAACCATTTCTCAAAGGACACATTAAGAATAATCCCCAATTCATTCAACCCGAAGGACGCCGGAAGGAAATACTCTCTTTCCTGGACCAGGGATTGGAAGACATTACGATTTCCCGTCAAAAAGAAAAAGTGGGCTGGGGAATCCCCATTCCCGGAGATCCCGACCAGGTCATCTATGTTTGGTTTGATGCTCTAATCAATTACATCAGCGGCGCCCCAGACTTCTGGCCGGCGGATGTTCACATCCTTGGAAAAGACAATCTCCGTTGGCACGCTCTTCTCTGGCCGGCGATGCTCAAGAGCGCCGGATACGAGTTGCCGAAAACGATCTACGCCCACGGATTTCTTTCGCTCGAAGGGAAAAAGATCAGCAAAACCCTTGGGAATGTCATTCGACCCACGGAGTTGGTGGAGAAATTCGGAGTTGACCCGATTCGCTACTACCTCATCAAGTTTGGTCCACAGCGAGAGGATGCGGATTTAAGCGTCGAGAAGATAAAGGAAACTTACAACGCCGATCTCGCCAACGGGCTAGGGAATCTAGTTTCGCGCGTCGCAAAACTATCAGAAGGGCTCAATGGGAAAGAACTTTGGAAACAATATGAAGAAGGTAAACAACGGGAAGATAAATCCGGAGAAACTCTTCTCAAGGAGATTGGGTGGCAATGGCTCGACAGTCTTAATTTTGAAGCAGCCCTCTCACACATCTGGCTGGATATAAAAACCCTAGACCGTTGGATAGATCGTGAAAGACCTTGGGAATCAACGGAAAATATAAGACTGAAAAAATTAGGAGATTTTCTTACTGCAAGCGAGTCCTTCAATGGTCTATTCCGGATAATTGAAGCTATAGAACCCTTCCTCCCTGAGACTGCGGCGAAGATTAGGAAGCAATTTTCCGGAAAAATTAAACCCGCCAGTCCCCTGTTTCCCCGCCTAAGGTAGAATAGGTAGCGAAAACCAAAATGAAAAAGTTTGTCGAGGAACACGATCGGTTTTTCCAACGCTTGTTCGAAATTACTCCCGGGGTAATCACCTGGGCTGTTTTGCTTTCTCCGATCTGGTTGGGAAGAATCGCCCCGTTGGCGGTGGCTTTCTTTATCACCTTTTTGGTGGTCTACTGGGTTTATCGCGCCGTCATTCACCTGATCGGAGTCGCCGTGGGGTACCGCCGCTACCAAAACGAGCTCAAGATCAACTGGTCCAAGAAGTCCCCCGATCTCTGGGGATACGATCGGCTCAAACACCTTATTGTCATCCCCAGCGTTAACGAGCCCTATGAAGTATTAGAAGAATCGTTCGCTTCCCTCGCCGCCCAAAAGTTCCCCAGAGACCGGGTTTACATCTCCTTCTCGGCAGAGGAGAAATACTCCGAGCGCGTTCTCGAGGATATCGAAAGAATCAAGAAAAAATTTAGGGGGAAGTTGGGAACGGTCTGGACCACCGCTCACCCCTACGGCCTCCCCGGAGAAGCCGTCGGCGCCGCCGCCAACCGGACCTGGGCGGCCAAACACGCTCTCAGAGAGATCAAAAAGCTCGGCTTGGAAATCGACGACTTTGTCGTTACTACCCTGGATGCGGATATGCGCCTCCATCCCCAGTATCTACCGCGCTTATCCTACGCCTTCCTCACCGAACCAAACCGGCTCAACAAGTTTTTCCAAACAGCAGCCTACCTCTTCGACAACAATCTCTGGGAGGTGCCCCTGCTGATGCGCATCCAGGCAAACTCAATCTCTCTGGCGGTGCTCGCCTCGTGGGTTGTCGAGCCCCAGCACAAAGATACCTGGTCCTGTTATTCGGTTGCCCTTCCCACCCTGATTGAGGCCGGATTCTGGAACCCGGCGATCGGGGTAGACGACACCACTTTCTACTGGAATGCCTTTCTCAAAAAGAAAGGTCGTTTCGAGGGGTCCCATTTCTACATCCCCGTTTACGCAGATGCGGTTCAAGACGAGGGGCTTCTCAAAACCCATGTCGCCCAATACAAGCAACTCCTGCGCTGGGGCTGGGGAATCATCATCTTTCCCATCGCGATGAAAGGATTCCTCACGACCAAGATCCCGTTGAGCCTAAAACTCTCCAAAACCTACAACCTGATTGAAAAATTCGCAATTTGGTACACCCTCGTGTTCTCAGTTACCTTTGGGTTCCCTCTGCTTTCCGCAATTAATCCCGATATCAAACTCACAACGCTGGGGTACCTCTTGCCCAGAATCTCAGGCGCGGTGCTGACCTCGGCCGTTATTCTGCTTCTGCCACTGACTATTTACCGTATCAAAATTACTCTCCCCCCGCCCCGCGAGTGGCCTTGGTGGAAAAAAATGATTGTCTGGCTGGAGGGACCGCTGATCATCGTGAATCTTATGTTTTACAATTTCCTGCCATACCTGGATGCCCAAACCCGCTTGATGTTTGGGAAGAGGCTGGAATTCTGGCCAACTCCTAAGATACGGGCCAAAAATGTCGCTTAAAAATTGGCTTTCCGAGAAAAATCTGGTTCTCCCCACCAAACCTCTCTTTTCGGTTTTTTGGGGGGTCGCTACTTTTCTGGTGGCGGTGGGAACATTTGCGCTCATCTTTTCTTACCAAGCACTACCTCCGCAAATCCCTCTTCTCTTTACCGCCGAAAAAGGACTCGCCAGTAAAGTTCTGCTTTCGATCGTTCCCATCTTGGCAATTTTCTTCTTAATCGTGAACGCTGCCGTTTCCGAATTTTTATTGAGAAGGCGCGAGGAAGCCGCCGCTCTTTTCCCCGCCTTTCTGGCGGTTCTGGTTTCGGCCCTCTTGACAGGTTCTTTGATCAGGATCATTCGCATCTTTCCCATTCCCAGCACTCCGCTGGAGGAAATCCTCTATCCGCTACTCTTGCCATTCGGCGGAGCGGTCGTTTTGGGAATTGTTGGCACACTGGTAGCACTGTTTCTGGCCCGCCGCCTGAAACTCTTTGACCGACCCCATGGCCCTTACCCAAGGGTTCGCCCAATTCCCCGGTTAGGAACAATTCCGCTCTTTTTCGCCTTCAGCGCGGTTGCTTTTATCTTCTTCCCTCTCAACCCGGCCCTCAAAGGGTTGCTTTTGGGCGGGGGGATCATCACTCTCGTCCAGATCATTGATGATCTCCATCCTCTTCCGTTCTGGGTGCAGGGTTTGGGACACCTCTTGGCCGCCGGCGCCGCCGTGGTCTGGGGAGGAATAAAGATCGACTACATCGGCAATCCGGTCTGGCCCTATCTCTCTCCCCGGTATCTACAGTTTGAGGCCATCCCCTACCTTAGTGAGCTGATTACCATCGGCTGGATTTTTGCACTCATTAACGTTGTCGACTGGCTTGATGGTCTCGACGGCTTGGCCGCCGGGATCGGAACGATTGCCTCCGTTACCATTTTGGTCACCTCCATCGTTCTAGGCACACCGGCCACCGCCTTATTGGGAATAATTCTGGCCGGAGCGCTGCTGGGATTTTTGCCCTTCAACTACTATCCCGCGAAGATCTATCTGGGAGGCGGGGCCTTTCTTCTCGGTTACTTTTTGGCGGTGCTCTCAGTATTTTCCGGGGCCAAAACCGGAACGGCGATGCTGGTTCTGGCAATCCCCATAATCGATTCTTTTTTGGTGATCTTATCGCGCTTGCGGGCGGGAAAATCTCCGTTCTTGGGAGATCAAGGGCATCTGCACCATCGTCTGATGCAGGCCGGAATCAGTCACCCGAAGATTGTTCTCTTGGAATGGGCGATTGTGGCGGCGCTGGCGGTGGCCGCGGTTTTCCTTAGAGGATCCGCCAAATTTGCGGCAGTTGGACTAGTATTTCTTGCCGCGCTATTAGTAAACCGACAACTATTGCGAAGATCTGGATCGAAAGACCGAACGCCATCGGCGCTCTTGAATTAACCTGCACCTTCGCCTGTAATCGGGCCAGCCAGACCACCCACCCCCACCTTTTTCGGCTGAAAATCAAAGGTAAGTAGAAGAGGTCCGGCAACGCTGCCGCGGCGGCGCAAGCCGCAATCGTCATTCCCACCCCGTAGTCGGGCATTGCCCAATAGAGGAAGAAAAGAAGCAAGGAGAGTGAGAGCAGACCGTCCAGCAGAACTAGCTGAAAGGAATGATTTTTGAGCGGCCGAGAAATGTCCTTAAAGTCCCCCAACCCCAGATCGTCCCAGTGCGGAACCATGTCGAGTACGAAATGGGAAAGAAAGGCCAAGGGAACTGAAATAACAGGGTTGGGTAGAGCCGCACCCAGAGCGATCCCAACAGCAACATGAGGAGTTAACAGCACGGGAGTATTATAATGTTAAAGACGCCTGCCAAACAAGGGTAAAAAAGATGCTTTATCGTTTTCTCAGAAATGTGATTGAAAGTGCCCGCCCTCGGCAGTGGCTTAAGAACCTCGCTCTCTTTGCGGCTCCCTTCTTCGGGGCGGAAATTCTGAACGCCGGAGTCCTGCCGCGGTTGCTCACCGCCTTTGTAGTCTTCTCCCTCCTTTCTTCGTCCGCTTACATTTTCAATGATGTGATCGATGTCGAAAAAGATCGCCGGCATCCGATCAAGAAGAATCGGCCGATCGCCTCCGGCCGCTTCTCGCCCTTGGCGGCCCGCACCACGGCGGCGGTCCTTGCGATCGCCACTCTCTTCTTCGTCGCCGCAAACTTCAATCAATACTTCCTGGGAACCGCAATTGCTTTCGTTGCCCTCCAGCTAAGCTACAGTCTCTGGATTAGAGATGTCATTATTGTCGATGCGCTCTTGGTAGCGGCGGCCTTTGTCCTCCGGGTCTACGCCGGCGCTTTTGTTCTGCCTACTTCAATTTCCGCTTGGCTGGTGCTGTCAACCATCGGACTCTCCCTGCTGTTGGCTTTCGGGAAAAGAAGAAGCGAGCGCACCCTGCTTTCCAAGCTCCATCAACGCCTGCTCACCCGCGCCACTCTTCGCCACTACCCCGACACGCTCTTGGATTCGATGATTGCGATGTCGGCGACCTACACCACGCTGGCCTACTCGATTTTCACTTTCGGAACGGCTGGATCGAAGTTTCTCACCGATCTTCTGCCGGAAACTCTTTCTTCGCCGAAATGGGCCCTCCTGACGGTTCCTCTGGTGATCTACGGAGTCGCCCGCTACCTCTATATTATCTACGAGAAGAAGGAGGGAGAATCACCGGAAAAAGTAATCCTGACGGATACACCGATCCTGGGAACGGTGGTCGCCTGGGTCCTCGCCAGTTTTGTCATCCTCTACCTAATCTAGAGCTTCCGGGCGTAATCTGTTGACACCCATCCCTCTTTACCTTGGAAGTCGATTTTGTACCAACCACTCTGTTCGCCAAGATAGGTGTACTTGCTTCCGACGTTTGCCTGACCAATTTGGCTGTAGTTTTTTCCCGGGCCCGAGCGCACTTTGAGATAGCCGATTCCGGTATCCAAAATCAGCACCTTGGGCGCCGCCGGATAGAGCCGGGCGGAAAGGGAGGCCAGGGAGGAAGAAGCCGCGGAACTCAGCGAACCGGGTACTTCCCCCAGGTAGCCCAGCGTCCGCTTTTCGGAAATCTGAGAAAGAGAGCTCAGCGAAACCTCCGAACCGGTGGAGTCGTAGAGTTTACCTTCCGCCGTGAGGAAGAAATTGTAGGTGGTGGGATCATCCCCCCGCGCCATCCAAAAAACCGCTCCCGCCACCCAAGAAACCGGGTCGGCTGCCAACAATGAGGAAGAGGAAGAAAGATCCAAAACCGTCAGATTGGGATTGGGAGAGGGTAATTTCTTTGGATCCGCCGGAAAAGGGTCGATCGCCAGATTAACGGAAACATTCAGCCGAAAGCCTTCTTTGACCGCAACCTTGATTTTTCGAGAAAAGTAGCCTTCCTTCTTGAGCTCCAGATCGTACTCCCCTTCGGAAAGCGGTTTCGAGAGGGGGGAATCTCCCAGGGATTCGCCGTTCAGAAAAACCTCCGCCACCGGCCGAGTGATCACCACTAGCTCACTCCCGGTTGAAGATTCCGAAAACCAGGCCACCTGTCCGGCCGAAAAAGTTTCCGATGGACCCAGAATCCAATCCACGACCGTGAGAGCTCCGGCGGTGAGGCGGATCTTTTGGGTGAAATTGCCGAAATTCAAAACCGGGTTTCCGTCTTCCATCTGGTCGGAAAGGTAAGGAGTTGTCCCCACTTCCTGGTTATCAAGAAGAACCTTTTGGCCGGCCGGGTCGGAGGAAACCGAGAGGGCAGCTTTCTTGCCAACCGCGCCGCTCAGGAAAACGGCGAAAACCAGGACCGCGACGATCCCGAAAATAATCAGACCACGTAATTTCCTCAGCACGGCTTAAGTTTAACAAACGGAGTTTGCTAGATCGCTGAAGGCGGTCGTCCAAAGAACTGTAGAGCCTTCGATGTTAAAATATGTAAAGAGTGAAGGATCGACAAAAGCGAAGTCGAGCAGTGTTTGAGCCAATCTCCCCTTAGAAACTGGAAGAAGCAGGGAAAGGAAACTCTTTGCTTCCGTTTTGAAGATTGGCGAGTTTGCGAAACGAGTGTTGTTGATCCCGAACGACCGGGTGCGATGGCCGAACGGTTAGGCAGGCGCCTGCAGAGCGTCTCAAGGGGGTTCGACTCCCCCTCGCACCTCCATGAGAGGGGGTGAAACATGGCTAACTACGATTTCGATTTACCATCAATTTTTCGGCTCTTCGGCTACGGCGGCGAGGAAGATTTGCCGCGGGCCTCTTCGGCCGGCCTCAGCATCTACGAAACCAAGGGTGAATTAGTGGTCGAAGCTCCCGTTCCGGGAGTAAAGAAAGATGAGGTCACCGTGGAGGTCGCCGATGGCATGATCAAGATCGATGCCGTTCACCAGGAGACGGAGGAGGATAAAAAAGAGAAAACCGCAGTCTATCGCGCCCAGCGAATGACCGAATTCCACTACTCCACAACCCTTCCCAAGGAGGTCGAAGAAAAACAAGCTCGAGCGAAAATGGAAGACGGAATCCTCAAGGTCCGCGTTCCGCTCAAAGCGGGAGCAAAGGAAAAGAAATCCACCGTTCCGGTGGAGGGGGAGTGAAGAGCTAGGTCGGCGGCGGCCGCCCTAATCCCGGTAATTCTGGGCGTTCTCCAACCGCTCCATAAACCAGTTTATTGATTTGTTCCATCCGGTTCCGTTCGCGACCGAAACGGGGGCGTATTTCATCATGATCTGCTCCACCGTCACCAAACCCTGATCAATGTAATTTCTTTTTATCCCCCGCGCGACCGCGGTAATCCCCTCTTCCCAGTTAGAGAAACAAAGGGTTCCGCGAGAGTGGATTCCCCAACCCCAAGCGTTATAGCAATCGGGCGGAGTAACCCGGCCAAACAGGGATTCGTTGCCGGAGATTGCGGTCAAAAGCCGCCAATCTAATCGGTACTTTTCCGAAACTTCCAAAATAAAATTCGTGTAGGGCACCAGCGGGGAGTGGTAGGAAGCAAGGAACCTCCGCAAGATAATCGGGCGAGCTCCCTCCGCGACCACGCTTTCCCCCAGCACAATCCCCTCCGGCGGCGGGCTGGTGAAAATAGCCGAACCGGCCGTTGGCAATTCAATAAATTTATCGGGAGAGGAAGAAACTAAAATAGCGGCGGTCGAAAAAAGAGCTACGAGAGAACTGCTCGCAAAAAACAAAAGAGGTAGTGCTATAAGTATCGCTCCCCTAGGCAGGGATTTCATTGGCAGGCCAGGGAGAGTTTCACTCCCTGCTAGGGAGATAGCGATCCAGAAATCGCATCCTCCCGATGGGGCAGCATTTCTACCGTACCAAAAATGTAATCAGGATTGCAAGTCGGCGTTGGGCGGGCTAGACGCGTTTAAACCAGAGGATCCCGGAAATCGGGGCGTCCCGGCGCTGATGGACTAGTGCAAATCCTTGCCGGAGAAGGAAATCCGTCAAATCTTCCTGATTGGTGCGCTTCCCCGGGAGCACGTGGTACTCGAGACGAATTTCCTTGATCTTTTTTAAAATATCGGCTGGGGTTCGGTAGAGAATCTCGTACTCGGCGCCCTCGCAATCAAGTTTTAAAAGATCGATTGCCTTGAGGTGATTTTCCTCAAAAATATCTTGGAGAGTCACACACGTCACCGCAATCTTATCGCCGTGGCGGGAAAAGAAAGAGCTCAACGGAGAGAAACGCGTTAAGAAAAATGTTCGCTTCCCCGCCCGCCCGGCTACCCCCAACTCAAATGGCTCGATTTTGCCCTCTAACCTGTTGACTCTAATATTTTGAGACAGGAGATAGAAAGAATAAGTCGCGGGTTCATAGGCCAAAACTTTAGCCCCCTGCTGAGCGGCATAAAGCGAAAATGATCCCAAACTCGCCCCGACGTCCACCACGACCGAACCCTTTGATACCTTACCGTAATCTCTGCGGACAAAGGTTCCGATGATCTCCTCTATCTCAACCCACTGCGCGTAACGCATGGCCAACCCGTTGCGGAAAATAAAAAGTCCTTCGGTTTCAGATCGGGTTATAAACCGCCAAAGAACTTTCGGCCAATTCTCAAGCAGAAAAATTAGACCGAGAGTGTATCGAAGTCTTTTCGTCAAATCTTTCACTTTGCGAGAGCAAATTGCAACCGAGCGTAGCGAGGACAGCACTCTTCCAGATTAGCACGCTGAAATTGGTAATCTAAACTAGATTAACCATGAAAGCTATTTCCCTAAAGCAGCCTTGGGCGAATTATATTGCTTCCGGACGAAAGACAATCGAGACCAGGAAATGGACCACTAGGTACCGCGGGAAAATTCTCATTGTCTCTTCCAAATCTCCAAACATCCCCCCGGCCGGCTATGCCGTGGCCGTGGCGGAGATCGTTGATTGTCGGCCGATGGTTAAAACCGATGAGAAAGCGGCAATGTGTGAAGTTTATCCTAAAGCCCATTCTTGGGTGTTAAAAAATATTCGCAGGATAGCGCCTTTCCCCGTTAAAGGTCAGCTGAGCCTTTACGAAGTGGATTATGAATAATTTGGAAACCGCAACTTTTGCCGGCGGGTGCTTTTGGTGCGCGGACGCCGTTTTCCGCATGCTGAATGGAGTAAAAAGTATCACCGCGGGTTACGCCGGCGGGGAAAAAGAGAATCCGACCTATGAAGAGGTTTCATCTGGGCAAACCGGGCACGTTGAGGCTGTTCAGATCGAATTCGCTCCCTCCGAAATTTCTTATCGGGAACTTTTGGAAGTCTTTTGGCACACCCACAACCCCACCGAGGTAAACCGCCAGGGACCGGACACGGGACCCCAATACCAAGCGGTAATTTTCTACCATGATAAAGAACAGAGGAAGCTCGCGGAAGAATCCAGGACCAAAATCGCTGGGGAGCTAAACCAGCCGATTATGACCCAGATTCTTCCCTTCAAAAACTTCTTCCCGGCCGAGGAGCACCACCAAGACTACTTCGCGAAAAATCCCCACGCTCCCTACTGCCAAATCGTGGTTAAACCGAAGGTGGAGAAGGTGGGAAAACTTTTTCATGAAAAACTCAACAACTCCTGAGAACGAAAAAGAGTGGGAAAAGAAACTGACGCCGGAGGAGTACGCGGTTCTGCGGGAAGGGGCAACCGAAGCACCGTTCTCGGGAGAATACGTCTATACCAAGGATAAAGGAATGTACCGCTGTAAAGCCTGCGGCAACGAGATCTTCTCCTCCGAAACCAAATTCGAATCCGGCACCGGCTGGCCCAGCTTTTACGATGCGATTCCGGGAGCGGTCAAGCTGCGGGAAGACCGCAGTTTGGGAATGGTTCGAACCGAGATTCTTTGCGCCCGGTGCGGCAGTCATCTGGGCCATCTTTTTGAAGACGGCCCAAAACCCACCGGAAAAAGGTATTGCATCAACTGCGTTTCTTTAAACCTGGAAAAATTAGCTCAAAAATAGACGATCCACCTTCGCGGCGAAGACGAAATCGGCCTCGTGAAGGCCGTTAAT